>Ga0307509_10010923_pt1 | contig 11067 bp, 12 predicted proteins | sample 10_EM_MG_FD_202245 | JGI IMG/M metagenome (GOLD analysis project Ga0307509, IMG submission 202245) | Populus trichocarpa ectomycorrhiza microbial communities from riparian zone in the Pacific Northwest, United States - 10_EM | ecosystem: Host-associated > Plants > Roots > Unclassified | place... | reverse complement strand
GGCCGTCTTCATGCGTGGAACCTTGTCTGCCAAAACTGGAGGAAGGGCGACGGGCTCCTTCATAGAGACATCCACGTCAGCCTCGATTTTTTAAACACGATTGTGCGACGAGCAGAGACGAACGACAATTTCAGCAGGGTGTTGGCGCGCCTTTTCGTTGCAAGCGAGGACATGGCGAATGGCGTTGCGCAGCGTGAGTTCTGGCTGGAAATTCGTACGGTCGAGCACGTAGGGGATGCCATGCAGATCGCAAGTGGCGAGAATTCTGTCCTAGGGCGTAACGCGCGCGCACGCATGCAGACTCATCATTCAACCACGCAAAAAAAGAGTATGAGAGGTGGGTGCGGCGCTGACCTTGGTCACGCCGAGCAGAGGACGAACGATCCAGCGATGCAACCCCTCGTGTCCAAACCAGCCGAAATCGCCCTCGCGCTTGCCGAGCGCCATCCCGAACCGACGCACGGGTCGCATCCCGCCCAGTCCGAGCGACGTGCTGCCCGAGCCGAGCCGCATGAGCACCGTCTCGACCTGGTCGTCCGCGTGGTGTCCCGTCGCGAGGACGTGCACGCGCCGGCGGACCATCGCGTCGAACATCAACCGATAGCGCGCGGTGCGCGCGACAGACTCGATGGCGTCGCCACCACCACCACCACCACCACCACCCTCTCCTGCGCCCGGGCGGGACGGGAACGGCGCCGTGCCCCAGGGGATGCGGAGATCTGCGTGGTCGGCCGCTTTGAATTTGGTCGCTGCTGCGTTTGCGGCGCGCGCCATCTTCACGGCGTCGCTTTGGAGGTCGTGGTCCACGTGCAGAGATAGGATAGAGTCGGGGAGGTCGGGCAGGACGGGCCCCTCTTTGTCGTTCTTTTGCTTTCGCTTCCAGTCGATCATGCGTCGGAGAAGAAAGAGGAGACATGTCGAGTCTGGTCCGGCAGAGCTCGCGACGGCTGTTTGGGTGGTTGTAGTTCGAACGGCTATGGAGGAGGGTTCAGGTGTCGTTACTGACCTATTGTGGATGGCCAGCCAGTGGGAGGCCGACACTTGTCTATCATCTGAATAAACTCTGCATTAGTTATGGCGCGAATTTGTGGGACGCGCATATTGAGGACAGAGAAAGCGTCAAGAGCATGTCCACCAACGGGCCGAGATAACCGGAGAAACAGACAACTCGACAAACAAGTGGACACAGTAAACTCTGCATGCTACAAACAAGTTTGAAACAGCCTGGTCTGTCTAGAACAAGTACATGTACACGTACATTTTATTTTCGAATCGATAAAGCAATTACAGCAATACTTGTCAGTGAGAAAAGGGAGGTACATCCTATGCGTAGCGTAATAGTACGACATTGTGCAAGTACAAGGAGGACGAACAGGGCCAAGGTCCCACGCCCATTCGACATCGTCCCTGTCCGTGGCATGCAGTAACGCAGTATATGTAAGTACAGAAAGGCTAAGTCAAAATCAAGGAAAACATGAACGGGTCGCTGGGGTTTTGTGAGGGAAGATTAGCGGCGACACGTAAGACGACAGACGGGATGGAATGGGGGCCCATTTGCTACTCGTACATGTTGTTTTCGAAATCAAAATATAGGCAACAGTGATAGAAAAAAAAAATAACGCGAGATCTATGTGACTGATGAAAGCCGTTGGTCTCTTTGATGACGGAGAGGCGCCCACTTAGGAGGGGAATCCGGGTACACCACCTGTGAAGCCTTGACCCGGCACTGGGCTCGGGTTGCGCATGAGGCTTTGTATTGTTTGAGTGTTGACTAGGGGGAAGCCCATCTGCATCTGCATCTGCATCATGGGACTCATCTGCTGCAGCTGCAGCTGGGAGAAAGCGAGAGTGTTTGGGTTAGTCATACCAAACGCTTGCTGTTGCGGGACAGGTGGCGACGGCGAGCTAGTCTGTGGTGACGGCGGAGACTGGATATTCGTGGTTGGCCCACCTGCGGCATGGGCTTGCATCCTTTGGATGTGTTGTAGCTGAAAGAGATTTGGACGAGTTAGACAACACGTGAAATGAGTTACAGGACATTACCTCGTAGAAAGCAAAATCTTGGAGTAGTGATGTCCTAGCTGGGTGTGTGTGGAAGATTCGAAGCATCTCTTGGCCTGCGTCAGGGGGGAGCTCCTGGGTATCCCGCGAGTTAGTGACTGGCTTTCTCTCTTGGGTATTGCTAAAAAGGCGCTCCTGCTCAGTAAAGGGGTAGAACAATACTAAACGATACCTACTGCAGGCGTATGTGACGCAGGTTGGCATTCGGAATGTCGCGTACAAAAATCCACCGAACTTTGAACACGCCCTTCCACTTGTCGGAAGCCCAAACGGTGCTGCTTCGCGTATAATCCACAGGGGTTAGCATCTCTGCCATACCGCAGAAATGGCCACTAATGAAATGACATCAGCGCGACAAACGAGCACAAGATAAAACGATAGCACCTGGCATTGACACTGAAGAAGAGATAGATTGGGCCTCTCCCCGCGTTCTCTTTGAAGGCCTTATCAAGCCTCTTGTTCCCAGGATCGGTAGAGCTCCATATCTCGTATTTGAGAGACTTTTGCACGTCATCTTCGGTGTAAGACTTGATCACAAAATAGCGAGCCTAAGAGACGAATCAATAAATGTCGCAAAGGACAGAACACACAGACAACGAACAAACGCAGGGCGTGTATCGAAATTTTGGGGGTTATAACCCTTCGTTGCAATAAGAGTGGGAATGTCGATGGGCGATGTGAGAAGACCTGGCTGAGCGCCCAAGGCGCCAACGCCACCCACTTGCGTGTTTAAGCCCAGCCTTGCGTTTTGCTGTTGGGTAGCTTGAAGGAACTGCGCCGGAATGGGAGGAACGCTCGGAATCCCCTGTGCCTTCAACTGCTGCTGTTGAGGATTGGTTCCATAATTGATGTTCGGGTTCGACGACCGTGTGTGGAGAGTGCGTTCCTTTTGATCCCAGGTTCCCGAAGCCGTGAACGCGCGCTCATCGGTTTCACCTGTGGTCCCACGTTGCTGTTGCCCCGTCGCCTGTGGTAGTCCATGACCGATGGGTGGCACGTAGGCGGACGCGCTGACAGGGCCCGATGTGCCTCCGGTGACCTGGTTACCACGTTCGTCCATGTTCGTGACGAGCTGTAGCCTGCGCGAGGCACTGCTATCACTGTCAGTTGGTGTCGCATTCCGCAATACCGTGAACTGCGGCGGCTGATTCGGATTGAAGCGTGGTGGATGGTTGGACTGTGCACCGGAGAAGGCAGCTGCGGAATATCCCTGGCCTTGACTGTTGATGTCCATGGAAGACAAGGCTCGCTGGACATCATCAATGGCAGAGCTCCCGCTGTTGGACCCAACCAAGTTGGCATTTCCCCCGGAAGGGCGCCATTCATTGCTGGGGGTGCTCCACGGGGATCGGTTGATGGGGCTGGTAGGGGGATATTGCTGACCCTGGTTCGAAGCCTGCAGGTCGAAGTAAGATTCATCCTCGTGGCTGTGGGAACTCCCAGCAAAATCTTCCTCGCCGCCAGTAGGGCTGGGTGGCTGGGGCTGACGACCATGCGAGCGGCCTTGGTTTTGCAGAGTACCGGCACGCCTGAGGCTAACCGAGGCCATCTTCTTGGCCCTTTCACTCGCAGCACCATAAGTGAGTGACTGGTGTCGTCGAACGGCAGAGCCGGGGGGCGGGGACGGGATGGTACCGAACTGTGTCGCCAGTGGGGAGGGTGAGTTTTGACTGTGTTGATCCATGGATTGGTATTGCGAATTCTCGGCAAGGTAAATCTAGGCAAATGGTCAACGTCCGTGCGCCCTGAAATGACCTTGTAAGGAGTGTACAATACCTCGTCCTCGCTTCGCAAGCTACGTATATCCGTTTCCCACTCGTCCTCTTCGCCCTCTTGGCCAGTGATCGCCGTAAGACTGTTCAACCCACGAGGAGTATGATTACTGGCGGTGCGCGACGCATGGCCATAAGCTTTGATATACGATTGTCAGTGATAAACTTATAATAACACTGCGAAGAGAACTGGCAAATTTTGGTAGACTAAGAACCTACCTCTATTATATCGTGTGGGAAGAGAAGCCTGTCGATGAAGGGAGACTTTCGGCTCGCCGACAGCCCCTACTGATCCCACCCAATCCTGATCCACGACCTCTTCGTCACGATTCCAGGGCTGCTGGTCTTGAATTTCCTCCGAGATCACTTCCCGGGAAGCTGTTCGTGCACTTCTTGAGGCTGCCGTGATGGTGTGGACACGCCGAACGCCAGTCGATTGTTGGTCGGTTCCTACGAAACCCGGAGGTGGAGAGATGTTGTGAGGAGAGGGTGCAGACATGGTGAGAATGGGCTATGGGGAAAGGAAAGAAGATGCGGGCAATGATTAAGAGGTGGCAGAAGAGTGTTTGGCGATGGCAGTGACTCGGAGTGTGTGATATTCCCAATGGGACTAACGTTTAACGCAGTGGTGTCCAGTCGGTCGTGTTCGGACAGCCAGTCGCACCGCACTGCGTACTAACCAGTGCAGTACAGTATTGTCTCCGCACCTCACAGGAATTAACCAATCAGCCGTTGCCAGCGCTCGCTCTTGTGCGACACTTCGGCTGCTTTTTTTCGTTAGAAAAATATTCAAAATTTTTTATTTCCGTTGTTTTTGCGAAGCCGATGCTCTCGTACAGTGATGCTATCAAAATGCGAAAATGGAATAACATTGCCATGCTCCACAACCACCTCTCCATCGGGTAGAAAGTCAATAAACCTACGCGTAGCGAAGCGAGAGACGGTGGTAGAATGCCGCCAAGCATTCCAAGGGCCTCGTTGTAAAGGCGTGGCAGTGATGAGAACATCACATCACGAGTGATCATATGTATGCGCGCCGCGCGCCGCAACATTGGTTGTCATTTCTCTTTCCGGATCACCAACGTAACCTCTATCCCTGAAAAGTACTTTTTGTGACCCCAACACGAGTCCCCGTGTCGAAATGGGGGACGAGCAATCAGAATTCTCTTATTATCAGATTGGTGGCTTCAGACCCAACGTCACCTTGCAAGGGTGCAGCACCACTTTTTTTTTTTTAATACTCTATTCAAAGGACTTGTGATGTCACTGCTAGAGCGCATCAATATGACATGCGCAAGCTTGCCGAAGTCATTGTCGGTTCAAATCCCTCAGTGGACCTGGTCCTCGGTACGCTTTCGTTTTAATTTTCTGGTTTGGTTTTAGGGTGCTATGGACAACCCCGAGATAGGAATCAGACCCTCTGGGGCGTCGTCGATTCTTGTTCCTACCTCCGAATGGACAAAAAAAGAAGAGTTTAATTACCCAGGCCGGCCGCAACTAGCATCTGATTTCCTCTCGCTCTCCCCCCTCCAATTCAATACCGCTCTCCAGTTACACAAGAAACTTAGTGCACTCAAACCTAAAGGCAAGAGGCGAGGCGAGGATGATAGTGCTGCAAACAAACTTTATCTTGGAAACATTGGTTACTCTGGCCAATACCGTTCCTCATTCGAGCACAACCGGTATTCAGATCGTTTTACTTTTCTTTCGCTTGTCGTGATCATGTCGAACTGTCTCGTTCAGATTGTTATTTCATGCTTCAAAACCCTCCTCCAACTTCTGGAAGTTTGGTCTCAGTGGGGCCTCTCCGTGGGCATCGGCACGAGCCATTTCACTCGTCTTCAACGAGTGGTCTCACGAGAAAGGTGTGACTCTTGATATCGGTTGGAGTTCAATCACTTGTGGCACGCACCCTCCTACATTTGGAACTACCGTCCACCTTGAAATCGAAGAGAGACAACGTTTTGGCAACCGAGGCCAGCAGAGGGCGGTGAGTATTCGGGAGACTCGGGCGTTAGAAATGGCAACGCATACATTCGTATAGGCTTTCCGGCATGGTGAGACCGAGGTGCTGAAGCAGGACGACATACCGACAAGGATCCGTGATTTACTCGGGTGTGAACGGCCTCTAATCCTACTCGTCCATGACGAAGACGCTGTTCGTGCCCTTTTCAAAAATCTCAACATTGATACGGTTGATTTCTCCTCCGGACTAAAAGGCCTCCTGCAGTAAGCTGTGTAAACGACTCCGGCGTACCAATCCTCTGAGACATCATCTTATCTAGGCCCGAGTCCCGTGGCGCGGCATTCCGCGGCCAGAGCACCTACAAGGACTCACGAGGTCGCTCACATTCCCCGAAACGCGATGAGAAGTCAGACGACAAACGTCGACGCACCCCCCCTCGCGCAAAAATGCCGGTCTGTCTCATAGACGTCCGCCAATTGTATATAACGCTCTGCAAACGCTATGCGGAGTCAAATGTTTCCCTCGTCACGATCGCCGCCGAACTCGGGCTACAGGGCGACAAGAAAACCATGTGCGCTGGGAATGAGAGCCGGTGAGTAGGCGAAATACGTGCCTACCCCAGCATCCCGCTCAAACTGGGTTTCAAATCAGGCTGTTGGCGGAAGTGTGGACTACCATGGCAAGTGGCCCCGCTATCGATGAACAATACGAAGCGCGATGGGGTTCTGGTGCAGCACTCCTCAAATCAGTAGCCGCGGCCCAGAGTGGTTCACTAGATCCGAGTGGCGCGGACTTTGACCCCAATGATCTTGCGCCCACGGGATCGATAGCGGATGCTCAACCCTCACGCCCCAATCAGATGACGGATTGGGATGACCTAGACGACGATGAGGAGGAATTCTATGGACGTTGAAACGTTGAAGCTTTGAAGTCTTGTTACTGTACAATGTGCGTCATGGACCTGTAATTCGAAGTCCCTCCGGGTGTACTGTAGTGTAGTCGTAGTCGTCGTAGATGGACTGGGTGTATTCCCACGTTGTACCAAGTAACTGGCACGTGCGGGTTTGTTGGTACATGATGATTCTCAGATTCCTCATGAACAGACTTGTACTCCGTTCGGTCTCATTGTCACGAACTATGGTAACTAGTACATCCAAGGGTAAAGATTTGTTGAGGTACTCTGCTAGTCTTGTCGTCGTCAATTCGAGTAACGAGGTCCTCCTTGTGCACCGAAATCCAAAAGCAACCTCATTTGCCGGGATGCACGTGAGAGTTGATCGCTTGATACAAAGAAACCGCGCAGCTGTTGGCTAATTCCATCTTGGCAACCACGCAGGTCTTCCCTGGAGGCATCTATGAAGAGAAACAGGACGAATCGTGCCAAATGACGGCCATCCGGGAGACGTTTGAAGAGACCGGTCTATTGTTTGCGTCGCCGACATCCAAGCCGTTTCCGAGCGATGCGATTCTGGACGCGTCGCGCGAATCCATTCATACCGGGAGGACAATCTTCGGTGATTTCCTGAAGCAGAACGCCCTTTCCGTGGATCTGAAGGCCCTGCTACCTTTCACCGAATGGATTACCCCCGTCGGAATTCCTCGGTGCGCACATTCATACACACGTACTGTTCTTGGGCCATATCACCTACTAACTACACGCATGGCAGCCGTTTCCGCACGCACTTCTACGTCACTTTTCTCCCTGCCGTCTCCGTCTCCGGATTTTCCTCAGGCGTGACACAACATCGCCTGCCTACGCCCGACGGCGGACAAGAAGTCGTCGAGGCGCGATTCGTGCATCCCCTCGACGCGCTCGCGGAGCACCGCGCAAAGAAGATCGCGCTTATGCCGCCACAGCACTACATCCTCACCACGCTCGCAGACGTTCTCGTCGGGCGCGTGCAGACGGCCCAGCAGCGCGAGCGCGTGGAGCGGCTGTCGGCAGGTACGTTCGGGCGGATGGTCGTTTCCCCACAAGCTGGGAAGAAGGACGCGAACGGGCGGATACCGCTTGTATTCGAGGGGGACGAGACCCGCGGAGGTCCGAAGGGCCGCCTCCACCGTTCGCTGATCCTGCACAATCCGGAGACCAAGGTTGGTGGCTCGAACTGTGCACCTCTTGACAGACGCTGAAGGCAGCGTGACATGCAGCTTCCAGCGGAAATCGAGTTATTGCGAAACTTTGATATCTTTGCCGATATCGAGGGTGCTGCTACCATTGGGTGGACAAAACTGTGACATCGGGCCACTCCCCACATTACGCAAAGGGTGCTAACAATGTGGTCTGTGTTTTATTGATCATTGAGATAACATACGGGAAGTGTGAGGACACCTGTAGTTCGCGTAGATTAGTCTCATCCTAGTTACTATATGTAGTCTATTCGTCTCCCCTAGAGTCCTTCTCCAGAGCATAAACGAGTTCCGAAAGTTCACTCGACTCCGGTTGCAACGGCACCATGTGACGTTCCATGACCCGACCAAACCTTTCCACGATCCCGGGGACCTCTGTCTCAACTTGCACATTTCTACCCGTCGCGCCTTCGATAGAGGCCGCCTTCACATCGGCGAGGCCGCACGCGACCACTTTGTCGAACCAAGCGCGGGGTTCACGCGTAACGTTCATCGCAAACCCGTGCGTCGTGAGTCGGTGACGAACCTGCACGCCGATGCTGGCCACTTTTTCGTGCTCGCCGAGGAACACGCCGGTATGTTCGGACGTCGCGGGGCGGAGCCCGTGCGCCTCGCGCAGGTGCAGCGACAAGACGCGCTGCAGGCGACAGATGTAGTCCCGAATGCCGATCGCGGGCTTGGCGCGACCGAGGTCGAGCAGCGGGTAGCCGACGATCTGGCCTGGCCCGTGGTACGTGAGCTCTCCGCCTCGTCGGGAAAGCACAAAGTCCGCGCCCAGGGCCGTCAGTCGCGCGCGTTCGGACGCGGTTTCGGACTGCGTTTGGCGGCGTCCGCCGGTGTAGACGGGCTTGTGCTGGAGGAGGAGCAGGATGTCTCGGTGCGACGCCGACGAGGACCGGCGCTGTTGTAGCTGGAGCGCATGGATGGATTCTTGCAGTTGGAGCGCACGGTGGTAGGGCAGAGGTCTCGAGAAATAATGATAAAGTATGGGTGGCAGCAGACTCATCGTTGCAAAACCGTTGACCGGCTTTCCGGGCCGTTCTAGGGTCATCCGCGTTCTGCGATTGGCGCACGCCCGATGTTTGGTTCTTGCTCTTGCTGTTGATCATGCGGAAACCAAGGCAACTATCACTGCTCTCCTTTAGTCACACCTGGTTCTTGGACCATTGGCCGGATACGTGAAGGCAGCTTGGAAAACAATAGGTAGGTTCGGGTACCTTCGGGAAGGGAGGCTGCGCCTCAAATTCAAGAGAAAAAAAAACATCATGATTGCCCTTCTCAGAGCTCTTATCCTCAATGAGGAGCGCCAATCTAACATAATCTTTGTAAAATTTGCTTGGTCGACCCGTTCCCTTTTCATGAAATCTCCAGCGCTTGCTATCGACTCCGCGAAACACAGTTTTGCGAAGGGTTCGGCGATGAGCCAAGCAGATGCTATTCCTCACAAGGCAATTTACGTCGTCCAAAATACCCATGACGCGGCGAGAGACTCCTGTGAGGTCTCAACGATGTCCCTAAACCCTCTCGTATTACTGGCACAACATGTCACGGCACCGAGCAAGTCTCACATACAACATCTAGTCTATGCTCCTCGACTCGGCTTGACGCCTCGGTAAAGGAGCAGATGACCCACCCTGGGAGAAAAAGGCACTCGAGGTCTCCCTTTCCTCCTTCACAGGGCTGTGGGTGGCGTACCGAATGTTTACTTATGGGAAACCAGGCTACGTCTTCCTCCGTCTGTATTCGGGGCGACCCAACGTGTGTATTCCTATATGGACGCATCCAAGTGAGGGGTAAATGAAACGCACCTCGTGAACAATCTTTGGAAAGGTGTCCTGTGAAGCTTATCAGATTACTCCAACACATGCCTGCTGACGGCTCATCATAACCCCTAGTCTTCCTTTCCACGCAGTGTTGGTTGCCAACCACTTTGCGTCTGTCACGTCCATCTTATTGTGGTGCTCTCGGTCATGTGTTCTTTCCCTTATCGTCTCGTGCTCACCCGTGCAACCTCCTAAGACTACGCCCTCAAGTTTGGTACCGCCATCAAAACTGCCATCCACATCAGCAAATAAAGCAAATCTCGGTGTTTCAGCGAGATTTAAAAACTCCGGTGAGAACCGCAACCGCAATGGGTATCATGCTATAATTTTACAAACTAAAATGAGGTACATGGACCCATCGAAAGAGAAACAAGTCAAAGGTGAGGTGGAACACGTTGCAGTTTGTCAACTCGCGAGGCGCGATCGATCCGGCGCTGAACGTTTTCCCGTATCCGTCCACTGTTGATTTTCAGCGAAGGGCACGGTGGAACAAGTAAACAGTACGGATTTAAAAAAAGACAAAAAGAAGTGAAGATTAGGGCAGGGCGTATGGTACGTTGGGCAGTTCGTGAACGAGGTTGTGTCCGGACTAACCATATCTAGAAATGAAGAAAGAACAAATTGTGGTCCCGCTCCACGGGTGTCGACGCACGATCGTTCCTCGTAACCCCTAACTCCATCCACGATACGTCACGAGACAGATAGACTCACCTTAACGGCAAGAATTAGGTCAAGTGGATACTCGGTAACAAGGCTGGGTGGCGAGGGACTAATTTTTTTTTCACGGACGCCATAGTTGGCCGCATTGGTGCTGCTCATGGAACCACTGACAGTTCCCACTACTTTGCCCAGGGTGAATAGTAGTACCCGCAGCCTCAAGGTCACATCAACACTGTATTAGCTTCGCGGGCCCGGGAGCTGTCAGATAGTGCTACTTCTCCATTGGTCCACTTCCAACTGCGACCCGACTGGGATGTATCTATCATTCCTGGGGATCCCCGTCACGGGTAGGAACGCAAATCAAGGTCGAATCCCCTTCGGGGAAGGCCCGGGGCGCAACTAGTATGCCGTTACTATGCGAGGCGATCGATGATCATCCCATCAGTTTGGGACGGTTCACAGTAGGGCTGTCTATCTATCATGGCTATGATGTGAACTGCTTAATTGGACATCACACACATCAGCAGCATCGCGATCATGATGAATCATGAGACCCTGACGTGTCAATCACACCGCCAATATCGTCTTCACCGCCGTGCAGGACGAAAGGGGGCAACTGCGATATGGGGCTATGATTTACTAACAGGGGAAAGGC
>Ga0307509_10010922_pt1 | contig 11068 bp, 9 predicted proteins | sample 10_EM_MG_FD_202245 | JGI IMG/M metagenome (GOLD analysis project Ga0307509, IMG submission 202245) | Populus trichocarpa ectomycorrhiza microbial communities from riparian zone in the Pacific Northwest, United States - 10_EM | ecosystem: Host-associated > Plants > Roots > Unclassified | place... | reverse complement strand
GTTTGCGCCGGATCACCGGCCACGGCTCGCGCTCCTCGCCGATCCAGGTGCGCAGCAGGTCGAACAGGTCGGTGAAGGTGTTACCGCCGTCGACCACGTCCACGAAAGTCACCGGCCCGTGCCGCCGCGCCAGCCCGTGCGGCGTCACCTGAACGCTCGCCAGGATTTCGCGGGCCCGGGCTCGTTCGGCAGGTGTCAGCGGGCGCCGCCGCCAGCGGCGCCCAGCACCGGTGGCGGCGCGTTGGAAGGACAGCGGCAGCCGCCACAGGGCGCGCCCGCTGTCGTCGGCAAGCGCGCCGCCGAGCAGGTCGAACATCGAGTCCAGGGACCTGCCGACGAAGACCAGGTCGCCGTTACCGCTACGGGCGAGCACCTTGCCGGCGCAGGCCACCAGGTCGTCAACAAACCACAGATCCGGCGTGCGGGTTCCAGCCAGCAGTGAGCCGAGCTCGTCCGGTGTGACAAGGTTCCACCGGAACGGCGCCGGACTCCCCGCTACGGACATACCGGAATCCTGCCATGACCACCGGGCGAGTGGCCGGCCCATAGGAGGTACGCCCCGCCCTCATCGATCCTCGAGGGCAACTCGCATTGGACGCCTGGCGACCGCACGTTCCGGACCTCACGCACAGTGATGACTGTCCGTTCCAGACGCGCGTGGTTCGCGGCAAATGAGATGACATGCATCGGCCGGTCGCGGTCGGTGGGTTGAGTCGAGGTGTACGCCATTCGTGGTCTTGACGATCGGCGGATTCGGGGGGCCTCCTCAGCTCAAACGCAGCGAATCAATCTGCGTTGGACGTTGATGGTCACGGAGCTTGAGGAGGTCCCGATGTCAATCGTAGGCGGCTTGGACATCCACCGGAAGCAGCTGACATTCGACTGGGTCGACGAGCAGAACGACCAATGGGAACGCGGCCGGATCAGCCCGGCCGATCGGGAACACTTGGCCGATTGGCTGACCCGGTTCGACCCGGCCACGGCTGGGCCGGTGGCGTTCGCGATGGAAGGCTGCACCGGCTGGCGCTACATCGCCGAGGAGATGGCCAAGGCTGGGGTCGACGCGCATCTGGCCGAGCCCGCCGACACATCGACGTTGCGGGGCCGCAAGCGGCGGGCCAAGACCGACAAAGCCGACGCGAAACTCCTGCGCGAATTACTCGCGGCCGGTCGGCTGCCCGAGTGTTACATCCCGCCGGCGCAGGTCCTTCGAGTGGCGGGCGATGCTGGAGCTCTACCAGGACCTGCGGACCCAGCACACCGGCTGGGCACAACGCATCCAGGCAGTCTGTTTCCACCAAGGCACTACCGCACCCGGGCAGGCCGGGATCGTCCGCGGCGACCGGGCACGGCTCCGCGCGATCGTCGACGAGCAGCTGTCGATCTCCGGGCGGCTGCAGGTCAACACGGCCCTGGCCATGATGGACACGCTCGCCGATCACCTCGACCGGTTGCGCCGCCGCCTGCTGTCCACCGCCCGCGGTGTCAACGGCGCCCGCGCGTTGATGCATGAGATCTACGGCGTCGGCCCGCTCAGCTCGCTCGCGTTGTGCGCCTGGCTCGGCGGCGCCGACCGGTTCTCCTCGTCGCGTAAAGCGGTCCGGTTCGTCGGCCTGGACATCACCGTGCATTCCTCCGACGGCAAACGCAGCCCCGGCCGGTTGTCGCGGCAAGGACCGGAGGTGCTGCGCTGGCTGCTGTTCGAAGCCGCGAAAACCTCCGCCCGCCCGTGCGCACCCGGCTACAGCTACTACTCGCAGGTCAAAGACCGCTACGACGCGAACCGTGCCTGCCTGTCGCAAGCCCGCCGGATCGTCCGGCACGCCACCCACATCCTGACCGGCCTCGGCGACGACGCGTTCATCATCGTCGCCCAACCGGCCGCACCGACCACCATCGCTCGCTGACCGGCTGCGAGAACTGCGAGACGAGGACCGGCAGTCCGACCTCAGCGATGACGGGCACCACCGCGGCCAGCTCCCTCCGCGTCCTTGTCAGACCGCGCCACCACCGCCTACCACGACGGTGACCACGGACGGCCCAATGAGACTGAGCGGCCGCACCCCGGCAGGGGGCCACCCGATCAATCATCATGTCGCGGACACAAATCGCGTCCGACGGCCATAGGTAAGGCTGGCTGCCACCCCGCCTCCACCCGCCACGCAACGCGAGCGAACACCACCGACCCCCGGAGCCGCCCTACCCACGATGCTGACCGAGCCACCCACGTCCGGGACTCGCCCAACACGATCGGCGAGGCAATCGGACACTGCCCAAACCACTTCAAACAATCACGGAACTACTCCTGGACATGGGCTATGACGCAGGTAAGGTCGTCGCCTTCGCTACCGATCTGACCTCGCTAAACGGAAGGCGTTTCCCCCGAGGTGGGCAAGCAAAAGGGTGGGCGGACTACCCTTCGGCCAGGGAGCGAGTCGTTGGCTGATCAGCCAACGGCCGACGTCAGCACTTCGGAGTTCTGTACATCTTGCCCAGAAGGAGTCAGATAGCGAGATCGCGGCGTGTCCGGAGTCAACGAGATCTACAACTACATGATCCCAGGCGTGCGAAAAGTACAAATCTCGATCTTCTGGTGACAAGCGGATGCCGTATCCGGCTCCTGTCGAGTGGTGGGATCCGTTGTTCCAAGCAGTCACGCGCATCTCGCCCTCCTCGGGGGCGAGGGTCCCAGAACGTATCGTGGTTGTCGAGCCTGGCTGCGGTCGCCGCGAAGACGGCGAGTTACGACTTCTAGGCCGCTCCGCGCGATGATTGCGACATGAGCGGACGTTTCACACGAACGCAGGAGACATCAGTATGGTCCCCGGCCGATGAGTCGATCCGCGTGGTCGGTGGTCATCAGCATGACCATGCGCTTGGCCTCGCCTCCGACCCAAACCCAGGTATCGGGATCGTCGAGTGCCTCTCGTATCTGCGCCTCCGTCATGGCAGGGGCGTGGTCCCAGATGGCGTCGCGGGGTTCGCGGATCTCCACGAGATCTTTGCGGATCATCTCGGAGACGACCTTCGCGAACCGCGGGATCAGTGCTCTGATGGCCGATTCGTCGGTGCTGAATAGCCACACGGCGCCGCCACGTTGCGCTTGTCCGAGAAAGTCTGCGATCACGCCGTTCAGGTACGCTTCCTCAACAGCGTTGATCAACACGCACCGTTCCTCCGGCGACAGCTGCTCCCAGATGGTCACCGCCGGATTGTGTCACCGGTGACGATGTCAGCCACCAGCCGGACGGCGTGAGGGGAGGCCCGTCTTGGCGGTTGGCAACTGAAGGAGGCGCTGACAACGGCCAAATCTGGGTGTTGCCGGACAGTGTAGGTAGCACAGAGCGTGACGGCGTGCCAGCACCTATGCGTGATCAGCTCGCCGAAGAGTTGCGGACCGCGCAGCGGGCGCCCTTGCTGGCACCGCCTCTTGGCCGCAGTGGCCCGCACGGCGGGCGCAGGAGCCGCCGGCCCAAGCCGCGGGTTGCGGTGGATCATCAACAATCCGACGATGAGGCTGTAGATGATCAATGTCCAGGAGTTCGCGCGGCGGCTGAATACCCTCGGCGCTGACGCGTTCACCAGCGACGACGTCGTGGGCCTGGCGACCGCGGCCGATGTTCGCATCAGCGCCGACCTCGACATCGACGCCACTATGGCGCAGCGCTTGCTCGACCAGATCTCGCCTACCCTGCCGGTTAATGGGGCCCAGATCGCCGCGTCGCACTGGCCGCCACCGCAGTCGTCTCGTCCTGCAGCGCCTACGGTGTCGTTCTCCAGCCCCGGTGCCGTCGACGGACCGGCTGACCAGCCGACCCGGTCCCCGCAGTTCCGGGCCTGCGCGTAGCGGGCGGCGACCCGGCTCCCGACGAACCGGCAGGTGAAACCGCTGCCCGGTCAGCTTGCGGATCGCGGCCGTCGGAATGCACTCGTCGGCACCGGACTCCTGGCCTCGTATCTTTGATCACACCGGCGGGCGCTTGTTCCCGCAACCGCCTGCCGGCCCGCCACGCCAGAACCGTCGACACGGGGCGCACCAACTCGGCGCCGCACATTGTCGGCGGCAGATGAATGCGTCAGCGTGGGGGTTCAAAATCATCACAAATACTTTCCAAGCCGTTTCGCCTACTCGGTGGCTCGGGACAACTTCACGCCGGGTAGGCGGATAGGTTCAGGCATGTACTCGACGTGATATTCGGCGCCGAGTTCGGCTTGAAGCCGAGCGGCAAGTTGCTCACCTTTGCGGACGAACACCTCCGCCCGCTGCTCGGACTCAAATCCGCCCGCGCGCGGCCAATCACCGAGCACTGCCAGATGCTCCAGGGCCCAGCGCTCGATCTCCGTAACGAGTCCTGGTGCGATCGGCAGGGCCGCAGGGTCTACCTCGACGTCGCTATCGCCGGCGGTCCGCGTCAACGACGAACGTCCCACACGTGCCATCAGCTTGATCCACCGGCGGGGCCGCGACCGTTGAAGCAGCTCCTTCGCCGCCACCACGATCTGCTTCTCGATCGCTGCTGAGTCCTCCGGGTGATCGTCGAGCATCGACGCTAGACCGACGAAGATCCGAAGGTCCCCGCTGTCGTCGACACGGTGATACGCCGACCCCCAGATCTCGTTCGCCCCCAAGGCCGGGCTGACGGCGCCGTCGACGATTCCCTGCGCTGTCATACGGGCGAGCGACCACGCCGCCTCGTCGTGCGCAGGCAGGCTGACTCCGAGCTCGTCGAGCGCGCGCCGGAAGAGGTCTGCCGAGTCCCGGACGTCGGCCGGGTCCTGCCCCGCGAGCACGCGAAGCGAAGGAGTGTCCAGACCTCGAACCAGCGCGTCGGTAGCAAGCTGCGGCAAATCCTCGGAGCGAAGCTCCCCGTTCACCATCCGCCAGCCCGCGACTTCGAGAGGGTCTACCCCGATCACCTGAGCAGGCTACGCGGTCCAAGGCCGTTCAGCCCGACCGATGGGCTACAGCAGCCGTCCAAATCCGCTTATCGGCAGGCAGCTTGGCCGACGTGCAAGTGCGCGTGTTCGCCCGCGTCCAGCGTAGGTAGCGTGACGGCCGACCGGTGCCACGAGCACGGTCGGCGGCACGACAATGCGCAAGTTGCTGAGCGTCGCCGAGCCGCCTGCGACGGCTGGCGTGGCATGGACAAGCCTTCTTACTCTGTGCGCATGGGCGATGTACGCAACGTACGGATTTCTGCCAGTCCCGCAAATGTCGAGTACGCACGGCGCGTGTACGACAGGGTTATCGATTGGTACAAAGTTGCCGAGTCGAAGGCCCAGCTACTCCTCACCGTCAGCGGCGCTTTCGTCACGGTCGCGTTCGGGTTGCTTTCCGGCAGCATCGCCGACTTGAAGCGGTCGCTGGAGTCGGCGGGAGCGCTGCCTTGGTTGTTCCTGACGGTTGCGGTCGTCGCGCTGTGTGGGTCGATCGCGGCTGCCGCGGCGACGCTGCTTTCTCAACACGGGCGCCACATCCGGGATGACTTCGCGAAGCTCGGCATCGACCCGCAGGACGAAGCGACGTACCGGCCCGAGGCGATGTGGTATTTCGGTCATATCGCTCAATTGCAGTGGCAGGGGGTACAAAGCACGTTGAGGGACGCGGACGACGCCCTTGAGGTGAAGGTCCTCACATACAACGTCCACGGATTGGCGAAGACGGTTCTGCGAAAACATCGATTGATAAATGCCGGGTGGCTTCTCACCACGGTTACTTTGTTGTCGCTCATTGCCGCCGGCGTTTCGCTGCTGGTAAACGGCTGACATTCGCAAACGGCCGATGGCAACGGCAAAGAGTTCATCGAAGCGATGCCCTCACATCGGCAAATCCGGAAAGCACCGCTCCCCGCTTGAGGTGACTTAGCGTAGTCGAGCGCACGCCGTCGGGGTAGACATCCTCTGGTGTCTGGCTGTATGGGCTGGCGCACGGACAATCAGGGGCCTGGTCATGAGCGGTTTAGCTGGTTCATGAGGTCACGGTTGGCGGCTCTGGCCGCGTCGACTTCTTGGTTGCGTTCGGACAGGGCGTCTTCGAGGTCAACGGCTTGTTGTTCGAGCTCGGTGATGCGGCGTTTCATCTGGTCGATGTCGTCGGGAGCGCCGAGTCCGGACTCGCGCCAGACTTGGTCACCGATGAGTTCGGAGAGCTTTTTCTCCAGTTGCCGGATCCGGGTGGCCTGCCGGTTAGCGCGATCCTGCGCGTTGACGAGGTCCGTTCGTAGGGAGGCCATTGTCACGCTCGGCCTGCCCGTGATGGTGGCGGGTTCTGCTTGTGCGGTGTGTATTTGCGCGAGCAGGTCGGGGTGGCGGTAGAGAAATGACCGGTCGACGTTGGCGCCTCGGGCGATGGCGGAGACGCTGATCTCGCTGCCGGCGGTGATGCTGGTGTTGAGGGCCTTGATGACGCGTTGACGGCGGCGCGCGGAGTCGGCTTGCCGACCGTGGCTCATGGGATCGTTCATGCGGTGCGCTCCGGTCGGACGTCGGATAAGGGTTGACGCGCTCGTGGCAGCCCCAGCGCGACGATGGTGCCGCGGTTGCGGCGAACGATGGCAACGGCGTCTTCAATCTGGGAGCGTTCGGCCTCGGTGAGATCGTCCAGGTCGGCTTTGACCCGGGCGATCAGCCGGCGTACGCGGCTGATCTCAGCATCGCTGGGCATCGCTTCGGCCTTGGCCCAGTGGTCGACCTCGACGGTGGCCAGCAGCCGTTCACGGTTGCGCAGGAGGTCTGCGAGGTAGGTTTCGAGGTCGGGAAGGTACGAGATGTCGGTGCTGAAGTGGGCGCAACCGACGCAGCGGAACCGGACAGGGCAGTCGTCGCCGCCGGCGGCGACGTTGCTGGGTTCACTGCAGGAGCCGTAGGGGACCGCGACTTCGCCCACGGCGCGGCGGACCCGCTCGGAGTCCAGCAGGGCCTTGGCCTGGCGCCAGATCCGGTTGCCGCGACGGTCGAACTGCATCGTAGTGACCCGCTCGACCGCATCTCGGCGACGCTGTTCGCCGACGCGATAATACTGCTGGCTGGTACTGATCTGGCGGTGAGACATGAGTTCGCGCAGCACATCGACGGCGACTCCGGCGTCGGCGTGCCGTTGCGCGTAGGTGTGGCGATAGGCGTACAAGTAGATCCGTGCCGGGTCGAACGGCAGCTGTTTGGTGATCTGCAGTCCGTCTTCGATGACGGGGACGGGGACCAGGAGCGGCGGCAGGCTGTCGACCCATCGGCGGTGCCGTCCGGAGACCCAAATTTTGCCGATCCCTTTGGAGCCGAGCGGATTGCGTGTCGGCGCGGGCAGCAACTTCAGTTGATCTGGTGGCGTGTCGGGGAACCGGGCGATGACCCGCTGCTGCTGCGTGGTGATCAGCGTGGCGGTCGCCTCCGGGATCGGTAGCCGGCGCGCGAGACGGATGGCTTTCAGGTTGTCGTAGATCAGGACGGGTTTGCCGTCACCGTCTTGTTCGAGGCAGTCCCAGCGCAGTTGGCAGATCTCGTTGGGGCGCCGCCCAGTGTCGATGATCAACTCGACCGCGACCCGCAGTTCGACACTGACGTCGTCGAGGCGGGGCAGATACTGGCAGAGATGACGCATGACCTCGGGGGGAAGGTCACGCCCGCCTTCCGCGTCGTCGGGTGTGTCCGGAACGTCGTGCTGGCCGAGCGCGAAGTCCTCGGACAGGCGATGCAGCGGCTGGCCAGCGCGGGTGAGACCCACGCCCCGCATCCGGGTAAGAATGCGCCGTACGTCGCGGCACGTGTAGATCCGCTTGTGTCCGCTGACGACACCTTGTTGGTGCAGGTAGGCCATACGATTGCCGAACGCGGTGATGTCCGTCCGGGACAGTGCCGCGAGTCGGTCGCCGCCGTCTTTGCGCTGCAGCCGGAGACTGTCCGACAGCAGCACCAGCGAGTTGATTTGCGTCTGGACCACCCGGCCAACATCGCCGCGACGCCGAGGCAGATCATCGTAGGCCCAGCGCTTGGTGGCTTCCCGCAGCCACGGCTGGCTGATCTCAGTGAACGTGAGCGTTCCACCGTGACCGAACGCAGCGAGATCCCACTCGTCCTTGACCCGTTCGGTTTCTGGGCTCAGCTGCTGCCGGCGAACGGCGGTGACCATGCTCTTATGCACGTTGGCGGGCACCGACGCCAGCATGGCTGCCGGGATGTCCGGCAATGACCCGGCGTGGCACGACAACGCGGCTGTGCAGATCGGGCGTAGCTGGTGAGGGTAGGTTCGGATGCCCTGCCGAGTACGTTCCTGCAGCGCGAAAACAATCTCCGCGACGACGCGGGGCGCGAGCCCTCGCAGGCTGACCTGGTCACGGTCGACCGCGGCCGGATCGGTTTGACGCCACTGCAGCTCGTCGGCCCCCGGGTGTTCGGCGCGGTAGCGGCGCCAGCGGTCACGATGTCGCCCGCAGTAGGCGCCGGCGCCCTCGCGGTCCCGGCTGCACGCCGCCACCAGACAGAACCCGTACCCGGGCAGGGGCACGACGGCGGGGTGACGCAGGAACAACTCCAGCGGTAGGCGAACAACGTGAAGCCGCTGCTGGTAGTGCGCGTGGCACAGCTTCGACGTCCAGCCCTTACCCGGCAGTTCGCACCCGGGCACCGAGCAGGGCACGCTTTCGTTGGACCGCAGGTACACCCGGCGGACCGCGATGAATTCGTCCAGCACGGGCCGGTCGGCCTGTTGCCAGCGCGCGTCACAGGTGGGACACAGGCCGGTCGTCTTGGAGCGCGTCTCCTCGCACCCGAGCACCACGCAGACCCGAACGCCGAGCAGCGGATGTGACCGCGGGAACGTCAGGACGCGCATCTCGGGCTGCCACGACATCAGCGTCAGGAAGTCGGACTCGATCGCCCGCCACAAGCCGGCGATGATCCTGCTGTCGTCGTCGACGAGTGGCAGTGCCGCGCGCTGCGCAACGGTCACCGCGCGCCGTTCTCGGCGAGCTCCCGCGGCGAGCCGACGCGGCTGACCGCTGCCCGCAGGCGGGCCGGATCGGAAATGGTGACGTCGGTTATTGGAACTGTCTGAATGCCTGCCGCTGATCGACGGCAGGGTTAGAGGTCGCCCGGGGTTCTGGTGGCTGTGAAGTGTGCGACGGCGTTGAGGACTTGTCCGAGGAAGTCGCGCAGGTCGGTCGCGACGGGTTCGAAGCCGCTGTCGGTGGAGGCGTCGTGTGAGCGGTGCACCGTGTTGTCCGGGCCGATGACGTAGAGGATTCCGCCGCCGTTGCTGGCGAAGACCGTGCCGGTGTTGCCGTCGCTGAGCAGGACGGGGCCCTCGGCGAGTTGGGCAACGACGAGGTCGGGTGGGTGGATGAAGAACCCGTTTCCGATGTCGGGCATGGTCACCTCTTTGATCACCTTGTAGAAGGCGGTCAGGTCGGGTGGGGTGTCCGGGTTTGTGGGGGTGGCGTCGAGTGATCTCTGGTCGGGGTCGGCCAGGACGACTTCGTTCTCGCCGGGCGGGAACGGGTAGTAGGTGTCGAACGCGGACAGGACGGACTGCAGGTGGGCTGTGATGTTTGCGGCCCAGGTGCGGATCCAGTGCGGGTCGAGAGCGTCGGCGTTCATTGGGGTTTCCTGCCGTTCGAGAGGACGGGGTTGGTCGCGGTCGAGGGGCGTGTGCTGAGGTCGGCGGCGTAGCTGGCCCAGTCGCCGGCGGAGATCTGCTGCCAATGGACGGCGGAGCTGACGCTGGTCCCGAGGGTTCGGACGAGGATTGCGGCGGGGATCTCGGTGGCGAGTTGGAACAGTGCGGTGCTGCGGGCCGGGTTCGGTTGGATACCGAGCTGGTTCAGTCGCAGCTTGAGTCGTTCGGCGCTGATGGGCCGGCCGGGTTGTCCTCCGGGGAACAGCCAGCGTGACGGGGCGGCTGCGCCGATGGTGGCGTGGCCTTTGCGGGTGGCGATGACCTCCCGGGCCAGCTCGTCGACGGGGTGGGGCAGGCGGATGGGTGTGCGGCCGAAGCTGATGCTGACGTTGTCGCCGGTGTCGGTGATCTGGTCGGTGGTCAGCAGAGCGATGGTTGACGAACGTTGGGCGTAGAGAAGCAGCAGGAGGCCGGCCAGGCGGTCGTCGGCATCGATGGTGGTGTCGTGCAGTAGCTGCCGGGCGGTCGTCCATCGGTGGTCGCCGTCGAGGGCGCTGACCGGGCCTTGCCAGCGTCGGGCTTTGAGGTAGGCGCTGGTGAGCTTGTTGGCGTGGGCCCATCGGATGAAGGTGGCGGTCTCGTAGCGGTAGGCGCCGGCGGGGTCGTTCTGCCAGCGTTCGAGGTCGGGCTGTCCGAAGATGTCCAGGGTGAGGTGGTGGGCGTCGAGCCAGTCGAGGAAGGCCTCCGCGGCGCGCCGGTGCAGCCGGATGCGCAGGACTTGTTGGCGGGTCGTGCGGCGGCCGTTGTTTCGGCTGCGGAGCCGGCGGAGCAGGTTCCAGATCAGGTAGCGGTGCAGGATTCTGCGGCGGTTCAGATCTTGTTGCTGGGCGAGGAAGTCGGTGAGCGCCTGTTCGAGGCGGACTAGTTCCTCGTCGCGTTCGGGCAGGGCGCCGACGGCGACCAAGGTGAGGCGCAGGTGCTCGAGTGCTGGGCGTTTCGGCAGCTGGTCGAGTGCTTCGTGAGTCAGCGGCATGCGCCCGGCGGCGAGGTCCGCAAGGACCGAGGCGGCGGGTTGCTTGGTCAGCCACCGGTTGGCGGTGATGGAGTGTTCGGCGGTGGCGATGTCGTGACGCAGCGCCAGCAGGCCGACTGGGAGGTCGGCTCCGGCCGGGCCCATGATCTCGTCCAGGCGCCTGTTGATCCGGCACCGTTCACATCGCCCTGGTTTCGGATGATCGGGGTCGCTGCAGGCGGGGCAGTCGAGCCAGGCCGGAGGCGGCGCGCAGTCGGCGCAGATCGGGTGGGCCAGGGTTCCCGCGGCGATCGGGGCAAGACGTGTGCAGCGTGAGCAGTTCGCCGTTCGGTGTTGGCAGGTCGGGCACCAGGGGCGGCCGGTTGTGCGGGAGATTCCGCATGCGGTGGTGTCGCCGCAGAGGAAACAGGTCAGCGTCGGGAGTGCGT
>Ga0307509_10010921_pt1 | contig 11069 bp, 12 predicted proteins | sample 10_EM_MG_FD_202245 | JGI IMG/M metagenome (GOLD analysis project Ga0307509, IMG submission 202245) | Populus trichocarpa ectomycorrhiza microbial communities from riparian zone in the Pacific Northwest, United States - 10_EM | ecosystem: Host-associated > Plants > Roots > Unclassified | place... | reverse complement strand
TCGTACAACACTTCGGCCGCGGCAAAGCCCGGATAGATTTCGACGCCGAGCGCCTCCGCTTTCGGCCCCAGCCAGCGGCAGACATCGCCAAGCGAGCCGATATAGCAGTGATGGTTGCTCATCAGCGGCGGCATGGCAAAGCCCGGCAGACGGATCGCGGTGGTCGCGGTAGTCCAGTAGAAGCGGTCGTCCTTGACCTGGGTCTTCAGCGGACAATCGGCGTCCTCGCGCCAATCGGGAATCAGTCTGTCGAGCGAGACCGGATCGATCACGGCGCCCGACAGGATGTGCGCGCCGACTTCGGAACCCTTCTCCACCACGACGATGCTGAGATCGGCATTGAGCTGCTTCAGCCGGATCGCCGCGGCGAGGCCAGACGGCCCGGCGCCGACGATCACGACGTCGAATTCCATGGATTCGCGGGGAGGAAGTTCTTCTGCACTCATGATCTGATCTCAGCCCGATTGAGAACGGCTCTAAAGGCTCGTTGTTTCCGATTTTTGCGGGGAGGACAACCATGGAAATGCAATGCGAGGCGTTTCACGCCGGCGCGATCCATATTACATTGGCATAATGGATTTGATCCCCGAACCCGCACCTAATGTCAGGCAATTGCTGGCCTTTTATCTGGAGGCCGGGGTCGATTGCGCGTTGGCGGAGGAGCCGGTCGATCGGCTGAGCGAGCCCGACGCCCCCATAGCCTCCGTCCCGGTCCGCGAGACAGCGCCACCCCGCCAGTTGCGGGAAACGCCCGCCGCAACGCCGGCAGTTCCGCGCAGCGAAATAGCGCCCCCGCCGGAAGCGGCCATCGCGATTGCGCGCGAAGCGGCGCGAACGGCGCCGACGCTGGAAGAACTGCGCGCGCTGCTGGAAAGTTTCGACGGCTGCGCGCTGAAAAACACCGCGACGCGGCTGGTATTTGCCGACGGCAATCCGCAAGCCCGCATCATGTTCGTCGGCGAAGCGCCCGGGCGCGACGAGGACATCGAAGGCCTGCCCTTTGTCGGACGCTCCGGCAAATTGCTCGACCGGATGATCGCCGCGATCGGGCTCGACCGCAGCAAGGCCTACATCGCCAATGTGATTCCCTGGCGGCCGCCCGGCAACCGCACGCCGACGCCGCAGGAGACGCAAATCTGCCTGCCGTTCATCCAGCGGCAGATCGAGCTCGTGAACCCGGACGTGCTGGTGACGCTCGGCAATCCCTCGACGCAAACACTGCTGTCGACCCGCGAGGGCATCATGAAGACCCGCGGCAAATGGTTCGACTACGACACCGGCACCCGCACCATCCGCGCCATGGCGACATTCCATCCGGCGTATTTGCTGCGCTCGCCGTCCTACAAGCGGATGACGTGGCAGGATCTGCGCGCGATTGCGAAGGCGCTCGGTAACTAGCTGCGCTGGTCAGGCATCTTCAACCGCACGTCCGGACAGCACTTGCGGGAGCGCGTAGCGGCGCGCCAGCAGGCGGGCGAGCCATTCGCGCTCGACCTCGCTGGCCCCGGACGCGAGCTCCAGACGTTGGGCGCCGAGGTCGATGGTCAGGCGGTTGCCGGTCTCGGTCTCGCGCAGGCGCAGGGTTTGCAGTTGTTGCCGATCGAGATCGGCGCGGAGCCGCTTTGAAAGCAGCGAGCTCCAATATTCCCGGACGCCCTTGTTCCGGGTGTTCTTATTGAGCTCGAACGACGGAACCCCGGAATCATAGGCTATGCTGCCGCGCTTCAGCTGCAGTGTTTCGGGCACCGTCGGACGAAATATCTGATAGGCTGTAAGCGCTGCGAGGATTCCGCCGATGGTCCAGCCGCCGAGCCAGAAGATGATGAAGGCGCCGCCCTTCCCGGACATCAGCTGGGTGATGGCGGACGTCTCGCCCATGACCCATCCGCCCAGCCAAAACAGCAGGAACACACCGCCGAAATAGCGCGTCGAGCTGGCTGTCGCCGGAATGACGATGGTCGGATCGAGGTCTTTACGATCGATCGAAATCTGCGAGCCGGCCGGCGGATCCAAATCCATCTCTCGCCCTTTCTCACATTCCCGGTGCTACGGCGCCTTCGGCCGCACGATGGCCCAGCCGACGCGCAACAGCGGCTGGCGGCCGTTCACCATCCATTCGAAGGCGCGCGGCACTTCCGGCACAAGGCCCGGAAAGCGTCGCGCGATCTCGGGCGGTGGCGTGCCTGAGGTGTCGGAGGCGCGCCAGACCACGACGCCGCCGGTCTGATTGAATTTCGCGACCGACTGCCACGGCGTTCGTTCCGGCGTGGAGTCGAGCAGCAGATGCGGACGCCCGCGGCTCATCGCGATGAAACTCGCCAGTTGCGGATCGCCGGCTACCGCACGCAGCCGCTGATTGGTTCGCCGTTCGAAATTGTCGCCGAAGAATGCGGCAATCGCTTTCGCCGGCAGCGCGGTCGGCACTTCGGCAGCGCCGATCCACGGCACAAAAAATGTGGTCGCAATCACCGCGAGGGCGGGAGCGGCGAGCGCCGCAGCCCACACGGTGCGCAGCACGCGCTGACGCCGCAGGTAGAGGAGATCGCCGGTCGCCACGATCACGGCAAGCCCGGACATCAGTAAGGCAACGCCTGCACCGCCCACGACGTGGTCGAAATTGAACAGCCCGGCCAGGAAACTGCCGAGCAGCGCCGGCGCGATGGCGAAGAAATAGACGAAGTCGCGCGCCAGCGGATCGACCGGCGGCCGGTAGATTATCGGTGCTTCCCCGGCATCGCGGGCAAACCAGCCGGAATTGAGGATCACCAGCAGCACGATGGCGGACATCGCGAGCACCAGGCTTGCGAGCAGCCAGCCCCATTGCATGGCGCGCGCACCGAGATCGGAGATCGCGGGCCATGGCGGCATCGCGAGTGCGTCGGCGCGGAGCAGCCAGATCAGATAGGGCAACACCAGCACGGCGATCACGAGCAGCGCATAGAGCGGATCGAGCGATGTCAGCACGCGCCGTCCGCGCTCGGTGGCAACGGCAAATCCGGCGAGCAGCAGCAGCAATCCGGGCGCAGCCGAAATCGTCAGCAGCAAAAGCCCGGCCTCGATCGACCAGGCGAACCACGCGTTACGCCGGTTCTGGCCGATCAATTGCCAGGAATGCAGCAACAGCAGCGCCCATAGCGGGCGCGCCAGCACCAGCGGGCCGAATTCGACGCCGGGTGAACTAAACGCCACCACCGTCAGCGAGAGCAGTACGGCGAGCACGGCCTGCTGCCCGCCGACAATCGCGCGGGCCAGTTGATAATAGATCCAGAAGGTGACGACCGCGCAGACCTGCGCCAGCAGATAGACGCCGAACATGGTGTTGCCGGCAGTGCGGAAGCCGATGTCGGCGAGCCAGAACGCCAGCGGCGGACCGAGCCAGGTTCCGACCTGGTATTCCCGGCCGAAGGCCAGCACGGTCGCAAGGTCGCCGGGCGGGCTGCGGTAGAGCAGCATCGGCAGGAACAGCCAAAGGCCGGCCTGGACCAGCACCACGATCCAGACCACCAGCCGCGGCCGGGCGCGGATCAATTCGACAACGAGCGAGGTGAAACGCATGAAACGTCCGAATGCACGGGCCGAGCGACCCTGTCCCCAAGACGTTTGATAGAGCGCACGCGCCGCCGAGGCAACCGGCCTCAAATCGTGACCGAGATGTCGGATGTAATCGCGCCGTCCACCGTGAAGAGATCGGGTTCGACCGTCTCCTCGACCGTCTCGGGATAATGTTTCAGCCGCGCGGCGACGACCGGCGCGAAAAATCGGCGGTGGTGGATGCTGGGGCCTAACCGATCGAGGGCCTCGCGATGTTCCGGCACGGCGTAGCCCTTGTGGTTTTCGAAACCGTAGCCCGGGCAATCCAGCGCCAATGCGCTCATCAGGCGGTCGCGCGTCACCTTGGCGATGATCGAGGCGGCAGCGATCGACATGACAATGCCGTCGCCGCCGATCACCGCATCGCAATCGAAGGGCACGTCGATCTTGTCGCGGCCGTCGACGAACACATGTTTCGGCATCTCGGGCAGCGCGCGGACCGCGCGCGCCAGCGCCCAGAGCGAGGCGCGCAAGATATTGTCGCGATCAATCCGTGCCGGCGACGCAAAAGCGACCGCAAAGGACGAGGTCGCGCAGATCTCCTCGAACAATTCCTCGCGACGCTCGGCGGTGAGCCGCTTGGAATCGTCGATCCCCTTCGGGATTCGCTTGGGATCGAGCACGACGGCGGCGGCCACCACCGGACCCGCCAGCGGACCGCGCCCGGCCTCGTCGCAGCCAGCCACCGGCCAGACGCCGCGCTTGATCAGCCCCCGCTCACGGCGAAAGCTCGGCGGCGCGACCGCGATGACGCCCTTGAGCGGCTTGGCTTGTTCCTTGCCGGCTTTCTTGTCGATTTTTTTGGCGGACGTGTCCCGAATCATGGCCCGGATCGTGCGAAAGCGCGCGCCCGGGCGCAACCGGAAACCCGGCACAATTCCCGTTATTCAGCGCGCCGCCGTCGCCACTCCGCGGCCTCAATCACATAAACGCCCCGACTTCCGCGCTTGGGGTCCGCAATCGTCGCCCGATGACACATGCCGAGCTTCTCGAGCGCATGAATGGACGGCGCATTTCGCGGATCGACCAGCCCGAGCAATCGGCCGCATTTGAGTTGCTCGAACCCGAAAACCAGCTGCGCCTCGCCAATTTCGGTCGCGATCCCCCTGCCCCATGCCCGGCGCGCCAGTACAAACCCGATTTCAAAATCGTCGGCTCCCAGCGCGCCGCAGGGGGCCAAGCCGGCAAAGCCGATGATTTCGCCCGCGGGCTTTTCCGTCAGAACCGCAAACCCCGTGAGGCTGCGGCCGAAGGTGAAAAATCTCCGGATGAAATCCTCCGCTGCGTCCCCGGCCATCGGCGCCCCGGAAAATGCAAAGCGCATCACATCGCTGTCGCCGAAGATCAGATCCCGCAGGATCGATATATCCTCTTCGAATGCGGCGCGCAGAATCAGGCGCGGCGTCGTCAAGATCACGAGCGGCTGCTGTTCCGATGCTGGCGCGGGCTTCTGGTCCATCAAGTCGCAGTAGCGCAACTCACCGGCAGAGAGAAGTGACAGGCCAGAGCATCGCGGGCTCTAATCCGGCAGGTGAACCCGCCGGTCGTCGCCGACTTCGATGCCGGGCGCGACCACGACTTCCCAGGGGTGGCCGTCGGGATCGCCGAAATAGCCGGAGTAACCGCCGTAATCGGTCTTGTGCGCGGGCTTCAACAGCAAGGCGCCGCAGGAGATTGCGAAATCCAGTACCGTATCGACCTCCTCGACGGAGCCGCAATTCCAGGCGAGCGTCGATCCGCGAAAGGTTTTCGGCCGCGGCTGGTCTGGCAGCGTGACGTCGGCGGCGAGTTGATCCCACGGGAACAGCGCGAGCACGGTGCCGCCGGTGTCGAAGAACGCGACAGCCTCGCCGGTTGCGCGCATCTTCCTGACAAAGCCGAGCGCCTCGTAAAACGCGATGCTGGCGCTGATGTCATTGACGCCGAGGGTGACAACCGTGAACCGCGGGGTTGGCACCTTCAATTTTGTACTCATGCTACTCCCTCCGCGTCATTGCGAGCAAAGCGAAGCAATCCATGGCAAGGTATAACGGATAGATGGATTGCTTCTTCGCTTCGCTCCTCGCAATGACGACATCTACCTAAAACAAACTCAATTGCTGTCCGCTGCGCTTCGGCTTGACGAAATGATCGGTTGTCAGTTTCGAGCGGCGCTTGTTGAGCCCGAGCTTTTCGCAGGCGATCTCGAACCGCCGCCCGATCATCCAGGCCATCGGGCCGGTGCCCTTCATCCGCGTTCCCCACTGCGAGTCGTAGTCGCGCCCGCCGCGCATGTCGCGGATCAGGGTGAAGACGTGACGGTAACGGTCGGGATAGTTCGCCATCAGCCATTCGCGAAACAGATCGCGCACTTCCAGCGGCAGCCGCAGCAGCACGTAGCTTGCTTCCTTGACGCCGGCATGCGCTGCGGCATCGAGAATCCGTTCGATCTCGGAATCGTTCAGCGCCGGGATGACGGGCGCGACCATCACCGTCGCGGGAATGCCGGCCTCCGACAATTGCCGCAGCGCCTCCAGCCGCTTCGGCGGCGTCGAGGCGCGTGGCTCCATGGTGCGCGCAAGCTTGGGATCGAGCGTGGTCACCGATATCGCGACCTTGGCCAGATTGCGCTTCGCCATCCGCTGCAGAATATCGATGTCACGCGTCACCAGCGCCGATTTGGTGACGATGCCGACGGGATGGCCGGCGCGATCGAGCACTTCGAGAATCCCGCGCATGATTTTGTGCTCGCGCTCGATCGGCTGATAGGGATCGGTGTTGGTGCCGATCGCGATCATGCGCGGCTCGTAACCCGAGGCGGCCAGCTCCTTCTCGAGTAATTCCGGCGCGTCGGGTTTCATAAGCAGCTTGGATTCGAAATCGAGCCCGGGCGACAGTCCGAGAAACGCATGCGTCGGCCGCGCGAAGCAATAGACGCAGCCATGTTCACAGCCGCGATAGGGATTAATCGAACGGTCGAAGCCGATGTCGGGCGAGTCGTTGCGGGTGATGACCTTGCGCGAAGTATCGAGCGACACCGTCGTCTTGAACGGCGGCAGTTCGTCCAGGCTTTGCCAGCCATCGTCGAAGGCGACCCGCGCCTCGGCCTCGAACCGGCCGCTCTTGTTGGACTGCGCGCCGCGGCCACGCCGCCGCTTGCTCTCGATCGCGACCGCAAGCTCAGGAAAAGGCGTCGCACCCGCCGGTTCGGAGGGCGCCGTGACCGGCGGGTGCTTGAGGGCATGAGAGGATGCTCGGCTCATGAAGCGAACATAGCATGTCGAAAGAACAAATCAAGAACATCATCGACAACAATTCACAGAGAGCGCCAACATCGTAAAGACATCGGCGCCACTGCCGCAAAATTCTGCACGCAAACGGCTGCTTTGATTGTGACAAGGTGATAACAGTGCAGCGTTTTTCCCCGTTTGAGACAACGAAGCCTCATTCATGTTGAGCGTGATCATTCCAACAGAAGGGGTCGAGCAACCCGCCGTCGCAACGCTGGCGGCGCTGGTGCCGGGCGCCGCGGCCGGCGTCATCCGCGAGGTGCTGTTGGTCGACAGGGCCGCCAACGGTGTGATCGAACGGGTGGCCGACGTCGCTGGCTGCAGCTTTCTGGCGTTTGAAGGAACACGCGCCGCGGCATTGGCCGCCGGTGCGCGGGCGGCGCGTTCGCCATGGCTGATGTTCCTGCACGCCGGCGCAGTGCTCGACAACGGGTGGATCGAAGAGACCACGCAGTTCATCCAGAACGTATCGAGCAGCGACCGGCCGCGCGCGGGAGTGTTTCGGTACGCCCGCTCGCCCTATTCGGATGCGCGGCTGCGCGACGGCTTTAAGTTCGTCGCCCGCATGATTACCGGGCCGTCGGCGGAACAGGGGCTGCTGATCGCGCGCGATCATTATGAGCGGCTCGGCGGCTACCGGCCGGATTCCCGCCGTTCCGAGACGCGGCTGCTGCGCCAGCTCGGCCGTTCGTCGCGCACCCAGTTGCGCAGCCGGATCATGGTCGTCGCCTAAAGGCGGCCCAGACACAAAATATCGAAAACAACCCCATGCAAAGTAGAACGGGCCTGGGTCGCCTTGCCGGGTGCCCGCCATGAGAATATACTTGCTAAAGGCAACTATATATTTGATAATGGCAATTATCGAGGTAAGGCCATGTCCCAACTGGATTCTGAACAGGAAGTCGCGGCGGTTCGCGCCTTCAACCGCTTCTACACCCGCAAGCTCGGTGTGCTGGACCAGCAACTCCTGAAGAGCCCGTTCTCGCTGAGCGAGGCCCGGGTGCTCTACGAACTCGCCCACCGCGAAAATCTCTCGGCAAAGGAGATCGGCGCCGAACTGGGTCTCGATGCCGGCTATCTCAGCCGGATCGTGCAGAATTTCGATGAAGGCGGATTGATTACCCGCGAACCGCTGCCGGCTGACCGCCGGCAATACCGGCTCGCATTGACCGCCAAAGGGCGTCAGACATTCGCAAAACTCGAGCGCAGCATGCAGGACGAAGTTGCAGCGATGCTGGCGACGTTGCCGCACGACGGCAAAGCGCGCTTGATCGGGGCGATGGCCGAGATCGAAGGGCTGCTCGGTAAATCCGGCGGTCTGCCTTCGCCGGCGACGCTGCGCGAGCCGCGCCCCGGCGACATGGGATGGGTGGTGCAGAGCCACGGCGCGCTCTACGCCCGCGAATACGGCTTCGATTCCTCGTTCGAAGGACTCGTCGCCGAGATTGCGGCCAAGTTTCTCAGCTCGTTCGACGCTTCGCGAGAACGCTGCTGGATTGCGGACATCGAGGGAAATCAGGTCGGCTCGATATTTCTGGTGCGGCACAGCGACGATGTCGCCAAGCTGCGGCTGTTGCTGGTCGACCCGGCCGGACGCGGCCAGAGGCTTGGCCATCGGCTGGTCGCCGAATGCATCGGCTTTGCAAAAGCCTGCGGCTATCGCCGTATCACGCTGTGGACCCAGAGCATCCTGCTCGCCGCACGCGGCATCTATCAGCAGGCCGGCTTCAAGCTGGTCACCACCGAACCGCATCGCAGTTTCGGTCAGGACCTGGTCGGCGAGACCTGGGAACTGGAACTGTGAAGCCCGGGCGTCGCGATATGCCGCGGCGCGTCACGCCCGAGCTGCTCGATTTCCATATCAAGCACGCACATCAGTTGCGCGACGAAGCCTGGCGCAACATGTGGCGCGGGCTATGGACATTGCTGCTCAGGCTGAAGCGCCTTGTGCTTTAGGCCGTCGCAGATGCTCGTCGAGCCGCGGCATGATCTCGACGAAATTGCAGGGCCGCGTGCGGTAATCGAGCTGGGCGGCGAGGATGCCGTCCCATGCATCGCGGCAGGCGCCCGGCGATCCCGGTAGGCAGAAGATGAACGTCGCGCCCGCCACTCCCGCGGTGGCGCGGCTCTGCACCGTCGAGGTGCCGATCTTGGCATGGCTCAGCATGTGGAAGGCGATGGAAAAGCCGTCCATCCGCTTTTCGAACAGCGGCTCGATCGCCTCCGGCGTCACGTCGCGGCCGGTGAAACCGGTGCCACCGGTGGTGATGATCGCATCGACGCCCTCGTCGGCGATCCAGCGGCGGATGACGGCACGGATCGCATCGACATCGTCGGTAACGATCTCGCGCGCGGCCAGGTGGTGACCGGCCGCGGTCAACCGGTCAGCCAGCGTGGTGCCCGACTTGTCATCGGCCAGCGCCCGCGTGTCCGAGATCGTCAGCACCGCGATGTTCAGCGGCACGAATTGTTTTGACTCATCGATGGAGGACATGACTTTTTCTTTTCGTCATGCCCGGGCTTGTCCCGGGCATCCACGGCTTCGATTTAAAAGTATAGACGTGGATGGCCGGGACAAGCCCGGCCATGACGAATAATTTTTCAGCTCAAACTACAACGCGCCCTGGGCAAACGTGTTGCAAGCCTGCACCGTGCCTTGCTGGTAGCCGGTCATGAACCACTGCTTGCGCTGCGCCGCGGAGCCGTGGGTGAAACTGTCGGGCACCACCCTGCCCGTCGACTGCCGTTGCAGCGTATCGTCGCCGATCGCAGTTGCCGTCCTCAGTGCCGCATCGATATCGCCGGGCTCGATGAAGCCCGGACGCTTCTTCTCTTCGCGGTTGACCCAGACGCCGGACAGGCAATCCGCCTGCAGCTCCACCTTGACCTGCAGCGCATTGGCTTCCGCCTTGCTGCCGGCCTGCTGCTGCAGCCGCTGCACGCGCGGCAAGATGCCGAGCAGGTTCTGGATGTGATGACCCGCTTCATGCGCGATGATGTAGGCCGTCGTGAACTTGCAGGCACTGCCCGAACACCCCTTAAAGCGCGTTTCGACTTCGCGGAAGAAGCTGGTGTCGAGGAAGATCTGCTTGTCCGGCGGACAGTAGAACGGCCCCATCGCCGACTGCGCCATGCCGCAGCGGCCGCCATTGGTGGCATTCTTGAACAGCACGATGCGCGGCCCGGTATAATTCTGTCCGCTGGACTGGAAGATCTCGCTCCAGCGGTCGTCAATCTCGCCGAGAACGCCTGCGATCATGCTGCCGACCTCGTCCTTCGGCGCGCCGGTCTTGGCCGGTCCCGACTTGCGATCGGTCTGGTAGGTCGGCGCCTGGTTGCCACCGGTCAGGATTTCGGCGCCGCCGATCAGGATGCGCGGATCGATGCCGAAGGCATAGCCGACCAGGCCGAGCACGATGATGGTTCCGATGCCGAGCCCGCCACCGCCCATCGGCAGGCCAAAACCGCCGCCGCCACCGCCCATTCCGCCGCCGCCGTCGTCGCGACGGTCATCGATGTCGTCGCTGCGGCGGAAATCATCGTAACGCATGGCGGTGTTTCCTCATCCCCGGGGCTGTTGGCTCGAATACCCAACGCAGCTATCACGTAAAATTTCCATTCCATTAATCAATAACCCGCCCGGCAAAAATTGCCTAGGGGCGCCGCCCCTTGCAATTTCTCTGGGCAATCTCTTCTCAGCAACTTTACCGATTAAGTCGATTTTTACTTTGCGGGGTCAATGTATCGCCAGTCGGTTGTTTAGTCCCGCGTCGCCGACAGCGTCGCCTGAGTCAGAGTAATTGAGTCATGGTAGTGTCGCGTCGCGGGGCGTCTGCAAGGGCGCCCCGCACTAAATTCGAGTCTGACTCCAGCGCTCAAATCGTCGTCGGCGATTGCGTCGCCGAGATGTCGAAGCTTCCGGCCGGTTCGGTCGATCTGGTGTTCGCAGATCCGCCGTATAACCTGCAGCTGAAGGGCGACCTCAAGCGCCCCGATGAATCCCATGTCGATGCCGTCAACAACGACTGGGACAAGTTCTCATCCTTTGCCGCCTATGACGATTTCACCCGCGCCTGGCTGCTGGCCTGCCGCCGGATCATGAAACCGTCGGCGACGCTGTGGGTGATCGGCTCCTACCACAACATTTTCCGCGTCGGCTCGATCATGCAGGACCTCGGCTTCTGGGTCCTCAACGACATCGTCTGGCGC
>Ga0307509_10010920_pt1 | contig 11069 bp, 9 predicted proteins | sample 10_EM_MG_FD_202245 | JGI IMG/M metagenome (GOLD analysis project Ga0307509, IMG submission 202245) | Populus trichocarpa ectomycorrhiza microbial communities from riparian zone in the Pacific Northwest, United States - 10_EM | ecosystem: Host-associated > Plants > Roots > Unclassified | place... | reverse complement strand
GCACGGTCGGCGGCCTCGTAAATCGAGGAGCGTACCGAGGAAATAGTGTCCCTGCGCGAATGCCGGGGTGGGGGCGGCCGCGGGCGCGCAGGCGGCACATCGATGTCATCTGCCGAGACGCCCTCCTCCTTGGGTGTTGGCGGGATGTTCTGAAAAGAGTCTCGCCCTGCGCCAGGCGTAGAGTGGTACGGGTACGAGTGGCGCTCGGCCGCAGAAACGACAGCATATGAAGCAAGGGGCGCCTCGGATCCACCAGTAGCAGAGTAGTCTTTGATAAGAAACGCGCCTTCGGTGCCGTCCGGCGGCGTTGAGCTGAGAGGAGTTCCCGGATTCGTCAGGGGTGACGGCGGCTTGATGTCAGTTGGGGAGCTCGAAATCTCGGCATCTGCGTCGAACAACCGCGATGATGGTCGGTCACTGTTCCCGGCGCGGATTGCCGAGACCTGTGTATGGGCAGGTGGGACACGAATACGGTCTTCGACATCCTCAAGGTCTAATTCAAGCTCAGAGCCATTAAATCTCGAAATCATTTGGAGTGACTCGAGAGCATCTTGTGGGCGGCCAGCATGGACCAAGTAACGTGGGGACTCATAGAGTCGGAAGAAAACCATACGCGCGAGGAACATCGCGAAGGTCTTGGTAAATATCGATCAGCAAAAGGAATCAGATCATGAGGAGACAAGCACGTACGATAAGACCAAGAGCAAGGAGTTCATATTTCCAGCCAAGGTTTTTGTCTAAATCACAAGGTGCCGGTAAGGGGTCACAGGAATTCTTGGGTATAAGTACTATGGCTACAAGGGCAGCGAGTACCGCGCCAAAGGAGAAGAATAAAGAGAGAGCGGTCACAAGATACTCTTTTCCGCGAGGCATATGTTCTAAGAGAAGTGTGCCATCTGTGGGCAGTGAACCCTTTTAGGCGTCAACTTGTGGGAAGAAAGATAACAGATTTAGGAAAGGACAAACCCCGACGGCGCTTCCTAGGAAAAATAGGGAAATGCAGAGCAGTGGAAATGTCCCAGCAAGTGAGCTGGTCAGGCCAAAGACAGAAGTAAAGAACAAGGTCGCGTTAAACGCCGTGCTGCGACCCATTACATCGGAGCCTGGTGGGGATTAGCATCGATCGAGCGTATACATTTAGGCAAACGTACATGTTCCCCATCCCACAGCACCAAACATCATGCCAGCAAACATTGTCGAAGATAAAAGGCCAATCCGATTATCGGGTACTGAACAAAAAGGGGGGAAAGAAGGGAGGTGGGATAGGGAGGGGCAGGGTTACGAGGCGGTTAATGGAAGTCGAGGGCCGAGGCTTACGCGAAAAGTGACGTTGAACGCGGGGAAGTATTATGGCAATAGCTTGCATCCACATCTGATATTGTGCTACAGAGGGGACGCGTGAAGTTGTAGAATCGAGCTCACATTATCGGCCATCCAGCCTTTGAAGAGATAACGTAAAAAATGATAGCTCAGTGATCACTCAGACGAACAGGGTGACCTTTTTTACACACCGAAACCACAGAGGCATAGGAGGGCCCATTGATAATTGCCTAAGAGGTGGAGGTGGCGGCCACGTCAACGGCCCACGTACATGGAAAGAGAGGTGAAAAAGGCGTACCCATCCCAATCTGGTCTATAGTTCTATCGAGAGGGGTACGAGAATCATATTCGTTCCCCTCGGGATCGTCGAGGTCACCAATGGCGTCGTGCGTGCTCAGCCTGGAGTAGGTCATGGCCGAGTGCTCCCAGAGTCCAGAAGCGCGGGGGGAAACCGCCGCCATGTAGAGGGGAAGAAGATTTATAGGAAAAAAGAGCGATGGATGGATTGGCTAAGCAGAAAAGGCTGGAATCGGTGGTCGCTGTCAAGGTTGGGCGGGTTAGACGCTGGGGACAGGTAACCGAACGTCATCGTCGTTGACTGGCTGGACGGCCAATGGCGAATCTGTTCGACATCTGTCGCAATCGCAATCTTTGGCTATCCCGACCCTCTCCTTCCGGCTTATAACTCGACCCTTGCCTCGTTGACCCCGTATTCGTCTTCTCCCCTCACCCTCACGCCCAGGTTTCCCAATCCACTGCCAAATTTTCATTTCACGCGGCACACGGCCCGGCCTGCGTCTCAGCTGAGCTGACTTTGGCTTGCAATGGGGGTGTCCGAGTAGTTATCCCTTCGTGAACAGTGAACAGTATGTCATACACTGTAAATGAAGGCTATGCCAGCCGTACTTCTTTGCTGCTGCGGTCATGAAGTCAAAGTGGCTGGGCACTTGTCAACCCCGTATCAAACTTTCGGCATGCCTTGGAGCAAATGCGCCACGGCTGCGCTGTATAAAAATAACTCGCTCGTGGGGTCCCCAATAGCAATAGCATTCTCGTAGCCAATATCTTCCCTCCCAAATCCGTTAACCCGTTAGGCCTGAAAGTTGCCTGTATAAAAGGCCCCGATCCCCTCAACTCAAGCTCTTCCGCATACGCCCTTCGAACCCCTCCACCCTAATATCTTCTTTTCGTCCACCAACCCCCCTATCCGACTCGTTTACAAATAATGGAGGCTCAACCCAAGCCCGCTCAGCCCAACGCTTCCCAACCCCAGAAAGCCATTCAGATGGGTGCGTGTCCGGCGTTTACGTCTTGGTGCCCTGCTGAGCATAGCGAATAAAATAGATGCTTTGAACCCGGCAGCGACTTCAAGCAGTCAGCAGCAGCACGTCGAGCACCAACACAAGGCACGCCGTCTCCGCGGAGGAGGAGCAGGCCGGGTACGTTCCGGTCTCCCCGGTCTCGTCCCATCCGTTTCCCGCCTCCCCTCTGCACCATTCCGCCCTTCTTCGCATTCACTGCGCCACCCTTGGGCGCCCTCTAACCCCTTTCTCTACCCTTCTACCCTTCATCGTCTCCTCGGCCCGGACGCTGACCCGGCTTTATACATTTATCCGACAGGACTGCTTCATTGGCCTGATCGAATGTTTCCTCTGTTTTGGTACGCCTCGTTCTTCCATTCCGTAAAACGGTGACAACAGTTCGTTGACACAAACCCTGCCCCTCGGGGGTTCGTTTTCTACAGAATGCTGCAAGGTTCGTCTCTCACGGGCCAGCCCTCATCCTCGAGGCTTGTTACACCTTTCCCCTTTTGATTTTACACTTTGATTTTCAATTCATTCTTCATGGCATCTCATCTCATTTCAATTTTCCTTTTTTTTTAAATTGTTTTTGTGTTCCCCGCGCCGTGAGCTCAACCGCTAATTTTTCAAACGCGCGTTCCTCCTATCTATACAGGAATGCTGCGAGTGCTGCGCCGACATCATCTGTGAGTCTCTCTACCTCCAACCATTTCACCTCGTTTCGCCCTCCCGCCAAGTCCAGTGTTAACACACATGCCACGTGCAGGTTGCCCTTGCGAGATGTGCTGTTGAGTGGCGTACGGAAGTACCCGATGGAACGATGTCCATCGATCGACTTTTTGACTATACAGTACCCCCGCCTCCCTTATCTCATCTTATGTACGTGTGCGTGAACGCAAAGGACCCTACAAATTGAATGAATTGTTTTTTTCCACGTGATGAGAATACTTTATCATCCAACATACGATGCCCCTTCACGTGCATGCACCATGGCGAAAAGCACCGAAAAATATGAAATATGTACCACTACAGTATGTTGTACTGGCAGAGCGTGGTCGCATCGTCGTCCGTCGTGACCTTTTAAGTTACGTTGCATCGGCCATCGCGAGAAAGCTTTGCCACGTGACGTGACAGGTGGTGGGAAAAAGACGCGCTCTGACGTCACTGATACTAGTCTGATAGTGGGCCCAGCCACCAAGGCAGCACTCAGGCCGGAAGGACACGACACGGGAATGACCCAGCCTGGAGAGCTCAACTTGCTCAGTCACAGGTATTTGGGCTGAACCTGGGTGAGTGAGATGAGCCGGTCTAGATCAGAGCCGGCGGTTCTCTACCGGTGTCTTGGGCGCGCGTGATCATGTGAAGAGAAGAGAGAAAGCTGTCGGACCCGAACGGGTTCGAGTGGCGTGTGTGCGCACAATACCCACTTTCTGCACGAAACCTAAACCACCTCTGATCCTTTTGGTGAAATTTGTGGAGACGGAAACGAACAGCAGCCGTTCCCTTTGAGGGCACAAATTAAGCCTGTACAGTGCCGCATTTCTAAATAACTAGTTGAGCCGTCCGTCGGCAGACCCACGACGATTCCCACAACGTGGCGCCCCTGACAATAAGCGTCCGGTATATCGAATCGGATCTCGGCGGCTCTCCTGTTCGTGTGGAGGGCTTATCCCACCCCAACGTGAAGCTCCACTACATCATATTGGTATTGGGTAAATATACGCCCCCATTCTGCGTCGTGAATGATGCCAGTCATGTGGGGGTAGCCACAATTCAACCTGGATAGTGCAGCATATTATCACTACAATACGTTATGCGAGTCGAAATCACCAGAGGCTGAAGGGATTGGGGAGGGACAAATTTCGAAAAACGGTGCGGAAGCTAGTCAAAAGGTATGGGAGATAGCAAGAGTGTGACGGTATTACTTCAAGTTTCGTGAATTACAGGAAGTGATACCTATCGTTGATCCAGAAGAGAGTAGATTGGCCAAGGTAAATGATAAAAGAAAGTGCGTAGTAGTAGGTCGTAAGCAACGGTAGCGTGTATTATCGTCAAACAAGAGTGCGCGGGCACACGTTAGCCCTCGATGTGAGATTTTCCTTGCGATCCGCTGTCGTGATGTCATCGATGCCTGCAGGGTTACAGTGGGATTTGTGGGATAGGGAGACGTGAAGGAGATTATACTACATTTTGCGTTGACTTCGACCCGCGACGTCGCTGTGTAGACCGGGAAGAGATTACTGGATCATCAACCGGTAACGGCGGGGGCTTGTCCCACTCTTCCAGTAATTGTCGACCAATGTTTGGTTCAAGTTCCGTTCCGTCGCGCGAAACCTTGACCTCGCGACTATGGTTCCATGGGTTCCGCAAATGCCGCGTACGAATGAATGGCAGATGCGTTGTACGGATCCAGTCAACACAGAACGGTCGGCCCCATACCTCTGAGGCATCTTTCGGTGCATCGTTCAGTTTCGCTAGCTCCTCCGTGACGGTTTGCAGGACGGCATCACGAGCATGCCCCAAAACCTCGTGCTCACAGGGGGATACAGAGTCACTGGGGTGAGCGCCCTCGTCGATGTCCCGATCAGGGGGGTCTCTCATAGCACGGTAAGGGGCGTCAGCGTTGAGCTCAAGGGACAGTGACTTCAAGGGAATGTTTGCAAGTGGCGGACCCGTAGTAGTAAGGTTCGCGGAGCGGAGGATGTCGAAATGAAATCCATCAAGGTTGGCTGGTGCGGAAGAGGCCAGAACTCTTCCGGGTAATGGCCCTTCTGGTGGGCGCGAGGTGGATTCGGGTGACTGTTCAGCAGCCAGACCTTCCTCAGGTGGTAAGGGGTGACACAGAGTCTGATGCCCCTCAGCAGTACTTTCGGGAAGCGATAGTGGGACGTTGCCCTTCACTTCGCCTGACATGGATACCCGTGAGAGCGGTGCAGAAGCGGGAGATGTTGGGCGGGATGCCCAGGGTACTCGATCCTCGCTCAGCTGAATGGGGCCTGCCATCCTGTGACAAGTAAGACTAAAAGGAAACCAAGACGAAAAGAAGGACCGACCGTGCATATCCGTAGAACTCACCACTCTTGTTGACGCTGAAGAGAAGATATACATCCTTGCTGGTGCGATACGCTCGGTCTAGAATTTCTTCGTTGTGTGGCTGTGTAGCCCAGACATTCCGCTGGACGCTCAGGTCTAGATCATACTAATTGAACGGTCAACTTCGAATGGATTGAATAGATACAGGCGACGAATATTACCTGTGTCAGGGATTTCAGAATAAAGTATCGTTGAGGGAAATAGCGCGCCAAAACGTCCGAATCCGTACTCGCGAGAGAACCAGAACGGCTCGAGCAAGAGCTAGGAGACCTCCCTTCGCCGTCATTATCCGGTATTGACAAAGGTGACAACGATCTCCCTGTGCCTTCGAGCAATCCTGAGGATTCGACGACTCCACTCTGAGCCTTTGCCCTTTGTTCTCTAACCCACTGTACATGCATCCTGTTGCCACGCTGGGCGCCAACGCCGGCTTTTAAATCATCCGTTCTCTTTCGAACACGGCACACAAGACGCGGACACCGTGGATCCCCTGAACGAATAGGCTCCCCATGGAAACGCGCCGTCGCAGCTTCCAACTGAACTTCGGACTCGAAATTGACGAAAGCGCAATTCGAGCGTGCGATCAAGAAAACAGACGACACACCGCCGTAAACCCTCTGCGACTTCATCGGCGACCCCGACGGACTCGGAGACAAAGGTGGCGGAGGAAGGTTGAAGAAGTTGTGTAGCTCATCAGTAGTCGCGTCAGAGGGCACATTCCCGGCCCACATCACCCACTCTGACCTATCTGCGGGCGACTTGGGATGGTAAGAGCGACGTTTCTGGTGCCAATCGCTCCCACTATCCCTTGACGGTGGATTTTCAGTCTTGGTCTGGGAGTCCGATGTTAATGATGGGGTAAGACGCGCTGTTGCCGGTAATGATTCTGGTTTGATGGCACTCGGGCTCCCGAGACGACTCCGAGACGAATATTTCCCAGTTGGTGAGGGATTATGAGGCGGCGATACGGACCCCATTTGACCGGGCTGTTCGTTCTCGCGTTGAAGCACGGGGGATGGATAGTCCGAATCGATATGTGACCGAAACCCCGGCCGTGGCTCCCCGAACGAGTTCCCTCCTGCAGTGGTGCCTGGCGGAGGATACCACCATACCCCCTGATTTTCCTGTAGAGGAGGGCTGCTATATGGCTGGGCATAGTGCGGCGGAGGATAGTGTGGCCCATAGATGGTGGGTGCACGTACAAATGACGTTGGATGAGTGTAAATAAATGGCGGCGGTGTCGTATATCCCACCGGTGAATAGGTACCTGGAGAGGGATACAATGGGGAGCGCTGCTCTTCACCCGAGGGTGAGGTCGATGCTTGCCGATGGGCCATTGGCGAATGAGAAGAAGGGGGAGCGCTGTGGGAATAAGTAGGCAATGTTGTGACACTGGTACCAGCCGCATATGTCTGATGGGGGGATGGGGTAGGATCGGTAGAACGCCGCTGGTATGGGTGCTGAAGGACGGATGTCATTGAGGGGAGGATATACGGCAAGTATGCCATACTTACTTCTCGTTCAGACGTCCCAGAATGGTGAGGAAAGGAGAATGGGTTCGATGAGGGAGCCATATGCGATAGAGGATGTGTGTGAGGCAGCAGATATTGGGGGCTGGCATAGGTAGTGTGATGGCCGAATGGAGGGGGGGATGGATAAGGGGGAGAAGAAATAGACGGAGCATCTGAGGGCCTATAATGCGGTCCCAGGACATCCTGATGTGGAGCGGGATAGATATTTTGGGGTGCCCCAGAGGGGCGAGTAGAAGGCAGACTTTGGCTAGCCTGGGCCCGGGAATGTTGACGTGAGGCAATCGGAGGTACGCCAGCTCCTGGTGGTAGCGAAGGGTCCATATCGGAATTCACGGAGTGGGCTGAAAGGTCACCATACATATAGTTCGTGGGTGGACAGGCCCGGATGCCTGCAGAACGTTCTGGAAACCGGAGACTAGGCCTAGTCGTGATAACGGGTATGGGATAGTATCTAGCATGGAACGAGGCTTCGCGTGTGTCAGAAGAGTGAAAAAGCGCCAGGACATGAGAAAACGATATGCAGAACCTAAATCGGCTGGTACATTATGCCTGCACCGAAAAAGACCGTCTTGTGCTGCCCAATCAGAGATAGAACATAGCAGAAAAAAGACGAAAAATCGAAAGGAAGATGTAATGAACACGTTGGCTTCACGAGCCGGACACGACGTGCATTCGTCTAGCATGCACTTGAGCCTAGGCGTAACACAGAAAAGGGTCGGGTCTCGGTTGACCGGGCACGACTGCCTTGTACGAGCGACACAAGACGGGACTGGTGCAAGGCAACGTATTTGAACTCAACCGGCTATTGCCGAACAGCACACTCACCTGGGCCTTCACCGGCGGCAGTCCTCGTCCTATGGAAACGACGTTCCCCGTGTGGTGCGACCTTATTTGCGCCAGTAGACTCCGTCATTGAACCTATGATATTCCTTTTTCTGATTCTATCAACTTGAGGGACTTGAGCTACGTTGGTGTCCGTTACGATTGGTCAAATCGAGCTCGAATAGAGCTGTTTCATGTATGGCTAGCCAACGGGACGATTGTCTGGAGGAGATATCAGGTGAGGCGCGAGGTATGTTGGCGGTATGGATTCGAGTGTAGCTCCAATTAAGAGGGACAGTGTGACGCAGCCAAAGAGGTAAGGCAGTGAACCACGGCCGGTTCTTCGATAGATGGTTGCCACGGCTCCACAATTGATGAGGACATAGTGTTGGAGTGATGTTCCTGAGCGCGGGCAGTCTTCAGAACTTCTGAGGTCTGCACAAACCAGGAGTGTTTTTACCTTCTGGTGGACAAAGCGCAGTCACCGACGTCGGCCATGACGTTATGTCTGACCTTTTCGATCTCCGCCACCGCCACTGGTTTTCCTCGATTGACGCTGCTGGCAGTACTGTCCACTTTCACTCAACCGATTATCGATCATCCCATTGAGTACGACAAGCCTACGGCATACTATATTAGATCTTGCACACGTTTGGTGCTAAAATCGGCCACGGAATATCTCACAGCCTTTGTGTTGCCCCGAAGAGCATCAACAATTTGTAATATGCAATTGAGGAGTTTCTGCGCAGCGCAGATTGTCAAAAGCACCCCATGTTCTTGAGTCAACGTAGAGGCTCCAAGCTAGTTATCAGTTCACAGATATCGTTTCTGGTTTCTGCCAAGCAAAATCGGACCACGCGTGTGCGCGTGTTTGCCGGAGATCAGAGATTAGATCCATCGATCGAGGGTGTTTCGAGAACACGAGAGATGGGATGAAACCCCACATTCTCAGGTCGACGGCCCCGAGAGCCGGTCCTCCCCCATTTGGTAGGTCCATGGATAACCGAACCCCACCTGCTCCTTGTCCATAGAGAATACAACTCCACTTAGGTCATTAATATTGTCTGCACACAGTATCGTTCGAAGTTTCTTGTCCTGACGAAAGCTGAGCGGCAAATGACTTTCTTCGAGCGAGGCAAGTTAACATGATTGAAATACACATCAAATACGCCGTCAAGTTATCGTACAACGGGACAGGGTTCAGAAGTTACAATTTTTGAGACACCCCCTAATATATGCCCTCCTGGAAGTAATAACACGTCAGTCTGTGGCTCTCGCACATTGTAGGGTTGTTCTGTTCGGATTACCTTGCGTTCCTCCCCACGGGCTTGCTTGCCCGGGTCCCCCGTAATTTTGCCCGCCAGCTTCTCTCCTGTGCCTTATGCGCCACAGCCGTTACATCAGCACGTTCCAACACGACCTAAGCACCAACCATGACGCCCATGACGTACCCTTTACTTTGCTTGTAGCTGACGGCTTTCCCACGGCGCCAGTGCCCGCCGGATCGTCGTCGCGCTCGGCGTATCCGGTATAGCCTACGGTGGGGTCCGTGCCACTGGTCTCGTCGGATGCAAACCTCTCTCGGCCGCCGTATTGGCCTGAGGTGTCGTAACGGTCGGACGTCGCGCCTACACCAGTAGCACCTTGACCCAAGTTCTCCGAGCGCTGCTGGCCGCTGTCGTCACGGTCTAACAGAAATAAATGTGTAAATGTCGGAAACCAGTACAACTTGAAGCCGTGTCCGTGCGTATCGACGACAAGGAAAGTCGGCAGAGAAACTTCAAGTTGAAGCGCACGGACTTACCCTGCCGATTTTCCCACTTTCCTTGGGCCCGGCCAGTGCTGACGGCAGGCTCATCACTAGTCTGTTGCGCGCCGCCCATCAGTTCACGTTCGACTCTGCTGCCAGGATCCATGTTTCAAGTTCGAATTGCTGTGCTGTGCGAGATAGACGATTGATTGAAGGTGTGTTACGTTTGAGTGCTCGAGGATTTGCCCAACTCTCAGGGGCTTGGGAGTTTATATACTTCTCGTCGTTCGAGAGCATGAGGTCATGACGACTTGGGGCCCGATCCTAGTGACGATTGACTGACGTAGATTGGCGCGGCATGTACGATATAGGTGGGAACCTGAGCTTGTTTTATTCCGCTGGGAGAGGTAGGCCCCTGACTGAACCGGGATCCGCTTTCACATTAAGGTGCTCTACCAATGATAATTCCGAAACGACCTACGAGGTAAAAGCTTATTCTCTCACGCAGCCGACCGAGTCGCGATCCACGATCAATGATCTAGGCCCCTTTCCTGCCGCCCGGATGCGACGAATAACCGTTAATAACCTATTACCGAGATATCTCACTTTGGACAAAGGGAGTGTGCCGTGTGGGTTCTCCGAGTCGGCACCCCGATTAGAACCCGCGATGGCTGGTATGTAAACCGGATCCTAAAATTGGCAGGCCTGGTTGCGCAGGTCTCGGTTACGACTTAGTTCAATAGGTCTCCTGCCCCATGCACATCGCTAAAATTTATTCTGCCCGTTATGCATGTTAGTCTGTAGTAGATGCCTTTAGGGGCGAGTTGACCAAGTAACTTGCCGGAGTCGTGCCGAGCGAGAGACAGTCTGTGGGGAAATACCGAAGCCCCACCGTGACTGCACGCCCATAATTTTACCCTGGTGCCGTGCACCGTAACCACCGACACTTGGGCCGTAGGTAAGTCCAGAGTTTGGGGGGCCATTATTGAGCGTCCTCCTTATACCAGTCGAGACTATCATACACTATCGATAGCTAACTTGGCAAGGAGGGGCATTTCTATCATATGAAGGACAAATAGCGAAAAGTGCCACCATGATGAAGTTTGCCCAGAGACCCAATCTGACCTGGAAGATGTGAGTTACCCGGGCAGTTGACTACATTCTAGTCATGCTGAATCGGCGCTGGCGTTGTTGCCCACGGTGTATTCGAGACGAATACAAATAAGAACCATGATTCGACATGACCGTGTG
>Ga0307509_10010919_pt1 | contig 11069 bp, 6 predicted proteins | sample 10_EM_MG_FD_202245 | JGI IMG/M metagenome (GOLD analysis project Ga0307509, IMG submission 202245) | Populus trichocarpa ectomycorrhiza microbial communities from riparian zone in the Pacific Northwest, United States - 10_EM | ecosystem: Host-associated > Plants > Roots > Unclassified | place... | reverse complement strand
GTGTGGATTTCGGAGTACTAGTTGTACTGAAGAGGAGGAACACGTGGAAGAAGAGAGAGATAGAGGGTTAGGTAGGGTCAGAGGAGTCTATGGCTCTTAATTAGGAGTTGGGAGATTTTGGGTTTATCATGCTGGGCCGTTGGATTAGAATACTTTTTAACTGGGTGTCTGTCTGGGGTTCCATAAACCAGCCCAGGAAGACAAAACTACACGTGAGTTCTTCTAACGATTATAGTTAGTGTTACACTACTAGCTTGCCATTTTAGAGTCAGCGTTGTCTAGATATTCCACTCATCATCTAGGTTTTTTTTTATTTGGCAGGCATGAATTTTTTTTTATTGCTCTAGATCTAAGTCTACCGTTTAGTCTATCTCATTTGTTTACCATTCAAGGACAAGTCAATAAATGTTCCTTTTATTACATGGAACAATTATAATTTGGTTTAGCAAATGTAACCATTTTAACTAGAAATAATAATATTAATCCAAAGTAACTTAATTAGATGGGTTTTTTTAAAATAATTATTTTATTTGACAAACTCAACTCAAACACAACTTCAAGTGTATATATTTATATCATAATACAATATCAAATGTCCATATTCCAATATCGACACAATACACACACATGTATAATATTTATAATTCCATCATTTAGTATATATTATTGTTTTATTTTATATTGAATAATAAATAGTACATAAAAAATGAATACACGAAAAATGGATATAATATAAATATCTAAATTTATTATCTAATAAATAATGGATATGATATAATTATAGTAGAATCTGATTCTAATTTTAACTAATTTGGCAACATTATAAAAGTATTGCATATCTAATTAATAAATCATTTGTTCTTCAAAATTCAATATTGAATTTCATTCAAACATAATGGTGCAATAGACCAAATACGTTTGACAAGAATATGATGAAACAATAATAAAAACACGATATATAACGAACTTAAGATTTGAAATGTTTGTGAGGAAAATTTGAAAAGATAATTGAAATCTCTATTTTTTCTTTAGTAATGAGATGAAGAAACACACCAAGTTTCTTTTATAAAGACAAAATTGAATTTTGTTTTTGCACAATGCGAACCAAAAGACCAGAACACCAATTTCCAACATGTTGTACACACCATTCCTAATTGACACTGCAAAATTTTCTTTTTAAAAAAAATTTGTTTGTTCTTGGACAAGACCAGCATAATTAGAATGGTCTTCTTCTATTTTTCTACACCTACTCAAGCACATACCTCAATATATTGTCAAGTTTCTAAGAAGTTAAACCAACGCCATATACCATTCATTAGTGTACACCTCCGTGCATATAAATTCTATGTGTAGAGTAGAATAACCAACATTTTTACCCGGTGGTAGAACTAAGGGTTAGGCCCTTGCAAGGCTGAAGTATCTTTCTTGTAACCTTGTTTAAAAATATATGTTAGTAAAAAAAAATAAAAGACCTGGCCACTCTTCTCTCTCTCTCTCTCTCTCTCTTTAATATATATATATATCCCATTTCCCCCCGCCCTTTTTTTCCATCAAAACAAGGTAACCCAAACTTAAAAACTTTTTTTTTCTTGTTTTCACCATCTCTTCTTTTTTGTGTTGTTTTATTAGCATTCAATCTTGTTTTTACACTTGAGTTGGTTGTTATTAATTTTTAATTTTAATTGAGTTTTTGTGAATTTGAGTGGAATTAAGAATACTCATTTCATCAATTTATGGTCTTAATCTTTATTGTTGTTCCTAGTTTTGGTTCTTGAATTCTCTTAATTAAGGTTTGCCTATTTCATATGTTTTGATTTCAAGTTGAACTATGAACAAAACAAAAGGAATTGATTCTTTTCTTTTAGAGAAAAAAATATATTGATAACTCTTAACCTAGTGAACCAACTCCAGTGTGTAATGTTGAATTAGTAGTTGAGCAGCCCCAACCTACTTCAGTTTGCGAAGAACATGCATTGATTATTGAGCAGTCTCCCACTAGAATTGTAAGAACTAGACATAAAAATATTGATATTGCTCATTTAATTCAAGATATAGGTAATTAACCTTAAATTTAGGAATACCCAATTAACCAACAAGATAAAATTCAAAAGGAATACATTAATTTAGGGTTATATCAACCTTTGATGTCTGAATATTTACTGACTGGTAAAAAACATCCTCATCAATTTCAGTCTCATTGGTTCAAAAGTTTTTCCTAACTTGAATATTCGGAGAAAAATGTTGCATTTTGTTTTCCCTGCTATTTATTTGCAAGTAAACCAACTGGAAAGCAAGGATTAGACACATTTACTGTTAGAGAATCTAATTGTTGGAAGAAAACTAATGACGGGGAATAATGTGCTTTTTTTTACTCATATGGGAAAATGTTCAAATTCAGCTTATAGATTTGCTGTTAGATGCTTAGAGAATTTGAAAAATCATTTATGTCATATCGAGAAAGTGGTTGGGAGGCAAACTGTTCAACAAATTTAAAGCCTCAATAGATATTGTTTGTTGGCTCACATTTTAAACATGTACATTTAGAGGACATGATGAACGACAAACAAAAAATTAAGGCAATTTTCTTGAAATGATGAAACTCTTAGCATTATACGATGAACAAGTAGATGCTTTTATTTTGGATAATACTCCATAAAATGCTAAATACACATCACATCAAATTCAAAAGGAAATTTTACATGTCTTTGGTAGAAATGTTCAACCTTCAATTCATCATGAGATTGGTGATGAAATTTTGTTTGATTGTTGACGAAGCTCTAGATAAGTCCAGAAGAGAGCAAATAACCATTATTATTAGGTTTGTTGATATAAATGAATTTATACGGGAATATTTTTTTAGATACAATGCATGTTAAAGATACAATTGTTTTAACTCTTAAGGAAAAGATTTCCTTTATTTTATCTCATTATAATCTTCATATTCAAATTATTAAAGGTCAAGGGTTTAACGGTGCTATTAATATATGTGGATAGTGGAATAGATTGCAAGCTTTATTCATTAAATATTGCTATACATATTATATACATTGCTTAGTCCATCAATTACAATTGGCTTTAATTGTTGCAGCTAGAGAAGTATATGATGTTCACACTTATTTTTTCAGAATTCGATTTTTATTATCAACATTGTTAGTGCTTTTTGCAAACATAATAATGAATTGGAGGCTTTTCCAGTAGTTTAAATTTAATATTTAATTGCTATTGGTGAGATTGAAATGAGTAAATGAGCTAATTAAGTAGTTGATTTACTGCGACCCAGAGATAGTAGATGGAGTTCACATTTCAAATCAATTTCCAGTTTGATAAAATTATATAGGGCAACTTGCTTGGTTCTTAAGAAAATTATTTTAGATGGATTTACTTATTCTCAACATGGTGATACAGCTTTTACAGTTAAGCTGTTAATGGCATTTGATTTTGCATTCATCTTACATATAATGAAGAATGTTATGGAAATTATTGATATGCCTTGTTAAGCCTTGCAACAAAAATCTCAAGTATTTTAAATGTTATGCATTTGGTGTCTACCACAAAGATATTGATTCAAAAGTTAAGAGATGATAATTGAGAAACTCTTTTAGAAAAAGTTTTATCATTTTATAAGCATCAAGACATTGAAGTTCCTAACATGCAAGCTTGTTTTTTTTTTAATGTGGGACAATCTCATCGGAAAAAAAAATCAGTAATAGTTTAGCAACACTACGGAGTAGATATATCTACAGCTACCATTAATCAATAATTGCAAGAGCAAATAATAGATTTAGTGAGTAGGCAACCGAGCTTTTTATGTTTAGCACAACTTTGGATAAAAAAATACCTTTATATTATTCAATGTTGAAGATATATGCTAGCTTGTTGATAAGTCTTATTTTGAAGATTTTTCCGACCAAGAAAAAAATCAGTTAAGATTCTAATTGTAACATTTTGAGCTTGATGTGCCCAATCATTTAGAGTTAAAAAATTTATCATTGATTGCCGATTTGCCAAGGATTGGTAAAAATTGGAAAATCAACAATTTATCCATTAATTAACATATTGATTTGGCTTATTTTAGTTCTTCCTGTTTTGATGACAATTATTGAACGAGCTTTTTCAACAATGACGATTGTTAAAATAAGACTTCACAATCGAATGAAGAATGATTTTCTTGTAGATTATTTGATTGTTTATGTAAAAAAAGACATTGTTGAAAGATTCTCAATAAATATGATAATCAATTATTTCTATTCTATGAAAAAATGATGAGCACAATTAAAATAAACATGTAAGAAACTTTGTTTATTAGTTTATTTTTTTTGTACTTTATTTCAAAAAATTTACCAAACAAAAATAATGTTTTGTTCTAGCTAATGTTTCTATTTGATAGGTATGAAGACCAACAAAATTAAAGTGGTGGATCCATTATGAAGAGGAAGTTAATTTTATCGCTTTAATTCAATTTGGTATTGCTTTTAGCCCGTACAAAGGTTGTTCTATGTTCGTGGTAAGGTTTTACATTACTTATCTTGTATGTAGTAAATTTTGTATAATTCTACATTTTTCTTTGTATGAAACTAAATCATGCAGTGTTTTTATGTTTACAATTCATGTATGGTAGATTAGATTTTTTTTTATCTTGTTATATTAGTTTTGCCCCCCTAAAAAATTATCCTAACTTCACCCCTATCTTTACCAATGACATAATAAGTATCGCAAACCAATGACGAGCACCAACCTCTCCAACAAAGGCATTCTTTTTTCTCTACTCACCATGAGACCACTCTTTATCATTATTTCACTTACCATGAGGTACCTAAAACTTCACTCACCACGTATATGCAACATCATTTTCCACAATCCACAAAGTAAGCTAACATGACCAAGATCTATAAATAACTATGGTAATTAGGTAAAACAGGGCGAGTGATGCATACGAAAGCTATAAGGACAAGAACGACACAAAAAACACATAAAATCTGATGAGCAAAAAAGGTTGTAGATGTGAGCCCTAAATTTCTAATTTATTTATCTGAAAATAAGGTTAATGAAATCTTACTCTTTAGAGATTTACAAGACCTTTATATAACTCAGACTTTTAAATAGGCTAGAAAATCTTATTCTAGTAGGAAAATCCTAAAAACATGAAAGCATAAGGGAAATTAAATTAAAATTCAAGTTAAAATAGTAAAATAAAAAAATAACTAAGAAAAATAAAAATAAAAAACCTAAACAACAACATTTGGGTCTAATTTTAAGAGATTCAATGGTTTGATGAGCGACATAATGACTCATATAAAAAAAACTACCTGTAAAATTTTGAGCATGATTCAACAGTCAGATCTTTTATTATCACTATTTTAAGTGATATAATATCAGTCTAGTCTGGCATAATCAAACCTCCACTCAGGCCTAGTTTTTTTTATCATCATCATCATCATCATCATCATAAAAAAAAATACAAAAAGTTAAATTTGACTGAAAATATACATAGAAAAATTAGGGGTAAAAAACAGGTCATGACATATAGGTTTTACTAGTTTAACATAACCATAAATCAAACTAAAACAAGTTGGTTTGAACTAGTTTCTGGTTCGGTCCTATTTTTTTTAAAATGGTTCGAGTGATTTTTTAACTCAAAATCAAACCAAACAAAAAATGACCACCTCGATTTTATCATTATTATTACTTATTCAATTTCATACACTTATGAAAAATCACATTAGACAAATCATAATAGCCTTTTTCTTTTTCTTGTTTTAGGATATGAACTTTTATCATTAAAAGAAAGCTAAAACTGAAGGGAAATTCATTGTTCACCCATATATATTTCACTATTCACTACAATAGTGTAATTATCATAATCCATTCTAAACAATTGATGGCCTTAGTGTTGGGGTATTTTGGTCTTTTCATAAGGCCTATTGGTAACTACCAGATTGACTAGGAATAAAATTATCTTTTTTATTTTTAAAAGAACATTTTAATTAATAATTTACCCTTAGAAGCAAAAATTTTAAAACTAGCATCTAGGGGCTTTTTTTTTTTATCTTTTCACTCTTTTAAGCATTGTAAAATGACTCGATTGCTCTTAAAAGCAAATTTCTCAAAGCTTGCATCCATAGGCCTTTTCTTTTCTTTTCAACCTGTTTTTTTTTGTTATTATCAAGTTGGTCGAAGGCAATTTGGTCTTCTAATAAACATGAAATATTTTCAACCAATAATGGGTGCGCTCGCAGCCTTCTAGCGGCTCTTGTGATGCAAGTGGCTAAAAAGGCTTTGTTGCCATTTCTTTGGAATCATTGCAGTGTCTTTTTCTTGGTAGGGCAGCACATGGTTGTAGGACAAATTTTCATCGATGGAGCTTTCTTTCCCTTTTTTTTTCTCTCTTCTCCCCTTGAAAATCAGGTTGGCCTTTCAAAATTTTAGATTTGTCCTCGTAGTTATTGATATTTCAACTTTGATTCATATTCTTTCAACTTCTAATTTTTATTCTTAATCATTTTGTAAAAAGTCTTATTTATTTTTAATTTCATCATTCAATCCCAGTTTATGATATGTTATTTTTTTCAATTTGCTCCTTGTTCTTTTGATTTCTACCTTTTTTTCTTGACCATTTTGTATAATTTTTATTTGTTTTCCACTTGTGGTGGTCAGGATCTGAAATAGGAGGCAATATGCCCCCCTATAAGAAAAAGAAAAAGATTAAGCAAGACCAAACACGTTGACTGCCCTAAGCTTATACACCTAAGTTTTTTTCCCTTATTTTTTTTCTTAATTAATCTTTTTCCCAATTTTATCCTTCCTAATTGTATCTTTATTGATTTTTCTTATTGATGTTTTTTTCCCCAATTTCAACCTTTAATATTTTATTGACTTTTAATTGGTAACACAATTTGTTTTAGTTTGATATTTGTAGGTTTACCATGATCTCAAATAAATGTCTGATATTTAGCTCGCTGAGAAACCCGAATTGATCCAATAGATCGCCATCTCAATATTCTTTAAAAAATTATGTCATCTTAAAAAAATTATGTTTAAACCCACACCATATTTTTACTAGTCATCTGACTTGCTTTTGAACCTAACAAGTAAATTGTGTCATGTTAGGGTTATTATAACTTGATTTTGACCCCTGTGTTGATGTCTTTATAGAAATTAAAAAAAAAATCTAAAAATTCTCAAAAACACATTTTAGATGTGATTTAGCCAACCTCTAGTGATTCATAATTTTTTACCCTTTTGTTTTTATGGAAAAATCTTCTAAAAATAAAAAAACTTTGGCTTAAACTTTTTTTTTAAATCAATCAATCAATCAAAAAAACCAATAGTGATGGCGATAAGGGTTGGAATTTTTATTTGTGAGCATAATATTGTTGAGAAAAGGATGAGGATCAATTTGAACATTGAAAACCCCATCTCTAAACAAGTCAAAAAAATAAAATACAAATAATAATAGTTAAAAAACAAAAACAACATAAGAGAAAGAGAGTTGAATGTTTTTAAAGGTACAAGAATAAGGAATTTAGGGAAGAATAAAGGAATTTTAGGGATAATATAAACAAAGAGGTGAACAATATACTAAGAGAAAAGATATGGGAAGAGAAAGAAATTAGGTCAAAACGTATTAAAAAAAACCTGACGACCCTTATCTCTCATCTCCTCTATTCACAATCCTAACTGACAACAACCCTAAGACATCCCAAAACCATCATCGCCTCTAAGCCTACCACAAACTCCAGCTCACCAATTGATAACCAAACCCTAATCGAACCAGTAGCATCACCAAATAAACTTGGTCTAGCGATCACGATTCTGTCTCCTTTTATATCCGAAACCAAATCTTCCTCTAAAATCAAACATTGTTCTAGATTTTTACTAAGACCAAGCCCTGCAAAAACAAGCCAATAAGCATCCATGTATACTTTAAAAAAAAAAACTTTAATATATCCTTATGTTTGTACATGACTAATTGATATGTATAGGACTGATGTTGATAAGTTTTTTAACAAATATTTGAAACCTTATATGGAGTTGTACCCAAGTATGTACAATAGAACATTTTCTTTCGTACACATTGTCGCACGTCACTCACGCGGCGTCGACTTGGCGATTTTTTTTTTATGCGTTTTGCTTTGATTGGTTTGTTGGAGTCGCCACTTAGTAATTTATTGAAAGCTACTAGGAAACCGGATATACTGGTCTTGTCAGAGATTCGCGGGTAAGGGACTGGTTGTGGTTAGGGAAGGTATTAGCACCCCTAACGCACTCTACCTGAGGTAAGCTGCTTCGTGATTTTGACGTGTTAAAGAAGTTTTAAAATTTTATCTTTTCATCGGATATTAGAAATACAACTTACGTATAAGTTAATAATTCTAGACCGTGAGCAAATCAAAATATTAAATTCTTCTTTAATCTTTGCAATTTTATCATAAATAAATAAATAAAACATTCATAAAAAAAAATACAAACACACACATAATACACTTTCACTATTTTTTTTTCTTTTTCTTCTTTTTCTTTTTTTTTCATCTACACTTCAAAATACAAATTCAAAACTAAACAAAAATTACATTACATAATTTTAAATTTACAAAATAGCCCCTAAAAACTCCATAAATTGCAGGGAAGGCCTTCTGCACTGCAGCAACAATGGCGGCGCGTTGTTCCACGCGCCACTGCCTCTGGTGGTGTGTGGATTCACGCGCCGCCGCCGCTGAAGGTGGCAGAACCGGTGGATCGGGGCCGTCTTCCTCTTCTTTGTCTTCCTACGCCGACGATGAAGATCACCGACACCTGCAACAAGGGAAACAACGCACAACAACAGTTGATTTTAGTTTTGTTTTTCTCTTTTGTTCTGCAGATCTGCATCTCTCTTCGCAGCTCGGTTTCTTTTTGTTTCCCCTTTGTTCTTTATTTCAAGCGGCCGGCGGTGTGACCATAGGGCTGCTGGCCTTTAGGTTTTGTCCGGTCTGCAGCTGTCGGTGGCCGGTGAATCTATGGACGGCGCTGCTGTGGCTTGTTTGTGGGAAAAAATTAGGGGTTGGGTTACAGAGAGGCTGAGGTAGCGAGAGAGGAGAGGATGGCTTGTTGGGTCCTGTAAGGGTCGAGGGGAAATGGTGTTGGGCAGGGGGAACTGTGGGAAGAGAGAGATGGTCGGGGCTCCCTTTGTTTCTCTAGTTTCGGCTGGGGAAAGGAGCGGCTGCTTTGGATGAGAGTTGAGGGGCTGTCTTGTGGCCGGCTGGTTCTCTGTGGGGGAAGGTTGAGAGAGGAGAGGCTGGGAGAGGGAAGGTGAAGATGGCCGGGGGGGAGCGGCCACAGAAGAAGCAAAATCCAAAACCGGTGGGGGGGGTGGCGGCTCTTTTTGTTTTTTTCAAGTGGGGAGCGCTGCCGTTTGGTTAGAGGTAGGTTTAGGGTTAGGGTTTTTTTTATGGATTCCCACTACTTTGCAAAATTGCCCCTCCTTTTTGTGTGTGTTGAAGACTAGTATTTATAGGCAAAAATATTGCTAGGTTTTCAAACTTGGTCCCTCAACTTTTTTTTTGTAAATTTTGATTTTTTTTGTATTTTTTAAAAACGAGCAATATCAACATCGACTCAAAGAGGAAAATCAATTATTTTAAAATAACGCGTTAAAAGTTGAACGCGTTCCAAATATCTATGGAAATTTAAATTCTTTTGAGACAATGCTAAAAATGCTAAAAACGATGCAAATGTATTAAAAACATATATATTTTTTTTAATTTTCAATGTTTTTCGCTATTTTTGGATTTTTCTGAAAATTTACCAAAACACGGGTAAAAAATTGGGTAGCAACACACATATTGTTTTAGGTTAGGAGGTGAAGTAGTAGTGCCCTAGTGCTTTATGATTCAGGTAATGCTTATGAAACCACCAAACTCTCGTGGATAGTCTAGAACTAGGAACCCTAACTAGTATTCATATGTTATAGATAAAGGGTTGGTTACGTAATAGATAATATTATAACAATTATATTATGCATCATACCTAATGTAAGAACCCTAATGTACTTTTATGATAAGAGTTTACCTAGTAAAGGACCATAATGACCTAAAACAATGATTGAGATATATATATATATATATAATTTTGAAAATAATATTGTCATCATAGTTGACTATGCTCTTTGAAAGAAATTGAATGAATGATTAAAAAAGTAATTTAAAAGGGTATTGTTAGTGGCACCCAAGCATACAAATCCAAATTCACAAGATTTTTATTATAATATATGTATATAAGACAAGTATGAATAAAATTATAATACTTTGAAAATATTTTGAACCTAAACCATTAATCTAATCACCCTATCAATAACATAACCAAATATTATTCATAATAACATATTAAAGTTTGCTTAAAATATATTAAATCTCATACTCATCAAATCTAAATACATGCCAAAAAGGCTAAAAAATAATGTTTAGGATTTTAAAGTTAACATTCGATAATGGTTCTGACTAGTTATGAAGCTGCTAGAACTGACTCGACTATAGGATACAATGGAAAAGCATCCAAATCATATGCAAACATAAAATAGATTATGTGAGATGATGACGCGTGTTAGACATGTTTTGAATCTAGATCTAAAAAAGACAGTAACAAAAATTATGGAAACAACCATAAAATCCTTAGGTGAAAGGGGAGTTTCGTGTAGGGGTTGCTGTTTAGGTATATCTTAGGTTTTTTATAGGTGTTTCTCAATTTTTTTTATGGGGCTTGGTCTTAGAAAAAATCTAGAACAAGGTTTGATTTTGGGGGGAGATGTGGTTTCAAAGAGAAGGTAAAGTCATGGTCATTAGATCAAGTTTATTTAATGATGCTCCTAGTTTGATTGGGATTTGATTATTGACTACTGAGATGGAGTTTATAGTTTAGTTATTGTCTTTGGGTGGTTGACGACTTAGGATTGTGAACGAGGAAAAAGAGAGTTTTCTAATTCAATTATTGCTCTAATATTTTTTTTCTCTTCTACATGTGCAATTCTCTCTTTTCAAAAAATCCTTTTTTGAATTCAACCCATAACCATAAGAATATCTAAAGCCTAATAGAAG
>Ga0307509_10010918_pt1 | contig 11069 bp, 9 predicted proteins | sample 10_EM_MG_FD_202245 | JGI IMG/M metagenome (GOLD analysis project Ga0307509, IMG submission 202245) | Populus trichocarpa ectomycorrhiza microbial communities from riparian zone in the Pacific Northwest, United States - 10_EM | ecosystem: Host-associated > Plants > Roots > Unclassified | place... | reverse complement strand
ATTTGGTCAGAGGAGTTCTTAAGATATTTTCATCGAAAACAGCACCTTTAGGAATAAAGGGTTGGAAAGCACTTGTTTTTTATGACAAATCTACAAAAAGTTGGTCCTGGATTGGCCCAATTTCTCAGGCTTTGACTGATGAGGACACTATCGTTGAAGTGACATCTCCTGAATATTGGGGCCTTCCTCACAAAAGTTGTGTCAAGTTGGTCGACTCATTTGCTAATTGGCTGAAAAGCGGGCAAGAGACTCTTCAACAAATTGGTAGTCTTCCCGCACCGCCTGTGTCATTGATGCAATGTAACCTGGATGAGAAAGAAAGGTTCAGGGACTTGAGAGCTCAGAAAAGTCTCAACACTATTAGCCCGAGTTCTGAAGAAGTTAGAGCTTATTTTCGCAGGGAAGAAGTTCTGAGGTATTCAATTCCTGACAGGGCCTTCTCATACACGGCTGCTGATGGTAAAAAATCTATTGTTGCTCCCTTGAGGAGGTGTGGTGGTAAGCCAACTTCAAAAGCTCGAGACCATTTCATGCTGAAGCGTGATCGACCACCTCATGTTACAATTCTTTGCCTTGTGAGAGATGCAGCTGCTAGATTGCCAGGTAGTATTGGCACTAGAGCAGATGTTTGTACTTTGATACGGGACTCTCAATATATTGTTGAAGACGTGTCTGATGCCCAAGTGAATCAAGTTGTCAGTGGAGCCTTGGATCGTTTGCATTATGAGCGCGATCCTTGTGTGCAATTTGATGGAGAAAGGAAATTGTGGGTTTACTTGCACAGAGATCGAGAAGAAGAAGATTTTGAAGATGATGGAACTTCATCTACTAAGAAATGGAAAAGACAGAAAAAAGATCCTGCTGATCAATCTGATCAAGGAACAGTTACTGTTGCTTTTCATGGGACAGGGGATCAATCCGGATTTGATTTGGGCTCTGACCTGAATGCTGAGCCACTAGCCGCTGATGATGATAAAAGAACAGATCTTGTATGTAGTGATGTGAGGCATAACGCAGAGGATAATATTGATACCTCTAATGGGCCCAAGCAAGGCAGCACATATGACGGTGATGCAATGGTTTGGGATGCCCTTAGCTTAAATCCTTTGCAAGAGAACAAAGTGATATGTCAAGAAAATTCCACAAATGAAGATTTTGATGATGAAACATTTGAGAGAGAAAGGCCGGCTGGACTATTAAGTACAAGCTTATTATGAATAATTTTTCAGGTAGATTTAAATACCATCATACCTTTCCCTAGATGCCATTGTATTCTACTATTCATTAGTGCCTGGAACATGTTTGCTAGCAATATCTATTCCGGGAACCTAAAATCATGTGTGTTTGCCTATAAATGTTAGTACGGATGTTTTTCTCTTAAATCTATGAAATTGAACATATGCGCAATAGGTATGAAGATCTTTGAATTGCTGGCTCTCATGCATGTTGCGTTAGATTATCATAAACTGACTAGCTGCAATACAAGCTTTCACAGTGACTGTTGAGATGCAGAACATTGCTTGCTGTCAAGGTTTCTTAAAGATTTTGATTTTGATGTGGCTAATTTAATTTGCATGTTGGTAGCTCGATTGAGTTGGGCTATGTTAGGTAGGTTTGGGGAAAGAGGGTCCTCCATAGGTAGTATTTCAACTAAAGTGAAGCATGTAGACAAACAAACGAAAAAGAAAGAAAAAAACAGATCTTTAGGATGGAGGGTGCCCACTGACTTCTGCTGAACATAAACTTGCCATCTGATTTAGGAGATCTCTAACAAAGCAGAACATTGGCTTGTTTTGCAGGTGCAGAAGTTCATCTATGTTAGAAGGAATGGTCCAGTCATCCTTTTCCAGGTGTCATACCTAAAATGCTATTATATGTACATTGATGATTCTAGTGCAAAATGTAGAATAGTAAGTGACCAGACTTTGCTTGAGGTCCAAGAACATGCCCATTACCTGGTTCTATTTTCAAAAAATAACAGCTTCTTTTTTCCTTTGATAATTCGTTATGCAGATCATTTTGAAATGTAGGTCAACGTACCCCCCTTGGAATGAACAAGGTGTTACAAGTGAGCTTGATGAGGACTGAATATGGATCTGATGAGCACTGCCAGGAGAGAAGTTTGAAAAACATAGCCGTTACTACATTACTATTATGTCGATCAAACGCTGCGGCACCGTTTCAATAAACAACACACTCCCCTTATCTTGCATTACAATAGCTCAACACGTGTAATAGGCAGAGAGAATGTTTTGTCATCTCTTGTTTTTTCTCTTATATTAGCTTTGTAGCAGAATGGGGTATGGTGAATGAATGAGCAGAAATCCAAATGTTGGATTCTCTTTTCCTAAATCCTCTCAGGCTATCGGCCTGCCATTCCTCAAAACTCCCGCTGGATCCAATCCAGGTGGGAGATCCAGTGCTTGATTTCACACGAATGGTCTGAATTTAAACCCAGACAAAGGCCAGAGGAGAAACTCCATCAAAATATCTTGAAAATTTAATTTAAAAATCAAGTACCACTTTCAGGCCCTTTTGCGCCAATCTCTTCACCTCCTATGTCATTACAATTCTTACCAGGATCATGGAAGTTTGGTCGTGTTACACGGACTTCAAATCCTAATACTATACGAACAGAAACCCATTTTTATGCTTTAAAAAAGATAGAAGATGGATATACTCTCAAGATTTTGAATGCTCTTTGGAAGAGGATGAGAGACTTGGAGAGAAATCGTGTTACGGGTTAATATTTGCATTTAATATTTCTGTTCCGGTAAGCCTCTTCTGTGGAATTCGTTCAGGCAAATTAGTTAATTACATATTATATATGTAACAAGATTCCATTTTTCCATATAGGAAAAAAAAAAAAATTGTATTTTGAGTGTTTGTTTGGTAAAAATATTTTCTTGAAAATATTTATTTATTTTTATTTTTAAATAAGAAATATAAATTTCTCAACAACCTTTAAACCAGAGTTTTAAAACCCGGACCGGACCGGCGGGTCGATCTGGGACCCGGCCGACCCGGGCCTGGGACCGGTCCGGGTAGAGGCAAAAACCCGCTTGGGAATTGGCCTGGCGAAACCCGGTCAACCCGGGTAAACCCAGTTAAAACCCGGCTGTTTTTTTTATATATATATAAATAAAACGACGTCGTTTTTGGCTTTAACTTTTTACTATCAATTAATCAAACCATCTGCAACACGAAGACAAAATAAACCCAATCTCTTCAATCTTTGAAGCCATATCAGTTGCAAAGAAGAGCAGACAAATTTAAGCCACATGCAAAAGACTTCAAGGCAAGTCATACTAGATTTTGTCCCCGTCTCTCTTTTAGCCCTCAGCAAACAGAAACACTAAATCTGTTTTTGCAGGGTGTTTGTTTCTTTTTTTTTATTTGGCTTTTTTAAGTTCAGATCTACAAATCATAGTTAGATGAAGTTTCTATTATTTTTCTAGTAGAAACAGAGAGATCAATAATTGGGATTTCTTCTTTGACATAATTTTTTTTTTTCTAGGAATACATTGAACATTGATAGTTTCTGTTCATTATATGAGATGAGTAAAAAAAAAGGGAAAATAGAGGAAAGTCAAAATAGATGAATCTCAAATCCCTGTAACAAAATGCCCCCTAAGGTTTCTCCCTTTTTTAAAAAAGTCAAACTTTCCATGTCTTAGCTTTACCACATAAGAATATTAATTTTATAAATTCGAAATATATTTTCCATCAAATTGGATGCTTGCTTAATTAGATGAACTAGGCATTGCAATAAATTAACTAGTCTTGCACCGGATTTCGAAATAGAAGAGGCATACAGGACATTTTTTTTTAAAAAAAAACAGATTTATTTTATTTTATATTCTTGTCTCCAACCAAATATATTATATCACGAAACAGTAACTAAAAGTTACCTTAATTGCTTCGGAGATCACCCACTTGGGGTCTGAGATTATTAAAATATCTATTAAAGAGGTTATTTAACAACAAGTCAAACTCAGATTTTAATGAATTGTTTGCATCCTGTTGCAATTTATGTCTAAAAGAGACAAAAAAAAATAAATTCCGAAATCAGAACAGCCCCCTGTTGTCAATTGTTGCAAGCAGAGTTATAGTGCACAAAAAATCTATCATATTTTTTCATACAAAAGGAACTTTCTTTAAACATGCAATCAACGAATAAGATATGCAGAGTTCGTGATTGACCCATAAACTCTGTACACAATCCCCCCCCCCCCCTTTCTTTCTTTTTTACCATTATACCTCCTAATTATTATGTTCTCTGCTCACCTTAGTTAATAGCGGTGAGAGGAACTCTGGAGTCTTTCAAGGATTGGGCAGCGTCATATGCTGCCACAATATGTTTGATGTCTCCATTTACTTGTTTTGAGGACTTCGAATCCCAGAATGACTTCAACAATTCTTCAAAAGCAGGAGTTCTAAGTTCTTCAATTGATGCAAAGGTTGGCAGATTGTATGGCCTCTTTCTTGGTGTCGAACAAGATGGCTCGTCCACCTGTTAGTTAGAGGATGAAGCAGTTAATACGCTGTAACAGCCAAATATTTAAGATGCATCGCTAGGGTGTAATGCCCATACATCATTATACAATGATGCAGAAAAATGGTTTGATGTCCAATTTAAAGTTGGTGAGCGTGTTTGATGGCGTTTATAAAATGAACATGTATAGTTTATGACAGGCCTAATTTTCTGTAAAAGAACATCAACAGCTTACCGCATATTCATCCAGAAGACATTTCCCAGCATTCTCTGTAATTTCAACAATCTTGTGGTAGTGACTGCCCTTCAGTTCCCTCAGATCTCCACAGCAAGGAAAAATCATGGAATTGAGATTTCCACAAGCATCACGGTCAAGATGTAATGAATCTGCAGGGGAAATCATTCATCAGTTTCACTTCATCATGGACTAATTATAGACACTTGCAAAATAAGATACTGACGTTCAATGGATGAGAGGAGATCATTGTTCCCAATGTCAACATCTTCAACAGCAGCAGATACAGCAGAAGAAAACTGTCTACAAAGGATTTGGTTCGCTTCGGTTCCTCCACTGAAAGAAACTTGAAAAATAAATTGGTGGTCTCAAACAGAAAGCTAGAATGATACTCGTACGAAGTAGCATACCTAACAATGGAATCCACAGAATGAACATTGCTTTTTTCTAGGCTGAGCAAGGATTCTTGAGCATTCCTCCACTGTTGTGCGCCCATTTTTGTCTTATTTATACTGAACCAGTTTGCGGAACCAATTCAGAAGAGAGTAGGAAAAAAAGCATATGACAACATTATACCACGATGAAAAATGGTGTCAACAACAAAAAAAGAAAGAGAAATAAGGAAAAAAGATTGCATAAGCAGCCTATACCAGTTATGAAGAACCTCTTCCAGGGCTTTCCTTCCACTTTCCACTGCAGATGTGTCCTCAAAATGGTTGGATTCTGTTTTTTCCATGTGGACTGACCATTCAACTTTGATAGAAGAGGTGGAATCCTGCATGGTTGACATTTCTTGCTGCAGTTTGTTGGTTCTGCTGTTTGCACTTTCCCGGAGTTCATGCACCGCCATTTGCACCTGAAGAACACACACCAGGTGAAAATCAACCACACAAAAAGCCAGCCAACAAACTGCCATAAATTTACCACTGAAAGCAACTTACCAGTTTTTTCTTCCTCACATTTGAACTTGCAAGCAGCTCTGCCACTTTCTCCACCAATTGTCTTTCTTCATTCGCAGCACACTCCTACAGGTACACGCAAAACACATTAATTTTATACAAAAGAGCATCGTATATCCATCCAATAATTTTAAATTTGATGACAGAAACCACCTGAAACTTCTTTTCCAGTTCAGACAATTTGTGATCATTAATTATTTGTGCTTCTTCCACAATTTGGGTCAGGTTGGAAGCATGCACGTCTAGAGTCTTGAAGAATTTAACTACGATTTTCGAAACTGATTGTGCAGTTTCTACTGCTCTCGCATGTGCCTGTACTCAGTATCAAAATAGAATTCAGATGAAAAGAGTAATAAAATTCCAAGCATCTCTCAATTAATGGCTATTATAAAACCAAACAGGCAATTACAGACCTTATGCTGCTGTTGCGCAAATGCACTTAGCTTTTCCTGCTGCATCTGAAGATTGCTTTGAAGATCATTGAATAATGCATCAGCTTCTGAAGCAATTCTTTGGAAGAACTGAAACAAATAGACAAATTAAACTCAGAAAAAGTGAAAAAGAATTAAGGTCACTTAGAAGTAGCAGGTATTTGATACTTACACCCTCAACAGCATGCGAATGCTTGGAAACTTCAGAATTCAGACTACCAAAAGTAGAACGAGAATTTTCCTCGAGCTCCTTGGCCATATCATCCAATGCTTTAATACCAGATCCATACATGGTTTTCAGCTTTCCAACCCTTCCTCGAAGTTCTTCAGTAGCCTTGATGCATACAACAAAATAAATTTGTAAAAATGATAAACAAGTATGAAGAGAAGTTCAATTAGCATCATGTTTGTATCTAACCTCGGCTTTTGTTGATACAAAGGACTGCATATCTTCCTCCATGTCTTTCAGCTGCTGCTCTTGTTGAGTCATTGAGGCTGCCACAGTCTTGTGTAAGATCTCAAGTTGTTGGGTCAACTGGGACTGGAATTTCTGTATAAGTACTCTGTTCCCGTCTTCAATTTTATCCTTCCGCTCTGAATGCATTGGCATTAGCAATCAATCACCAGTAGTAACACCAAATCTAAGTTTAAATTTGGAATCAATACAAACCAATTTTGGTAAATAAACTGGACACGTCTGATGCAGCATTTTCTAGCTCTGATCGAAGCTCAAATGCACGCTCAACTAGTCCTTTCTCTGAAAGATTAACGAAGTTCATGGGCAGAAAGTCAATAACACATAAGGTGAGATCACATAGATGGATGAATTTCAAATTCCAATCATTGGAACACAAAATAAATCATGTCAAGTACAGTAGCATGGAAGTTTTCAACAAAACAAGTTCATTTATCAAATGTCAGTCTTGTAAATTGAACTGGTTAATAGGTGTACAAGATATTTTGAAGCCTAAAATCATGCAACTGTGGAAAAATGAAACAATTGGAATTGCATCTTTCATCAAGGAAATTTGAAAAAAAATAAATTCTTTTACACTACTTTTCTCCAATAATACAGATATTCAAGCAAAGAAAAAACAAACTCAAGTACAAGGTGTCTCACCAAATTTAAGGAGATTAGATATAAAAAATTCCTTCTCCTTTATAGTTACATTTGCTTGTCTGTGTTTTTCTTCAAGATCCACTAATGAATTTTCAGTTTCCTCGAGCTTTTTCTGAATTTTCAAAGAAGAGAATAAATTCAAATCTTGCTGGTGGGAGCTGAGAAGTGGAATGGAGAAGGTCTAAATCTTGACCGCCTAAAGATAGCTACCTCAGTTTTATCGAGTTTCTCGCTTAAATCTGCTGTCAAATGTAGCTGTGAATTGTAGAGTTCCTGGATCTCCAAAAATTGCTGATTGCAAGAGACAACAAAATAATTAGACTGATTTTTGTGCATGGAAACTGGGAAAGAATAACGCAAAACTCTTGATGAAACATACTTTGTCCTTGGATTCCGATACAAGTTCCATGCGTTCTATTTTTTCAGCCATTGCCTGGGTAGATAAAAACACAACAGTTATCAATATTCTAACTTCAATGTAAAGCCAAGTGAAGAAAATATCAGCAATATGGTAGGAAGCGAACCTTCTTTTCAGCCTCATCTTGGAGATAACGATCTCGCGGTATATAGATTCCGTTTTTCTCTCTTGCAGCATATACCTCTGGTATTTTGTTTTTAAGAGATATCAACACATTAGACAAGATGTCAAATCTAAATTTATGAAAAAAATTATGTTGTTAATAAAGTTGAGATGCAAAGAACTACAACATTCACAATTCAACTGCATGAGAAGGTATATGTTTTCCAAGAAAGTTTTGAATACACAGTGAAGCACCTTGCTTCAGTCGGTCAATTTCAGAATACAGATCCTTGATCATTGCAGATTTCATCATCTTTTGATTTATCTGAAATGGTCACCAAAACAAATTATCAGAGCAATTCAAAAAGTAGACAAAAGAGGAACATGGATTGGTAGAAAAACCAAGTGATCTAGAGGCACTAAGTACGATTGTATTGGTCAAATGAAACAACTGACCTCTGGTTTGTTCTTTATATTTTTGGCACGGTGTGCATAATCAAGAGTGCTGAGTGTTTCTTCCAGACTATGAATAGAGGGTGATATCGTGGCAATTATGCATGTCTTTGTTTTCCCACCCAGTGAATCCCTCAATAGCCTGGTTAGCTTGCTATCCCTGGAAGCATTTCCAGCTAAAGTCAATTTCAAGGTTTGCAATCACAAAAAAGGATATGGAACATGACCAGAATGCTATTTGTTTGGTAGTACCTATATGGAACATGACCAGAATGCTCAACAAGAGCATTGATCACACGACCAAGTGTGAGCAAACTTTTATTGATCTCCCCTGCTTCCCTTGCTCTCCCCTGCAAAAGTCATTTCCTTTTGGATGAAAAAGTTCAGGTTGTGAAAATTAACCAATATTTCATTTAAGCCATTGTATTGATTATGAAGAAATTCAAAAGCATGATCCTGCAGAAATTACAAAAGATATCTTTGTGGCTGGTGCATAAAACCCACTGAAGGAAAAGCCAATGGCTCTGTTCCCGGTTGCATTAGGATCCGTTAGTGTACATAAATTTCTAGTGTTAGTCACACCATACCTCTCGAGCACCAGAACGAGAAATATTCTCAGAACCAGCAAGATCAACAAGATTCAGCTTTCCACATTTGATCATCTCTTCCCCCTCGGGAGTACATTCTTTAATGTGAATGGTGATGGAAAATATTGAGTGAGAGCGACTACTTTGCTTGTTAAGAAGAGTCTCAGCTGTGCGCCTTTTAGCAGAACCCTTATCCAAGATTTTGTAAATTTCATTAGCAGTACATACTATCTCTTCTTCCAAGCCTCTCACAAAAACACCCCCTTTTCCATCTTCCATTAGAGCTATGGGTTTCTTAGATTTGTCATCTATAAGTTTTGAAGTTTCTTCTTGGGCCAAAAGATCTGATATTTCCTCATTGTACAACTCTAAGAAGGTCACTTTCATGTTATACTCTGCATTTTGAGCTTCTAATATTTCAAAAATCTGTTTGACTGCTCTTGGTATAACACCGGCATCACTTGGAAATTCTCCATTCTACCAAAAAAGAAAGAGAGAGAGTAAATACAATTGGAAACAGTTGCTTCCAAAGAGAATGATAACAAAATGACAAATGGCGAGGAAAAATCAAACCTTTTTTCTTGCTCCTCCTTCCATTGTGTATGTCTTCCCTGTTCCTGTTTGACCATATGCAAAGATGGTGCAGTTATAACCTTCGAGAACTTCATACACAATTGGAGACACTGCCGAATCATACAACTCCTTTTGTTTGGATGCTGGGCCAAAAACCTATACGGTAAAAACAAAAAGAAACCATCACAAGTCATTAATCCATTTTTCTACTATGCAAAACCGAAGGACAGAGAGGGTGCCAAACAAAACCTTGTCAAATAGAAAGTTTCTATCAATCTGCTTGTTAGCAATATTCTGAACCGCTGACACTTCCCTTCTACCCTCATTACAAGAAATCACCACCGGTGTGTGAACCCTCAGCTCATCCTCACTCAGTGGCCTAAAAAAAACAGAAGACAAGTTAATACACCAACTTTTCTATTTTCTAATTTTTTAAAAAAAAAGAGAGAGAAAAGAAAAACTGACCTGCAACGCACTATGACCTGCACATTGACACCCTTTTCTTTATCCTGTTTAGTGCTGGAGTTGGAATGGGAATCCCCAGATCGCAGATCTCTTGCTGCCTTATCAGTCGACCGCGGAGTTTGCGATGGCGATGGTGATGGCGACTGCGAAACTATACCCCCTCCTCTTCTCTGCTGTGATGAAGAATCCATTTACCTCTTCAATCACTAATCCCTCTTCCCCTGATTCACTTCAATTTCACTCTCTCAGCTGCCGCTGACCAACTCCCTCTCTCTATACTACTATTTCAACAACAAAAAAATCAGCATCTGGCTATTACTAGAAACTCTATCTATCTAACTATCTTTAGATAGATAAGTAGATAAGAATAATCTTCTTCATTTCTAATTATATAAATAACAAATAATTAAAGAAAAAAGAAGAAGAAAAAGAAGATGGATTCCATGGAGGTACATTGTTCATTTTCTCATTGATTACGATGTAAAAATAAAAAATAAATCAAAGAAGAAGATGGCGAAAACATTAGATCCAAAACAATTTACCTCCAAAAAATCAAAGACTTTGGCACAAAAGCCGGCCTGCCTGCCTTTCGATGAAGAAATTCAGTATTATAACAATTATTATTATTATTCTCTACAGCAATGCCGGATAGAGAGAGTGTGTGAATATTCCAGAGTTTTTTTATTTAATTTGTTTAGATTTATGATAAGAGGCTAAAATAAGAGGAAAGAAGGAAGAGATAGAGTGAGAATCTGAAGAAGAGTAAATTGTGGATTTGAAGAGAGCTAAAACTAGAAATTGAAAAGACTCCCTGCCGTTACGTTACGGGCCTTATTTTCCAGCATGTACGTGACTGAGGACGGACGGCAATCCACTAACGCCCGTTACTTGATTTTCTGACCGTTAGAAATATCTTTCCTTTTCAAAAACTTTGAAAACTACTTGCTACCACTCCTCCTCTTTGTTAATTATTTTACGTAACTCAATTACTAGTTTAGATCTCAAGCTTTCGTAGAATAATTAGGAAGCTAATTAAATGCATGTTTCGAAGATTGCATTTTAAATTCCTTTTTGCTTGGGAAAAAATCAAGATATTATTTTTTTATTTTTTTTATTTTATTTTTAATATCAGAATATTAAAATAATTTCACAAAAATAATTTTAAAAAACTTCAAAACAGTGATTCAATGTCAAACAGCAATAAGTAATGCACTCCAGTGATCTTCTCTCC
>Ga0307509_10010917_pt1 | contig 11070 bp, 7 predicted proteins | sample 10_EM_MG_FD_202245 | JGI IMG/M metagenome (GOLD analysis project Ga0307509, IMG submission 202245) | Populus trichocarpa ectomycorrhiza microbial communities from riparian zone in the Pacific Northwest, United States - 10_EM | ecosystem: Host-associated > Plants > Roots > Unclassified | place... | reverse complement strand
GATTAAAGACTAAAGCCCATGATGCACAGGTGTTCTTGCAGGACATAGCTCATTAGAGACTAAAGTCCATCATCGCTATGTTTTTCAAAAAAACAACAATAATGTTCCGACTTAAGCAGTTCCTAAAAGTTGTACTAGAAAGGAGATTAAAGTAATCAAGCAGGACAGCCCAAAAATAAGTGATATAACTCCAATATTTTTCCTTCATTATTCAACATGAACATTCAAGAAGTAGTAGCTTATTGACATATATCAAGTTCATTGTGACACAGTTCTGCTTTACGTACAATAACTGCCAACAGCATAACCCTTGCCATCAAAACAAGAGATGAAAGCCATAGGCAAGCTTAAAGGGGAAACAAATAATAATTTTTCAAATCAGCAGGAGTATCTAGTCACCAATATAAGCACATAATTAACTAATGAATTAAACAACTAAAAGGCAGAAATGAATGAATTAAACAGTTACTATTAACAAAGACAAGCCAAATAAAACCAAGTAAATGTCAGCAGCAGAGAGAGAGTACCTTCCCAAGAAGAAGCTCCCCAGAAGGAAGAGATACCACTAATGGAGGAGCTAGTCTCCCTGAAGGAAAAACCTGACTCAATGCACCATTTGTTGAATTTAATATCCAATATTCCTTTCTAATTCCCAAACATATGTTCTCACCACACCATGACATTGACTTCACTGTATCTGAAACTCCAAAATCTTTCACCTCCACAAATCCCCTTCCACCTGAAAAATAAACTCAGAATTCAGCTCCACCAAAGAGAAAATTATCACCCCATTATCACATTAGCAAAATCAAATTTGGTATCACAGCTCGATTTACAATCCAAATAACCTAATATTAACTTTATAAATTTATTTTTCCAATCATTTATTAACAAAGAAACATTAGTTCCAATCATTCAGCACTACAATGAGCTCCACTTGAGACAAAATACTGGTTTAACATCACAAGATATACTTGCAAAATGAAAGCTAATGAAAAAACATCCCATCAGTTAATGAGAAATGAAAGAAATAAAGAGAATCATGTGACTCGATTTCCAATCCAAGTAACCTAATGTCTACTTAAAACTATCAATTGAAGACATTTAGCACCTTACTTGGAAAAAAGTACAATCAAATTAACTAACTACCACCTTAATATCAACAATCAAAATCAAAGTTGATAACCGCTATAAAAAAAAATAATGTGATTCAATTTACGATCTAAAAAACTATTAGGCTGCAACTCAAATCAATTAGAACCATTACTAAAACCTTAATTATCTAAGTAGCAATATAATCATATAAAACAATATCAAATTTTAAAGAAGTTATATTAACTCCAAGAATCACTAAATTATCCTAGTTTCCATTGCTTTCACTAACATTTACACTATAATTAGCCAAAATAACATTAAATTTTCGAGTAATTTAACAAAGGATAAATCCTCCTAGTTTTTTTATATGTCTTTCATGATCATTTACAACAACAAAAGAAAATACACCAAATTTTGAACTAATTACCGTCATGTCTAAAAATGCAGACTCTCTTTTGCCTGGCGAAGCACAGAAACCCTCGCTTATCATCCCAATCAAACACGTTAGCACCTTTAGCTTTAGTAAGCACCGCAATGGTCTCCAAATTTGGCAATCGATGAAACGCGATAGATTCAGAGAGCGATAGGAGCAGTTCTCTTGAAGCCAATACTTTCATTGACAACATCGGCTTTTTAGAGAATCCGTTTACCGTTCTCTCCAGTGAATACGGTTCCTTTCGAAGTTGATCACCGTGGTTATGGTAATCAGACGGTGGAGATTTGTCGGAGATAGCGGACACTGGAGCGTAGATTCTGAGAGCTCCATCGGAGCAAGCGATGAGGAGCTTTGAACCGTAGGATTCGATTGCATCAATTTTGTTTGGGCAATTTGTGAGGAGCTCGAAGGAATCGTAGGCATTGTGTACCATTATTGGGTTTCAGCTTTTGATCGTTTCAGCGAATACAGGTAAGAGTTCCGTAATAGAGCAGATCGGTTAATTACAAAATACAATTTGATCCCCATTTATAAATATAAGAGTAAATTAAATATAATTTGCTCATTTTTTTATTTTGTTATTTTAAAAATTACACTTAAGTGGATTAAAATTTTAAAAAGTTTGAGATTAATCATTTATTTTTTTTGTATTTTATATTATAATTCTTTCATTTTAAATTTTAAAACTTTATCTTATAAAATTAGAACTAAAAAAAATATCAAATTAAAAAGAAAAAACTCTAAAGATGAAAAAAAAAAGTTTCTTAACAAACCTTAGTTTTTTTAGTTGTTTGTACAATAATCATTACTATTCAAAAAAAATAGTTTTCTATTCTTTTGTAAATTATCATCTTATAAGACATACTATCACTTTCTGAATTATTGATCATTTGGATGCAGATTATTTTTTTTTTAATTTACACTCTCTTTACCATGTTAAGCGAGTAATAAATCATTTTTTAGATTGAAACCCTTTAATTTTATTTTTTCTTTTAATTTGAACACATGAACCATGATTGGAGATCCCTTTATTAAGTTTCAATCAATATTAGTAATGATATCATTATCAAATCAGAGAGTAGTTTATCACTTAGTTTGAATTCAATTATCACTTAATTTGAATATTTAAAAATTATATATATAAAAAAAAAAAAACTGAGTTTGAGTTGAGTTTAAAAATGGATTTTGATATCAAAATGTTATTTGGAAGGTATAAAGAATTATTTTAGTTGTTTTTTAGATTGATGTTTACCCCGTTTGTTTTTGCGTTTTAAAAGCGCTTTTGAAAAAATTTAAATTTTTTTATTTTTTTTCTTTACTTCAAATTAATATTTTTTTGGTATTTTCAAATCATTTTGATGTGCTGATGTCAAAAATAATTTTTATAAAATAAAAAAAATATTATTTTAATGTATTTTCAAGTGAAAATTATTTTGAAAAGCAATCACAACAACACTCCCAACTTTAATGGTCATAAAATTGGAGTTTCAATAAAAATGATGATAAAAATGATTCTTATCCAAACAAAAAAAAAATATAAAGAAGTCAATCCAAATTAAAAAAAAAATGCATATTAATAGTTTAATATAGTAAAAAAGATGTCAATACAAACAAAAAAAATAATAAAGGATTTGTCGTTTAAATAACTAATAACTCAAAAAGTATTTATATCGTTTAAATTTTATATATGTTATGATTTTGTAAAATATAATTTTAGTTTAATTTATTTGTACAAATATAGGTTTCAATGGCATATTGATTATATTAGTTAATTTATGTATATTAATAAATACTTGAGTTCTTAAAAAAAAACAATATGTAACATAGCTACGACCATTATATATATGGATTCACGTGTTTTACTATGACTGCAACAAAAATTAATTTAGAATTATAATTCTAATTACCAGTGAATGAGAAAAAATAAAATCATATTCACATGATTTTCAAGAATCTTATGCAAAGAAATAAAATTAAAAATCGTCAAATGTATGTGATATTACTTAGCATCTACCATTATAATTGGAACATGATAGTATTATCTGTTTATGTTCCTTTTGCGCTATTATTGTTTAATTTTAAACTTTAAGGATTCAATTGAAATTAAAAATATATCCTGGAGATTGATTAGTTTATTTTGCTTCATTGCAGATTAAGGCACTGTTTGTTTATACGGGCCAATTACACTTTTTAATTTTTTTGAATATTTTTTTCTTCAATCTTTTTTAATATTTGAATTGTTTTGATGTTAGAAATAAATTTTGTTAAAATAAAAAACATGATCTTGATGTATTTTCAAACAGAAAATACTTTGAAAAGCAACCTCTATCATAACAGCAAACACCACAGTGTTATTTGGTATTACTATCCAGCCACAATCTCGAAAATTCTTGAATTGTTTTAGTTTCAAATAAGTATTTTTTTTAATTGTTTTAATGTGCTGGTGTCAAAATAATTTAAAAACATAAAAAATATATATTATTTTAATATATTTTCAAGTAAAAAATACTTCTAAAAAACAATCCCTCCCTAAAGTTACTAGACCAGGAAAGCACTGCGTGGAATATATCCTCCAAGCGGTATCGGTGGGGCTTGAACCCGCGACGGCTCATAGGACCAACGCTCTACCCGTATTTTGTTGGAGGTCAGATTAAAAACTTTTAACGCGAAAAGGTAAATGCACAGACATGTTCAATGCATTTTTTTACATAAACAAAATAATATTGAATAAAAAATTCAACACATACATTTAATTAAATAAATCAACAATTATACATATTTAGCCTTTTATATTTTTTTATCTTGGCCCCAAATATTTTTGAAAAAAAATAAGATAAAAAACACCTTATCTACTATGGTAGACAATGTATTGTTTGTTTGCCTAGTTTTCAATCACGCGAAGGTGGTCAAAAAATCTCCATGGGTATTTTTTTAATCTCAAAACTCAAATTTGAATTCCTTTTCATCTAAAACACACTTATAACCTCAAAAAATTAATCCCCCAACACAAAAAACCTCAAATCAGTAAACAAACAACATGCACACAAAATCAACTGGGAAAAAAACTCTCTCAACCTCGATTTCCTTTTTCAATAACATGAAAGCCCAAAAATACCACAATCACATTTCTCTCATCAATAAGAATACTTTGACATCAGATTTGGTCATTTTTGTCAATAGAATCCAACCAATTAACTCTCTTTCTTTTTTCTCTGTTGTTTTTTAGTGACTCTTTTTCTCTCTTTTCTCACTCAAATTCAAGGATTGAAATGTGAACAAAATGGAGTTTTGGTCTAAAACATATAATTTTCAAACTAAAAGGACTAAAAAATATTTTTGGACAAATATTAAGGCTAAAAAGAGTGGCATAATTTATTTTTTTAGAAAAAGGGCTGTGATTTTTCTTCTTTATTCATTTTGGTCCCTTAACATTCAATCTCTTGCAAACAATAAAGTCAATATTTTATATGCAAAATAAAGCACCAATCCAAAGTCATGATATTTTTTTAAGTTGCGATAACCCTATAAAAATCAAAGTAAAACAAATTATAAAGTCAAATCTCCAGTAGAAACAGTGTCAAATGACTAAATTGAAAAAAAAATCAAATGATAAAAAGAAATTGACTTTAAAACCTAATTTTTTACAACCACATAAGTGGTCAAAAACTTACTTTCGATAAGTTTTTACCTAAAAACTCAATTTTAAACCTATTTTCACCTAAAAACACTCATATAACCTCAAAAAAAAAATTGGTAAAAGAAACACAAAATTAACTCAAGGAAAAAAATATCTCAACCCCGATCTTCTTTTTTTTTACAACATGGAAGCCCAAAAGCACCACAATTGCATTCCTCTCTTCAATGAGAACGCTCTAATGCCAAATTTGGCATTTTTATCAACAGAATTCGACCAATCGATCTCTTTTTCTCTCCTTTATTGTTTTCCAACATTCTCCCTCTTCTCACTAAAACTTAGTGATTGAAATGTGAATAAAATGAAGTTTTAAACCAAAACATATAATTTTCAAACTAAAAGGACCAGAGAGGATTTTTGGACAAATCTTAAAGCTAAAAATTGTTTACATAATTATTATTTTTGTAAGAAAAAGAGCTGCCATTTTTCTTCTTTTTTCAATTTTGCCCCCTTAACTCTCAATCTCTTACAAACAATAAAGTCAAATCTTTATCTATAAAATCAAGCATCAACCCAAAGTTGAGATATTTTTTTGAGTTTGTGATATCTTATAGAAATCAAATCGAAACAAATTATGAAGTCCAATCTTTGATAAATATAATGTCAAATGACTAAATTATATCAAGTGCATTGAAGAATAATTTGATATTTTAATAAATATAAATATTATTAAAAAAAGTGGTTGATGTTGTATTGCATATGTAAGCGTGTGGGTGGTGCTCGCGCACTTTGGGATGTGTGTACAGTGTTGCCTGATGACCAAACGCCTGCTTCTGGGGCAGCGTTAGGATCTCTTTGACGGCGCGTGTGGGTAATGGACTTTCGGTTTTCCTTTTTTTTCTTTCTTTTGTCTATCATTCTCTATTCTCACGCCAAACCCTTTAATTTTTTTCAGTCCATATCTTCAATTTGGTTTCAATCCATATCTTCAATTTGGGTTTCCTTCGATTTTGGTTCATGTTCTTTTGATTACTATTTGTTTTATTTAAAGTAATTTATAAATTTGGATTTTTTTTAATTTCATCTTTTTTTTCAATTTTTTTCATCTATCATATTTGATTCTCATTCTTTTGATTGCTATTTTGTTTTTTGCTTTTTTAAATTTTTCTTAATTTATTTTATTTTCAAATTTATCCCTCGTTGTTTTAATTCATTTACTTTTTATACCATATTTAGTCCTTATTTTTTTTATTACTATTTGTGTTTTATTTTTTAATTTTGGATGATTGAGAATTTTGCTTCGTGATTTTTACGAGTTGCATTCTATAAGACAATCCGGTCTCATGACCTAAGTCACGAGTTTTGAAAATAAGTCAAATTTGACTTCGGTTTTTTTAGGTTATTTTTTTTAATATATATACATACATACATACATATTCAATTTTTCCATTCAACATTAGGTTATTGAGCCTTCAACTTCATGATTTTTGTCGCTTTTCTTTATTTGGGGTTATTTCAATCTCATAGCTCAAGTTGCAAGTACTTCGAGTTAACCCTGACTAACTCATGGTTTTTTAAATTTTTTCTAATTAATTTTTTTTTTAGTTTCGCCTTTCATTACTTGGTTTGCTTGAGAGTTGACCTCTATTATTTTATTCATTTTCTTTTGCATGAGGTTATCCTTACCTCACAAACAGGCCATGAGTTCGACATACTAGAGTCAAATTTGTTTTTATAATTTTTTAAAATTAATTTGTTTTTTTTTCAATTTATCCATTAGTGTTTGATTTACTGGTAATTGAGCTTCAGATTTTTTTTATTTTTCTCTTTATGAGGTTATTTCGTTCTCATTTTAATTTTTGTTTTGTTATCAAATAAGATCATTGAGATATTTTAAAAATATTTAAAGGGTATTTTTTATAATATTGACAAACATTCATTTTTTTTATTAATTATTATTATTATTTTATTTCTCCATTTATTTTTATGTATGTTTTTGTTACCTTTTCGTCCATTCATCATTCATTCGATAGAGAATTTTGCTGTTAATCATTAATGTATAATTTATCATGAGAAATATAATTTATAGTCCTAAATCTTGAGGAAAAAAATATGGATTGAAATTGGAAATCTTACCAATTGATTGATGTGATTTTACACAAACGACTTATTTACCTTAGTGTAACTATGAATTGCTTGTAACAAAATTATTTTACCGGCAAAGAGAACATAATAAAATGGTAACAAGACATCATGGAAGCGTTTTCTCTGTGAGAGTGTGCTTAGGGCATCTATTCTCCAAACTCCGGTAATTAGTTTCCACGTCTAATATCATTAATAATAATAACCATATAGTAAATGGTACAATGAATTAAGAAATTTATTCTCCTTTAATTTTAGGTTCAAACCATATGGTTGTTAATATGATGATCACTGAAGATTTATATGATCATTAATTTTAAAACTCGTAAAATTAATTGAGATAAATATAAACTGACCGGAGACCCAAAATAATAATAATAATAATAATTGGAAGTGGTTTCTCATAATCGGTTATAACCCCATTATTCACTATGACAACTTAGAAAGAAATTATAATAATATAATAATAATCCTAATCACACCACCTGTTTATTTTCTATATCAGACAAATAGCCCGTGAATAAAGCAATAAGAAGCGAAAACACAAGAAGATACACGAACGGAAAACCAAAGAGAAACCGATGACTTTGGGTCTAGTTAATGCAAACCCAGTGGTTCACGCCAAGAAAGAAAGGGTTGCTCGTACTGAAGATCTTCACTGTGATGATTCTGTTGATCCACTCGATATCTATGATATCCTTTTCTCTTTCTTTCTTTTTTTCCCTCGTTTTTTGATCTTTCTTATATTTATATATATTTGAAATCTTTATGTGCCAATTAAGTTTTGAATTAAAGAAATGTATTCTTTGACTTCAATTAGCAAATTTTGTCAGAGATATAAGAGATCCAGAGCATCCATACTCACTTGAACAGCTTAGTGTTTTATCAGAGGAGTCTATCACCGTCGATGACAAACTGGGTCGTATTTTGTAAGTATTTTTTAGCTCAATATAGTTCGTGCCAGTGGCTTTTTATTTATTGGACCGAATTATGGGGGCTTGAATTACAATCTTTTTTATTTTTTTTTAATGTAATGGAGGTTTTTTTTTATTAGGATTACTTTTACTCCGACAATACAACATTGCAGTATGGCCACAGTTATTGGTCTGTGTCTAAGAGTGAAACTACAAGAGTGTTTCCCTCCACATTATAAGGTTAGGATTTCAAGTACGGCTATTTTCTTCTTTATCTCACTCTCTGTTATATAATATCTTACTGTGGTTCACTGTTGATTTAGATTATTTGTGAATTCATTCATTTTTTTTTGTAATTTCTTCTTAAAGTTGAAGGCTTCTGTTTTTGTTTCAAATGCCGGAGTTGAATATAATTTCTTGGCCGAAAACTGAAGAATTTGGTTTGCATATGATTCTTTATGGTAAATATGGCAGTATATAGTTTCCTAGAAGATTATTAGTTGGTAATAAGTATCTACTATGTTTGACACTTAATTGAACCGGGAATTTACTTTGTTCTTGTGTGTGTGAAGAAACGTTAATTCATTTCGAATTGATAGAATACTTAAATATGAACAAGGCTTTTAATGTTACTTTTATGCCAGTGTCTTAAACTTGGAAAACCCATGTTACTCTTGAAGTTGTAGGAAGAGGCTCAAGTTTGGATCCTTTATGTAGATGATGTTAACTAACATCTACTTAAAGCTCTGCTACTCAACCTCCTGATCTGTATCTTCATGTGCTATTATCGTGGATGCTGGAAACACTATTGATTTCCTTGAATGACTTGTAAATTGTTGCATAATTACAATGCCAAGATTGGATGATATTATACTTAACCTTGAAGAGTATAGGTTGTATTTGAATCTGTGGCCAATTGATTTGCTGTCATGTGGTTATGTCATAGACATGTCTTCTTTTGGCTCGCTCGTGATTCAGGATGGCTAGCTGCCTTGGATCTCTATCGACTTCCATTAATGATTGGCTTTTCATCTTAAGTGTACCTTGGAGAAAAAAACTGGAAGTGCTATGATATTTGGTTAATCAAGTTCATCTGCGTCGTGCCTTCAACATTTTATAATTTTCAAGATATAAATGATACTCAATGAGATAATTTCTCACCCATTCATGGGTCTGATGATACTTCTCCACAGGTTGACATTAAAGTCGCTCCTGGATCTCATGCTGATGAAGAAGCAGGTGAAGCTGATTTTGACATTTACTTTAATTCATCTTGCTGTACTATGTTTTCTGATTTCTGATGGGTCTAACCTAGCCCATGTATCTTTGGTCTTGGCCATTTATGCACTTCCTGTGCAAGAATGGATGCATGATGTTAGCACATCCAACCATTCTAGTTATTGTCATCGAATATGTTCAGAACTATATCCATGACTGGTGTATCTCAACCTTGATAAATGTAGGAGATAATAGAAGTGTATGTCTTGTTTATGATTTTACATATGTTTTATACTGGCTTTCAGCATATGAGAGTCCATTTTGGAGCATATATTGATCCCTTCCATTCTTCTAGGCCTCCCCGACTAATATCACTTCTGAAATTTGCAATTTTTTTAGTTAATAAGCAGTTAAATGACAAGGAAAGAGTTGCTGCTGCCTTGGAGAATCCCAATCTCCGTCAACTTGTGGATGAGTGCCTCTACTCCAATGAACTTTAACCCAGTACACTCGCATGCTCAAAAGACTTTGTACAGTTTCAGTTGGTGGTTGAATGCAATAAACTGACTTTTTGCTGAATCTTCTGAATGCTGTGATTCTTTCGATAAATTGCATGGATGTATTTAGGAGGCTCAGTTTTAAACAAAGAAACTTTGTGATGCAGTATGTTGCATCTTATAGTGCGCACTCCTTTCTAGTGATAAGTTGTATTGATTTAGTTAAACCTTGGCATTTCATGCCGGATAGGAAGCTTTTGTCCCTGATATTTAAGCTCTTTCGGGCATTTCAGATATCGCAGAACTGGTAATTTATTAACTAGAAACTAAAAGTGTACCTCTGCCCATCAAATACTATTTATTGGGATAGTGTTTTTCTTTGTTTTTTTTTTCTTTGATTCCATTATTTTTTTTTAATTTTATTATTTAATATTAAATTTTTTTTATTTAGTTATCATATTTTCATGACATGAATCTCAAGTTTGACGGGTTAAGTTGACTCAATTTTAAAATTTTTTTTTTAAATTTCATCCCTTAATATTGATTTGATTGAGAATTAAACTTCATGATTTGCTTTATTTGTTTTCTATTAGGTTATCCTGGTCTTATAACCCAAGAATAGTACTTAACGGGTTAACCTGAATTGACTCGAGTTGTTTTTTGTGTCCTTTATTTAATTGATTTTTTTTTTCAATTTTATCATTCAATATTTGGTTGGTTGGGAATTGAGTTTCATAATTTGTTTTGTTTTGTTTTTTTATGAGAATATCTTAATCTCGAGATCAAGGTCACGAGTTTTGATATTTTAACCCTGGTTAAATCAAGTCATTTTTTTTTTATTTTCTTTCTAAGAGATTATATCAGTCTCATGACCCGAGTCACGGGTCTTTCAACATTGGACTTGTTTTTTATTAGGTTGCCCCCATCTTATGATCTGAGTCGCAAGTTTGACAGGTTAACCCACTTGACTTAGTTTTCTTAACTTTTTTTAATGGATTTTTTTTCCCAATTTCTTCATTTAATATTATGTTTGATTGAGAATCAAGCTTTATGATTTGTTTCGGTTTGTTTTTCATTAGATTATCTTGGTCTCATGACCCGAAAATAATTCTTAACGGTTAACTCGGGTTGACT
>Ga0307509_10010915_pt1 | contig 11071 bp, 15 predicted proteins | sample 10_EM_MG_FD_202245 | JGI IMG/M metagenome (GOLD analysis project Ga0307509, IMG submission 202245) | Populus trichocarpa ectomycorrhiza microbial communities from riparian zone in the Pacific Northwest, United States - 10_EM | ecosystem: Host-associated > Plants > Roots > Unclassified | place... | reverse complement strand
TGATATCTACTTAAGTTTAAGCGTTTGGCATTCTACTTCGATAACCAACTTTTCCTCGAGAGAACTTATTGAGTGAAGCTTTCAGCTTAACGATATTAAGTTTAACCGTTTTGATTCTTCGTGAATTGTTTACTCTATCTTTATCTTCTACTTTGAGTTTTGGTGCGGTCGCAACCTTAGAGTTCACCTCTCTATAGGGTGCCCCCGTTACAGCTGGTTCGCCTAAGGGCAAAGCCTAGGGAACAGTAGAGTGACCTTAGGCATTCTATTAGGCAGGGTAACATTTCCCGAGAACATTCATATAAGGTCAAGAGAATTATGGCAATGTTACACGGACCTCCGAGACGACTTTGGTGGTTGACTAAAGGACTTCTGGAGTGGTTAATGGCACAAGAGGGCAAAGTTACCCTACCTTGGGAATTAGGTCATTATCCCCATGGACCCCAGTTACCCTACTGAGGTGGCCAAGTTACCCTACCTTCACCCGTAAAGTCATGCAAGAACTTAGAGGTCGATTGCCTCACATTCTATGGGCTTTTAGATGTTCTTGGGCGCACACGGATGTGCGCGCGGAGGCCCCACGCATGTGTAAAAGTGGCCCAAACATACTATTGAACTTGGGCGGGTTTTGCTAACACCCCCCTCTGGCCCCCGCGTTGGCAGGGCACGTCATAGGCAGACGGCTGTGCAGTTGCTCGTTTGGTAGTCAAAAGAGGACATTGGAGCAGCTGTGGTAACACTGTATAAGTCGTTGCCGTCCATCCGACTGAATGTCGTTCGGAGGATATATAAGGGGAGTATGGGTAACCGCCAAAATGGGGGTCACCCATAAATGGTCTCTCCGGCACCTAGGACTCTATTGTAGCCTACGGGTAGTAGGGTAGTCTTCCTAGTGGTACTTAGGTAGTCAACGGAGGCCAAGGTGCTTTCGGGACGAATACCTCAGTAACCAGCCGGGACCTTCTCCCCTTGATTTGTAGCATTACTATGTGTTGTTATTGGACTCTAGATGTATGAGTCTTATAACAGTGGAGTATGCCCCGAGAGGCTGGCTATGGGTAGCGCCCACTTAGCCAACTATCGGCTACATCTCACTGGGGAAGCTTGCAAGTCAGTTTATCACATTGGATGGTCCAGTAGATTCAATGATGGACTGCATAGCTTGTATAGACGAAACTACCACTGGGCCAGTGGTCCACCACCTAGGTATTGACTCCGGTTGTTGTCATAACAGTTAGCCACTGGTATGACATCGATAGGAAGAGTTTTTCCACCTGCAGTTGTATTGGAGATGCATTGCAGAAACTCATATCCTATTGACGTAGTTAAGTGTACCCGAGTTGGTCCGACACGTCCGGCAGGATAAATCCTCATGGAGGGTAGACCTCGGACAAGCCCTGCGCAGGACAGGGTACTCGCACAAGGTCGGAGTAGTGGTGAATGTCAAAGGCTTAAATCTGATAACTACTTAAGTTTAAGCGTTTGGCATTCTACTTCGATAACCAACTTTCCTCGAGAGAACTTATTGAGTGAAGATTTCAGCTTAACTATATTAAGTTTCACCGCTTTTATTCTTCGTGAATTATTTACTCTATCTTTATCTTCTACTTTGAGTTTTGGTGCGGTCACAACCTTAGAGTTCACCTCCCTACCGGGTGCCCCGTTACAGGCCCTTAGGGATTCGGCAGGGCAGGAGCCATTTGGTATTGACCAGCAGCCTGGGCAGGTTGAAATTGAGCTGGCCAGGATGCATTGGCTGTGGGAGCATGTGGGGCGCCAGCACCTGTATTCTGTATACCTCTTGCAAGACCCCACTGGCTCCCAGGGGGGGCATTCGCAGGGAGTAATATGTTCGGGACGATCACCTGCGCCCGAGGGACTCCCAGCACCTGTGGAAACGGCTTATTTTTCAAATTGATTGAATTAGTCAACTTCTTCCCACAATCCTTAACCAGTTGGACCACTGCCTCGTCCACCTCCTGCATACCAGGTATGTCGTTCGCTACAGATGCAGTGGCGAGTTCATCGCAGGAGGGTCTCAATTGCCGGAAGGCGGCGACAATTTGCAGGAATTCTGCGTTAGGGAAGTGGTGAAGATCCGTCTGATAACTCCTGGCTAACATTTGCTCCTTAACAGCGTCACGCCATGCACCGTAACTGGCGTCACCTTGGAGACCAACCGCGATGCCCATTGACCTCTTATGCTCAGTGATTTTTCTTTTGTCCGAGCGTCGAAATGACATTTCTCCAATGAGAGAATTAGCAGGAAGCTTCATATGTCTGACCTGCTGGTGCCAGCTGCGGCCCGCTGGGTGGCATCAGTGCTTATTGAATGATGTTGATATTCTGCGCCATATCGAATATGTTTTCGAGTATATTGATTTCACAAATATGAGAGGGTAGAGATGTGCGTCTTGTGGATCTTGTGGAAGTTCTGAATGGCGGATGATTCTTGGTATAAGGTCCTCCTGTGTTGATCTGTTCCCCTTATATATCAAACACTATGATCTTTTAGGCCGGTTGAAAGATTCAAGCATTTTTAACAATTTATTATGGAACCGGGATCTGACGCTCTACCACAGGACACCCCATAATCTGATTCAACTTGAACAAATGAAATAGAATCAAGACTCTTGAGTTCGAACAGGAAATATTCTCGCTCTACTATCAAGATCCTGAAACAAACAATCCAAGGCTGCGCCACCTGACCTTTACACTTAGCAATTCAAAATAGTTGATCCAGTTTAGATCATTCGGGCCGCTTGGCCCTACGTCCGATCCACACGGGTTGTTGACATCCCCACGATAGCCTTAGACTCAAAACTACACAAGGCCGAGATAATCTGAGAAATCTCGCCCATGTCTAACAAATGTCCATTCTGCCGACGGAAATACAGCTGGTCTGGTGCATATCAGAAGCACCTGCGAAATGCCCACGTAAATCTGGATATTGTCTTAGCGTCTACAATAAAATATGCATCCTCACCGACTACTAACGATAACAAATGAAGTAACATATTGCCCCACGAGGGGCATCTCCACCTGGATTCCGACTATAAATCGGATCCAGATCCCATTGGACATGCGTACCGCGCATTCGATGACATCAGTCACGAGTCTGATACAGAGATACTCAACGAAACTACAAGTCCATTACCCAGTAAACCGATGCTTTATGAAGGGGCCGGCGAATCTATAGGAGATGTCAAGGGTTATGAGCAAGAACAAAGCAATCTGTGTCAGCACCCATGGTCCCCATTTAGTAGCCCGCACAGTTTCAAGCTAGCGCCTTGGTTGAGTGAGGGTAAAGTACCTAAGTCACGAATCAATGAATACTTCTCAAGTAGTCTCGGGAATACTTCATTGGCCGGGTATAGTTCCATGCATACACTTGAAAACCTCCTCCTGGCATTGGATCCTCACAGTGCATATCTTCAATGGAACGAAGGACAGGTTGATGATGGCAAGCGAACATTGCCATTCTTCTATCGCAACGTCTAGATTGCGTCAGATATCTCCTGCGCCAGATCGCCTACTGAGATGACTTCATCTATGCGCCGTGCAGGGAATACGACACCACTGGACAACGGATATATGCAGCAATACACACGGCGGACTGGTGGTGGCATCTTCAAATACATCCTCATAACCCTTTTTTAAGTAAACAATCGCTCATTGAAACCAGGAGACACTTCCGCCAGGTTACGCTTGTTCCGATCATAGGGATGTCTGATCAGATGCATCTCACAAACTTCTCCGGCGACAAGAAAGCATGGCCTGTCGATATCACGCTTGGAAATCTTCTGTCCGGCCGGCGCAACAGCCCGACATCCATGGCAGTTCTGCTTCTTGCATTATTGCCCATCCCCCCAAAACTATCAAAGTCCTCCCAAGCAGATCAACGCCAAAGACAAATCAATGCTGACACCCTACGGGACGTATTCGAACTCATCTTTGCGCCTCTACAAGATCCGGCATATGACGGCGTACCAATTGACTGCGCCGATGGGAAGCTTCGGAGGTGCTTCCCAATCTTGGCCCCGTGGATTGCGGACCACATGGAAAACGTTGCGCTGCATGGAATAAAATCCAACATCTGTCCTAGATGCGAGGTGCCTGCGGTCGAATTAGGCACCAACATGAAAGTCTATCCAGTGAGAGATTACGCAATATATCACCATTACGACTATGAAAATTGGATCGGAGAAAGCGACCATGCCGACATCACGCCTGAGAATCTTGGTATTGGATAAGGTCAAAATCTTCTTTACCGGCTCAACCGGGTTTCGCCGTCAGATTTACACAAACCAGACATGCTCCATACAGTTTATCTTGTGTTATTCAAGCATATGATGGACTGGATCCAGGGCTTTCTGAAAAAGCATGGACGACTTGAGGCATTTGACGAAGTTTGGAAGGCATTACCGCCTTACTCAGGATTCCTTGTACCTAAAAAGGCCTACCGCGAGGTTATGCAGTGGCAAGGGAAAGAGATGCGGAACCTTGGGCGGTGTGTTCTAGGCGTTCTGGCTGTGGCACTGCATCAGCCTGGGAGTGCCCAACGGATACCGTTAAAGTGTGCTCTTGGATGCGTCAGGGCGCTGGTCGATTTCAATATGATGGCGCAATACTAAAGCCACAGAGGGGAAACAATCACCTATATGGAAGACTATCTGGACACGTTTCACAAGATGAAGGATATCTTTTTAGTGTTTCGAGTAACTAAACGCATACACGAGAAGATCGATGAGCAATGAAGGGAGCTGCGACATGATAGGCCTAAGACAAGGGAGCCCATCGCACCCTCGAAACGGCGCCGGATGCGTGCGTGACGCAGAAAGGGAAGAAGAAACCGAGCGATGTATGGACTTGATCTTTTGTGAATCGCATTTCAGCTGCATCAAGATGCATTTGTTCAGTTACTTTTGTGATCATATACGCCAGTTTGGCAATATTCCGATGTATTCAACCGAGTTCAGAGTGCTAGCACATAAGAGCCAAATCAAGGCTGGATGGCGGTAATCGAATAAAAACGATGCCTCACGGCAAATTGTGCTGAGTGATAGTCGACAGCATGGTATCTGAATGAGACTATTGAATCTGGAATCTCTGCGACGTTGTGGTGCAGATCTCTCTCCCAACGTGGTGGAACAGTTGGACACAACTAGCACCACAAGAGCGCCTGACATTCGTAGGAGGATGCTGAGGGGACGCCGGGACGATGTTTCCAACATGGCCGATTTTAGTCGGGTTTTGGGGGTTTCCATTCAAATTATATGTCGTGAATTGATCCAATACAGCCGGCATAATCTGCCCCCAGAGCACAGTCTTCCGGAGGACGCTGAGATACTCGACTCACTTCCAGTGGAGCTACTGACACAACTAGAAATTCCAGTTCTTGCGTTCCATGAAACGGGAATATACGACATCCACCGTGCGCGATCCACGGGGGCTCTCAACTTTAGGAACCACGGGAGTCGCAATGATTGGGTTTGGGTGCGGGCCGGAACGCAAGAACTGTAAGGTGCGCTCCGGGGCCGTCTTCCAGCCAAGCTCGTATCACAAATTGTGACTAAGCGAGGCAGATTTCACATGACTAATGGTTGGTAGTCATAAGGGATGTTTATGTTTTGCACAATGAAGTCAGTTGACTTATAGTTCTCACATGACTCGCACTTGCGTGTCATCGTTATGTTATGATTAGTTGATGTTTCTATAACTCACGATTGTCAGTCATAATGATGTAATGACTTTCGCGCGTGACTCACATTATGAGTTACGAGTTCCACGCAGGTGATGCGCTTTGCGCACCTGACATGTTTTATGTTTTATGATTGGTTTATGGCATGTTGCGCAGTGACTCATAGGAGTCATCTGATAGATTTCGGGCATGACTTATTATGAGTCATAAGACCACGCGACTCGAGTTATGAGTCACCAGGGTTAGGGTTGTTGGTGTGAAGAGTTTATAAGTAGGAGACTCGGTCACTGTAGTTAGAGCATCCTCCGTCTCTGCTACACCTCCGGCGATGGAAATCTCAACAACATGAGAAATCATCGTCATTTCCATCCACCCCCCTCTCCTCAGACACGCCACATTGCCTCTGTCTGAGTGAAGCCATCTCCCCTCCCTCTTCCTTTCCCTTCTGATGGTCAGGCCTGGCGAGCTTGTTCCTAGGGGTTCGTTGAGTCTGCCTTCACCCCCTCTTCTCCGGGCTCGCTTAGGCAGCCCCCCACGGTCGGCAACCCCTCACCCGTCAAAGGTCGGTTTTTAGTCTCGGTCGATCGACAACGTAGCTGTCCCCGGTGACACTGCTCTCTGGTATTGCACTGTCTCCTTTGTGCTCTGATGGTACGGTCGGACTTTTCGAAACATTGTGACACCGTTTCCATCAGCCTTCCTCGCACCACTCTGTCGGTTAGCCCTCCGCCCTCCGCCTCCCCCACGTTTGGATCCCGCAGGCACCCTACTGCTCGTGGCTCAACACCCACCTTCAGACCTCTGCTCCCTTCTGATGTCCTCAGACTAGGGGCGCATGTTTAAACCTTCTTTCCGGGTCCCGTTTCCCAAAATAGCCGACCAGATCTTCCTCCGGCTGCTACGAGCCTTCCTGCTTTTGGTGGCATTCTCTCGAACTCGATCACTCTTCCTGAGCCTCGGCTGGCGGGGCTATATGCCCCCGGGAGTTACCTCCCCTTAGTGTGTCCCCGTGACCTGTATTCAGGAGTCCCTATTCCCTCGGGAGCTGGGCCCGGTGGGGTTTTACTACGGTTTAGCTTATAGGTGGTTTGATTTGGGGGAGTGGGTTTGTATTCCTTTGTTGGTTGTGTCTACTGTCGGTTGGGGATGTTTTTCTTTTAGGCTAGGCTTTCGGGGGGGTTATTGGTTCGTGGCTTTCAGGCCCGTGGTGTCATCTCCTTGTAGTTTCTACCCATAGTACCGGGTGGAGGATGCTTTCTTTGTCGGGTAGGGTCAGAGGGTTTTAGCTTGGGGATAGCGGAAAGGACTGTAGTTGGATGCTTTGGTCCACATGGCTTACTTTCCAGCCGAGGACCCTTGTACCTAACACCGTAGGACGAGCACAGTTGTGCATTTTGCCCCGATAGAAACAATAAATAAGCGAGATTAAAAAAAAAAGTCAGGGTAGTTAGAGCTCTTCACGCAACCATCTAAGTAATACACCACTCAGATACTGGGGCACGGGCCAAGCCCATTGACAGTAACCTTCCATAGGTGCAATATGTTCGAGATACCTAATGCCCTCATCTCTATGATACCTCGCTTGTATGCGAGTACTCTATTCCTACACGATAGGACTTCCTACCATCACTACACCTACAACCAACGCAAGATGTTAGTCTATAATAATAGAGGACGCAAACTACGTAGACTATGTCGATAGTTAATGATAGTCACGATAGTAGTTTCCCGTTACGAACACCTGAAGGGAAGGCTGATTTGTTACATTTGGTTGCATCAACACCAAACGGCAAATGACTACACGAACAAAGAAAGACAACAACCGGAACTCTTAATTGAGGCAGTCTAGATACAATACAAAGAATGAAGACAGACCAATAAAAGAAGAAGAATTCACAAGAAAACACCTCCGAACAACTCGAACAACCTACAACCGGAACATACAACCTACGTATTAGGGCAACCTAGTAGGAGAAAAAATCAGAATTCTTTTTTTTCTAATGTACAAACCCGGTGGGGGGGAGACCCTGGAGGAGGGAGTTTTCGTGGGCTGTGGGTCCAGCCCATGTGAGAAAGGAGCTAAGGGAGCAAGGAACAAGGGACGAAGACCTTGTCACAATAGTTCCTCACGATACGAGATTGACAAGCGAATCGTTAGTGAAGACGAACGAAGTACATAAGGAACCTATCAAGTCTATTATATAGGTTTCTCATAAGACAAGTTCGACAAGCGATTGAGAAGCGAAGACGAACGCAGTCGATACGAGATCAACAAGCGAAGCGAAGACGAGCGAAGTATATGAGGAACCTATCTGGTCAATTATATAGGTTTCTCATAAACACAAGTTCGACAAGCGATTGAGGAGCGAAGATGAACGAAGTCGATACGAGATCGACAAGCGAAGCGAAGACAAGCGAAGTACATAAGGAACCTATCAAGTCAACATTATAGGTTTCTCATAAAGACAAGGTCGACAAGCGAATGGTAAGCGAAGACGAATAAAGTCGATACGAGATCGAGAAGCGAAGCGAAGACCAACGAAGTATAAGAGAAACCTGACTATAAGAACGAAAAAATAGAGATTTGTTTTCGAAACTGAAAGCCTTGTGGGACTAAGGCTTGAGGGGAAGGGGATCTAAAATGATAAAGTATGAAAAGATGACAAGAGAAACTTACCGGACGAACAGCGAACCATGCTCAATAGGGCTAGTTACCTATACAGCAACGACCAAACCAGAAAGTACAGTTTCGAAAAGAATGAAGAAACCAGGGCTATGAGATTACTCAAATGGTGGTAACGACAACTGTGAGAGGAGCCAAACGAACAAACAAAGACAACAAGGGCTATGAGATTACTCAAATGGTTGTAACGACAACTGTGAGAGGGGCCAAACGAACGAACAAAGAGGAAAGGGCTCAAGATGCTCGAACGGTTGTAATCACATCCGGGAGAGAAGCCAAATAAATAGACAAAGACACAGGAGCAGTTGCAACGGCAACTGTGAAAGTAACGATAACGAAAGACAAGCACTTGTGAGAGAGGAGCTTAACGAAAGACAAGCACTTGTGAGACAGGAGCTTAATGAAAGACAAGCACTTGTGAGAGAGAAGCTTAACCAAGAAAGGATGAAGACGGCAGTGGAAAAGGAGAGCCAAATTGATAAGGAAAGTCCTGAGACGATAGTACTTATGGAAGACCACTATAACGAATTGGTCAACACACCCTCCAATGCAAAAGAAGTACAAACAAGAAAAAGCGACCGAACGACTACGACATAATTCTTTTGATAAGGATTAGCCAATGCAAGAAGGTCATACGACGACGTAGGTGATCGGAGAACTTGAAGATAGAAGTTGATCATGATGACTTGACGCACGAACAAGAAAAAGCAACCGAACAACTACGACATAATTCTTTTGATAAGGATGAGCCAATGCAAGAAGGTCATATGATGACACAAGTGATTGGAGAACTTCAAGATGAAAGTTGACTAAGATCACTTGAGGCACGAACAAGAAAAAGCGACCGAACGATTACAACGTAATTCTCCCAATAAGGATTAACCGACACATCATACAACAAAAGAATCATGCGACGAATGACAAGTGATTGAAAAACACTTAATTAAATAAGTGATCACAAGACAATATCAAAGGATTCTTTTAGAGTACTTGATGCAAGGACAATACGAACGGAAAGAAGAGTAACCGTACGATTATGGCAGAATCCTTTTGATAAGGATTACCCCATGCAAGGAAGACACGAAGAAAGACGAACGACGGTATGATTACGACATAATCCTTGGGATAAGGATTACACGATGTAAGAAGAATGGAAAGAGCAAGGAAAGAGCAACGGGACAACACAAAAGCCACAGGATGGACAGAAAGATCAAAGACCAAGAAAAGATTTATAAGAGAGTCTTTGGAACGTCGAAAGGGAGAACAACACTCCACATGAAGCATCCACAAAAGCAACGAATACAAACAAGACGATGAACCACTCATCCCTACCGAAGACTCTTTATTCTTCTCTTACTCCTATTACGATACCAAAGACACATCCTACTCCCACCACCACCTTCAAGACACAAATGAAAATGCCCTCAAACGGAGAGCCCTCGGCCACCCCCCATGCCGCCATGCACTGGAGTGCATGTTACGGTGACGACGGCGACGTCCACAAGGACAACAAAGAAGAGTCGGGCTGGTGGCCCAAGCAACCCCGTCAACACCAACCACGCCAAGCTGCGAAGAAGGTGCGCTGGGGTGAGCCAGCAAGACCGGAAGAGCAACACCACGAGGCAGGGAAGTTGGTCGACGACATCCAGGAGGAAATGTTGAGGATGGCCGAAGAGGTAGGGGGCCTCAAGGAGGAAAATCAAGGACTAAAGAAGCGAGTAGTCCTCGCAGAAGACTCGGCCAGGAAGGCCGGTATCGAAGCCTGACGACGAGCATACGAGAGCGTTGAACTCAAGATACAAATTTGACGAGCAGTAAGCGAAGCAGGGCTCTGGTGAGAGAGATCAACCACGACGACGAATACTCTGAGGCAGTTGGACTGCCACCCAAGGAACGGACACCAAATGGATCCCCTACGAATGGGGATACGGAAGACGATGTGCCGAAGGAACCTGAGGAGACGAACGGTACCTCAGGATGGTTAGGTATACTTTTTGTTTCCATATGTTTATTGTTTCAAATTGTTTATTTGATTTTATGTTTTATGTTGAAAATGTTAAAGAAAGCTCAAAGGGACTCGAGCTGAGGGAGATGGGAGCTAATGTCACAAATCGTGACTAAGCAAGGCAGATTTCACATGACTAATAGTTATTAGTCATGAGGGATGTTTATGTTTTGCACTATGCAGTCAGTTGACTCATAGTTCTCACATGACTCGCACTTGCGTGTCATTGTTATGTTATGATTGGTTGATGTTTCTATAACTCACGATTGTGAGTCATAATGAGGCAATGACTTTCGCGCGTGACTCACATTATGAGTCACGAGTTCTACGCAGGTGATGCGCTTTGCGCACCTGACATGTTTTATGTTTTATGATTGGTTTAAGGCATGTTGCGCAGTGACTCATAGGAGTCATCTGATAGATTTCGGGTATGACTTATTATGAGTCATAAGACCACGCGACTCGAGTTATGAGTCACCAGGGTTAGGGTTGTTGGTGTGAAGAGTCTATAAGTAGGTGACTCGGTGACAGTAATTAGAGCCACGAACCATCTCTCCTACACCTCCGGCGATTGAAATCTCAACACCAGGGAAATCATCGTGGGATTCCACCACCACCCCCTCTCCTCCCCCTTGATGGCTTCTGCCTAGGGGAGCGATGCTACAACCCCTCCTCTCCCTCT
>Ga0307509_10010913_pt1 | contig 11073 bp, 9 predicted proteins | sample 10_EM_MG_FD_202245 | JGI IMG/M metagenome (GOLD analysis project Ga0307509, IMG submission 202245) | Populus trichocarpa ectomycorrhiza microbial communities from riparian zone in the Pacific Northwest, United States - 10_EM | ecosystem: Host-associated > Plants > Roots > Unclassified | place... | reverse complement strand
TTCACTTACGAATTCCTTCTCCTCGCCTCGGTATTGGACACGAATATAAGGCTTCCCGGCCTTGTTGAAGACCTCGAAAGGGAAGTGCTTGATGTCATCCTGCACTTCGAGGTCATCAAACTTGCGGCCGATGAGACGCTTGGCGTCGAAGACACTGAAATAAGATACAGCAACACTGTGATGAGAGTGTGATGACAAGCATACGTGTTGTGAGGGTTCATCGCCGCTTGATTCTTCGCAGCATCGCCGATCAAGCGTTCATTTTCTGAGAAGGAGACATATGAAGGTGTTGTGCGGTTTCCTTGGTCGTTTGCGATGATTTCGACGTGGTCATTTTGCCAGACACCAACGCAACTATATGAGAGAATGGCAGTAAGAAGGTATGCACAAGGACTTGGAGGGGAGAAGCGGACGCTCACCAATATGTCGTGCCAAAATCGATGCCAACAGCTTTGGTGGTTGTCATCGTTGTACTAACTTAGTACAAGTAGGATGAGACGCCCACTGTGACAGATGCCTCTTATGACCTCTCCGCGACCTGAGCGCTGAGTTACACCTGAGCTAGACCATGGAGTTAGAAACGAGTTAGCTGGAGGTTGATTCCACCAATTTGTGTTCAGAACATGTATAATAAGATAACGGAATTTGGGTGATCATGAGTTGACGCACCCTCCAATGTTCAAGCTGGTCTTATGCCCTTCCGATTCATTGGCGGTCCACCAACCGTCAACCCTACCGCTGAAACACGGGCAGATTGAACCCAATCCCTGAGCACGCCCCTGCCAACTTCCTCGCGTCAACTTCAAAATATTAAACTTCCGTCTTGCCTCCAGCACCCCGCTCAGCCAACACGTGTTCACTGGCATCCTCCCCATCAAGCATTGCTCTGTGCCTCCTTCCGGCCCACCCCGAACCGTCTTACGCTGGATTTAATTACTATGACCATGCCGATGTAGGCCTCTCGCATTTCCTTGAATAGGTCCAGAACACGTCTATATATGCTTTCCGCAGATATGATGACCGTCGAGGCGGGTGCAGTGTTAATGCTGAGCTCCCCGTTTGTATTACACCCGTTGCCGCAATTTGAGACCATCTACCTAGTTTTGGTTACAATCCATCATTCGAGCGTCCGTGCAGATGATCATGACATGCCTTTACCGTGACGTGTTACGCCAGTCTTTGTAAGTAGGCAATCCGGTAGGTTTGCCGGCGTCCATTCTGGTGTTGTTGAAAAGTTGCAACACCCTCCCAGCTTCTTATTCGATGGTTTTCACCTAGTGGTACAGAGACACCTATGCAGAGCAACACAAACCAACAACCGAGCCAAATATCAAGATTTGTAAGGCGCGCGCGACGGACAATCGATGAATGAAGGCTAATGAAGGACGATGCAATGATATATGAGATTCTAGACATATGCATGAGCTACCTTACACCAACGTCATTACTTTTGATGATAGCAAGTCCGAACTGATAATGAATACAAGAGCCGAGATGCTTGGAGACAATCCTTTAGTCAACCTCCTCAACACTCGGCCCATCCTCGCCGCCAGGGGCGGGGAAGCCTCCTGGAGCACCTCCCGGAGCACCCCCTGGGAAGCCACCGCCAGGGAATCCTCCTGCAGCACCTGCACCTGCACCTGCCTGAGAGTACAACTTCTGCATGATAGGGTTCGCAATCGCCTCGAGTTCCTTTTGCTTCTCGCCGTATTCCTCCATCGAAGCCTCTTGCGAAGCATCCAGCCAGGAGATTGTCTCATTCACCGCGCCCTCCAACTTCGACTTGTCCGCGGCATCAAATTTGTCAGCGAGCTTCTCATCGCTCAAGGAGTTGCGGAGGTTGTATGCATAAGACTCGAGACCGTTCTTCGCAGAAATACGCGCGGCCGCGGCCTCATCCTCGGCTAGAGGGAGGTGTCAAAAAGGATACCATCGCGAGAAATGAAATGCAGTGCTTACACTTGTACTTCTCTGCATCGTTGACCATTCGCTCAATTTCCTCCTTCGACAGACGACCCTTGTCATTGGTGATTGTAATACGATTCGATTTGCCAGTCGTCTTGTCCGCAGCAGAGACGTTCAAGATACCATTTGCATCGATATCGAATGTTACTTCTACTTGAGGTACACCGCGGGGAGCTGGGGGAATGCCAGAGAGTTCGAATTTGCCGAGAAGATTGTTGTCCTTCGTCCGTGCACGTTCGCCCTCGTAGACCTGAATAAGAACACCTGGCTGGTTGTCGGAGTATGTCGAGAAAATTTCTGACTTCTTGGTCGGGACCGTCGTATTGCGCTTGATGAGCGCAGTCATGACACCACCCGCAGTCTCGATACTAAGAACAACGTGAGCCAATCAGGTAGAGACATACGATCGAAAGACAACTCACCCTAGAGACAGTGGGGCCACATCGAGAAGCAGAAGGTCCTGGGTCTTCTCAGAGGTGTCGCCAGACAGGATAGCAGCCTGCACGGCCGCTCCGTACGCAACAGCCTCATCCGGATTGATGCTTTTATTGGGCTCCTTGCCATTGAAGAAGTCGGAGACAAGTTTGACGATGCGGGGAATTCGGGTAGAACCACCGACAAGGACAATCTCGTGCACGTTGGCCTTGTCAATCTTCGAGTCACGAAGGACCTTTTCGACGGGCTCCAAAGTGCTGCGGAACAGGTCCTGGCACAGCTCCTCGAAACGCGCACGGGTGAGGGAGGTGTAGAAGTCGATACCCTCGTAAAGGGAGTCGATCTCGATGGTTGTGTTGGTGGCGGAGGAAAGTGTGCGCTTGGCACGCTCGCAAGCGGTGCGGAGACGACGCAGGGCACGGGGATTCGACGACAAATCCTTCTTGAACTTGCGCTTGAACTCCTGGACGAAATGGTTGACGAGGCGGTTGTCGAAGTCCTCTCCACCAAGGTGGGTGTCACCGGCAGTGGCTTTGACCTCGAAGATCCCTTCCTCGATGGTCAAGAGAGACACATCGAAAGTTCCTCCACCCAAGTCGAAGATGAGAACGTTCCTCTCGCCGGAAACCTTCTTGTCGAGACCGTATGCGATGGCCGCAGCAGTAGGCTCATTGATGATACGAAGGACGTTGAGACCAGAAATTGTGCCAGCATCCTTTGTGGCCTGACGTTGTGAGTCGTTAAAGTAAGCCGGAACAGTGACGACAGCATTGGTGACGGTGCCGCCGAGGTAAGACTCTGCGGTCTCTTTCATCTTCACGAGGACCATGGACGAGATTTCTTCGGGCGACTATAAAGGGAAGGACGTTAGCCCCAAATGTCGATGAATGTAACTCTTGTCACTCACGAATTCCTTCTCCTCGCCTCGGTATTGGACACGGATATAGGGCTTCCCAGTCTTGTTGAAGCACTTGAATGGGAAGTGCTTGAGATCGGCCTGCACCTCTGCGTCATCGAATTTGCGGCCGATAAGACGCTTGGCGTCAAAGACACTGAGTGGGATGAAAATAAGATGATATTGTGATAAGATAGTACGACGATAGACGTACGTGTTGTGAGGGTTCATCGCCACTTGATTCTTGGCGGCATCGCCGATCAGACGTTCATTTTCTGAGAAGGAGACGTATGAGGGGGTTGTGCGATTACCCTGGTCGTTTGCGATGATTTCGACACGATCGTTTTGCCAGACACCAACGCAACTGTACGAGGGAATGATACTAAGTAAGAAGAGTGGGTAGACCAACGAGAGAGAAAAGCTCACGAGTAGGTTGTGCCAAGGTCGATACCAACAGCTTTCGTCATCGTTGTGGTAGAGTGAGAAGAATAAAGAAGGATGGGACAAGAGTTGTGGCAATTCTCAGGTTTTTATAATAACACGCATACATTTTTCGATGGCATTCCAGAGGCTTCTTCGACTTTCCACAAGAGCCTTCACTCGCTTAGCTAAGCTGTGCTTTCCGCTTTAGCGAAAATTGAGTTGAAATCCGGCTCCGGAGAGGCGTGAATAGTGTACAGTCAGCCCTGCAGCAGTCCCTTCAATAGTCCCCACACAACGCGCCAGACTCCCTTCGCCTACCCTCCCCGTGGACCAAGTCCGTCATCTAGACTACGATGCGCTTGCAAATCGCGCAGCACGGTAGGGTCCACTGGTCACCCGTCAGTTCTTCTCCCCTTTCACCGTGTACAATTGTTTACTTGCCTGGCAGTACACTTCTCCTCCGTACATGTGTCCCACTTCCCAGAGGTGACTGTTCCAAGCTAGTCCCAACTTCGGGAAGTGGTCGCTGCACAAGTACATCAATACGTGCTGAGAATGAAACCTTTCTGGAACCTCCACTCACATCCAGCCCAGGGTCCGCGGTCGGCACTCGTTCAATTCCGCTATCATCCAGGTCGTGCGGCACCTCACCGTCGATAGATATGGCACTGAAATCCATAGCCAGGTCTACAATGTCGCCCTCTGGTGACGGTGGAGGAGGGGGCTGGGGCTCATCTTCGGCAAAGCCCTCAGGTAAGTGGCCGTTCGCGTTCTCAAGCGCTCTTGCCCGGATCTTCTTCCAACTCTCATATCGTTCCAGAGCGTGTTGCCGCTCCCTACGTGGGATGATTAGATATGACTTTGATAAGATTCGGCATTTAACGCACTCAATTTTCCGCTGCTTATATTGCTGCAACGTCTCGTCGAATAGGTCAGGATTGAGTTCCATAAAAAGCTTGAGAGCGTTATACACCATGCCATGTATTGTACTGGATGACTTAGTGAGCCAAAACCCGAGGACGCGACAAGAATTGCGCGCACCGGTTCCAATGTGATTTTGAGTTTTGGTACAAAGCAGGGAAAACGATCGGCAGAACTACTGTCATGTTATCACTCATCAGGTTGACGATGTACTCGTTATTCCAATAGTACAGAGCGCGTTCCGCTACTTGGAAGTGTTGGCTGTTGATGCACCTCGCAAGTTGCTGGAACAAAGGTACTTGGATCTTCTGAAACTCGGCGGGATCAATCACATCTAGGATCTCCTCCACTTCGCTCAGAAACATTACTTCCTTGGGGGAATTTACTTTTGGCCAGTACTTGAGGAGGCCAAGTACAACCTCTTCTGCCAGGGCGCCGTCCTTCTCCAGAAACTGAACGACACAGTACGCGAGCTGAGGATGATACATCGAAAGACTCTTGACCTTATGGAGCGGAATAAGAACGCGCATCAAAAAAGTCTTGTGTTCATCCTTGAGGGGCAATGCAAAGCCGTTGATAATAGATCCCAGGATCTCAAGAAGTTCGGCGATACCATTATGCCGCTCGGTCTCGTAGATGAAGTGGTAGAACACGTTGTTGATAGAGCGCCTGATGGGCGCGCGGAGGTTGAGGAACTTGCCATATATCCTGTGTAGGGTAGTCTTTAAAAAGTCGCGCTCGCGAGGGTCCTCCGAGTCGAAGAGCTCGAGCAAGTTCAGGACGAAGGACTGATCGATGTAGCGCTTGGCTAGATTTGTGTTAAAATCTGGACTCTCGACGAAGCGGAGGAAGAATTCATAAACGATCTTTAAGTGAGGCCAGGCAAGTTCGAGCACGGGCTCGTCTTCCTCTGGGTCGAACGCGTCACCGGTAGGATTCACAGGAGGGGGTATGGAGCGGAAAAGGTTGGTGCCGAACTGTGGTAGGGGATTCAAACTCGGAGATCGAATGAGGAAAGGATAAAGCTCACCATCTTGATCACCTCGGGGTATATGTTTTCGGAAATGACACCACGCTGTGTGGTAATGTACTCTAGTATTTCGTGTAGGGTTTGTGCTTTGATCTGTTTGCCTTTGAGCTCGGAGCTAGCGTCGTTGAAGTCAAAAAGGACGTGACATTGGTGTAACTTCTTTATGAAGAGTTGAGGGCGTTCATTAGGGGGGATTTCTGAGACAATGATGAGACGGCTGCAGTGTAAGTGTGAAATCGGTACAACAGACCCATAAAGGGAGGCAGCCGTTCGATCTCGACTTTCTCTGTGACGACAAAGCGACTGCTCCTCTGCTTTCTCGGGGGTTTACCGACAATCGGAATAGTATCCTTGGGACCTCTGAGGCGATTCAGAGGACTTGTTCGGGGTGGAGTGGCGGAACCCCCTGGTTCGAGACCAATGGACAGACGCTCTGGGGAACCATAGCCACCACTATTTCGTGACGTCTGATCAGAGTTATCTGGACTGACGACGACAATAGGAGGAGCAGGGGTTGCTCTATCGACCGCTAGTCTGCGATCCTGAGGGGGTGCGGTTTGAACGGAAGTGCGAGAGGATTGTGGTGGTGGTTGTGATGCAAGGGAGTGATTGCTCCCGTTATGTCCGGAGCTATTCGGAAGGGTAGGCTGACCAGGGGCGGAAGACGGAGGGGGTAATGATGTGGAGGAAGAGGAAGCAGAGGATGGAGTCGAAGACGGTTGAGGGGGTTTGTTTTTTGAAGAACTTGAGTCTTTTCCACGAAGCTAGAGAGGGATGTGAGAAAAGGATAAGGAAAGGAAGGGAGGGAAATACCAAAGATTTCTTAAAATTTTTCATATCTGTAAAAGTGAGGGTGTGTTGAGATTGATGACAGAAAGCAAATACGGAATCGAATATATCGATGCGACGATGGAAACCGGATGGGATGGTCAAAGACTAGCGTGGGAATCTCAATCGTGTGTGACAAGTCCCGTGATTGCCAAGTCACCTCGACCGCGACTTGCCCGCCCACGCCCCGTCTACGTATCCCCCGCACCCGTCTTTAGCCCAGTCCGCCACCACGAACAGTTTCTTTCATGGCTGCCATTTACTCCGTCTACACGTCCCCTACACATCCCCCAATACCCAATCACCTTCCAACCCTCATAGTGACCCCCCATGGTAACGTCCCTTCCATTTACCCCGCATCGCTCATTATTCACGTTCGTCTCTTCTCTTTTAGGTCAACCCACCAACATCCTTTACTCGTATCTACACACAAACTTCGTGCGCTTTCCCCCGTCATCTGTTCCTGTCTCCAGGCTCATTCCTCGCCTTATAGAATGCGGAGAACTACCTTTTGACACCCTCTCCCCAGGGCGACCTCTGCGTCGCCAAGCTTTTCCCACCACGTGCCAATAGTCCTGCAGCCAAGGGTACTACCTCGGATCCTGGGCATGGAACTGGCGGTACTTCCTCTCGCGTCGTGCGCTGCGAAGCCTCTCGCAACCTCAAATGGTCAATCACCAACACCGGCGTAATTTCTCCCGTATACAGGCTCTCGCTTCCCTCGCCCGATTCCCCAGACCTTCCACTCTTCCAAATCTCCAAGCCAAATCCAAATGCCGCTTTTTGGAGCATGTTTTACTTTGCCTACGCAGGCCACAATATACCCCCGAAACGCATCGAGTTTGGCAAGATTCAGAAAAATCCTCCTGGCCCCAACGGTGGTGGCACTCGGATCACAATCTCGGGCAAAACCCCAGAAGAGAAGGCAGTCTGGCAGACACTAGGAGAGGGTAACGAGGATTGCGTAGAATGGGTTGTCCTTTGTGCAGCCTTGAATCTTTTAGAGTGAGCTAAGCTTTTACGTTATCCCCTTAACCTCTCACGCGACTCCCTTTTACAGTGACGAGATTATCAAAGCTGCAGAGAAGAACCCTTCACTGACAGGCGCTCCCACGGCTGCAGGTCTTCCTGGCGCGAACGGTCGCCCAGCTCCAGTTTCGCTACGTGATCCTGGTCCTACGTCTATGCCTCAGCCACAAATGTCTCAGCGTGTCCCCGCTCCGGGGCAGGGCAACGTCCCGCCACCGCAGAATCGTCCCCCGCAAGGTTATCCTGCCGCACGTGGGCAAGGCCAACCCCCTCCACAGGGTTACATACCTAGCCAGGGCCAACCTCGTCAAGGTGTTCCCGCGAGAAGTGCACCTCCGCCACAGCAAGCTCAGCAGGCCACTCGGAGGTTCTAGTACCCGTCCCTTGGATACTTTTTTATTATTCTACATTTTCCTGATTGGGCCTTGCTTGCTACCGCTTACTCTGACCTTTCCTTTCTTTTTTTTTTTGTGTACGGATTATTTTCTGTTGTTTGATTATTGTGACTCGTTTTACCTCGTGAGGTTAGGTTGTGTCGTTCGTCTCTGATTCCTTGGTGGTTTGCGGTATTTTGATAGCTACTGGTGGCGAATACCCTCGCATACCAATATTGTAAACGGTACTCTTCGACAGAAGGCAAATGTCGGTTGCACTGTCACAATTAACTGTATACGTCTACGACTGGCTCCGGCTTCCTCTCCGATTATGATTCAGCGCTTTTACTGATGATCTCTCGGAGAGCATCCATTGATACAGCTACAGATGTGCGTTAGATTCTTAAATTGGCTCCTAGGTTGAATGAAACGTACACTTTGGACGCTCTAATGGAAGGCCGAGAGCTAATCCCATCATTAAGCGATGCTATGGGTTCATTAGAGTAACATGACCTACCGCGAGCCCAGACAAGTTGTGTCAATGCACCCAATGCTACGTGAACGGCTGTTAGTTTTCGTGCGGATGGTGTTGGGACGTTGATACTATACGCACCACGAGAGACACCGAAGATTACGGTGTAATACTTGTAGAAGAGAACGCAAACGGTAAGAGAATGCATCGCTCCTATGAAGTTCATCACAGTACCTTGAACTCCGTGAGGCCGTAGTGGTAAAGCACGCATCCTAAGGGCAAAATGTCAGACTGAGCAAACAAGAGCAGATCTTTTGGAGCCAAGCACAAGTGGACGAACCAGAAGCGGCATCGACGTTAGGCCATGGGTTCTTGGTCTATTAGGATAAGTCAGCATGACGATATGACAATCCCGTATTATTCCGCCTACCTTCCCATGTTCGGTTAGGACTCCAGGTGCAACTTCGTAGGTCTAAATAATTGTAGATGTCAGCGATAACGGCGGAAGCACTGGGGCGTGTAGTTGACCACACCTTTTTCACGAGCTGAATTGTGGGGCTCTTGAGTAAGTCTGGCCGGGTATCGCAGAACTCCTGAAGGGCAATGAAGCGAGGGTCGGACTTCCGCAGGACACCATGTCCGTAGCTAACAATTGTTTACTGCGGGTCACTTCCGGAGGAAAGACCTGAAACTAACCCAGGCACAACCTGACCGCTCTTCAAGGTCTTCCAGAGATAATCCTTGATGTTTTGATGTGTGATGTTGTCGCCGAGCTCTTTTTGCATCGCCAATTGCCATCGCAGCACTTCTTGGTTGGCGAGGCTATGGGCGCGGAACCTGAGACCTGTACGATGCATGAAAATAAAGCAACGGCTCACCCATGCAATGGCCCTGCCAAGGCAAAGAGAGCGGCAGAGTACGCAAGGTAAGGGTCCGCCAATGTCGAGCCCACAAGATCTACGAGTAATGCTCAATGAGAGGGCGAAGCGCATCACATCACAGACATACGGGCGGTGTGCGCAGAGGCATTCCCGCCCTCATGATCCCCATGAATGGAGATATACAACCGGAGATATTCCGTCAAATCCCTGTTCGCCTCATAACCCATGAGTGCAGTATAATTGCCAACAAGGTCCAAGGCCCTGTTGATGGGAGGCACCACGGCGCCACGCTTGTACACATTTCTGTAGATGCGAGCTGCGAGGGCGGGAAGGCGCGCGATGAGCGTGAGGCAGTCCTCCAGGGTGTACGTCCAATAGTCCGCCTTCTTTATGCCCGTCTCGTATGCCTTCTGGAACACGCTGTCGTGGTTGAGCGCCGCGACGCCAATGCCGAGCTGCGTCATCGGATGCACCGAGGGAGAGAGTCTATCCGTGCACGGAGTTTTGGGTGGACGTGGAAACAGATGAAGGAGACTCCTACCCGTCGATGAGCTTCTCGACGTAGGTCGGGAGGTCGCCCTTCTCGGCGAGCTCGCGAGAGAGCTGGCGCGTTTCTGCTTCGGTGGGAACCTTGCCAGTAAGAAGCAGCCAGAGCATGCTCTCGGCGATGATTTCTTTGCCACCTGGCGCAGCAGGGAGCTGCCGCTGGCAATCAGGGATGCTCAAGCCATGGAAGCGGATGCCCTAAACACAGTATTTGAGCACGAGAATCGATTGTGTCGGACGAACGCACCTCGTTCGGGTCTAGGACGGATGCCTCCCATAACATAGCCTTCAATCCACGCATACCCCCAATAATGTTCTCGACTTTAACATCGCCAATGACTGTTTGCGAGTGCTCCGCTTTCTAGAGACTTTATGAGCCCGCGGAATGTCCAAATGTGACTGGTCACACCAATTGTTTGAGCTGTTCCTGCTTGGCAGGAATGACCTCTTGGAGTGTCTCTTTCAAGGTCTGTGTTGTGCGTAAGACTGGAGAGTGAGTGGGACTGGATGGCATACCGTACTTTTGTGGATGCAAACCTCTGTGAGATGGCACGCGTCCTCAGAAGGGTTAGACGCGAAACCGTGCGAGACAACATTGTTCGGTGCGGTGTACTGTAAACCCAACAAGTCGAGCAGTAGCAACTTATGACGCTGTACCGTGTACCGGATAACGGGCCCGACGTGGGCCGGGAACAAATAGACGTCAACGGAACACGTTAGCCCGATTCCATCAATGTGGCACGCGCCAAAAGCCAGCAACACTTGACATTCACTCATATCATCGCTTCACAAAATAATTGGTGACAAGCCATGGCCTCTGTGCTTGTTCCCGTATTCTACGTTTTTGTCGTATTCGGTGGCCTTTTCATTTTCAGTCATTTCTACAGGAAGAGCACCGCAAGTGAGCCGCACTCTTTTGTACACAGCTGTATGCATTTGAGGGCCCACACCACACTTTTCCCCTCCTTCAGACAAACAAGTCGAGCCTTACTTCTCAAGACACGTCGAGAGAGACACATATGTCACACTCCTTCAGCGTACCGGTCCCCCCGCTTCCGACGCTTTATTGAAGGCCGCACTCGTTCGGCGAGCCATCGCAGACGTCCAGCGGATTCTTCGCATTCGCGAGGACAAGCCAGCGCTCCAAAACCTGCTGCAAAAGGGTTCTGTCGGTGATGACCTCTGGAATAGCCTACTTACCGCAGAGAAGGAACTCGAGGCGGAAATTGTCGAGGTCCACGCCGAGGCGAACACTTTTGTGGAGGGTTGGGGAC
>Ga0307509_10010912_pt1 | contig 11075 bp, 12 predicted proteins | sample 10_EM_MG_FD_202245 | JGI IMG/M metagenome (GOLD analysis project Ga0307509, IMG submission 202245) | Populus trichocarpa ectomycorrhiza microbial communities from riparian zone in the Pacific Northwest, United States - 10_EM | ecosystem: Host-associated > Plants > Roots > Unclassified | place... | reverse complement strand
AGCATATGATATCTCTAGTCTCAGCTCGTCTACAGGAGTTGGGAAATATTCCGCCGGAGGTCTTATCGCTCCCGTCGCACCTACGGGCCCCTCGAGCACCTCACCAGCTCCCCACCCCAATCGTGCCGCTCGTGAGCACATACACAATGTCATTGGAAGCCCACCTCAAACAATCCGGAATGAATGCGCGCGGAATAGTTTGGTCTGTGGTCCCGGTCGGCGGAGAACGAGTCAGGATCTGCTTGCATGCGGACCACACTGTTCAGGATGTAGAGCGTTTGGTGGACCGGGCGATCGAGTGGGCGATCGAGACAGCTGGAAAGATACCCAAGAGTAGCTTGCCTTCTAAATTGTGAAGGATATCATGATGTTATGTCGGGTTGATGTTCTTGTGTATGACAGTCGGTGCAAACACGATAGACAGCTGATCCCCAGTGTCTCGCAGGAGCGTACCCGATGGGGGGGGTGACCACAAGACCCTGGCTCACCGCTGAAGCGTTGTACAAGGAGGTTGCTGGTGGGATTATCCGGCTAATCGTAGCAACTCCTGTCGCAGTGCATTCAAGAACATGCACGTGTACTTCGATTTACTTCTGAAAGAGATTTTCGAACTACCTCAAACAACTTAAGCAGAAGCTCTCTGGTTCAGACGGTAAAACCACCCATTCCATCTCCGGATGTCCCGAGTGTTAATAACATTCACACCCAGGCTGTAGTCGGGCGCCCACCCACTCCCATTGTTCCACGTCGGTTTCGCTCATCAGTTACGTTGACAGACGATATTAATTTCCTCGCGATGCAATGGTATTTTGTTTGTAAACGCTAAACGTGCGATCCGGCCGGAGGTGAGGCTTCCTCCCCGGAATGTCGGAGGTTTTACAATCGTGGGAACCTTTTGTGCTGCATCACCTGCCAAACGCGTTGATCCTCATGCCGAAGCCCGCCACAGTTTGCACAGACTCAGAAGTACTTCCAGCACTTCGCTCATGGCCCCGTACCATTTCGATGCCCCTAACGCGGACGCGATTTTGCGTTCTTCAGATGGGAAAGAATTCCGTGTCCACCGCTTCATCCTCAGCCTGGCTTCCCCAGTCTTCGAAGCCATGTTCGGCTTGCCCCAACCCGCAGATCCCCCTTCTCAGACCCCTAGTATCGATGTCCCCGAGTCCTCCGACATTCTCCAACCATTCATCCAGTACCTCTATCCTCGATCTCCCCCAAAGATATCAGATATCTCGATGTGGGCAGCTTTATACGTCGTTGCTGACAAGTACGACGTCGAGATGATCACGGATCTGCTCAGAGCTATGCTAATTCCTCGTTTCCTCGAGGAATCTCCTCTGCGAGTGTATGCGTTGGCATCCCATTGGGGTCTCGAGGAAGAGGCGAAAATTGCGTCTACGGCCACCCTGACGGTGGACATATTCAAAGATTTCCCTCGAGAGGACGCGGAGTTGATGGGTGGTGGTGCATACCAGCAACTTTACCTCCTTCATTCCAATCGCAGAGAAGTAGCTCGGAGTTTGATTCTCAGCCATCCGCCTCCGTCACCGTCCCCGGGTGACCCGTCCTGTGCGTGCCCCTCACCGAGCTACACCTCATTGGTCCCGGCTCTGTATCAGCGTGTGGGTACGAGACCTTGGCTCACCGCTGAAGAGTTGTACGAGGAGGCTGCTAGGTTTGTTTATCCGACCAAGTGTACCGCCAATTCGGAGTCCTGTCGCAACGCATTCAGTAACATGCACGCGTACTTCTCTTCTCTTCTGAAAGGGATTTCCGAACTACCCCGGACAATTTGAGCAGGGTCCCTGGCCATGGTTCAGAAGGTAGGATTGTCTGCTCACTCCCGGGATTTCCCAAACTAATCTGTTGCTCCGCAATCAGGCTCTCTCGTTCAGCACTTCGTTTCGGTCGCCCATATCGTCGACAACAGTACTTCTCCCAGTGTACTACCATTCACTTGTACTTCTGTTCTGCTATGCTAAATTTGCAATGCCAGGCGCTGAAAATTACCACGGAATTCCTCCGTCGGTGCTGGATCGAAGTCGATCTTTCAATCGATCGCTCGGTCGGACAAAGAGGAGCAGGGATGACAGCGAGATGGTTCGCGATTTCAGCCCCAGACTGCGGCCCGGTTGGAAGTGTTTTCAGATAACGCAATCCACAGGTTGTGATGTGGGCGGGTCGGAAATATTCTAACGACCGTACCACCTTTGTAACTTGAAGACTTGCACTGGGCTTTGACAGACTGAAATAATCACAGACGTCACGGAGTGACATGTAACGTCCTTGCTTTGAAATAAGGTTTCCGGTGGATGGGGGAGCGAAGAAGGTCGTTGAGACCCTAGTCTGTCTGAAGACTCAGTCGCAGCCACTCCCTCGTCTCCCAGTCTCGAGCCTTGGGTCTTATTCCCCTCTCTCCACCTTCGTCTCTTCAATCCCTATTCTCTCGATCGCACCTGTCACGAGCTTGCCCTCGCGTCGCTGGGACCATCGAGTCGGTTCACGCTCACCTTATCTACACTCGGTGACTGAGCCGACCCTTCGCCATGGCTCCATACCATTTCGATTCCCCGGGCGCGGACGTTATTTTGCGTTCTTCGGATGGGAAGGAATTCCGTGTCCACCAGTTAATCCTCAGTCTCGCCTCCCCATTTTTCCGAGCAACGTTCAGCTCGCCTCAACCCAAAACCTCCCGCTCTAGGATCCGAAAGGTCGATGTTCCTTATTCCTCCGACATTCTCCAGCCTTTCCTTCAGTACCTCTACCCCCAATCGCCGCCAAAGATACCAGATATATCCATGTGGGCAGCTTTATACACCATCGCAGACAAGTACGGCGCTGAGGTGGTCAAGGATCCGCTCAGGGATATGTTGGTCCCCCGCTTCCTCAAGAAATCCCCACTGCGTGTCTATGCCTTGGCGTCGCGTTGGGGTTTCGAGGAAGAGGCGGGGATTGCGTCCAGGAGAACCTTGAAGACGGTGGACATCCTCACAAAATTCCCTCGAGAGGACGCGGAACTGATGGGTGGTGTTGCACGTCAGCGACTTCGCCGCCTTCACTCAAATCGCCGAGAAGCGGCTCAAGCGTTGGTCAACAGCGACCTCCGTCCTTCCCCAAGCCATTCATCCTGTAAATGCCCCCCGCCGGTTTATGCCAACTTCAGACCAGCTCTGTGTCAGAGTATGGCCACGAAACCATGGCTGACTCTTGAAGACGTGTACAAGGCCGACGCCAAATTTAGCTATCCTAAAACGTGTGTGGCCCGTTCGCACTGTCGCCATTCAGCCAAGAATGTCCACGCATACTTTTGTTCCCTTGTCCGGAAGATATCCGAACTACCTCAGACGGTTTGAGCGAGAGGCCTATGGTTCAGGTGGTAAAATCATCCAGAGATTTCTCAGATGTCAATAGTCACTTCCTCGCGCCCCTCCGGCTGGGTTGCCCACTGTGTTGACGGACGATGTTTCCTCGCGATGTACTAGTGTATCCTTGTATCTATGTTCTGTGGTGCTAAGTTTACAATGCCAGTCTCTGGGAACGGCCGTGGGGTTCCCACACAGGTGCTGGATCGAAACCAATCTTTCGATCGACTAGGGGACACTGAGCTGCTCAAAGGCGACCAAGAGTCCATTTCCAAGAGGTTGCAGATTGCTGAAGTGCCCGCGGCATGACAATCTCTCGATACGTTGGGGGAGACATGGACCATGAGGTGAGGGCTGGAATATTTTGCCAGACGGAAAATGCCAAACGTTCCGATCAGGCGCCTCTTCTTCGAGCGGATCTAAGTACCACGATCATTGTGAGGCTTCCCCAGCAAATCTACGACCACACAATCGACCACCTACACAAAGACAAGCCGTCCCTCCATCACTTCTCTCTCGTTTCGAGTTGGTGAGTTCGATCCCAAGCCAACCTCATCCCCGAAGACAAGTTATGGCAACGTTGGCTCGACACGTTCCCCCCCTCCTCGAACCAACGGATCCACTCCCCACGAGTCCCAGCAATTCTCAAGGGCTGCACATGGCAGGGTTCCCACGGCTAGAGTACCTGATCGCCCAGTACTCCATGGTGCCTTATGTGGACGGCCCCGACGAGGGCGCGGCATCTTGGAATCCGACTTTCACGGCGTTTCAAAGGTCCCCTTGGATTCGATGTCTGTTCTTGTGACTCCCAAGTAGGGTTGTTCGCTGCCTTTGTGGATTACCCATTGGGTGACGAAACAATTAGGATCGACGTAAATCCCATCAACAAGGGGGGCGTTCCCGGCAGAGGTCATCAACCGCTTGATATGTCGCTGTTCCAACATTTTAGAGGTGCTCAGAGACGAACGAACCTGTAAGCCCGGCCCCGCCCAACCGTAATCTTATCCACCTCCAATAATAGATCCGGGTCTAGACCTCCTTCCTTTCAGGTGCCTCCGCGAGATCTCGTTGTTTCTCATCGTTGATCGCGGCTTGGGAACCCACTTGCCCCGTTTTTCCACCATCACTTCTGGTGTGGTGTCCAAGATCACGATTACCGTAAGGCCCGGCTCTACAAGTCATTCCCCGGAATGGGATACGGTTGGGCGGATATCGACGAAGGCTTGCTTCGTTTAGCGGTGTTTCTAGGAACAAATATTACATCACGGGTGGAATTGGTCTTCGATCTTCGCCAAGCATGCGGCATGGGACTGTCCTACCCCCAGGCTGGTGGAAACGAAGGACTTAGAGGAAAATATAGATCCAACCAGCCTCAAAATATGCCCTTCCAAAGTTCTCTCAGGTAGGTACAATAAACTTCATTTTACCCCCACCGGTAAGTATCAGCATTTTATCCATTTGTGCATTGGAGACATATTTACGCCCACGTGGAAAGTTTAGGTCAGCTCGGCCCCAGTAGGTACCGGTGACACGCCCGTTCATTGGAGGCTGTCAGACCAGCTCTCGTGCTTCGTGATATCCGCTTCGACATTCTTCAACTTCTGCTTTATGCCACTGTTGGAGTCCACCCCGACGGCGACCCTTAGCGAGGGTTCCGGATCGTTCGCGAGCTTATGGAAAAGCATCATGGTGGCTTTGTTGGTGTCCCCGCGTGGGTACGCGTTGTGCGTGGGGTTGCGTAGGATGTTTCCCGTTAGCTTGGGATCCGTGTAGGCGGGGTGGACCGGGAAAATAGGTGAGGATTCTGGTTCCGTAATCCTAGTCTTGAAACCACCGAATTGCAGAAGGGTTACCTTTTCCGAATGTTAGACCGTTTACGACGGAACCCAACTTGCACGGACCTTGATGTTCCACTCTGGGTCGAGTTCTGCGGCGAGAGCCTCAGTGGCACCTTCCAGAGCTGACGGGGAGAACGTCGGTCAATCGATGTCCCTCGAGGATGACACTGGGGATATTACCATGCTTCGACGCGCTGTAATATCCCAGAGCAGCGATTGGGAGGATACCAGCCATGGAGGAGACGTTCCATAACCTTCCTCCCTGAGGCTTATTAACCTCACGGAAGAAGGGTACGGTCTCCTTAGAAATATTCATAGCTCCCCAGAAGTTGACGTCAAACATCTTCCTGGCCACCTCGTGGGAGGTTCCTTCGACCTCCGCTAACAGGCTGGAACCTGCATTGTTGAAGACAATGTCGATCCGACCGAGCTCCTCTTCAGCGTACTTGAAGGCTGCGGTGATATCACCCTCGTTGATAACGTCGAGCTTGAGGATGTGGAGTTTATCGGGGGGATATTTGGCCTTGAGGTCGTCCAAGGCTGAGGGTTTGCGGAGGGTTGCGATTGCTATGTCCCCGTTGTCTAGGACGGTCTTGGTCATCGACAGACCGATGCCGGAGGATGCGCCAGTGACTAGGTGTAGCCTTCGGCAGTTCTATCGGACGGTGCGATGTAATGTATGTTCTTCACTCAACCAAATCCGCGGCGAGGCCATAGACCGAGATGGATAAGAGAGGTGCCTTGACTTGTGAGGCAGAACAACAGGAGTACTTTAAATTGTGTGCTTTTCTGTGCAACTATTCTTATGCTTGGGGGAATACATTCTAGCGGTCGTAACAACCCACTAGCACCCGCACATTCGCTGACTCGGCGATCGAACAATTGATCGGCACCGGCGCCCCATGGGTGCTCGGGGTACGGCGGGCGGAGCTGGCCACAGCGAGAGCGGCCCGCGCGCACGGTATATGGTATGCGGGATCTCCAGGATAGGTGTTCAAGGTGCTAAAATATGGGGCCCTGCAGGGTGACTGCTAGTATGACAGAAAAATAACAAAGAATAGGGCCGATGGGGCACACGCGGCGACGGCGTTGACTGGTGAGAAAACGCAGCCACAAAGGGCGAATTGTACATCCTTCATCACTGCCAGATGACCAAGACCGGGTATTGTTCTATCCGTCGGAGAAGGGTTCCAGTGGTCAAGATCTCCACTGTCAACGACCGAATAGAACGGTTGGCGTCTCTTTTCATTCACTCCCTGAAAGTTCCCGAATGTTGGGCTGCGCGTGGGGGTATAGCCTTATCGGCGGCCGCCCAATCCAACGACAAACCAAGAGGGCCGGGCCGCAATGGCTATTCCGCAGATTGTCCGTCGCGGTTTGGCCGTGAGCGCTCCGAGGTGGGCCAAGCCTTTGCATCGGGCAGATGGGAGACCATGGCATGAGACTGAATCTCTGCAACTCGCCAGCGTGGAGTTGTTGGGATGGAGATCGTTGTTCCCCGCGGGGAGGGACTCCGTCGGCCGAACGGGAATAGGCATCTACTGGACATGATCACCACACTCACGAAGCAGGTTAACTTACAGCTTCAGCGTTACCGCGCCAATTAAGCTTCGCGTGATAGAGTTCCTAGTGAATTTGTCTCTTGAGTACAATTTTGGTGCCGGCTGCTCCAATTCCGTTTGCCGGTTTTCCCGGTATTATATGAGCAGTGGCCACATCCGACCGTTATCTGGCGTAGTGGGGATCAGTCCAACAGGTTGTGCATACCGGTGGGAATGCAAATCATCCCAGCTGAACAAGTCTGATCTCCGCTCCCACGGAGATCGCAGCTGGCGAATGGCCGCGAGACCCCGGAACCTTGAAGCTCAGCACTTTATTTCGATCGTCCATTGTGTTGACAGACAATGGGTCTTCGCGATGTGCTAGTATTCCTTATATTTCCGCACTACGGGGTTACATTCACAGTGCCATCCGCGGAGTTCCCACGTCGCTGCTTGACAGAAACCGATCACTGAAGGTGCTCTACGATTGGTTTGGCGGAGTTACAAGGAACAGACAATGCTCCGTGGGCGGAATTTGTCATCCAACTCCGCCTACCAACCATTAGAGGATCCAATCGATCCAAAGAGCGCCGGAGTTCTCTCAGGAAGAGACAATCAACTTCATTTTACCCGCACCGGTAAGTACCTGTTGTTTACCTATTTCTATATTAGAGGTGTAATTACGCATGTGTGTGCAGCTTTAGGTCGCCAAGCGGGCAACCCGTGAAGGGTCCGAATTGTCGAAGAGGAGGCTATCAGACCAACTCTCATGCTTCGTGATATCCGCCTCGACATTCTTCAACTTCTGCTTTATGGCACTATTGGAGTCCAACCCGACGGCGACCCTTAGCGAGGGCTCTGGATCGTTCGCGAGCTTGTGGAAAAGCATCGTGGTGGCTTTATCGGCGTCTCCGTCCGGGCGCATCCCGTCGTTGATGAAGTTGCGCATGACGTTTCCCGTCAGCATGGGATCCGTGTAGGCGGGGTGGATCGGGTAAACAGGCGTGGATTCTGGTTCCATAATCCTAGTTTTGAAACCACCGAATTGCAGAAGGGTGATCTTTCCGAATGTTAGATCGTTTACGACGGAACCCAATCTGCACAAACCTTGGTGTTCCACTTTGGGTCGAGTTCTGCGGCGAGAGCCTCTGTGGCACCTTCCAGAGCTGGCGGGGAGAACATCGGTCACTAATTGTTCATCAAGGATGACACCAGGGACATTACCATGCTTCGATGCGCTGTAATATCCCAGAGCAGCGACTGGGAGGATACCAGCCATGGAGGAGACGTTCCATAGCTTTCCCCCTTGAGGCTTATTAACCTCACGGAAGAACCGGACGGTCTCCTTGGAAACATTCATAGCTCCCCAGAAGTTGACGTCAAACATCTTCCTGGCCACCTCGTGGGAGGTTCCTTCGACCTCCGCCAACAGGCCGTGACCTGCATTGTTGAAGACGATGTCGATCCGACCGAGCTCCTCTTCGGCGTACTTGAAAGCTGCAGTGATATCGCCTTCGTTGGTAACATCGAGCTTGAGGATGTGGAGTTTATCGGAGGGATATTTGGCCTTGAGGTCGTCCAAGGCTGAGGGTTTGCGGAGGGTGGCTATCGCGATGTCCCCGTGGTCTAGGACGGTCTTGGTCATCGACAGACCGATGCCGGAGGATGCGCCAGTGACTAGGTGTGATCTTGGTCAGTTCTATCGGACGGCGCGGTGCGACGTATGTTACTCACTCAACCAAATGCGCGGAGAGGCCATAGTACCAAGATGGGTGGTAGAGAAGGAGTCTTGACCTGTGAGTGAGAGCAACAGGAGTGGTTTAAATCGTATGCTTTTCTGCGCAACCGTTCTTATACTTGGAGGAAATACATTCTAGCGGCTGTCACAACCCACTCACACCCACTCACACCCACTCACACTCACACTTTTGTCAGACTTTGTGATCGAGGAATTGGTGGCTGTCGCAACCCACTCCCACCCACTCATACCCACTCATCCGCCAGACACTGTGATCGAGGAATTGAGAGTCTGCCCCGGCGCCCCGTGGGTGCTCGGGATACAGCGGGCGGGGTCGGCGATCTGTGCACACCGTATATGGTATGCAGGATAGGTTGGATGAATGCTCATGGTGCTAAAATCTGTGGCCCTGCAGGGTGACCACCGTTATGACAAAAAACGACAGCAAATGAGAGGGTCAATAGGGAACACGCGACGCGTGAAGGATCAAACAACGCCTCACTAGCGAGAAAACGCAGCCGAAAAGGGCAAATTGTCCATATCTCCCATCACTAGGTAACCAAGACTAGGTATTGGCCTATCCGTAGGAGTGGGTCCAGTGGGTCAAGATCTCCACTGACAACGGCACAACAGAACGGTTGGCGTCCCCGTTCATTCACTCCCTGAAAGCTGCTGAATTTTAACCCGCTCGCGGGTATAACATTATTTGTGCCCACCCAGTGCAACGATAAGTCAGGAGGACCGCGCCGCAGTGGCCATTCCGGGAGGTTTCCCGTCGCGGTTTGGCCGTGAACGCTCCGAGGTAAGCCGAACCCCCGCGTCGGACAGATGGGGGAGACCTCGACATGATCCTAAATCTCGAGGCCACCTTGCTAGTGTACAACTTGGAGCTTTGGCGCAAATGGAATGCAAATCGTTTCAGGTCAGCGAGTTTGACCCCGCTCCCAAATAGGTCGCAATCGGCGTACGGCCACGATACCGACTCTCGGCTCCTAAAGCCTGGAGCTTGGAGGCTTGTACAACACGTCACCAAATCCACTCCCGGGATGCGTATGGCCCTCTCGCGCTGTCCCCATTCGAGCCGGGATGGCCGCGCATTCTTTTGTCCGGTCATCCGAAAGATACCCCAGACAATCTGAGGAGAGGCCTCTGGCTCGGATGGCAAAACCACCCATTCCTTGCCCGAATCACCGAACGTTGATGTCCCGCTCTGCGACCGGGGGCTCCCATGCAACCAGCACTTCGTCGTCCATCGCGTTAGCAGACGACATTTCCTTGCGATGTACTATTATTCCTTGTATTTTTATACTACGGCGTTACGTTCACAATGCCATCCGCTGAAGAGAGTTGTGGAGTTCTCACATCGATGCTCGACCGAAACCGATCCCCGCAGTCGAATTGTGGTGACGTTGGCTCGACAGGATCACCGCAAGGGCTCGACTCGCCTGAGAAGGTGGTCTTCAATTCATTTGGCAGAACGAGATGCGGTTGGACGGATGTCGACCGAGACTGGCTTCGTCCGGCGGCGTTGCAAGGGATAGATATTGCTCCGCGGGTACGATTTGTCATCGATCTTCGCCTGGTAGTAACAACCATTAGCAAGAGCGAAAAACGCGATAGGACCCGGTAGGTCCAAGAAGCCTCAGGTGCGCCCTTCCGGAGCTCTCTCAAACAGGGACGATCAATTTCGTTTTACTCCCGCAAGTATACATGTGCTTTATCTATTCCTACATCAGAGGCGTATTTAGTACACAACTTTAGGTCGACCCAGTCCACAACGGGTTCCTATGAAATGTTCGTTCAACAGAGGCTATCAGACCAACTCTCATACTTCGTGATATCCGCCTCGACATTCTTCAACTTCTGCTTTATGCCATTGTTGGAGTCCAACCCAACGGCGATCCTTAGCGAGGGTTCCGGATCGTTTGCGAGCTTGTGGAAGAGCATCATGGTGGCTTTGTCGGTGTCCCCGCCTACGTACGTCCCGTTGCTCCTGTGGCCACGCATGACGTTTCCCGTCAGCATTGGATCCGTGTAGGCGGGGTGGACCGGGAACACAGGTGAGGATTCTGGTTCCGTGATCCTAGTTTTGAAACCTCCGAATTGTAGAAGGGTGATCTTTACGAATGTTAGACCGTTTGCGGCGGAATCCGATTTGCACGAACCTTGATGTTCCACTTTGGGTCGAGTTCGGCCGCGAGAGCCTCATGGGAAAAAGATCAATTACTCAGTGTTCATCGAGGACGACACCAGGGACATTATCATGCTTCGATGCGCTGTAATACCCTACGGTGGGGATTGGGAGAATACCAACCAGGGAGGAGACGTTCCACAACTTTCCCCCTTGAGGCTTATTAACCTCACGGAAGAACCGGGCGGTCTCCTTGGAAACGTTCATAGCTCCCCAGAAGTTGACGTCAAACATCTTCCTGGCCACCTCGTGGGGGGTTCCTTCGACCTCTGCCAATAGGCTGGAACCTGCATTGTTGAAGACAATGTCGATCCGACCGAGCTCCTCTTCAGCGTACTTGAAGGCTGCGGTGATATCACCCTCGTTGATAACGTCGAGCTTGAGGATGTGGAGTTTATCGGG
>Ga0307509_10010910_pt1 | contig 11076 bp, 6 predicted proteins | sample 10_EM_MG_FD_202245 | JGI IMG/M metagenome (GOLD analysis project Ga0307509, IMG submission 202245) | Populus trichocarpa ectomycorrhiza microbial communities from riparian zone in the Pacific Northwest, United States - 10_EM | ecosystem: Host-associated > Plants > Roots > Unclassified | place... | reverse complement strand
TGAAGAGAGTTTTCTCTTTGATAATTTATATTGTGTTCTTAATTATTGTACTGATGCGGACAAGAAGAAAATTTTTAAGATGCTTTTCATTTTATTAGTTTTGTATGAAGTTTTCTTATTGTAATAGATTCAACTTGGCTATTAATTTGCCTATGCCGGATGAAAAAATAGAAGATAGGTAGGTAGCATGACAAATGCAGCAGTTTCATTTAAATTTCCCTCTTCACCTGCTTTGTAAATTAGGGATGTGCCAAAGCAGCTTCTGCAGTAATTCTAGCATGAGGATCGAGAATCAACATTTTCTGCAAAAGCACACATCAACAAGTAAACATGATGATGACAATAACAAATTTCATCATAAATTAATACTGAGCTATCTGATGCTGGTGCTATAGCCTCTACAGCACAGAAAACAATAGAACCCAGAAGGAGGAACACGTAGAGATCAAACTCCCAAACACCAACAAATCACACCCCAAGAAAGCGGATAAATTCAAAGTATAAAAACAATCTAAATTGAAAAATCTTGGACATACGCAGCTAAGAGCGTTCAGTCTCAAAGCCACCCTTTCTTTTGCGTAGTTATATTATATAAACAAGTTCAAACCGATACTTAACTCCAAAGAGATCAATTCCATCATCGTTCAACTGCGGCACCACTTCAGTTAAATCCTAGGAGCAGCAACGTAATTTTATGATTAGAAAATAAAAATGCATTTAAAGCACTTAAACAGCTATAGATTCTAACTGCCACTTTACCTTAGATTCATTATTGGGAATGGCGAGAGAGAATGATGGTAATGAACACGGCTCATCCTTTTTGGGAGTTCAATTATGCTTCATATGAAATCTCGAGCAAATGAGCAGGTTTGAATAGGATATAGACAATTAAATGAGCAAGAAAATTAATCTTGCAAGAGCATTCAATCTTAGTTCAATCAAAATATACCCAATCTTTCGAAGATCTTACTCTTACAGCATGAAGAATTTTAGCAGAAAAACATGGATGCGTTTAGACCAGTAAGTAAAAGCATTATTTTCTCACACTTGGGGGCTAAGTGTGGTGTTAGAGTGAATAAAATCCCGAGCTGATCCAAAGTCACTGAGCACCAGCTTTTTTCCAGAGAGCAGCACATTTTCTGATTTCAAGTCACGATGTAAAATTTCAAGGCTGTGGCAGTACGAGGTACCACTGAGAATCTGTTGCATAAGCTCCTGCAACACTCAAAACTTTTCTCAATTAAGAACAAGACGCAAGTTAAGTAATCTTTGTACCTTTACTATGTCTGGATCTTTGAATCCCTGTGATCCTGCCCCTAAAAGCTCTCTCATATTGAAACTAAAGAGTTCAAACACCAAGCACAACTTGCCATCATGAAAAAAGGCGCGCTGTAACCTGTGAATCAACTTCGTATATACATTAAGGGTCATCGGAGGACAAGACCTCTTTTTTTATTAGAGAAAACAACACACCTGACAATGTTGAGATGTTCTATTTCATACAACAAATAGATCTCTCCAGCCAACCTCTTAGTAATTTTAACTTGCAAAAGAGGAATCATTTTAATTTCACAGCTACCCCTTAATTAGTAGCTCTGTCAGTAGCTAAATAAACAATTCCATAGGCTTCTCCTCCTAGTAGATAACCGTCCATTTCAATTTTGTAATTCTCCATTTCAAATATCCTGTGCCAACAAAAATTTCTGTATCATTTTCAAATTTAGCAAGTCAGTCACACGAATTATCAAACAATTATTAACGAAAACATGCTAAATTCAAAAATCAAAATTTATAATGGAATGAATTATGTAGCTAATCCTTGTTTGTTTGGCTACTGAGAAACATTTCAGTATCTTTTTCAAATTTAGCAAGTCAGTCGCACAAATTATCAAACAATTTTTATCTAAAACACACCAAATTCACAAATTAAAATTTAGCCTAATAGGATGAATTGTGCAGCTCGTTCCCGCACCATGTGATGGGGGGACTACCACATTAATCAAGAAGAGAGGCAGCTGGCTGCCTCTTTAATTTAAATGTGTCTGCCACTGTAGAAGGCAGACGAGAGAGAGGGAGAACAGAATTAAAAGAGAGCAAAAACAGAGGAGAAAACCGAGAGAAAGAAAGAAGAGGAGGCAGCAGAGCAGTCTGTATTCTTTCTTCGATTTCCAGTTCGTTCACCGTTGGATCGGGCTGAGATTTGGAAAGCAGCTTCTAGACACGTTAATCTTCATTCTGAACGGTTGGATTGAAAATTGGTGGTGTGGAAGCTGGTCGTTTTGACAGAAACCGGGGCTGTCAGTGTTGTGAGCTTTTCTCTAACATTACTCTCTTTAATCTTGTTGTAATCCGAGAATAAGTTGTTCTTGATGATATATATGTTGTAGCCCTTAGTTGAATCTGAGGAAGAACTATTGTGAACCCATTATTTGTGATAGTGGAAGTTTTTAGGTGGACTCCGGTCCCGTGGTTTTTCCCGTATCGGGTTTTCCACGTAAAAATCTTGGTGTTGATTTGTGTGATTGTTGCATTATATTTGTTCATTGTTTGATTCTGTTTTTTACTGCACAAAGAGGGAAAAAGGATTGGGACTTGTGAATTGTGAATTGTATTTCGCTGAATTGATCCGGTTAGTTGTCCCTAGTTTTCCCAACAGAATTTTCCTAGCAACCAAATAGAGACTAGAAAACTCACCTCCCGAATGAAAACTAATCCACCGGAGTTTGCTAGCTGTTTTTGAGAGAAAATGAACACCAACAAACATGTATATTGCGTGTTCCACGATCTAAGCTAATTTAAAGACGACATGTGTGCTAAGAGAAGAGGGGGAAGTATATGATCCTTTGCGCTGGGGATTGATTTCAAATTTAAATATATTTATTTAAATACAAACCACGGTATTTCATTTAATAATCATCGTCTTCTTATGCATCTTTCTTTTGGATTAATTTGAGTGCAGATATATATATTTTAGAGTTTTTTTAGAGTTTTTATCATATATATATATATATATATATATATATTTTGATATTAATTTGTTTCATGGTGGTCTACTACGAATTATACATGATTTCTATTGTTTCAATCGATAATAGATCATACATCAAACCCTAACAATGCAGTCGATAATAACTCTTGCATAGCAATTCCGCTATTGCAATAAAAATTAATACTTACAAGATTTTTCCGCTATTACAATTAAAAGTAATATATACAAGGTTTTTTTTTCATTGTGGAAATGTTCGCTTATGCCATTAACAATAACAACAATAATACATTGTACAATTTAATTATAATTGTAATTCTAATAATTATAAAAGTATGTATAAATAAGCCTCATATCACTTAATTTTTAATTTCTTTCTGTCTTTTTTTTTTCCATCACTCACTTACCATCATTAATTGGCGTTCATCATCATAAATGATTTCTCTACATTTTTTATTCAAATTTCCTTCACTTAACATTGCTGAAGCATTTACATTTAACACAACATATAATGCCATTTGCTAACACCAACTAACAATCCATGGACATACATTTTTATAATATAAAAAATACCATTTACATTACCACATACAAGATTCCTTATATTGATTTAATTTCTTAAAAATTCTTCTATAGTCAACTTTATTCTTTCTCCTTTAATTTTTATTTCAATATTCATCATAATTAACATTACTATAATTATTTACATTTTCATCACACCAATATCAACATGCTTTCCTCATTTTCATCTCAAAAACTCAAGCTCAAGGCACAGTACTAATAATTCACTATAATACAACAACAAATTTTATCTTAAATCATCATCCACACATTTATACACATTAATTATATCCAAATAACAACAATTACATCAACTAAACTAATACTCAATTTGTTCCATACTTGGCTGGCTATATAGCTCTCAATTTCACCATGATTTATTTAAAATCCTTTTATGATATTATATCCGTTACAACCTTCTACAACTTAATTTATTCAATTCTAAGCAAAATCAAATTTTCACCAAGAACCCTAACTCCAAAATTCCTGACTTGCTCAAAATTACTTAAATCCTTCTAAAACTTGTATAAATGAGTTCTAGTCACCTTCCCAATTAATAATTTGAGCTTTGAAATGTAACTAGTCAATTTTTTCCCAAACTTCCTTCTTCTTCCTCTTCTTTCATTGTTTTTTCTCTTTATCATTACTCCCTCTCTCTCTAGATGCTTTCTAAGTATGGTGTTTGGGTGTTTTGATCATTAACTCACACTTACAACTTGAAGAAATCAAACTTCCATAAGATTTATCCTAAATAAAAATATGAGAGAATGAAGAAGGAAAAGATGAATAGGCTATGTTTTTTCTTCCCTTTTGTTTCACTTCTGAACGTCAGCCTTTATAGGAAAAGAGAAGAAGAATTTGGCCAAATGAAGAAAATGCTCTTAATGAGTCTATGGGTCATTTTTGGTATTATCCGACTGTCAGTCTTTTTGTAAAGGCTTCCGATCTTTGATTGACATGATATTTGAACCTAAGATTAAAATCTATCGGGAGATACTTTATAAAATTTCAGCCAAATCTAATGATTGGATTGATAATTATGTCTAATAGCGTAAAACTAGACAATAAGTAATTTTTACACTAATTCATGATTTGTTTTTTTTGTTTTTATTTTCTTAAATAATCAATATTTCAAAAATAATTCATTTGTGAATTTTATCCAATTTATAATACAAAATTTCCTTAAGTTTCATCCCCTTTCGGGTTAAACAATAGTGATGATATGCAAAGCTTATACTAGTGGTCCAGGTTATTCACGTATAAAACCATACATTAATTTATTTAAGAAATACCAAATACTTTTCTGAATATTTTCTTCCCAAATTCATAAAAATTCTCCATATTTATCCATAGTTTATCAATTTTCAGGTTACGAGCTTACATTGTACCCTTTTATGTTTGTCGGGATATATTTTCTAGATTCAGAAATATTTTTAATATGGAGTTTAAACTAACTACATCGAATTTTATTAAATTATATCCCAAAACATTTCTTTCCCCTTTTATATATTTCTTTTTATTTTCCCACTATTTTTTCATATTTCTATTTTTAAATTAACATAGGAACAAATTATTTCAAATTCCCAAAATCTAAAGTCACCTTCTTAATTCAAATATGCAATTTACTCATTTAATTAAGTTTTTTTGAATTTTATCTGGGGTTTACATATATAATTTTTTAAAAACTCGGCACATGGCTTTTTTTTTTAAAATGGTTGTCTGACACCTCATCTACCATAATATTCTTTTTAATATAATGGATAATGTGTCATTCACCTGGAAGATGACTTATCATCCACCTTCGTACACATCATGTCATCTTCTAGTTCAAATTTTGACGACCTTTATTGACTTAAAAGCTAGGGTCTAGATCTAAGTTTTTTGGACCTCAAAAACATAAATTTCAACTTGTTTTAATAAAAATAATGAAAAAAACACCTCAAAAAACATCATAAAAGCATTTATAAAGCAATTTCGAACCTAAAAACACTTTTTAATTAGTTTAAAAATCATAAATAAAACTGAATCAAAACAAAATTCATGGATCTCAATCTAATTTTTTTTTACATGTTTGAAGATCAAAATCACCTTCACTAAACTTCCATCTCTAAAATGAATCTATTAACATTAAGATATATTTAGCTTTTCATGACTGAAATGTGGCTAACTGAACACTTTCTCCCTCCTTTATCTTTTATGATGACTTTCTCTCTTATTTCTCAACATTCAAGGACTTCAATATGACAAAAATAAACTTTAAAACCATCATAGAAACCTAAACTAACAAGGATCAAATATGGAAAAAAATTTAAAACTTAAGGGACCAAATTGAAGTTTTTTGTGCCTTTTGAACAATTGAAATGAAAAGGGCTATGGTTTTTTATGTTATTTTGGTCTTTCATCTTTCAATTCTATTTTGTAAAATCGATCTTTAATTTAACGCTAGAATATTCTATGCCACATTGAATATACTAGGGCATGCAAATCCAAACCAATTCCAACATATAAAACCATGCCAACATAACTTATAAGGATAAAATCGAAACGAAATAAAGTTCAATGACCAAAAAATCAGTATACAAAAGTTTGCATCAATCCAAACATTGCTTAAACAAGTTTGAATGGCTAGATCCCCTGGAACTTCCTCTTGATTTCTCATGCATATAGAGAAAGGCATTAAAATCCCAAACTAAACATCATGGTTCCTGTGATAGTACTAGCCAAAGATCCCGAGTCCTTCTATAAACTAGATCTCAACTTCATTATAGGACTAATTTTATACATAGCTAACAAAAAGTTCCTTCTTTCACAGTTAAACCTTCATGTGGATAAACTATCTATGATTCTTGAGAATAAACACACTGATAATATCTTCTTTAAGAATCCATATACCCCCACCTAATCCACTAGCTTCAATTATTTGAGATCATGAGAAACCCAATTTCTTAATTGCTCGAGGATATGGAACACTACTAATTATATGCTCCATAAGAATAACCAAACTTGGTTTGTGAACTTGAATAAAATTCTTTAGAACCCTTCTGAAAACAAAACCATTCATACCTTGACAACTTCATAAAAAGAAATTCATTATGATTAGAAGAATTATGTTAAGGTGCCTCCACATCTAATACGAACCTCGTGATCACGTGGTCACGCAACCCACAATCAAGATTGAGATCTGATTCTAGAAAGCTGAAATAGATCTGATAGGAGTGTGACACAATGAAAACCTATCCCAAGACACCAACACTATTGAAATGAAGTAGAATGATGTCACGAAGCCAGTTAATATTTGATAAGTTAGATTCAGTTCGTTCAAGAACTAAAGAATGCAAAAATCATTTTCACACGTTGAAACTAAAAAATTCAGAAGTAATATTCATTAATGGCTGCTGAAATTTAGGTTATATGAGTTTAAATAGTTCTTGAAAAATTAACCCTAATGGATCTACTGTAGTAGACTGATTTGGCCCACTTACAAAACTGATCCAAAAACCCTAAAATAAACTAGCTGAAAACAAAAATAAAGATAAAGCCCATCTGCCTAATGATCCTAGAAACCAATATATCAATAAACACCACCAGCCTTTCTTTTCTTGTGTAGGAAAGATGAATAAGGAATTGTTATAAGAAAAAGATTCTGAAACATTAAGGAATCCTTGCCACACTTAAAAGCTATATTGCAACCTATTAAAGATCCTTGTAGAACTAGGAGATTCCAAAAACAAGCTGTCATATCCTTGTAGAAAAAGGAGCTTTGCCAAATAGAAAGTCCACAAGTAAAAAGAAGTAAATAATAAAATTTATATAACCTGTTTTGACCTATATTGCAAGTCTTTGCTGAATTTCGATTCAACTGAAAGTTAATCTTAACATAGACAAATACCTCTGGAGTCTTCTGGTAAAGTTTCAGCTCGATCCAATGGTTGTATTTGGAGTTATGAGCAATAACGTAAAATTGAATGGTAGGAAATTTTACGCCAAAATCCAAATCTGACCTTGCTTGAATCGTATCATTCCCTCTCTCGTTAAGATGATTTATCCTCGAATCACCAACAAGTTTAATAGACAATTCATTAATATCTTTTTTCAGCCTTTGGAGTTCTTTTCTTGCACACACTTGCATCTAACAACATTCTATAAAAGTAGTAGCCAATAATAATTTCAAATAAGCACACTTTGCCATCCACTTTCGTATATATTTTTGAATGATAACCATTGTTTCCCTATTTTGTTTTGCACTCCTTTTAGAGTTGTTGCTCCTTTTCCATAGAAGCTTAAAGGTCATAGAATATTCTTTTACACTTATCAACCTTAGCATTAGATGGTTCGGTTTTAGTAGCGACAAAAGGCTTTGGTTGGGTAGCCCCATCTCTTCTCTGATTCGGCCTCCATATTGATGAAGATGAAGCTGATTTGGTCTGAAAACATGTGCTGCCCCTTCTCTTTATCTGTCTTTCCACCTTCGTTGCCATATGGACCATATCCTCCAACTCGATGTAATGTTGTAATTCCACCACATTTGCAATCTCTTTATTTAGCCCATTAAGAAATCTAGCCATCATGGCCTCACTATCCTTAGTTACGTTGCCTTGAATCATCATGATCTCCATTTCCTTGTAATACTCATCTACTGACTTAGAACCCCGATTCAGACTTTGTAATTTCAAATGCAAATCCTTATAATAACGATTAGGCACAAATCGCCTCATCATCAACACTTTCATCTCTACCTATGATGCTATTAGCCTTTCTCCATTCTTGCTCCTACCAATCACATTCTGATCCCACCAAATCAATACGTAATCTGTAAATTCAATGACTGTCAATTGCACCTTCCTCGTATCCAAATAGATACAACAATAAAAAAATCCAATCTACCCTTTTCTCTCACTCCAAATAAGCCTCGGGATCACTTTTACCTTGGAAGTTAGGAATTTTAAGTTTAATAAAGTCCAAGTCCCCATCCACATCTTCATTATTCCCCATGCCATGAAAATTCACATTCCTCCTAGCACAAAATATATCTTTTCACCTCTCATGTTTCACACAAAAATCAAGGTTTTTCACTCTAATATGCTCACTACACCTTTTACCTCACAACTTGTTTTCTTTTGGTTCTTAGGAACCGAAATCAACAAATCAAAGTCAGTAGCCTTCACAGCGCAATCCAATTATAATTTTCAGACTCAAGAATCAATAAATATACTGAAAACAAATCAAAACAAAACTTCAATTACGATTTCGTGAGTAGCAATGCAAATTCGTACGAATTATGGACGAAACGAAGACACGAAATAAAATAGAAGCAAATATTAGCGAAAACAATTACTTGACTCCTAAATAACCCAATTATAATAGAAACAAAAAGATTTGGACAAAAATAAACAGTAAGGATCACATTTTGAAACTTGACACAAATCTGACCTGTTACGCAGTTTTTACGTAATAGAATTGAAATCCAGACCAAATGATCTTGAAATGAACTAAATTTGAATATTTAGTATTCTGATACCAAATAAACAACAAATCTCAGTTTATAGGTTATTCTCTTATGTCTAGGTACCCAAAACCCTTGAATGATCAGTTTGCGGCAGAATTGAACCTCAAATTAAAACCTCAAGCAAATGATATCAAAATAAGCCCAAATTTAATATGTGGTGTAATCTCACACCTAGTGGACAGAATATAAAGTTTCAATTGATTCTGAGGTGGTTTGCTTATGATTCACTAAGAGTTGTGTTTCTGCGGCATAATTGAATCATCCTTCAAATTTCATCTAATCTCTCTCTCTCTCTCTCTCTCTATCTATCTATCTATCTATCTATCTATTTTTAGATATATGCTACTGATATGATTAGAGACAGTAACCAGATGAAATATAACCCTTTTTTCTCTTTTTTCTTTTGCTTAGATGCCGAAGACACAAAGAATAAGAAGATGAACGATGCAAACACTAAAAAACTTAAAGGAACACTAAAAAAAAAATGAAAATAACAAAAGGTTATGACCTTGTTTTGGAGCCTAGATCTGATACTAATTGATGTGAACCTCGTGATCACGTGGTCATGCAACCCACAATTAAGATTGAGATATGATCCTGGAAAGCTGAAATAGGTCTGATAGGAGTGTGACACAATGAAAACCTGCCCCAAGGCACCAACACTATTGGGATGAAGTAGAATAATGCCACAAAGCTAGTTAATCTTTGATAATCTAGATTCAGTTCGTTCAAGAACTAAAGAATACAAGAATCACTCTCACATGTTAAAATTGAAAAATTCAAAAGTAATATCATCAATGGCTGCCGAAATTTAGGTTACATGAGTTTAAATAGTTGTTGAAAAATTAACCCTAATGGATCTACTCTAGTAGACTAATTTGGTCCACTTACACAACTGACCCAAAAACCCTAAACTAAAAAGCCCATAATTTGATCGAAACAAGCCTTGGATCCTAGCTGAAAACAAAGTATTAATTAAGCCCAATAAAGTATTGGGCTGTAGCTAACAAAAAATAAAGATAAAGCCCATCTGCCCAATGATCCCAGAAACCAATATGTTATTAAATACCACCAACTCTTCTTTTCTTGTGAAGGTAGGATGAATAAGGAATCCTTGTAAGAAAATGATTATGAAACATTAATGAATCCTTGCCACACTTAAAAACTATATTGCAGCCTAATAAAGATCCTTGTAGAACTAGGAGATTTTCAAAACAAGCTGCCACATCCTTGTAGGAAAAGAATTCTTGCCAAATAGGAAGTCCATAAGTCAAATGGAAGTAAATAACAAAATTTGTACAACCTGTTCTAACCTATATTGCAAGTCCTTCCTGAATTTTGATTCAACTAAAAGTTTACCTCAACATAGACAAATACCTCTGGAGTCTTCTGGTAAAGTTTCAGTTCGATCAACGGTTGAATTTGAAGTTATGAGCAATAGCGTAAAACTAGACGGTAGGAAAGTTTACGCCAAAATCCAAATATAACCTTACTTGGATCATATATCTTTATAAACAGTAATAATTATCAACTTCTGAGGGGTTATGAACAGACTCACCCTCAGCATTCAAAGAAAAACTCAAGTAGGGCATGCTAAATAATTAAAGCCTTGACCCTACGTGAATTCACCACATCACAGATGATCTTCCTAACAGGTATCCTTGTCACATAAGGAGGTTTAGGAGAACATCCCTTCTTGGAAACAAGAGAATCATGTGTAATATTCGGTGGTTTTGGCTCTTCCACTCTAGGCATCATCTCCTCTGTCTTCTTATAAGAGCCCATCTCCTCTTCATTCTGAGCAACAACTAATTTAGTTTGTGTGTCCTTGGGAATAAACACCAACGTATGCTTCCCTGTTTAATCACCTTTGTTTCAATAGAGTTAGTCCTGTTTTTGGAGAAACATAGATAGCATTGAAAGTAACCTTTTTTTATGTTGGATTTGCAGGTGTTTTCAAAGTTTGAAAGACTAAACAGTTAACGTCATGGGCTTTAATGGAACTCTAGTAGCATTCAGATGA
>Ga0307509_10010909_pt1 | contig 11077 bp, 10 predicted proteins | sample 10_EM_MG_FD_202245 | JGI IMG/M metagenome (GOLD analysis project Ga0307509, IMG submission 202245) | Populus trichocarpa ectomycorrhiza microbial communities from riparian zone in the Pacific Northwest, United States - 10_EM | ecosystem: Host-associated > Plants > Roots > Unclassified | place... | reverse complement strand
CGTGGGATGTGGCGGGGCGTTGCAACGCAAGTCAGGACGCACAGGACGCATGGGACGCAGGAGATGCGTCGCTTGCGTCAGGACGCAACACCGACGGATCAGACGCAGGGTCCGTTTTTGCTGATGTGGTCTTGTTGGTAATCGCAGTCCTTAGGCGTCAAAGGGCTCATAACCTGTAGTAAAACCCTAATGTGAATATCGACGACTAAGAGAAAAATGGTTGATTTTGAAAAGATTGCTTGCTTGCTTGGATAGTACCTAAAACATGTCTCTATATAATCCAATAACCCCTTATTTGGTTGTCCGAATTTGGAGCACCATCAACCTTCAAACATCGGCCCCTTACTAGTCCCCTGATGTAAGGGCCAAACATCTCCTAACTTAATGCTAGGTGTCTCCTAGCATTAAGACTAGTTTCATATCCGCATATTCCGATACATATTCCAACAAAAATTATTATTATCATTGTGTCTCCCCTTCTCAAAAAGCAGCATTTTTTAGTAAAAAAGAGGGTTGGAAAAAAAAAGATAAACAAATTGCAAGTTCAAGTTCTGTCTTATGATCAATCTTATTACAATTCTAGTACTTAATAGCAAATGACAAGTTGGTTCAACTTAAATTTATATGTAAGATGTTCTTTAGCATACTAGTATTTAATAAGCAGCAGACAGCAATGAGTTAAATCTTCTTGCAGCAGATACTTGTACAAACCCTCAAGGTCTTGAAGGATAGATTGCTAGTATTACTAACGCGAATCTCTTTTTCTTTTCCTGCTTTCCCTTTTCACCACCGAATACTTGTATGATATGATACGATACCCCTACACCTCAACCAGATAAGTTCGCCAAGGCGCTAGTACCAGTGCTAGCACCGCATTGGGGATTCGTCCTTGAGCCTCAGGTAGAAATTACATCTGTGGGTTAGGGGTTGTCTTCATCCTCGAGAAACGAGAAAATTCTGATTCAAGCAAACGGATTTTGGCCGAGATAAGATCCAGTATTAGTATCGTGTGTATTTTTCATTAGACCCAGGATAACAAGGTATATACGGTATCGATAAAGGAATTAAGTTAAACTAATCCAGCAGGTGTCCTGGACTTCACCTCCCCTTTCATCCCCTTCCCTTTGTTTTCTCTAAGAATAGACGCCGTTATCCACCTATCTGCCAGCCTACAAAGAAGAAAACCGAAATAAAAAACACAATCTTACACGAATTTAAAAAAATAATATATAAAAAAAAGCCCGTCATGATAATTTGTGTCATAACTCACCCCTCTTCTTCCCATTTTCCTATAATACGTGCCTCATCCACAATCCACCATAACGCAAATATGTTACGCCCCTTAACTTATACCCGCCGACATCCGCAATCAAGGACCACCCACCCGCTCGCTGGAGCTCGAAGGTCAAATGGAATGCGTAAGATAATACGCCGGACAAGGGAGGAGAAACTAGTAGCAAGGTAGAGAAAGAATAAACAGAAAACCAGATCCGTATTTTAATCCAACCCCGTAACATACCGATTTTTTTTAAAAAAAAGCTAGCTATGATCATAGTAAAGGGAAGGAAAAGAAATTTTGTTATCGTACAGTTTATGGTATGAATGCATTTCGGAAAACTCGACTACCCTTCCTGATCGTTAGGTGCAGCAGCGAAAAACACAATGATAGGGCGCAGGACTCTGATAAACAGAGACAGTGGACCGAGTTAGGCCGAAAGGCCCTTTTTCTGATCGACGGGTGGCTTTGCACCGTTGACGGCGGGATTGACCTCCTTGATCGGTTCGATATCACTCATGGTAACATCTTCGGTGTCCTTTTTACGTATTCCATTAGACTTGACGCCATTGCCGTGAGGAACTGGAGTATGGGTCGGGGTAGGTTCTCCTCCGGCGACACGAACGATTTGGTGAGCTTTGCTTGGAGATACAACACCATTATTCCCGGCAGCGGGTGAAGCATCATCAGCCGAACCAGGAGCCTTAGGAATTTTGAATATGATCTTAAGAGACTTTCTCGGGGTATCCTTATCTTCCGCTTCATCTGGTCCAGATCCCCAGCCAACCTCATCTTCAGAGTCCTCTTGTTCATCATCCCCTTCATCATCCTTATCGTCATTCTTGTGCACGACGACGCCGACAAGTGGAAGTCCACGAATACTGTAATCCCCATTTTCGCTTCCAAAGGGAGTACCACGGCTCCCAGTGGCAGTCCCATTGCTGCCATTGATTTTTACTTCGCCATAATCACCGGTGACCGGTTTGCGGATCTGCCTTCCAGACGCAGTGAATATTGGGGCTTCAGGCTGCGGTTGCAGCTGTGGGGCAGGAGATCCCTTGTTGGAACGTCCACTGCGCCTGGAACGATTGTCATCCTGCTCAGACGTCTCTTTTGCACCCTCTTCGTCGGTAGAGAAATTATATCTGATACGCTTTCCACGAGTACGGCCTTCATAGAGTGAGACTCCACTAGGTTGATTGAAAAATGCCTTTCTAGAAGCACGATACTCTCGTTTCTTGCGCTTCTATTGATCATATGTTAGCATTTGTATAAGCACAGGACGCAAATCGTGCATACAGTTTCGCCTTCCTCAAAGCGAGGTATGGCACTAATAATCTTCTCCTTCAAAGCCAATGCATGTTTAGAACCATCCTCTTCCTCAAGCTCTTTGGCGACTGTCTGAATCTCCTCGATAGTACCGGCGACGGAAATCCAAGTATGAGTCTTCAAAGCAGGATTGGATTCCCTGTAAAGTCTAAAGGGGGTATCGTCTGTTCCTCGTTGGTTAGTCCGGATCCGGGGAAAAATAATATGAGAGCAATCCCGAACCTCTTCCTTCAATCAACCAATATCTGCGCTTATCCGCATCTCTGCCCCATGGTTGAACAGATAATGGTACATTCAGATCATCGTCGCGTCGGCTACCCTTGTAAGAATCGTTGATGATACCGCGAATGACCTCAGAGGAACTCAAACTCCAATGGATCAATGCCTCAAGAACCTCCAACTAAACCATCATACCACCTCATCAGTTCCGTTCCTGGAGATAACGATCGTATTCGGAGACTAAAGAATGGTACTCACACGTTGAGCTGTATCCAGATCACCAAAAGACTTGTTACCGGAGAACGGGCTCTTCCCCTCCCAAGATGCAGGCCATTGATTCCGATGTGCGTTGGCCGCTTCTTCCAAGGCACGTTGGTTATGGCCACGCCTATAATGAAAAAAGTCCCACGAATTAGAACAAACTACCATTCACCCCATCACCGCACTCCAAAGAAGATCTGTGCGCAGGCTACCCGCCCGTTGCATAGGACGAAATAAATAAATAAATAAATAAATAAAAGGCATGAACATAACCAAAGAGAAATGAAAAAGCGCTGCATAGGAAAGAAGAAAGAAAAAACTCACTCAACCGGCTTCTTCCTATTCAATACCAAGCTCAAAAGTTTGCAAAGGAGTTGCTCAACCTGTTCGGATGGAGTAGAATCCACGATTCCACGCTCAATGTCTTGACAACCTAGATTGGGAACGCCCTTGAACGCGTCGGCAAACCGGGAACGAAACATGACGATAAACGCCAGTTCTGGCGAATCTGCGAGTGTAGGTACATGGGGTGGCTCCTTCTTTTTGGCTTTGCGCGGAGGGGTCGAGGCTTTGCGGACGAAAGGTAGTTTTTGCTGCTGCTTTCCCTTTACATTCTTCTTAGTAGTAGGCTTCGTTCTTGATACCGCCTTTCCTTTTCCTTTGGTAACTGCTGCTGCTGCGACGGGGCTGGGAGGGCTAATCTCGTCATCACTGGCGGGGGGTGAGGAGAGAAGCGAAGAGAGGGGCGAGTCCAGTCCAGAACTCATGATTTCGAGAGAAAAAAATGCAACTCTAGGTAGGTTTAGTGCTTGCAGCAATGCTCCTAGGCAAAGATGCGTACGATTTCGTACGATTCTGCGCAATGTGGTGGTGGTGGCTGCAAGAAGAAGACTCAGAAGGTGGGAGTTGGGAGTTGGGTGAGGTTCACGCGGAGGGAAGTGGATGTGTGTGCAAGCAGGAGCAGGGACGACAAGAACGAAGAGGAGCGATGACAACACCGCTGACACCCAAGAGGGGCAAGCAATAAGGGCACAGGCCTAATTATACTGTACACATTACAGAAGATCGGAGCCACATATATATAAAGCTTGGGCCAGCACATCAGCTAACCTTATTCCTAACTTCTATACAAAAAATATCATTCATCCACGAAGGAAACATTCTATGCAAGAAAGCTCCTAACTTTCGTTCTCTTGGAACTCATATTCCTGGTCTTTCAGCTTTCCCAAGCCCCACAGCCAAGTCACGAACGATCCAGTAGAGCTTCAAGTGCCTTGCTGGCACCAAACTCCAATCTCGCCCCGTAACTCTTCCTAAACAACTCTTACAACCAGGGCAAAGACCCTCGCGCAATCCATGGTTGCTGGGCCGACCGACCAGATAATTGTATGCGAAGCCGAGAGTGATCCATACATCAACCAAAACCGAACCAAAGGTCTCCTATTCCCATACCTAAAGCCACCCCACCTATGGAAAAAAACACCAGTCAGCCATCCCGAGAAGCAACATACCAAAATAGGACGGTTGTGCAAAACCCCACAGCACGCCGTCCACCCCCAAAAAATCACCACGGCAAAAACTCCTAGGAACAAAAGCATGAATCAAAGAAAATGATGGCACCGAAAATGGGTTCTGTTTGAAGAGAGAGAGAGAAAGCTCCGAGCCGTGAAAAATATTTAGCAGCCGCCCCTCAATTGACCATGTCAATCGAAAACAGCCAACGAGTAACAGCAGCTGCAACAACGAAAGGACCCGGAAACACAGGGCTATTTCCAGGAATTCTTAACAGACCCGAAATCGCAGAGCAGTCCAGAGGAGGGCGTTCACCACGGGTCAGGACGGCAATCCCTCAATCAACCCGAGCAGGGCAGAGCAAGGCGGAAATTTTTGCTGTCACCACAATCCACCAAGCAACCCCCACAGCCCAATCAAATGAGCTTCACAAACTCCTGTCGTAACTTCTTGAGTTTTTCGGTTGATTGCGCATCTGTGCGACGAGTCTTGCGAACTTGCCGTACCTTGCGACGACGGAAACACTCAGAGGGGGGGGAGGTTGGAGGTAATGTTTTTGAGGAGATGTAAACGTTGTAACCACATTGAGGGAAACGAACCGGGCGGAGGATTATAAACTTGAGGCTGAGGTGACAGCAAATCGGTGGTAAAGAGGCTTCTCAAAGACCGAACAGTCAGTAACACCTAAGGGCCATAACAAAAACGCATTCGAAGTAGTGAGTAAACATGCAAAGACAATCCCCTGACAACAGGATGTCGAAAGGGTTGTAGCGAAAGATTGGAAAACTAAAGTATCGATCAGGGGGTATTGATGGCAATTTTACGGTTGAGTTGGCCAGGATTGCCAATGCACGAGGTTGCGTCAAATGGTGAGCCGAGAGCGTGTAGGCCACGATCGTAGGTGAGGGGGATGAAAGAGGTTGGAGGATCTCCTTGGCGATTTTAGGAGTTATTGTGGCGGAGCGAGAAAATCTGTCGGGGGTTGTCAGCCACAGAATATCACGGGACGAGCTAAGTTTGGTAACAGTATCATACTGCCAGTAAGTATAACGAGTGATATCCTATGAGAAACGTCTTGCTGCTTTTGAATACTGTTTTTAAAAGTTCCCGATAGCGTGAATTTAATTCCTCAGGGGTGGGAATTAAAATTCCAAGCAACAGATTTTCTTAAAAAACCTAATTGGGATTCGGTCATTCATTACATCTCAAGGGAGACTAGGGGAGGGGATACACAAACCATATCACGCCTGAATACCAGGGTCGCTCCGTCAACATTCCTAATGAACGGCATTCTCTGGTGCTCAACCAAGCCTATTGTTTGTAAAAGAGAAGAAATTTCGTGATTTTCCATCTGCTAGAGGGGGTATTTGCGGCGGTTTGACTGACCCAACGGTGTTCATGGGTTAGCTCCCCCGAGGCATGGGAAATTCTCTATTCGAGGGCAACCCGGTAAGCGTGCGTGAGTGCAAGCAAGCGAACGGTATCCTAATAGACAGCTTGAAATTTATCCCATTGTTAAACAGCCCTAGGGTTGCAGAAAAAAATCTCGCAGCCCTTAGTCTATTTTTCAGGGTCAATTACCAACACAACTCGGGCAATAAGGGCTATTTTTAGCCCAGTGCAATGTCTCCTATCATATCATAGCTTGGGCGATCGAATCTGCTCTCGAGCTCCTTACATAAACCAGTCCACAATACCGGTATATCACTCGGTTCAGAGTGTTGGGTCTAGGCTCATTGATGTGGCCGGTCCTGCTGTCTAACGTCGTAAGTCATGCCCCGAATGTTTACTCAGGGGTCGCCTGGGGGAATACAAAATAGTTACTCGAGCAAGTTAGAAAAAGGATTAGGGTTGTGCTGCCCACCAATGAAAAAGTCTTGAATTCACGATCCTGGCATGCACCACTATTCTTTACATTGGAGATTTGTGACTGGTAAAAAAAACAGCATCAGCATCAACCAGAACTCGGAAAAGTACTGTCTGTTTTTTCAATGTCTTTATTCAACCAGTCTGTTCTGAGGTTGGGGAGGGGGTTGGCACATTTTGACAGCCTGATATAGTATGTCTGCTCGAGTGCAATATTTTGTGGCCTCTGATTGAGTCTGATATGAGTATGGTACATGACACTGTATCTCCCAATGCTGGGGGAGACAGTAGATTCGGGGCATTGCCAGCGCGCTGGCATCCAGTTTTCAAGCAGTTCGCTGGGCCGACGAAGCTTAAGTTACCCAACCTGGCCCTAGCGCCAAAACGCAGGCAACATAGAAGCCAAGACCAACCGGCCTTGCACATGCCCCGTCCATGGTTAGCACTTCTAAACGACGTCATACAATGGAAAGAGTGAAGCGGGGACCTCCTCCGACCACCGCAGGGCCGCCCCGGCTACCAAAACTCGATGGCGGACATAACCCATGACAAACCTGCTCCGGCGCCTTGCCTCCGTGAGTCGTGATGTTAAAATGCTCTTTCCTGGTACGATACCGTACTGCACCCACGTCTCTTCTCCTCATCTCCTTAGATCCCCCAGCCCCTCTTCCGTTCTCCGGATCTTTCCCCTTCTAGCGGACCACACTGACAGGAAACGAATGCAGCTGTGCCCGGCTAGAGTTAGCGTCAGCCAGTCTACGAAGAAGAGGCGGTTCGCCCTATCATGGCTTACCATTCGAAAACTAATTCTCCAGGAAGAGAACATGGGGGGTATGAACCTATTCATAAGTTCGCTCGCTTGCAATTCGCAATTACCGCGATACTGATATTCTTGCCATAGACCGCAGTCATATGATTGGGCCCACATGTCGAATACCGGATTTTTCGCCAGTCTCGTGCTTCCGTTTTTCTCGACTGAGTACAGGACAGAAATGACGATACACTGTCTGTTAAAGCCGTTTCGAAGTGCGCTGGCCTCGGAAGACGAGCTACAGCATCAGGCTGAGGAAACGGACCGCCTGTTTGGCGTTCCACATAACAGCCAATGGGGCCCTCCGGAAATGAAACGACATTTCAGCCTCGAAGCTTTCTTCTCCTTATGTACGCTCTTCCAGCACCTGAACTGGGCTGGGCGGAACTGACCAAGGCTATCTGTATAGATTATGCCCACTTCCACAGGGCGGCACCCCTCCTGTTCTGTCATCTCCGCAAAGACGTCTTCAAGCTAGATGAAGAGCATTACCAGAGCCAGTTCACAAAGAAACTTCGCCCGGTAGATGGACTAGGCTTTAGTGGCTCCCTGTTCTTCTATTCGGATGATGAGAGCTTTATTGTAAAGTCCATTGGCCGAAGATTCGAGTACGCATTTTTGTACAGCACCCTCATGCATCCACTAGGTAAGTACTACCGCGAGAATCCGGGCACACTGCTCTCGGAAATCACCGATGTGTTATATACCTTTGACTACAGGCTTGGTGGGTGTATGGGTGTTTCACCATCACATTATATCGTTATGGCAAATGTGCTCGAGGGGTTGGACAAGGGAGAGGGATGCAAGAAGTGGGATTTGAAGCCTCAGGGATTCTTTGAGCCTACAAGGGACTTAGTGCCAGATGATATGAAGACCGAGGCGGCGAAGAGTGGTTTGGCGGATGAGTTGAATGAAAAAATCACCCTGACCAGGAAGAAAAAAGCAGATTTGATGCATGCCCTCCTAGTTTTTGTCTGTTCACACCACCTCGCATTGGGAGCTGATTGTTTGATAGGAGCATCTTGGAGACGGACACCGCCTTCCTAGAAAGAATGGAAGTAATAGACTATTCTGTCCTCCTCGGCCGCTACCCAATCTCTCTGTTTCATGGGAAAACTGATACCAGCAAAGGCCGCGATGCCTTCGCTCTGCCAGAACAGGGCAAAACGGACTTTGTTCGTGGTGTTGTCAGTGCAGATGGAAGATGGGTTTACAAATTGTGTGTTTTGGATTTCTTCTGGAACGTCAAACAATTACATCCGAAGATCATCAAAGCTGCTGGAGCAGCGCTCCCAGAACAGACGATAACAGCGGAACCGGAGAGGTATAGGGAGGAATTCTTGAAGTATGCTCCTTGAGACTTTGTGGAAAATTGGGTGATTGCTAATACCAATGGTTTAGGATGATGGACGGGTATATCGTGACTTTTGACGATGACGACGGCGAACAGAGGCCTGAATAGCGGCCTCGTGGATGTGATTGGGGCTTTTAGGTTTTTGGTTGTAAATTGGTCGTCATCGGGGGGGGGGGGGTGGTTGGCGAGTTTGTTTATATCGTAGTCACCTCATCCTAAAGTCGGGTCGTGCCCCTCCTGTATACTGTACCGGTCTATCATGATCTTCAAATGTCCAATTTATGCATTGTATATTATCACATTGGAACAAACATGAACCCGCTTTTTGGTGGTCGTCTCGGGCGGGTGAATCCCCGTGGAGGCGAGACTACAGTGTTTGTTCAAGCATTGCGGTGACAGCAACGACAAGCTTCTCGGACGGAGCCCCTCGCCCTGGCAGTGATCTTGACTGCCTGGTCCCGGGCGAGGGGTAACCACGGGAAAAGAAGTGCATCACTCCCCCCGCTCATGTTACCAAGCACACCTACCACCAATTCTCACGATCTGGGTTGCTCAAAAACCCCGCCGTACCACGGAAATATCCACTGGTATCATACAATATGCTATGGTGATGCGGAGACTTGACACTTAGGGTTAGGGTTACTACCATCTCCCGTGGGGAGCTTTTGCTTTTTCCACTCCACTTCGCTTCAAGCTCCTCGTGAGGAGTTTTCGTTGGTTGAGTGAGGATGGGGAAGTGAAAAAAAGAAAAGAAAGAGAGTGATGGGGGAAGATGGCTGGTTGGCTGGCTACGACGGTACTTGTAGGGCATGGAGCAGCTACCGTATTCCAACGGCAGGCAGGTACAAGTACGGTACCGGTCCTCAAAACAGGCAGTTGCCGTAGGACAGGGCATTCTCAGCTTGTGGGAACGCAACTCAAAGCAAGCTACCGTAGGGTGGTAGGGTGCCAAAAGCCTGAATTCGTTGGGGCGGGTACGGTATGGTATGGCAGGTGCCGTATCATACCGTATGCAGTGGGAGGAATAAAGATGGGGGAAAAGGGCTTCGTTTGCGGTGGCGCCTATACTGTAATAAGCTCTGAATGGAATCACAGCACCGGTATCATAGTTGTGCTTGTACTGGTTCTGGCACAGTGCGAAATTCAGGAACGATACGGGTGTCGTATCTTGAGCGTTGATGGATGGATGGATGGGAGGGAGAGGAGTGTAAGGGGCGGGTTTGGTTCATTTTCATTTATTGTGGTATCATATCAGTACCGGTACTTGTACTTGATGCGGGGGGAAGATCACGGTATCGTTACGGTGGATTGTGCAATCGGAGCAGGGTGACAGGGTGAGGGGGTTTGTCTTCTTTGAATCTGGGTCTGGGCTCTGGCGGGTAACTTGCTGTCAAAGAGGAGCGGGCCATGGTGGTTTTTGGATCACAGCCCTTCTTGGAGATGGCCATTTTATCATTTGGAGGGGGGTTGTACTAGTATAATAATAATATTATGATGTGTGTTTTTCTCTTCAGATGTCACGATGATTTATAGAGGGAAGCTGAAGGGGGAAGACTGGAGGGGAGGGATGTTTTGGGTTGCGGCTCTGCACGTTCCCAGTGACAAGCAGCGGCCCTGGCTCGGGAGCGCAGAGGAGGAGTCGCCTTTTTGAATATGGATAAACTAATAGCCAGTGCTGTGGCGACGGGCTGCAGAAAATTGAATCTCTCCTCCCCCCCGGTTCGTCCATCAATCCATCATCCTTGGACCATCCATCTTGTGGAGATCCCCTCCAGCGGCCATTTTTCTTTTCTTTTTTCCTTTTCCTTTTTTTCTTCGTCTCTTTTTATTTTTATTTTTTTAATCCTGGGTGGAGGAGAAGAGAGGGAAAAAAAAGGTGGATCTCGTTAAACTTGCGACCCGCTGGATTCTTTTTCTCATTTTTCTCTTCCTTTCTTTCCCTTTAGTCTAGGATAATAAACATCGTTTTCGTCCTCTCCTTCTCCAGTTTTTCTTATACTATACCTTATTCTGCGTCGCTAGAAGAAATAATTGGCCCAATTAATTTGACACCCCATCATCATTAGCCATCAGCGTCACTTCATCGTCGTCGCCGTCGTCACGCTTTATTCCGCATCCAGTATCAGGTCTGCTGCCACTTGTGCAGTCTTCGGATAGAGGGGGGAAGAGAAAGATTCCTCTCATCGTCCATCTATCTGCTCGTGTTCACTCACGCACCCCCCCCCCTCCCTTCTCTTCTGCGACTTCGAGGCATCGTACTAGTATATATATATATATTTCATATATACCTGGGAGTCTTCAGGTAGCTTCACCTCCGAATTCCGACCTCTACTGCTACCACTACCGTTAATACCGGTACTTATACCGTTACTATCCTCACTACAGCGGGAGTGTTATTTACTGCTGCCCGTCGCCGTCGCAGCACCACTCCCCTTCCCATCGCCCGCGC
>Ga0307509_10010908_pt1 | contig 11077 bp, 9 predicted proteins | sample 10_EM_MG_FD_202245 | JGI IMG/M metagenome (GOLD analysis project Ga0307509, IMG submission 202245) | Populus trichocarpa ectomycorrhiza microbial communities from riparian zone in the Pacific Northwest, United States - 10_EM | ecosystem: Host-associated > Plants > Roots > Unclassified | place... | reverse complement strand
GCGGCGAGGGCAAGAGCGTGAGGACTTGGGCCCGCCCTGGACACGGTCGCGTGACGCGTCCGAAACAGGCCGTCCCTAATTTCTGTCACCCGACAGGAATTCGCGCCGAAGGCAGGTGCCGCCGTGGCCACAACCACCCCCTCCGACGTACGCCCCGATCCGCCCCACTCCCCCGACGACGGCTCCCTCGCCGAGTTCGGCTACCGCCAGGAACTGCATCGCAGCCTCGGCCGGTACGCGTCGTTCGCGGCCGGGTTCTCCTTCATCTCCGTACTGACGACCGTCTTCCAGTTCTTCGCCTTCGGGTACGCGTTCGGCGGCCCGGTCTTCTTCTGGGCCTGGCCGATCGTGCTCGCGGGCCAGCTGCTGGTGGCGGCCTGCTTCGCGGAACTGGCCGCGCGCTACCCGATCTCGGGCGCGATCTACCAGTGGTCCTCGCGCCTCTCCACCGCGACCTTCGGCTGGTTCGCCGGCTGGATCATGGTGATCGGCCAGATCGTCGTCGTAGCGGCGGCGGCGCTCGCGCTCCAGATGGTGCTGCCGGCGATCTGGTCGGGCTTCCAGCTGGTGGGCGGCGACCCCGCGCCCACCTCACCGGACGGCGCGGCCAACGCGGCGGTCCTCGGCGTGATCCTGCTGGTCCTGACGACGCTCGTGAACATCCTCGACAACCGCGTGATGTCGGTGATCAACCGGGTCGGAGTGACCGCCGAGATCATCGGCGCGATCCTGATCGTCGTCCTCCTCCTGACCCACTCGAAGCGCACCCCGAGCATCACCTTCCACACGACCGGCAGCCTGGAGGGCGGCCTGCTCGGCGCACTTCTGGTGGGCTCTTTCACGGCGGCGTACGTGATGATCGGCTTCGACAGCGCGGGCGAGATGAGCGAGGAGACCCACAACCCCCGCCGCACCGCGCCCCGCACGATCCTCACCGCGCTCGGCGCGGCGGGCCTGCTCGGTGGCCTGATCATCCTCGGCGGCCTGCTCGCCGCGCCCAGCATGACCGACGGCCACCTGGGAGTCGACGGCCTCAGCTACGTCCTGACGAGCAGCCTCGGCGACGGCGTCGGCAAGGCCCTGCTGGCCGACGTGGTGGTGGCGATCGCGGTGGCGACCCTGGCCATCCAGACGGCGGCCTGCCGCATGCTGTTCTCCATGGCCCGCGACAGCCAACTCCCGTTCTCCGCCCGCCTGTCCAAGGTCAACCCGCGCACGGGAATGCCCAGCGCACCCGCCCTGGTCGTAGGAGTCCTGGCAGCGGCCCTGCTCCTCCTCAACTTCGCCTCCCCCGACGCCTTCCTCGCCATCGGCACCACCTGCATCGTGATGCTGTACCTGGCCTACGCGATGGTCACGGGCCCCCTCCTGCTCCGCCGCCTGCGCGGCGAGTTCACAACAGAGGGCACGGACGAGACGGGCGCCCGCCTGTTCTCCCTCGGCCGGTGGGGAGTGCCGGTCAACGCCCTGGCGCTGCTCTACGGCCTGATCATGACCGTCAACCTGGCGTGGCCGCGGGCCGCGGTGTACGACCCGGCGGGCGGGCACTGGTACTTCCAGTGGTTCACGGTGTTGTTCTTGGGGGTCACGGTGGGGGTCGGGGTCCTGTACCGGCTGACGCGCGCACAACGGGTGCGCTCTGCCGCGACAACGACCCAGGCTCCCCCAGGACTTGCTCAATGACCTCGTTGCGGAACTTGGGCGACCGTTGACGGAGCTTCACTGCGGCCGTCCGTGCGAGGGCCACGGTCTGAGGCATCGCGCCCCCGGCCGTCCCTCGCGACGGTTCGCATGTACAGCCCCTTGGGGCCGAGGGCGAGCGCGTACGGCGCCGCTTTGACCGTCCGGCCCGGGACGGGCTCAAGTCGCCAACGGGCGGCAATGGTCGCCAGTGCGAGCGTCGCCTCGGTCATCCCGTAGGCGTCGCCGATGCACTTGCGTGCGCCTCCCCCGAAGGTCAGATTCGCGCCCCGCGGCACGGTCCCCGCTCGCTCGGGCGCCCAGCGGTCGGGATCGAATCGCTCCGGGTCGGGGTACAGGTCGGCGCGATGATGCACCTGGTAGGGGCTGACCACGATGTCGGTGCCAGCGGGAACGGGCCGGCCACCGAGTTCGGTGTCGACCGAGGTGGTACGGGTCAGCAACCAGCCCGGCGGATACAGGCGCATGGTCTCGGTGATGATGTTCCGGGTCACTTCCAGCCGGGGCAGGTCCTCGAAGGTGGCCGTCCCGTCCTTCAGCACCGCGTCGACCTCGGCGTGCAGGCGCTCCGCTGTGCGCGGGTGACGTCCCAGCAGGTACCAGGCCCAGGAGAGGGCCTTGCCGATGGTGTCCGTGCTGGCGAAGAGGAACGACATGACCTGGTCCCTGACCTCCTCGTCGGACAGGGATGCTCCCGCCGCCCCCGGGGCCGCGAGCTTGTCCTGTGCTGCCAGCAGCATGGACATCAGGTCACCATGGTCGGTCTCGTCGGCCCGGTAGTCGGCGATGATGCGGTGGATGCTCTGCCTGGACCGGGTCTGCGCGCGGTCGTAGCGGCGCTTGCCGCGGGTGGGGACGGCGTCGGCATAGGGCGGCAGGAGCATGCGCCGGAACACTCCTCCTTCGAGGGTGAGCAGGTCGGCGGCGAGCGACTCACGCAGCTCGGAGGGCGCGGCGGAGAAGATCGTGGCCGCGGTGGTGCCCAGGCTGATCGTCGTCATTTCGGCCAGGACGTCGATGGTCCGACCGGGCCGCCAGGAGTCGGCCACCGCGCGTGCCTGTGCGCTCATCTCCCGCGCGTAGCCCGGCAGTCGCGCCTGGTGGAAGGCAGGCTGGATCATGCGCCGCTGTCGGCGGTGGTCCTTGTGCGGGCAGGTCCCGAGACCGTTGCCCAGGAACTCGCGGCTGCGATCGAAGAGGAAGCCGCCCTTGTCGAAGGTGCGGTCGTCCACGAGGACTTGGCGGACCAGTTCGGGGGCGCAGACCACGAGGGCGTCGAACGGGCCGAGCCGTATCGCGACGATGTCGCCGACGGCGGGCAGTGAACGCAGGAAGCTCAGCGGGTCGCGCAGAAACCGCCATGTGTGACCGAGCAGCGGCACTGCCCCCGGCGCGCTGACGAACGAGTGGTCGGCCTGCATGATCAGTCCTCCACGGTCGTGGCGGAAACATCTCCACCAGCACGGATCAAGTCGCGCTGTACCTAAGGGACTTCAACGGGACGCAAGTCCCCGGCAGCGACCCGGGGCTCGCAGTGCGGGAACTCGCAGAAGCGGTCGTCACCCGCGCGTCGTGCACCACTCGGATCCACTGAAGCGTTCGACAAATGTCCAAGTTCTTGCACGACAGGTGGCACTTCGTTCGTGCAGAGACTGCCACGAAGGATCGGGGCACAGGCCGACCGCGCGAGGGCGCACGGAAGTGCGAACCCATCGCACGGAAGTGTGGACCTGCAGTTCCCGCTCCCTTCGCGGCAACGTGCGCCCCCAGTTCCGGCCCTGGACCTGCAACTACCGGCTCCACAAACCTCATTGTGAAGCACGCTGAAGCGTTGCGTGAACTACCGCGCACGCAGAGGCGTATGACGGGCGCTTTGCGCCGCATGGCGGGCGGGAAGGGTATCCCCGACCCTGTTCCTTGGCATACCGCGATCGGACTCCACCCCATAGATTTCGACTTCAGTGCGGAGATGAGCGGTTATGAGCAGCTTCCGTCATGCATATCAGTCTTCAGGAGAGACACCGGTACTGGCCCGCGAGACGCGGCGTTGCCTCGACCGGGCCGTTGTCGCCTGTCTGGAAGCACAGCGGCCCAACGGCTCCTGGGCGACACCCGCGCGCCCCCGCATCCTGGAAAACGCCCTCGCAGCCTTCGCTCTGGCCGGGGCGGGACACCATTCCGGGCACCGGAGCCGTGTGCACGCATGGCTGCGGCAGGCCGAACCTCAACGGCACGACGACTTCACGGCAGCCGCCGACGCATGGCTTCGCGCGCTCGCCCTTGATGCCACCACCCCTCCCGCGCTGCCTGTCTTACCCCGCGCCGGAGCCGCACACCGGCGTCGCCTGATCCTGCTGCAGACCCTCGGCGTGGCCGCGGGCGTGCCGGGCTGCTCCCCGCACACGCTCCTCGCCCACACCACGGCGGCCCTCGGTCACCGGGACCGCGCTTCGCTGACGGGTTGGCACCGCGCCCAGCTCCTGTCCGCCGAGATCATCGCCAGGCACGCGGCCGACCTGCCGGTGGGCGACAGCCTCGTCGCCGCGTTGACCGCCGAACAGTCACCGGACGGCTCGTTCCACACCATGCCGCTGGTCACCGCCATGGCTTGCGTGGCGCTGACCCGGGCCGCTCCGGGGCGGGCCGCCACGCACCGTTGCACAGCCAGGCTCCTGGCGGACCAACACCCGGACGGGACATGGCGGTTCACCACATTCGACGTCTGGGACACGGGACTGATGGTTCGCTGTCTGCGCGGCCACTCGGACTTCGACACCCGTGCACGGCCCATGGCATTGGACTTCCTGGCGGGCGTCCAGTCACCTCAGGGTGGTTGGGGGAGCGTGTCGGAAGCGATCGCCGGTACGGGACTGGCCAGCGACGTCGACACCACGGGGAACACCCTGCTCGCCCTGGCCGACACCGAGCAGGGCCGCCGGGCCTGGCCGACCGCCGCCGAATACGCGCGGACCCATCAGGACGACCAGGGACTGTGGACCACATGGAACACCGCGGTCGACACCATGGCCCAGGACACCGTCGCGCACATGGTCGCCGGAATACGCGCCCACCACCCCGAGGAGGTCGAGGTGCGGCGGGCCACCCAATGGCTTCTGCGCCGGCACCGCAGGGCTGGTCGCTGGACCGCCGACTGGTACGTCTTCCCCGGCTACCCCGCCGCGGAGATCAGTCCCGTGGTGGGCTGGCACAGCGAGGCGGCTCGTTCCGAGGCCAGGACACTGGCGGCCACCCAGAACAAGGACGGCGGCTGGCCCGCGTTCCCCGGCGCGAACAGTTCGAGCCCGGCGGCGACCGCCCTCGCCGTGACCGTGCTCATCCGCTCCCGCACCGGCACGGCGCAGGCGCTCGAACGGGCGGCACGCTTTCTCTTCGAGAGCCAACAGAACGACGGAACCTGGGTCGAGCCGGATCCCACCATGTGCGGCCCGCGGCCGTTCCTGACCGACGTGGCGTCCCAGACCCAGGCCCTGACCTGTCGTGGACTCATCGACCTTCTGCACAACCCGCCCGCGGTCCCCCTCCCACCGTCGGAGTCCTGACCCGGACAAGCCACGCGCACCGTGCAAGGACCTCGCTCAGTAGCCGCCGGCCGTCCGATCCCCGGTCGGCGGCCCGGAAGGGAGTACTCATGAACGAGCAAGTGCCCGGACCGCTGCCCATACCCGCACTGTGGTGCCCGATCCCCGGTGGGGTCCACCCGCAACGCGACTCGATCACCGACTTCCAGCTGGAGTGGAGCGTCCAACACCGGCTCGCCGTGGGCAGCCACGAGACAGCACGCCTCGCCGGTGCGGACATCGGCGGCCTCGCGGCCCGCTTCGTTCCGCGTGCCACCCTCGCCGGTGCCCGGACCCTGGCCGCCCTGCTCACCCTGACGTTCGTCATCGACGACCTCAACGACGACGGCCGGCTGCGCGGTCGGCCGGGCGACTTCGCGCGCTACGCGGCGGCGCTGTCCCGCGCGCTCGACCCGCGCCGGCTCGCCGAACCGGCCGACGCACCGGTTCGGGCGCTGCACGACATCGGCCGACGCGTCAGGCGCGCCATGTCCCCGGCACTCGCCGCGCGGCTCGTCCGTGATTTCCGTGTCACCCTCGCCGCCGAGGTGCGCGAGAGCGCGAACAACGCCCGCCGTGTGCCGCCCGACCTGGACACGTACGTGCGCAACCGGCTCGCCACCACCTGGGTGCTGCCGCTCGCCGGCCTTGCCGCCGCCGTGGACGGCGTCGAGCCCGCGCTCGCCGACCTGGACCGGCCGGAGGTGCGGGCCCTGACGGAGATGACCAGTCTCATCCTGGGCTGGGACAACGACATCTGCGGCTACGCCAAGGACCGTCACGACGGAAGCGGGGACGTCAACAACCTCCCTGACGTCCTCGCCCGCACGACCGGCGCCGGACCCGCCCGGTCCCTCGCCCAGGCCGTGTCGATGCGCAATCAGGTGCTGGCGCACTGGCTGCGGCTGTCCCACCAGGTCGACCAGAACTCGGACCCCGCGCTGTCGGGCTACCTCGCGAACCTCGCGTCCATGATCCGCGGGCACCTCGACTGGGCCGCGACCTGCCCCCGCCACACCGTTCCCCAAGGCGGAGCCGTCGTGCGGATCACCCACACCCGCGACGCCTACGACGCCGCCACCCCGGATCCGCTGAGGCTCCCCGCGATCGCCTGGTGGAGCACGCTGCCGGAGACGATCGCAGGGTAGGGCGTCCGGCGCCCGGGCTGTCCTGATCCTCCCGGACACCTCGTAGGCTTGAGGTGATGAGACGTCGTACCCCGCCCCCGCCCCCTCCCCTGCCGCAGCGTGACGGGGTGGATCCGGTGCGGGTGCGGCTGCCCGTCGAGGGGCCGTGGGCGACCGTGCGCGAGCACCTGGTGGAGCGGCTCTCGGGGGCGGGCCCCGGGGTCGTCGACGGGATGCTGGACAGCGGGCTCGTCGTGGGGGCGGACGGGCGGGCCGTGGCGCCCGACGCGCCCTACTCGCCGGGGATGTTCGTGTGGTTCCACCGGGAGCTGCCCTACGAGGTGCCGGTGCCCTTCCCGCTGGACGTGGTGTACCGCGACGAGCACATCGTCGTCGTCGACAAACCGCATTTCCTGGCCACCACCCCGCGCGGCAGCCATGTCACCCAGTCCGCCCTGGCCCGGCTGCGCCACGAGCTGGGCATCCCCACGCTCGGCTCCGCGCACCGGCTCGACCGGCTCACGGCCGGGTTGGTCCTGTTCACGGTCGTCCCCGAGGAACGCGGCGCGTATCAGGGGCTGTTCCGGGACCGGCTGGTGCGCAAGGAGTACGAGGCGGTCGCACCGTACGATCCGCGGCTCGCCCTGCCCCGGACCGTGCGCAGCCGGATCCTCAAGGAGCGCGGGGTGATGGCCGCCCGGGAGGTCGAGGGCGAGGTGAACGCCGTCACCCGGATCGAGTTGCTGGAGCACTGTGATGGGTGGGCCCGGTACCGGCTGCTGCCGCGAACCGGGCAGACGCACCAACTGCGGGTACACATGTGCGCGTCGGGGGTGCCGATTCTCGGCGATCCCCTCTATCCGGTGGTGACCGGCCCCCTGGCGGCCGGTGACTTCCGGCGTCCGCTCCAACTGCTGGCGCGGGTCCTGGAGTTCACCGATCCGCTGACGGGGCGCGAGCACCGGTTCGTCAGCCCGCGTCTGCTGCGGGCCTGGTCGTCCTACGAGGAGTGGGCCGCTTGACCCTGCTGCCCGGTCGGTTCAGTCACCGCGCCACCAGCGCAGGAGGCGCTGGAACAGAGCCGGTCGGCGGGCCGGTGCGTGCTCAGGGCCGGGAACATCGGCCGGGGTGACGGGTTCCGGTGTCACGGCCGGCGGCCGCTGGGCGCCCACCGCCGAGTCCTTCGGGCTCTGCCTCGGCACCGGGATGGTGGCGTCCTGCTGAGGCTTCGGCGCGAACTTCACCGGCAGTTCCACCAGGTGCCGGTTCGAGATGGACTCCCGCCAGCGCAACTCGTCCTCCTCGCAGGCGAGTTGGACATCGGGAAGGCGCGCCAGCAGCGCGTCGACGCCGACGTCGGCAATGGCACGGCCGATGTCCTGGCCCGGGCACTCGTGGGGGCCGCCACCGAAGGCGAGGTGTGAGCGGTTGCCCCGCATATTGGCCGTGCGGTCGGGGCGGACGCGCGGGTCGACGTTGCCCGGTGCGATGCCGAAGACGAGACCGTCGCCCTTGCGGATGCGCTGCCCGCCCAGCTCGGTGTCCTGTTTGGCGAAGTAGGCGAAGACGGAGCTGAACGGCGGCTCGTCCCACAGGGACTGCTCGACCGCCTCGGGCACGGTCATCTGGCCGCCGCTCAACCGGGCACGGAAGCCCGGGTTGGTGAGCACGATGCGCAGCACGTTGCCCAGGAGGTTGGCGGTGGCCTCGTAGGCGGCGTAGAGCACCACGCGAAGGTGTTCCCGGACCTCGTCGTCGGTGAGTCCGGCCGGGTGCGTGATGAGGTGGCTCGTGAAGTCCTCCTGAGGCTGGGCACGACGCCTGACCGTGAGTCGGCCAAGGACCTCCATGACGTAGGCGTTGCTGGTGATCGCCGTCTCCGAGCCCTTGAGAGCATCGCGGGCTGCCTGCACCAGTCGGTCGTTGTACTCCTCGGGCATACCGAGGATCTCGCACAGCATCGCCATCGGCAGATATTCGGAGAACTGGCCGACCAGGTCGGCCCGGCCCTTCTCGCAGAACTTGTTGACGAGATGCTGGGTCGCGCGTTTGATGTGGCGCCGGATGCCCCGGTGGTCGATGGTCGACATGGCGCCGACTACCGCACCGCGCAGCCGCAGGTGCTCGTCGCCCTCGGCGTGGCAGCAGATGGGCTGCCAGGCGATGTGCGGCATGAGCGGGTGGTCGGGCTTGATCATGCCTTCCTGCTGGGAACTCCACAGACGCGTGTCCCGGCAGAACTGCGAGGGGGTGCGCACCATGTGCAGGTTCTCGCCGTGACCGAGGACGACCCAGATCGGTACGTCGTCGTGGAGCAGCGCGGGAGCCACCGCGCCGTGCTCGGCCCGCAGTTCCTCGTACACGGCTCCCAGGTCCGTGGCCTCGGGGCCGTAGAGCCGACGCAGCCCCCCGGGGCCGATGCCGTGGGCGGGGCAGCCGGGGGGCGGGGCGAGGGCTGTGTCGTCAGTGCCGGTCGGGAAGTGGGATTCAGCCGTCATCGTGTTCGCTCCGAAACTGAAGTGGAATCGGTGTCAGAAGAGTTGATGGGGGTCAGCCGCAGAAAGTGATGAAGTACGGTGCGCCGGCGGTGAGTTGCCGCGCCGCCGGCGCCGGCGCGGTTCAGACGGACGCCCTCTTCATCTCCAGGGAGTGCAGGAAACGCATGAGCGTCATGAGCGTGTCCCGACTGGAAGCCCGCCGCCGCGCGTCGCACTCGACAATGGGGATCTCCGGCGTCAGGTCGAGTGCCTCGCGCAGGTCCTCGATGGGGTAACGGGGGCCGTCCGGGAAGGAGTTGACGGCGATCACGAACGGCACGCCGCTCTCCTCCAGCCGTCCTATGACGTCGAAGCTGACCTCCAGGCGACGGGTGTCGATCAGGACCACCGCGCCGAGCGCGCCCTCGAACAGTCCGTTCCACAGGAACCAGAAGCGTTCCTGGCCGGGGGTGCCGAAGAGGTACAGCACCAGCTGGTCGGTGATGCTGATGCGGCCGAAGTCCATCGCCACGGTGGTCGCGGTCTTGGTGTCGGAGCCGTAGTTGTCGTCGACCCCGACGCCGGCCTGCGTCATGGTCTCCTCCGTGGTCAGCGGCCTGATCTCGCTGACCGAACCGACCATGGTCGTCTTGCCGACCCCGAACCCGCCCACGATGACGATCTTCACCGCGGCCTGTGCCGTCTGTGGCAGATGGTCCTCGGTCCGTGGTCCGGGGAGGGTGTCAGAGCTTTTGAAGTCCATGCATCACCGCTTCGAGGAGGGAACGGTCGGCGATCGCCTGCCGCACGATCGGGGCGCGCGCCTGGACCAGTTCGGCCGTCAGCAGCTCGGTGAGCAGGACGGTCACCACGCTGAACGGCAGATTCAGATAGGCCGACAGCTCGGCCACGGACAGGGGGGCGGCACAGAGCCGGATCAGCGCCGCCCGCTCCGGTGTGGAGGAGGGCGGCGGGTCGGCACGCGCCACGATTAACGTGACCAGGTCGAGGGCGGCGCGCTCGCGCCCCTCTTCCGATCCGGTGAGCACGTACAGCCGCTCGGGCTCCTTGCGCGGGCCCTGTTTGAGGGGCTCTGGCGGAGGCTGTTCCTTGGGGTGGCGCCGCCGGCGTTGCGGAGGAGTCATACGGTCTGCCCGTTGCGTCGGGGCGGGCTGGTGAGGTGGGCGCCGATCCGGACGACCAGGTCACGCATGCGGTTGCTCATGAGGCCGGGTTCGGCGACGACGTCGGAGAGTACGGCGAGATAGGCGTTGGAGCCCGCCGCCATCAGATAGAAGTAGCCGCCGTTGATCTCGATGATGACCATGCGCATCGTGCCGTCGCTGTCCGGGATCTCGTGGGCGACGGCGCTCGCGAGGCTCTGCAGCCCCGCGCAGGCCGCGGCGACCCGGTCGGCGGCGTCCGGATCGCCGCCGTAGCGGGCGATCCGCAGTCCGTCGGCGGAGAGCACCACGATCATCTCGATGCCGGGTACGCCGTCGGCGAGCTCCTTGAGCATCCAGTCGAAGTTGGCTCGCTGCTGGATCACTTGAGGTCCCCCTCGTCGTCGGCCTCGACATGGGCCGGCTCGGTCGTCTGGGTGAATGCGGTGGGGTCCGGGTCGCCCTTGAGTCCGTTCATGAACGCCTCGACCCACAGCCCCGGTTCGGGCTCGTCCTTCTCGGGCACCGGCTCGGCCCAGGCGGACAGGGCCTCCCGCTCGGCCTGTTCGGCCCGTTCGGCCGCCGCCTGCTCGGCGAGCCGCTGGCTGAGCGGCATCTTGACCCGGCTGCGGCGCTGCGGCAGACCGCCCACCGTCCATTCCGTGACCTCGGGGACCTCGTCCACCATGGAGACCGTCGCGGGGATTCGGGGGCTGGTCGGCCGGCGCTTCTTGGGTGCGCGCTTGGGGCCTTCGAGCGCGCCGAGTTCGATCTTGGGCGCGGCGGTCGCGCCGATGCCGTGGGCGAGGCCGGGTGCGGGCTCGCTGGTGAGCATGTCCCGCGGCACGACCAGGACGGCGCGGACACCGCCGTACGCGGAGGCCCTGAGCGAGACCTGCATGTTGTACGTCTGGCAGAGCCGGCCGACGACGGTCAGGCCCAGCCGCGGGCTCTCGCCGAGGTCCTGGAGGTCGATGCCGGCCTTGGCCTGCTCCAGCATGTTCTCGACCCGGGCGCGGGCCTCCTCGCTG
>Ga0307509_10010907_pt1 | contig 11078 bp, 11 predicted proteins | sample 10_EM_MG_FD_202245 | JGI IMG/M metagenome (GOLD analysis project Ga0307509, IMG submission 202245) | Populus trichocarpa ectomycorrhiza microbial communities from riparian zone in the Pacific Northwest, United States - 10_EM | ecosystem: Host-associated > Plants > Roots > Unclassified | place... | reverse complement strand
TTCTGTTCGGCGAGTGCGGCCAGTTCGGGCCCGAGTTCCTCGACACGGTTGACCACTTCGTGCGTCACGCCGCACACCTCCTGCTGGCTGGTTCCTCGCAAGTGCCGCACACACGCGGCGGGATGATCCCAGTGTCATTTCCGGAACCGAGCGCCCGCTGGCCGATTTCCGCTGACCGGGACTGCGGATCAGCGGGTGACGCGAGGCCGCAGGGCGGTGGTGGAGCGTCCCTTGAGGGCGGACAGCCAGACGCCGGTCCCGTAGGCGAGGTCGTCGAGGCGGCGGGCGACGCCGTAGCGGACCGGGTCCAGATCGGCCCGGTCCCGGCGGTACTCCAGGGCGATGTCGGCCAGCGCGGCCACCGCCGCCGCCCGCCGCACCCTGCGGGAGGCGACACAGCCGACGACCGTGAGCGGCCACCAGTGCCGGTTGACAAGGGCCGAGGTCTGGGCCAGGGCGGCCAGCGCGCCGTTGGCCGTGAGCCGCGCGGCCAGCCGGTGGCGGTCTCGGGTGTCGCCGAGTCTGCGGCCGATCCGGAAGGTGACGCCGACGAGGACGGCCCCGGCGACGGGCGCCGACCAGCGGCGCTGGGCGAGCAGCGCGGTCACGAGTGCCGCGCTCCACGGGGCGAACACGGCGGGGGCGATGAACCGCGGGTGGCGTTCGGCGAGCGGGTGGGCCCCGGTGCCGTAGACGGCCTTGCGCAGCAGCCAGTCGTCGGCGCGGGTCCGGTGCTCGTGGGCCGCCTCGGCGGCCGGTTCGTAGCGCACCCGGCGGCCCCGCTCGATCAGTCGCCAGCACAGGTCGACGTCCTCGCCGACCCGCAGCGCTTCGTCGAACCCGTCCGCCAGGTCGTCGGTCCGCGCCACGACGCAGGCGGTGGAGGCCCAGGAGACGGGGCTGCCTGGTCGTACTCCGGCCGGGTGGGCGCCCAGGTCCAGGGAGGAGCGGGCGTTCTCGTAGCGCTCGATCCAGGTGGGGGCGGCCGAGGGCAGTCCGGTGATGCGGGGTGCGGCCATGGCGACAGCCGGGTCGGTGAAGTGCCGGAGCAGCGTGGGCACGGTGTCGGGGGCCAGCACGATGTCGGAGTCGACGAACACCACGAAGGGGGTCGTGACGAGCCGCAGTCCGGCGTTGCGGGCACCGGCCGGGCCGACGTTCGTGGTCAAGGGAAGGAGTTTGGCGCCGTGTTCGGCGGCTACGGCGGCCACGGCCTCCGGGTGTCGGGACGCGTCGTCGACCACGATCACCGGACGGCCGCCGCCAACACTGCTGAGCAGCCTGGCGAGTTGGCGTGGTCGGTCGCGGACCGGTACGACCACGGTGTAGCGGGGGTCGGCGGGCGGGGGCAGTGCGCCGACGACCGGGTTGGCCATGCCGAGGTCGAGCAGCCGGTCCGCGAGCAGCGCGCCCGCCGCGTCCCGCACACACAACGTCCGCCCGCTGAACAGCCGTTGGGCTCGTGGCGTCAGCCGGATCAGCCGGGTCGGGAAGCCGCCGACGAGGGCCCGGCCGCCGTCCACGATCCGGGTGTGCCGGTCGAGTTCGACCAGGAAGCCGACGGGCGGTGTCATGGCCGTACGGCCTGGTGGGCGGGCTCGGTGAGACGGCCCCGGTCGTCCACACTCCAGGCGGTGATCCGGCCTACCGCGGCCGAGACCATGGCATCCATTGTCGTACGGCCCTCCCCCGCAGACGCGCCGGTCGGGTCGCCGAGGACGCCCGACGGTGAGACCGCGCGGACGCCGTGTGCCATCAGCTCGGGGAGGAGGACGGACAGCGGCCGGGTGTCGCCGGTGACCGCCGCCTCCAACCGCACACGTTCCGGGGCGAGATGGAGCATGACGGAGGTCTCCGTACGGCCGGCGTGCGCGTCGCCTCCGGGTGCGGAGCAGCCGGTCCAGGCGACGTCGTGGCCTTCGGCGCGCAGCAGGCGGACGGCCGTGCCGAGGGTGGCGGTGTTGCCGCCGTGGCCGTTGACGAGGACGATCCGCGCGGCCCACAGAGAGAGTGAGCGCACCAACTCCACCAGTACCGCGCGCAGTGCCTCGCGGCCGATCGAGACGGTTCCCGGGAAGCCCGCGTGTTCGCCGCTGGCGCCGTAGGGCAGGGGCGGTGCAACCAGCGCGCCGGGGAGGGCAGTTGAGACCTGCCGGGCGACGGCGTGGGCGATGACGCTGTCGGTGTCGAGCGGCAGATGCGGGCCGTGCTGTTCGGTGGAGCCGATCGGCAGCAGGACGAGCGCGTCGGGCGGGACGTCCGGCCAGGCGGTGGGGGCCAGTTCGGTCACCGTGTCGCCGGTCATGCCCGGGCGGCCGGAGCGTCATGGCCGGAACGGGCGCCCAGTTCCAGGCGGAAGCCCGGCGGTATCACCAGGTCGTCGGGCGACAACTCGTGGACGGAGGAGTGCCCGAGGCCGAGCACCGCCGAGTCGAGTCCGCCGCGCAGGATGTCCAGGACGTTCTCGACTCCCGCCTGTCCGTTGGCCGCCAGGCCCCAGAGATAGGCGCGGCCGATCAGGACGGCGCGGGCGCCGAGGGCCAGGGCCTTGGCGACATCGCCGCCCCTGCGGACACCGCCGTCCAGGAGGACTTCGATGCGGTCCCCGACCGCGTCCGCTATGGCGGGGAGCACCCGGATGGTGGCGGGGGTGGTGTCGAGGTTGTTGCCGCCGTGGTTGGAGACGGAGAGCGCGGATACTCCGGCGTCGACGGCCCGCCTGGCGTCGTCCACGCGGGTGACTCCCTTGAGCAGGAAGGGCCCGCCCCACTCCGCGCGCAGCCATGCCACGTCCTCCCAGGTCGGGGGCGTGGTCTGCATCCATTCTCCGTAGGCGCCGAAGAAGGTGGGGGCCTCGCCGCCCGGAGGCCGCAGGTTGGGGACCGAAAGGTCGGGCAGGCGGCGGGACTTGGCGAACCGGAGCAGCCAGCCGGGGTGGGGCAGCACATCGGGTGCGAACTTCAGCATGGTCTTCAGGTCGAGTTTGTCGGGGATGGACGGGCTCCCCCAGTCCCGGCCGTGGGAGAAGGACCAGTCGAGGGTGACGATGAGAGCCTTGGCACCGGCTGCCCTGGCCCGGTCCATGCGCTGCACCATCGTCGCGCGGGTGCCGCTCCAGTACAGCTGGTAGAAGAGGTCCGGTTGAGCGGCGGCGACCTCCTCAACCGCCCTGCTGGCAAAGGAACTCAGCCCCATGACGACACCCCGGCTCGCCGCCGCGCGGGCCACGGCGACCTCACCCTCGGGGTCCACCGCCTGCACTCCGGTCGGCGAGATGAGCACCGGGAGCGAAGTGGGTATACCCAGCACGGTCGTGGACAGATCCCGCTCCGCGTGGTGCCCAACTACCTTGGGCGCGAAGCCGAGTTCAGCGAACGCCGCCGTGTTGTCGTCGATCGTACGGCCGCGCTCCGAGCCCGCGACGAGCGCGCCGTAGACCGTGCTCGGCAGTCGCTTCTTCGCCCGGCGCTGCGCTTCGGCGACCGTCTCGAACCAGGGGTTCCTGCCCATGACGTGTTCTCTTCTCTTGAGGTCCTAGGTGAGGCGCAGCCCGGCCAGAGGGTCCTCGGCGCAGTCGCTCACCGGGGGCCGTTCCAGGTCCCGGCGTCGGGTGAGGACCAGGTCCACTGGCGGGCGGCGGGAGTGGTCGCCGGACGGCTTGGGGAGATCCGCTCCGCCCTTGGCACGCTTGGCGAGTTGCTGTTGGCCGTAGCCCTGTACGCACTCGGGGTCGGGGCCGTCGAGGGGCAGGCCGGTGAAGAACTTCGCGGCCATGCAGCCGCCCTTGCACGTGTCGTAGAACGCGCAGGAGGCGCAGGCACCGCCGTGCTGCGGGGTGCGCAGCCGCGTGAAGAGTTCCGAGCCGCGCCACACCTCGGTGAAGCCGCCGGGCGCGCGGACGTTGCCCGCGAGGAACTCGTCGTGGATGGCGAACGGGCAGGCGTAGACGTCACCGACCGGGTCGATCAGGCAGACCACGCGTCCGGCGCCGCACAGGTTGAGGCCGGGCAGCGGCTCGCCGTAGGCGGAGAGATGGAAGAAGGAGTCGCCGGTGAGCACCTTGTCGCCGTGCGCCAACAACCAGTCGTACAGCTCGCGTTGCTGGCCCGCGGTCGGGTGGAGTTCGTCCCATACATCGGCTCCGCGGCCGGAGGGACGCAGTCGGGTCAGGCGGAGTTGGGCGCCGTAGCGGTCGGCCAAGGCCTTGAACTCGTCGAGTTGGGGGATGTTGTGGCGGGTGCAGACGACGGAGAGCTTGAAGTTGCGCATGCCCGCGGCGGCGAGGTGTTCCATGGCCTTGATCGCCATGGCGTACGAACCCGGGCCGCGTACCGCGTCGTTGACGTCCTCGGTGGCGCCGTCCAGCGAGATCTGTACGTCGACGTAGTCGTTGGCGGCGAGCCTGCGGGCGGCTTCGGGGGTGATGCGGACGCCGTTGGTGGAGAACTTCACGCCGACGTGGTGGGCGGTGGCGTGGTCGAGGAGTTCCCAGAAGTCGGCGCGGACGGTGGGCTCGCCGCCGCCGATGTTGACGTAGAAGACCTGCATGGCCTCCAACTCGTCGATGACCGCCTTGGCTTCGGCGGTGGACAGCTCGCGCGGGTCGCGGCGACCGGAGCTGGAGAGGCAGTGGGTGCAGGCCAGGTTGCAGGCGTAGGTCAGTTCCCAGGTGAGGCAGATCGGCGCGTCGAGTCCGGATTCGAAGAGGTCGACCAGCCGTGTTCCGGCGGCGGTGGCAGTCATGGGGTCCTTCCGACGAGCATCGAGGACTCGGCGAGGGCTGCCAACGCCCTGTCGTAGCGATGAAGTTCGGCCTCCGGCACACCGGCCGCGAGGCAGGCGGCGCGGGCCGTGGGGGCGTTGGCGAGGGATTCGACGACGGCGAGGAGTCTGCGGTCCTTGAGGAACGTCAGCCTGCGGGTCCCGAAGTGGTAGAGCAGCGCGCCGAACGGTTCGGGGCGTACCGAGACTTGGGGGTGCAGGTCGAGGGCGCGGTCGAGGGTCGGCGCGGTCATGCGGGCGGCTTAGTAGACACCGCACATGCCGTCGATGGAGATCTCCTCGATGAGGTCGTCGGCCTCGATCAACTGCTGTTCCGTGACGGGTTCTTCGGCCCTGTTCTCGTTGGCCGGGACGGTCGGTACGGAGTGGAGCTCGTTCATGCGAATCTCCCTGGGCATCCGGCGGGGCATACGGCTCGGCATACGAGCGGCTGCGCGGTCGACAGTAATGGCACCCGGTGCCGAAAGTGAAGAGGAAGCCGTCATGATTCTTTCGACCGGTCGGTCTATATCGGCGCCGAGGTCCGGTTGAGCCGCCCGGACGTCATCGTCGTGGGGGCGGGCGGCAGCGGAGCTCCACTCGCCGCACGACTGAGCGAGGACTCCGGCCGCAGTGTGCTGGTGCTGGAGGCAGGTCCTGTGCCGCGCCAACGCCCAGGTTTCGCACGTGAGTTGCTGGACGCGCGACTCGTCCCGGGCGCGCAGCCCGGACATCCCGCGGTCCAGCCGTATGCCGTCCACCTCACGCCGCAGCGGCCCTACACGGTCGTGCGGGGGCGCGTTCTCGGCGGGTCGACCACCGTCAACGGCGGCTACTTCGTGCGGGCCAGACGCGAGGACTTCGAGCGGTGGTCGGCGGCGGGAGGCGCTGCCTGGTCGTACGAGCGGATGCTTCCGCTGCTGCGTTCCCTGGAGACCGATCTCGACTGCGGCGAGGACGAGTCGCAAGGTGCCGAGGGTCCGGTACGGATCCGGCGCACGGACCTGCGGCATCCCGCCGCCGTCGCATTCCGGTCCGCCGCACGGGAGTTGGGCTTCCCCGAGGAGCCCAACAAGAACGCCCAGGGCGCACCCGGGTTCGGGCCGGTGCCGTCCAACGCCGTGGAGGGGATACGGGTCAACACCGGTGTCGGCTATCTGCTGGGCGCACTCGATCGGCCCAACCTGACGGTGACGGGCGGCAGTTCGGTGACCCGGGTGGTCATCGAGCGGGGCCGGGCGACCGGTGTCGTCGTCGAGCGCGACGGGCGTCGTACGACGGTGGAGTGCGGCGAAGTCGTGTTGTGCGCAGGGGCTTTCGGCTCCGCGCAGCTTCTGCATCTGTCGGGCGTCGGTCCGGACGAGGAGTTGGCGCGCCTCGGGATTCCGGTGACCGTCGACTCCCCTGCTGTAGGTGCCCGGTTCGGCGACCATCCGCAGTTGGTCCTGGAGTGGCTGCCCCGGCGGCCGCTGCCCGCGCCCGTCGGCTCCTGGCTCGGCGGGTGCCTCCATCTGTCCGCGTCCGACGGCGGTCATCAGGGTGACCTGGAGGTTCTTCAGTCACTCGTCCCGATGGCGGGTCTGACCGGCGGCACCGTGACCGTCCCCGGCGCGCCTCTCGCGTTCCTGGCGTCCGTCCAGTCGCCCCGGCCCGTCGGCCGACTGCGCACGCTGTCCGCCGACGCCACCACTCCCCCGCGTATCGACTACGGCTATCTGGCGACCGGCGAGGACCGGCGGCGGCTGCGCGAAGTGGCCCGCGCCACGGCCGCGTTGGTCACCACCGAGGCGTTCGCGGAGGTGTCGCGCGGGCTTGTGGAGCCGGGGCCGGACGTGCTGGCGGACGACGGGCTGCTCGATCGCTGGACAGAGGCGCGGCTCGGTACCTCGCAGCACACCTGCGGCACGGTTCCCATGGGTCCGGCCGGTGATCCCGGGGCGGCCGTCGACCACTACGGGCGAGTGCACGGTGTCGTAGGCCTGCGCGTCGCGGACACGTCGATCCTGCCGACTCCACCCCTGCGCGGTCCGGCGGCCACGGCCGTGCTCGTCGGCGAACTCGTCGCCGACGCAATGCGGCGCGACCTGCCGTGACCCGGATCAACGGGTCAGGCGAGGGCCGGGGCCTGGCCCTCGAAGCCGGCCGCGAGTTGCCGCAGTCCCTGGTCCAACAGGTCGGCCAGGCTTGCCTGTTCGTCGGTCAGCCAGTGTTCGTAGGCGGCGATGCAGGCGGCGAGGACGGTGTGGCCGATCAGTCGGGGCAGCAGGTCCGAGGGCGCGCGGCCGGTGCGTTGGGCGGCGAACTCCGTGACGAGTGTCCGCCACGACGCGTACCGCACGGTCGAGTCGGCCTGCAGCGTCGGGACCCGCAGGATGAGCGCCATGCGCTGCCGGTGCCACGGCACCACCGCCGGGTCGAAGCGGTTGAACTCCACGACCGCGCCGCGCAGCGCGTCCATCATCGGGGCTGCCGGATCGGTGGCCGCCAACAGGGCGTCGAGCTTGACCAGTTCGGCCGCGAAGTCGCCCCACACCAGGTCGTTCTTGGAGGCGAAGTAGCGGAAGAAGGTGCGGCGGCCGATGCCTGCGGCGGCGGCGATGTCCTCGACGGTCGTACGGTCGAAGCCGCGCCGCGCGAACAGCTCGAAGCCCACCCGTTCGAGGACGGCCCGTGAGGTCGCGGGCGGTCGGCCCGTTCTGGTCGGTCGCTGTCCGTTGTCGCCGTTCGCACCATCCACAGCGCACATCATGCACAGGTGCGGGGGTCTGCGTGGTCCTGGACCACCCGCGTCACCATGCCCGCCACCGTACGAAGGCGGCGCGTGCGGAGGTCCAGGACGGGCTTCGTGACCGACAGGCCCTGGGACGCCAGCAGGTTCATCAGGGCCCAGATGAGGTCGGGGCGTCCCGCCACCGGTAGTTCCCTGCCGTCCGGGGCGATGACCCTGGCCTCGGTCACGCCCGCGAGGAGGTTGGTGCGGGCCCAGTCGACCACGTACGAGCGGCCGTTCGAGCTGGCGAGCAGGACGACCTCCTTGGTCCGGTGGAGGACCGTCAGATAGTCCATCGGGACCGTCAGCCGCCGGGCGGAGTCGAACGGGGGTGTGCCGTCGGCCGGTTGGATGCGCAGGACCGTGTCGAGGACCGGGCCATGGTCCTGGAAGGTGGTCGTGCTGCGCATCTCCAGGAAGCGGGCGCGCACCAAAACCCCACCGCGCCGCGACCAACGGCGGCCGACCCATCCGAACTCACCTTTCTCACCCGGGAGTTGGTCGGCCAGCCAGCGCGCCTCCGCGCCCGGCTCGCTCACCGGCGCCTGGTCCTCGGGGTGGTCACGGTACCGGTCGGCAAGAGCGGCGTAGCGTGCCGCCGTGTACGGGTCCAGCTTCCGCAGGTCGATCGTGTCGCCGGTCATGACGACGCCTCCGGCCTCCCGCGAGATCCGCATCTGCTGGAGCTGGCGGCCCGAGCGCCGGGTCAACTCGGCCGAACGGCCTTCGAGATCGATCAGCCGGCTGGTCCTCGTGCCCGCGAGCAGGGCGCTGCGCGGCCATTCGGGTGTGACGGCTCGCCGCGCCCCCGGAGCGGCCGGCTCGACGAGGACGACCAGACGGCCCGCCGTGATCGCCGACAGACACACGGACGGCACCCGCCACTCTCCGGTGACCTCGAAGTCCCCAATCCCGTCGGTCCCGTTGTCGGTCTCCTCGGTGTCGCGCACCCGCAGTCTCAGTCCGATCAGCGGTGTGAACTCGTCGGGGGTGTAGTTGCCCGCGTGGGTGGTGAACGTCGACTCGCCGTCCGGGCTGTACCGGACCAAGGATGCCTCCAGTACGTCCGCCCGCCTCAACCGCGCCTGTGGCGAGCCCTGTTGGGACCGAGGCGACAACAGCACGAAGGTGTCGTCCCGGTACGGGAAGCTCCCGCCCTTCAGGCGGTCTCTTCGCGTGATCCCGGGAAACTCCTTCCGCGTCGCGCTGATCGCGACGACGGGGATCGTGAGCGTGATGGCCGCCCCGGCCGCCGCTACGGCCGCCGGCCAGCCCCAGCCGGGGTCCTCGTCCCAGGCGGAGCAGCCGATGGCGAGGAAGATCGGGCCCGTACAACAGCAGAGCGCGGCGAACAGCAGATTGCCGATGAACACTCCGGCGCGGCTACGCATGGCCTCTCCTCCGTTCCTGTCCTCTTCGGTTGTGCTGTCTATCGAGGTTCGTGTGGAACCAGAGCCCGTGGCCCACGGGAAGGAAGATCACCGTGAACACGACGCCCATGAGCAGGAGTTCAGCGTCGCCGAAGACCGCGCAGCCCAGCATGACCGGGCCGCACAGACACAGCGTCGCGGCGCTGAGGTACAGGGTCACGGCGTCCCACCGGCTGACCCGGTCGACCAGCGACATCTGCACCGGATCGGCGGCGCCGACCCCGTCGTCCGCCATGTCAACTCTCCGGGGTCCGGGGCCGGGTCCGTTCCAACAGGTCCGCCAGGACGCGCAGTCCGGGGGGGGGTACGGCTCGCCGTAGAGGACGGTGTGCTTCCTGCCGGACTTGGTGATGATCGTCAGCCGGCTGATCCGGCCGGTGCGGAACTCGATCCGGGGCTCCTCCCGGACGTGGTACCGGGCCGCGTCGACATGACCGAACACCTCCAGCACCCGGCCGTCGAAGGACAGCAGCGCGGAGTCGGTCACCGGCGCGTCGTACGGCAGTGCCGGCGTCACGGGGTCGAACCGTCCCCCGCGTAGAGGTAGGCACCCGGCCGGGCGGGGTCCGCGACCAGCAGCACCTCGTCGCCGGTCCGGGGGATCCGCAGCTTGGAGACGATGGCCCGCAGAGTGATCTGCTCGGCACTGCCGGCCGGCCGCAGGACCAGGTCCACGACCGGGTCGTGGTTGATCAGTTGGCCGGTGTCGCCGATCGACAGCACGACGGCGGACGTGGTCGGCGCTCCCGCCGCGAGCAACTGCTGTACGCCGAGGCCGGAGTTGTACGCCCCCATCGACTCCTGGACCCTGGCGTAGTCCTCCTTGCCGAGAAAGGCTCGGGTGGTGCGGCCGTAGAAGCCCTTGCCGCCGGCCACCTGTGCCGCGATCTCCGCGGCCCGCTCCTCGCGGCTCTTGCGACGTCCGAAGAGTCCCATGACGGTTCCTCCTTCTGCTCGGGTGGTGTCCCGTGGTTCCCGCTGTCCCTGTGGACGCTAGGTGCTCCCGTTCGCCTACCGATCCCAGGTTCGACCGCCCGATCCGGGACGACGTACCCTCCTGACATGCCGCTTCCGAGCCAGTCGACCGCTGCGCGCCGTCCGCGCGCCATGGTCATCGACGGCTCCTGGCGTGCTCTCGGGCCGGGTCTCGAACCGCTCAGCGGTCCCGGTGGCGCCCCACTGACCCGGACCGTCAAGCTGATCCTGCTGCCGTTGATCGTCCGGCCCGCGCTGCATCCCGAACTCGCCGCCGACTTCCTCGCGCCGGGGCCGGCCGTCCAACTCGACGCGCTGATACGGGAGTCCGGTGCGCGGCTGGTCGCGACGGCACAGTGGTTCACCCTCCTCAAGCGGACCCGCCGGGCGCTGGGCGTGGTGGCGGGCAATCCGCAGGACCTGTATTTCCAGCGGTGCTTCGAACTCGCCGCCGAGCACGGGGCGCCCGCCGCCGGTGCGGACGGCGGTGCGGGTGCGTTGGCCAGGGCCGTCGTCGAGGATGTGGCCGAGGCGGACGGCGGCCGTACGGTGGACGCGCTCAAGCGCCATCTCGCCGACGACGCCCAACACGCTCGTATCGAGAGGGAGTTGGCCCTCGTGTGGGAGAGTCGCCGGACTGCTGCCACCTCCACCTCCGGTACGGCCGCGGTGGTCGCGCGGGCCACCGCGGTGCTCGAAGCCTGCGGCGGGCCGGACGGGCCGCGGGACTCACCGGAGTACGGGGGCATGGTCGAGGCGGGAGACGGTGAGTTGCTCGGCCGCGCCATGTGGGCGGGCACGGACGGGGTCTGGGGCCGTGCCGAGCTGCCGGTCCATCTGGGGCTGACGGAACGGCAGTTGCCGCCGCGTCCGCAGGTCGGCCGGAGTGCCTCGACGGCCACGCTCCCGGCGCCGCTGGACCGCACGCTCTTCGAGCGGCTCTTCGTCGTGCTCCAGTCCTCGGCCCGGCGCGAGGAGCTGCCGACGGTCCCGGAACTCGTCCGGCGCGAGGTCGGCCGTAGCTGCGCTCCGCTCGGTCTGTACGACGAGAGTCTGCGCGTCGCCGTCGTACTGGGTGGCCGGCTCGCGGTCGGCCTCGACCCGCTGGGCACCGGGGAGTCCGCGCCGGGGCGGACCTCGGC
>Ga0307509_10010906_pt1 | contig 11078 bp, 11 predicted proteins | sample 10_EM_MG_FD_202245 | JGI IMG/M metagenome (GOLD analysis project Ga0307509, IMG submission 202245) | Populus trichocarpa ectomycorrhiza microbial communities from riparian zone in the Pacific Northwest, United States - 10_EM | ecosystem: Host-associated > Plants > Roots > Unclassified | place... | reverse complement strand
TTTAAAAATATGTTTATTGCATTTCATGGGACGTGCTGACCTCTATTTGAGTGCTAGCGCAGTCAAATGGTCACTGGTCACCAACAGTCAAGAGAAACGAAGAAAACCTTGAAGAAAACTCGACCTATAAAGAAGCCTCGACCTCCTTCAAAATTCAACGGGCCGGGCAGTATTACATCGCGCCCCTGATGTTTCCCACTTTGGCATGTCTAGCCATTTCCGGTTTTTTTTGTCGCCACAATTTCTCCCGCTCAAGCGCTTAACGCTCAACGCCCTGTCCGCCCTCCAACGACGGCAGCCTACCAAAGACTGACATTGTTTCTGGCATGGCTTCAAGCGCTTCATCTAGGTGGATCTCCGTTAACGCGCTCTTAATTCCCCGTTCTCATGTGATCACGTCAGATTCGGCTTGGAGACCCTGGATGGCAGATTGGACAGCAAGACACCGACATCCCACAACTTTCTTCATTTACTCTCAACCCGATTTGTTTCTCCGCTCAACCCAAATTCAACACTATTGCGCACTAACGGCGCCCAATTACATTACCGTGGACTTGGAGACTTCTAAGGGATAACCTTTACCAGATCCCACCGACTCGCCGGAGGTGTGTCCCAACGACACTTGCAAAACTCCTCATATACTAACCCTTCCCTAGCATATCCACCGCTGTGGATCTTTTAAAGAATATCTTTTGGGCGTCTTACCTGGGGCTTACGCTCCTTTATGGATACAAAGACCTCAAGTGAGTTCAGGCCATATTCACCGACACTGCCTACTCTTTCTTATGCCATCCACCGCAGCTTTACCTCCAATAATTACGTCAATACCTCCCCGCCTGACTATACCTACTATTGCGCAAGGACAACCCTATGATCATCTACGACTCGGCTGCATGTGCCATAGACGCATCGCCTCTTCTGCGGTACTGCAATTTAAATGAATTTTGCTACTAATGTGACTGGTTCCGCTCTCCCGCGATGGACCTTCGTGATACTCTATTCCGATTGAGCACGCCGCCCAGTAGCCGCAGTACTGGTTCGTCCCTACGGTCCACCACTGAGCCGAACTGGGGCCTCGGGTCTCTCGACTGTGTTGATACCAACAAGTACGTCTCCCGCTGCTCCTTTCCTTCCGCTCGCTCCACCCATATCTCGTCATTCCCCCAGGACCTCCTCGAACGTCTCCCCTTTGTCACCAACGCCACAGGTTATATAAATGCGAACTTTGCAGCTCCGATAACCTCACGAGCGTGTCAGAGCGGTCTACGCATCCAGCCTTAGCACCGGCTTCATGGCGGCAATCGGGCTGGCTCCTGTCAATCTCATGGCACAGAATAAGACCATACCTTGGATGGCAAGGGCTTGAATGTAATGCCGTCGAACAGCAGCAGTGGGAGCGGCAAGAGTGAAGGCGGAAATGGCACGATGGATGTGGGGGAGGGCATCGTTGGTGCTGCTTTATTTGGCAGCGCTTCTGGTTTAAGCAGACAGACCGTGGCTTTCTCACTCTCTCTTTATTTTGTTTATGATATCATCCAGGGCAGCGTCGGTGATGGAAGTGTGGATGGCTGTCGTCTGCTCTTCTATGGGATCGGTAAAACAGTGACAATATGCATGACTAGTCATTTGTTACGTCGATGAGTTATAGGATGTTATCTGAATGTCCAAACACTTCACCAATTCCCATCCATGATCGGGGCATCACACTCCAGAGCCACTAGATTTTTCGTAAAGACCAATACGAATGCCATCCGACTCACGATTCGCTGTTACATCAAGTTTGGACAAACTCTAGGTCATGTGATCGTCATCTCATGCACGTCGCACATGTCGTCGTCGACTGTGGGACTCTTGTTCTACCATACCTTTGATTTACCAATGAGAAGTCAACTGGAAGGCAAGGAAGGATACCATATCTCGAGAGGTGTGGCGACCATTTTATTTCAAAAAAATCCTGCAGAAGATTCGGCCTTGATGAGGATCATGGCCACGCCAGCCTGAGGCCTGTGAGATAATCCACGATCGATGCCGGATGGCACTGGCACCCACCGGATGTCGGATTTTGACCTGCAAGGGGCCGGGTGAGACGGGAACACCCACTCTGGATCACCATTGATAAAAGTGGATCATGCTGTGCATAGGAAGAAACTGGTTCCTCCATATAAAAAGTCGACTATTGTCATCATATTCCTTTGGGTGGGGGCTCACTAGCGCTCACTTGGCACACGCGTGTCATGGATGTCGACGGAACACACATACCCACGATCCACACGATATCAGTCCGTGGTTTCATTGAATGATTTATTACTGTGTTCTTGAACTTAGACTCAGATACAGCGTAGCTAGTACGACGGGGCAAGGTCTGCCCCTTGTCTCTGAATTAAAGTCACGTTCTCCCCTTCCTTGACACTTGACACATAAACTCTCTGAATTTCATATTCATTCAACGTTGTTTCTCCCGTAGCGTTGGAGGTAGGACCAAGCAGTGAGTTCGAAGGAGTGGAAGGGAAAGGGATCAGAGGCCACGCTCCCAAAGGGGTGGGAACGAGCGTAAGATTTCTTGCGGCGGGAGCGAGGGCGAAAGCACACAAAACGAAAGGGGAAGAAATGGGCTCCGAATGGCCTGCCTCTGACAAGGCCAGGTTGAAAGGGTTTTATATCCAGATCCGCAGCAGTAAGGACAAGTCTTCTACGAGCGAGACGAAACAAGCAAAGGGAAAGAGACCAGGAACGAATGAGGTGCTGCCAGCGACAGACCCGCACGTCGACGTAGACGATGAGCAGCGGTGCCGAAATGTGGAAATTTTACTGAATCGTGGTAAAGTACGCGACAGCGGGCGCATTGAAGGCGAAAGCGAGTGAGGTGCGGTGGTGCTCAATGGTACAAAGACTAGAGTGAAATAGGAAACGGTAGAATGGAGAGCCAAAGTCCAAGGCAAAAGGGGACAGAGAAACGTACAAGAGGGACTCAGATGAACCAATTTACAGTAAAGTCCTTTCCTAATAACGACGTGGTCAGGCAGAGGGGCGATTGGCGAGGGGTCGCGAGTGATGTGTGCTACGTTGGTAGCGGTCTTTATGCTTTGACGCCGGCCGATGTGATGTGGGCGATCCGCGAGTCTTCGGCCGTAAGGATTGGGGTGCGGTGAGCAAGGAAATTTGGCTGCGGATGGAAAGGTGTCGATCGTGTGACGACGGGGGTGGAAAACAAAGAGTTGAAGGCGAGGCAAGCAAGGCGAGGAGGAAGAGACAGAGGTAGTCAGAGTGCTGGAGGACGTCACGTGATCGAAGGTGCGATTCGATTCCGGCGCGTGCCCACTTAACCGTGACAGTTGACCCTCCCTCACAAACCTGAGATTCACAGACTCGGAATACCCCGGTACGCGGTACGCTACGCTACCCCAAGACATGGACATCAAAATACCATATCCCATCCGCGTCTTCCGGGTCACTCTGTTAGAGAGATTAAGCAGTCAATACAACTAATACACTTATCAGTGATATGAGGATTGGAAGCATACCTTCAAACCCAGAATTCTCTGGTCGTCAATCATTGCTCTCGTATAGTGATATTTATCCTGTGTCACGATCTCGACGTAGGGCAATGATGACTGCACATCCTCTTCGAATATAAAGCCAGCGTTGAGTACACTATCCTCCACTTTAAGGGTCATCCGGTTTCCATTCGGGAGCTGCTTGCTCCAGTTCCCCTGCTGCGACTGCCCACTCACGGTGGCCAACGCGCGAGCGGCGCGCACAGCATATGGATTAAAGTCTCGCACTATGATCGGTGTTGGCATGGCTTCCTCCAACGCGACTACACGCTGGCCGGCCGTCCTCATTATCCAAGCCGTTTCAACGCGCTCCCCCTCGAACCAGCGTGTCGCGGCGGGGCCCCACGCAGACCACGGAACGTGCACGGGTGTGGGCATGAGCTCGGGAGCAGAACAGAAGGGCGCACATGCACAGTACGCTGCAGGGATATGAGCCATGAGGGCACGGCGGTGCACGATGAATGTGAGCCAATCCCGCCTGGAGAAGTGGTCATAGGAAATATCAAAAATAATGATCGCATCCTCTGCCTTATCATGGAATGGTCGATCGGATGAGATGACAACAGGACCTGAACTGGTAGGCTTTGGTTCTGTGTGGCAGTAGAGGTTACAGAGTGAGGCGTCTCGATTGAGCGGAGGAAGGTGGAATATGCAGAGGGGCATGAGACGCGGTGTACCATCACTATCGATCACAATCTTCGTTACTTCGACCGTATTTTGACTCAGGTTGGGAATCGTGAGGGTGTCTTGGGAAAGGAAAGTGGAATCTAAGTGAGTTCTCCATTCGGGGGAACGAAGCTGAACATGGCGTATAAGCGATGCTGGACGGGATGTGGGATGACCCCGAAATACTCACGCAGTGTGCCTCACCCTTCTTCCAGAGAACCACAAAGAACATGTCCTCATTCTCATTCCATTCCTCCAGAAAACCGATCAAAAGAACAAGGAAGTCCCCAACGATTTCAACCACAGCGTTGCAGATACCGAGGGGTGGACTCTTCGCGGCGATGAAGATGATGGGCTGCTCGGCAAATGGATGGGGTTGGCCAGTTGAGAAGCTCAATAAATGTAATTGCAATATCATATTCCTGTCCGAGGGGTAATGCAGGTCTTCCTTCCTTCTCTGAAGTCAAAGTCGGGTCGAATAAGAAGAGTAGGGAATCGCGCACACCGTCAGAGCTGCTATCAGATCATGCTCATCCACCGCGAGTGCAAATATTAGCAACTCCGCTTCAAGACTAAACTCCTTCCACTCTAATTTTTGATCCTGTACATTTGAAAGCGACGGAAGAGTGATGTAGGAGAACCCCGTCGTGGTTCCGTGGTTCGCGCAGTCGAGGAAGAATGCCCCACTGGTGAGGTCATATATTCCGGTTGACTTAAACGGCACGGAGACCTGTATCGACTTGCGAAAATCGAGCATTTCCCATACTTCTTCCCGCTCCTTGACAATGCGAAGTCGTTCGGGATAAGATAATCCCGGACTCAAGTCGTCGCTTACGGAGGAGCGTTCCATCTGAACAAGATAACGCAAGGAGGAGTCGCGGCACAGTCCATACAAGATGCGACAGGTCCGTGCACACGTTATGATGTCGAGAGGGGAAAGATATAAAAGGATGCGAGTCAAGAGTTCTGGAGGAATCTGGAGCAAAAAAGCTAGCTGTAGATCCTGAGGAGCATCGGCAGAGAGTACTTGATGTGAAGATACAATGCGCTGAGCGTGGCCACCCATGTCGGGCAGATCGAGTGAAGATAGTGTGTCATCTTCGCAAACTTTCATACCTTGTAAATTTATAACCAAGAGCTCGGCAGTGTAGTGAGGGTCAACGGTTTTAGATGCAAGGGATGTTGGTGGGGATTGCGAGGAAACATCTATTTCAAGCGGCAGAGTCAAGCAAGGCAACTCAACCCCCACGGCTAAAACGCATCACCTACTTGGCTTACGGGTTATCATGGAAAGCATCACCACTCTGGCGATCTGTGGATCACCATTGTTAGCAGGTGACAAGTCTTTACATATACCCTCAGTAGGAGCCAGGGAACTCATGATACGCGTAGGCACTTACGACATAAATCTGTGCGTATCTCCACGTTGGAACCCCGCAGGTAATTTTCCACTACATCTGGTTGGAGGGTTTCCAGTGCCTATAGATATGAGAAGGGCGATACACTGTATTATGTGATGATTGCTCACGTCAATATCACAAATTCCGCTGATCCGGGCCAGGTCTTCATCATGAACAAGAACCATATTGCATTCGGGGATCCGCTGTGAGGTCCAAGTTACTAAATATGAAGGCATCGCTGAAGTCTTTCGTCATCTCACCCCAGCGACATAGTCGAATATAAATTGAAGTGGGTCCTAATAGTTTGAGGGATCAAATAAGGACTTAGATACATTAGACAGGACACTTCACCTTCGAAACGGTGGGTATCGATATACGCTCCACATCGGCCTCGGAGTCCTGTTTGTACCCGCCCGCATCTGTCGAGGATTTAGCCGTTTCAAGATGCTTCGGCAGTACCACAGGAGTACGAGCAACACGGAAACCTCGGATGAATATGCATTGATTCTCTGGTAAGTTCTAACAGACACAAGAACACAGCCAAAGATATCTCAAGATCATTAGTGCTTGCAAATGGCGCGCTAACGTACGTTCCCACTAGGCCCTTGGTTTAATACTACGCCCCGGATTTGCTCGGGAGAACCCTGCCAGATAATTCTCCCTTCAGGACCGTGAGCTATTTCGACACCAATGGATATTTGTGCGTCCAGCTGGGTTTTCAAGAAAGTAACATTGGTCCAGGATCTCACGCGATCGCAGCCAGTGACTAAGATTAGTTCCTCCATCTGCTCGATTCCGAGCTCATGCGTGCGGGCGAAGGCGAACCATCGATCGATGTGCGTCACCATCCATTTGCCAAAAGCCTCTCGTGCAAGGGTATCCTGACGTTGAGCCGGTACTGGAAGGGATAATACTGCCCCTCCTCGTCTGCTTTTGCACGAAACCGAGGCCTGCGGGTAGTTATCATGATCTGAGCTGCAAAATTATCAGTGGAAGAAAATTTGGACACTATATCGCCACTACCCAAAGACCTGGACATCTGGTTCAAGAGCCGCAATGTCGATCCCATCTGAATAATAATGGCTTGGACTAAGCGTGCCGTAGATGATATGGTCGGACGATTTGGGGATTAGTGGTTCATGGTATTCTGGTACGCCGGACTTGTGAGACGGATGGTCCGCGGAAAGAAGAGCGTTGAAAAGTCGGTGGAATCTGCCTCCGCGTATGAGACCGACGTCTCCAACCTCGACGGGGCCACACAGCCTCGGTGGACTTGGCTCCCATAGGGCATGACCATACGCAGGATACTTGATTGCAAGGTGTCCACGAAAGACATCGCAATGGGTCATTGGTAGATGTAGGAATAAAGAGTAACTTGCCACGCTGCGGCCGCCTATGGGAAATCGATTATGTATGTTGGGGAGTCTGCTGCTATACTTTACAAGGCAGTCAAATCACGCCGGTCAGAGATAGGATCCAGCGCCTGCATACAGCGCCCTTCAAGTTGCGACTCACCCTCCTCGGCAAGCAAGCTCACGTGAGTGTTGCTTGCGTAATCAGGCCACGAATACTGTTTTTGGTCCCCGTTTTCATGTGGCCACACCAGATTTCGCTCGAAACAGTCTTTTCAATGGCAAACTCGTCGAAACCGACATTTCACAACCTTCATTTACTCTCGTCCTGACTGATCCTCCCGTTCGGGCTGATCCAATCACCTCACTGCCAAGGATGTCCTCCCCTCTCAGCGCCACACACCGACTCAGCTCAACTCGTGGTGTTCGATGGAGACTCCTGGGGAATGAGTAGTGGTGGTCCTTACCGCATTCTACCATAGTGTGTCCCACGAAGCTTCATAAAGTGCATTTCATACTAAACCTTCACTAAGCATCTACAGTTACGGGCCGTTTCGAGGCAAAGAATACCTCCTGGAAATTATCTACTTTTGCACCGGTGCCATCGACCCATTGCCTCTTGTGCGGCATCGCAGTTTCAACAACTTTTCTGCTTATGTGAATGATTCCGCTCCCACCCAATGGAACTTCGTAATGCCCAATATAGTCGATGATGACTGCGACACTTCAATTAACTACGTGACCCGGTCGCTGCAGTACTAGCTGGTCCCGCTATTCAGCAACGGCACTTCAGCGACAAGACGCTCATCGTCCTTAGTTTCGACAAAAACGAATCATCTACCGAAAGTAGTCGAATCTTGGCGTGGCTGCCCGAGGTGCCGCTCCCGACAGTGCGGGAGACATTCCAACGGCTTGACGTCCTACACGCGTTACTCCTCCCTCTCCGTTGTTGTGTCAAACTGAGGGCTCCGGTCGCTCTGTCGTAAGGACACCAACAAGTGTGTCTTCCGCTGCTCCCTCCCTCCCCCCCTTTCAATTCACATCTGTCCACGTCGCACAGAACCTTCTCGGACATCTTTTTGCTCAACACCGACGCAATCGGTTGTACAAACACGATCATTTTCATTTCCAGGTGCAATGGCCCAAAACACGACTGACACAACACCTAGCTGCTCAACCCGACGCTATCCGTGCCCCCCACTGCGCAAAATACATCCTCCGTCGGCGCGGGCGGTGGGTCAGTCTTCGTCGCATCCAGCCTGAACACCAGCTCCACTACAAGCAGTCGCATCAGCCCCGGTCAATCTCATGGCACATGGGGCCGCTCGGGGGCCAAACGCGGTGCCGTCGAACAGGAGTAGCGGGAATAGCAATGATCAGCGCTGAAATGGTGCGGGACGCGAAAGAGGAAGACGTGCGTACTGCTGTATTCAACGCGATTCTCGTCGGCTTTGCGGCCTTTTCGGGCTTAAGCAGACTGACGATGACCTTTATTCTTTCTTTGTTGCGTTTAGGGTGTAACACAGGACTTTATGGACGCTTCGGCAGTGGTAGTATGGATAATGGTATTTTCTACCATTTTGCGAGATTTGAGCTGGGTACAACAATGACAATACAGTACGTACATGACTTGTATGTGCCATGGTAACCCCGACATTTGTCTGTTCCAAGGCTAACCATGCGCATCAATGACGAATGTTGATGGTATCGGAAAATACTGCAGTTGGGTAACCCCTCTGAATACAATTCCTGGACGACGCGCCTGTTAGTATTTACCTCCTTTGGATAAGGAAAATCGAGTCAAAGTCAATTGGTCCGCCCCCGTCTGGCATGGAACGCACGCATATCCAGTATCAGACTAAATTCTTTCTGCTGCTTTTAGTACCCTTGGACGATGTCCCGCACGCAGCATGGATGCAGTATATTAACTACTGTATGGCGAGGTAATGTGTACATCCGTCTCTAAGTCAAGATCGTGTCTCAGTTTCCTGGCTCGAGTGAACCCCACGAGTTTAAGATTCGGTGTACATTGGTTCTACAAACTCCCAGTATATCCCAGTATGCTAACCTAAGACGTGAACGTCGAAAAACGATACAACAAGCTCATCTTCTGGGCTTGTCTGTAAAAGAACAAAGGTCAACACTGGTCAACGACATAAAATCCGAAGCGTACCCGGAAACCCAGAATCCTCTCATCATCCATCATAACACCATCATATTGATATTCATCCTGGGTCACAATCTCGACATAGGGCAGCGACGACCACACATCTTCTTGAAATATTGAACGCGCGGTAAGCACACTATCCTCCACTTTAAGGGACATCCGATTTCCATTTGGAAGCTGCGTGCTCCAGTTCCCCTGCTGCGACTGCCCACTTGCAGATGCCAATGCACGAGCGGCGCGCACAGCATACGGATTAAAGTCTCGCACTATAATCGGCGTCGGCGTACGATCCTCCAACATGACCTCCCGCTGGCCAGCCGTCGTCTCTGTGTAGTGCATTGGCGTGGGGTTTCCCACGAACAAGCGGGTCGCAGGGGGGCCCCAAACAGACCATGGCACCTCCACGAGCGCGGGCGCGGGCTCGGGGGCGGAACTGAATGGCGCACATGCCCTGTGCGCTGTGGGGATATGAGCAAGAAGCGCACGGCGGTGCACAATAAGTGTGAGCCAATTCATCTGAGTCCCAAACCAGTGGTTATAGGACAAATTGAAAATAATGATCGCATCTTCCGCCTTGTCATGGAAAGGTCGATGGGATCGGGATGGCCCGGGGATGTCAAGAGGTCCTGAACTGGTTGGATTTGGCTCTGCGCGACAGTAGAATTCGAAGAGTGAGGTGCTTTGAATGAGCGGAGGAAGGTGAAGCGCGCATAGAGGCACGATATGGGGTTTATCATCGTTATCAATCACAATCTTGACTATTTCGAACGTATTTTGGATCAAATTGGGAATCACAAGGGTGTCTTGCGAGAGGTGGCTGAAGTATTCGTAAGCTCCCTTCTCGGGAGACCCGAGCTGAAAGTAAAGTATCAGCGATGGCGGACGAATTTGCGGTAACCCCAGAACACTCACACTATGCGTCAGGCCCGTTTTCCAGCACACAAGGGAGAATATGTCCTGATTCCTACTCCGTTCAGAAAACGTAACCAACAGGATGAGGAAGTCCCCAACGACGTCAATCTTGGTGCTCAGTCTGTCAAGAGGTAGGATCCTCCTGTCAACGAAGATGACGGGTTGCTCCGCAAGGGGATGGGGCTGGGAAGTTGAAAAGCTCAATAACCGCAATTCCAAGATCGAATTCCTCTCAGATGGATGCTGCACATGGTCCTCTTTACTTCTCTCAAATCAACCCTGGGACGGAAAAGGAGAACAAAAAACGCTCACGCTGTCAGAGCTGCTACCATATCGTGCTCATGCACCGCGAGTTCAATTTGTAAGACCTCGGCTTCAAAGTTATGCCTCTTCCACTCGAAGCTTTGATCCTGTACATCGAACGGCGACGGAAGAGTGAGGTAGGAGTAACCCACAGTGGGTTTGCGGCCCTCACTGGCACGGTCGAGTGCAGTGCCGAGTAAGAGCGCTCCACCAGTGAAGCTCCAGTGATAGGACCGATCGAATGGAATGGGGATGTTAACGGATCTATGAAAATTAAGCACCGCCCATGCTTCCTCCCACTTCTCGAGCATGCGAAGACGCTCGGGATAAGATAAACCCGGACTCAAGTCGTCGCTCACTGCGCAGCGTTCCATCTGAACAAGATAACGTAAGGTAGAGCCACTGCACAGATCATACAGCGAGCGACAAGCGCGCCCGCATGATATGATGTCGAGGGGGGGAAGATATAGAAGGATGCGTGTCAAGAGCTCTGGAGGGAAGTGAAGCAAAGACATCAGTCCTGGGGTCTGGTGGGCGGCGACGGCCATCGCTTGATGTCGTGTGGTGTTCTGATCTGTGAGAAATAGATTATGTATTGTCTGCTATACTATACAAAGCAGTCAAATCACGTCGGGGACAAGGTTTGAAATCCGGAAGATCCAGCGCCTTCATGATTTAACGCCCTTCAAGTTGGAGTTGCGACTCGTCATCCCGTACTGTCCCG
>Ga0307509_10010905_pt1 | contig 11078 bp, 14 predicted proteins | sample 10_EM_MG_FD_202245 | JGI IMG/M metagenome (GOLD analysis project Ga0307509, IMG submission 202245) | Populus trichocarpa ectomycorrhiza microbial communities from riparian zone in the Pacific Northwest, United States - 10_EM | ecosystem: Host-associated > Plants > Roots > Unclassified | place... | reverse complement strand
CGACGGGCCGTAGATATAGGATCTTCACGCGACCATCTAAGTACTTTCTTACAATATAACTTTACCTTTACCTTTACCTTTACCTCTCGCTTGTATGCAAGCATTCGAGCTCTTAGCGTCAGAGCAACCAAGACTTTATTAAGATACGAAGAAGTTCCCCCTACACCTCTCCCCAATAAGACATTGGTGTGAGATACGAAGAAGTTCCCTCTACACCTCTCCCCAATAAGGCATTGGAGTGAGATACGAAGACTATAAGATAGTCTACCAACGAAGAAGAGATTATAAGTTAATCTCGGAAAGAAGAATACTCTCTCGGATATTCAAGAACTAGCACGGACTATAAGGATAGTCTGACAAAACCTAAGTAAGTAATTTGTTACCTGTCGCATAAATAACCACATCAGGGTAGGATTGTTACACTGACTATGCGTAATCTTGCCTTGTGCCAACATCTCATCAAGGTAGGTTTTCAGGGTATTTAATTGGTATTGTGACATAGGGTAGACAGGTCCCCAAGGAGGTTCTTCTCTTCTTCCTATTCTTCCCACATACTGGGCCTTTGGATTGTATGCGACCGTTTCGTCATACTCAAATAGATCCTGGACGGCCTCATGCTCGACATGGTCGTGACATGTCATCTGTCCAAAACTCCATTTTTTTGGTTCATCTATATCCGACATGTGCTGTTCATGGTACCACCATCTGAAAGGTATGATAAGGTCAAAATGTCCTGTGGGCGCTATTTCAGCGGAGATGATGGACCTATGGCCATTTCCGATTTCCAATATGATAGGGCGAGTATATCTTTGACCGCCTGATGAGCTTGATAGCCCATCGAATCCACCTATTTTGATAGGTTTCCTTTGGACTTTAAAGGGGATGTCGAGTTGCTCGACTAACTTTTCGCTTAGCAGGAAACAACTAGCTCCTGAGTCCAGTAAAACGTTAATGTACCTGCGTTTGCCCTCAATATCTAATTGGGCAGTATTAGGCATACCGGAAGGCTTAGCCTTCCATTAGTGAATAAAGACCTATAGTTACCCTACCTTAGGATTCTGAGTTCAAAAGGACAAGCCAACACCCCCCTCCCGCACCATCGTTGGGACGGCACTAGATTGGCAGACGCCGCCGTAATTACGTCCCCTCACAAAAGACATGGTCATTGGAGCCCTCCTCGTCTGCCCGTATAGTTCGCGGCCGTCCGTCCAACCGGATCCCGTTCGCAGGATATATGAGTGAAGACCTTTGGCAAGCTTATGCAAGTGGGGCGAGCCAAATCGGTCAATGTCGCATAAGGTTACCTAGCACTAAGGACGACAGTCGCGAAGGTGGTCACAAGGTAACGGGACGTTTTCACAGACAATGGTTAGGCAACACATTCTATACTCCACACTCTCGCGATAAAAGTCGCAGAAGTGAATGGTGTTGTCAGATGAGGTAGTTTGAGCAATCAGGCATGCCCGCACTCACGCAGGTCAATAGTATCCTTCGGATACTGACGGAACCATACGATAACGATATGACTATAGAGGAATAATGGCCATTGGAGCGATTATTGTGACAAGTCCATCTTATGCCTGGCAGATGTCGGTTGCAGGATATATGCAATGCTGTGAGGTTCGATAACAAAGCTGGCCCCTTTGTTGGTTCGATCATGGAGACCATTCTGCGTATGCAAATGGTAAGCAAGACTCCATGCCGACGAAGATGGATCATAACCAATGGTCTGATGTGTGGGAGCACCGTCAGGAAATTTCATGGTGTTGCAATTCGGAAGTCGAACTGAGATAACAGAATTGTCAGGGTCAAATGGTGTTCGCACTTCTTAGAAGAAGCTGGAGTTTGTCGGTCCTTAGTTAGTATGAGCACTAGATGTAGCCCGCGACCACCCAGAGGCGGCATATAAATATCGAGGTGCCTCTCAAGCTATTTTGAACATTTTCAAGCAACGGAGAAGAGATCTTATCAATATAAGTTTTTTACGTTGGCAAAATCTTTATCACTTTACCTACCGCTGTTGTTAAACATTGAGCCTTCCTAGACAATCTCCGTCTACGATTAAGATTATTGGCCTGAGTTATCTCGCAAGACTTTGAGATACGCTCCTTTTTAAGAGTATAATGATAGTTCTCCTTGGTACCAAGGCTCACTATATGACAACTCTCCTCAGCGAAATAAGTGAAGCGTTCATTTTCGACCCCTGATCTCTCACCCATTCTATCTTCGAACATCGATTCTACTCGTTTGAAGAACTTTTAAAAGATACACCTCATATTCTCCAAATACTTTACCTTTTCCCGCACGGCAATATTGTTGCCGCTGTCACTACAACTGCTCTGAAGGACGAAGCCCTTGTTCAAGAACCAGACGAGGAGTGGAACACTCCCTATCCCACGAGGGATATAAAAGCCTACAAGTTCCCAGACAACTTCTGGAACACCCCATACCCTACGTCCGACAAGGACATTAAGATCCCGCTTATCTGGCTTAACCCTAAGTCAATTGAATAAGCATCATCAGATGCCCTCCAAACTGGTGCAAATAAGCACATAGAAATTCTTGGGTGTATCGGCGACCTAACACATCTCAATCACCAATCATGAGAGAAGAAACCCACGATTCTGAAATGACTGGACGGGATGAGACTATCATCCATAGCAGTAGCCGAACTCCAGGCCCACTAGATACCAGTACAATTGGAAAGATAGCTCTTGGACGACTAGCGCGAGGACGATCTAAGACACCAACTTTTAAATTTGTCTCAAGGGAAGAGTTAAACCAATTCGCAGGTCACCTTGAAGGAGTTCTTGGAAGATTTAGTCAACGAATAGCTAGAGAACAAAGATCCATGTACCTAGATATCGGAAGACTATCTAGCGAAGCCCAACAACAGGCAAGAGGGTTAGGAAAACTCCAGCGCCAGTTGGAACAAGGTGTGTCATACTAGTCGAGGAATTAAGCAGGTTCGAAAGGACCATCGACAAGTTGGCCCAAGAGTCCAAAACTATTCAGGCAGAAATCGTAGAAAAGGTCCAAGGAGAATTCCAAGCCCAACAAGCTCGTCAAGCCGAACAGGCGGAACACAGCCAGTGACAGGACGAGCAGCTTCGGGACCATATTCTCGAAGTAGAGGAAGCCTGAGGAAAAGCACAATGCCAACTACGTGTCGGTTAAAAATCGACACAAGGAGGAACATGAGGAGGCTGCGAGAGATCAACAAGGACCTGATGAAGCGGAAATGGTGAAGCTTCATGACATCCTGAACGATCTAAAAGCCCACGTAGGAGCCATATCAGCTCCACGGTCAGCAGCCCCAACTGTAGTTACTGATAATAGGGAACGGCCCGTACGGAATACCGACGGAGCTCCAAAGAAACAGTCAAATCCCACTCCTGAACAAGGAGGAAACGGGGGAGGCCAAATACCACCAACGACTATGCACGGGGCAGGATCCCCGACCCAAACGATGGTGGCGACGACGACGACGACGGCCAGGATCCGAAAGGAGGCCCGAGTCGCAAAGAAAAAGGGAAAGGTCCAAAGGGACAAGATCTCAAGGAAGACGACGAAGAGGAGGACGTGGTAGAAGTCATGGCAAAGGCAATTGCTCGAGAATGACTACTACACACCAAAAGACCCTCTGACCCTCCGTGGGTATTCAACAGTAAGTCCCATCAGGATATTCGAATATGGTTAATGGCAGTTCAAGATTATTTTAAACGGAACAGCCACCAATGGACCATGGAAACAGATCGAATCAAATATGCCATGGGACAAATGGAAGGAGAAGATGTAGCTCCTTTCAAAGATACCTATCTGAAAAAGATGTCGGGGGTAATAGGATATAGAAAGGAGATCGGTTACAAAAGATGGTTCATATTTGAACAAAAAGTAACTGAAAGATTCGCACCTACCCATGAGACAGAAAGGACCCACAAGTTAATGAAACTTGAAAGATATCATGGGCATATACGACAATTCCTTTTGCGAAGGGAGAACCACAACATTAAAGTGGGACTCCAAGGGGTAGCATGGAGAGACATGCTTAAAGCTCAGATGCTGGAAGCCGGACTATTAAGACTATCGTTCGAAACGTATCCCAACGATGAATTATGGCTGGCAGGTTTCAAAAATGCCATGATTCAACATGAGAATCACGAGGAAGACAAACGCCTAAGACACGGAAAGGGTGAATCCTCGGGGACATCAATAAGTCGGAAAACAGAAGACCGAGCCTCGACAAAGAGCTATCCAAGACCCCCCAAAAGGTATACGGTGGAAAGACGGGCCGCCTATATCAAAAGCCTAAGGTACCCCGTAAGAAGAAGGAGTGGTCAAAAGAAAAGACAGCTACCAATAAGAAAGAGGTAATACACACAGACTGGGACAAAGCTCACGACTCCATCCCTAAAGATATTGTTGATCGACGAAGAAATAAGAAGGGATGCACACGATGTGGAATGACAAACCACTTCTGGAAACAGTGTCGAAACGAGCAATCCGTCACGACATTCGGTACCAAAAGGTACAAATCAAATAAGCCAAAGCGTGATCAACCTCAAACCCAGAGAAAAAGAGTAGCTGTTGTGGCTGAACGAAGCCAGGGAGAAAGTTCACGAACAGTGAACAAAATTGATCGTGCGGTTGCATGGAACCTGTACGACAGCGAGTCACTATACAAGTGCTCTCAGGCACAACCGGCGACGGCAGATGGGTAGTCCGCCTGTAACGCTGGGAATCGAAACTCAAAAAGAAGAACACGGCGCGCACCTTGTGACTGAGGTCCCAGAACGAAGAGTCTATATCGAATGAAGCCCTTGGTCGGTGAACCTCCACAAACCATCTCCCCTACACCTCCGGCGATTGAAATCTCAACACCAGGGAAATCATGGTGGAATCCACCGCCACCCCCTCTCCTCCCCCTTGATGGCTTCTGCCTAGGAGAGCGATGCCACAACCCCGCCTCTCCCTCTGGGGTCTGCCCCCTCCTCTACGGGGTTCTTGTTCCTGTTCATCGTTGACACCCGCTCATGAAGTTCAGTTCTCCCCCTTACGCCGCACTTCCTTTGCACCTCGCTTAGGTTTTGCACGGTCGGCACTCTGTCCTCTTCGCTCACGGTCGGCGCTGAGCTTTCCAAGCCCTTTGCGAAGTACCTTTCCGTCTCGGTTATGTGGTCCTGTCGGGGAACACTTCAGTTAGTACCTTGAGCACCTCGTCTTCGTTTGGCATTCGGCAAAGCATCGGCCGCGGTTACGCTAGTCGGTCGTCTCAAGTGTTCGGAAGTCCTTCCTCCTCCCATCCCCATTGCTCTACCTTCTTGGTTTTCGTCCCGTTGCTCAGTTACAGCTACTCCCATCCCCCCTCTTCCCACCCCCTCAGCTGACACCTGACTGCTCCCCTCCCCACAGTCGATCCTCGGTCGCTATACAAAAACCCGCCTCGGTTATGCCCGTCCTCCTGGCCGTCGCTAATGCCCCTTTGGCACACCCTCCGGCGACCCCTCCCCAGAGTCGCCTCCATACACTGTCCTATCCTGCCATCGGGCACCCCTTCGTCCCCCGGCACCGCTCCGGCGCCCAGGTCCATACTTTCATTTCCTAGCTCAGGCTGATACATGTCACTTATCAGACTTAATTTTCCTTTGTCAGGGGTTCATACATTTCTTTTGTTCACCTTATGGTTTTCACAGATGTCACTAAGGGTTCTCCTCTCCTTCCTGCTTGTTTCTTTCCTTCCTATTTCCTGCGGGTGTACATGTATATTCGAGGGATTTGGTTGGGTGATAGGCGAGATGTGCGGTTGGTCTCATACCAGAGGGACTTGGCGGTTTGGATGTTTCCTGGGGTGAGGAGGGTAGGGTTTTTGTCAGCCATATCATTAAAGATGCATGCTGTCTTTGTACCTTAATAAAACAAACGCAATTGATTTACAAAAGAAAAAGAAAGAAAGAAAAAGAAAAAGAAAGAAAAGAAACTGGTTGGTGAACCTCGGAGAAACGACTGTTAGAAATATCAGAAGAAGGGGAACCAAGTCATAAGATGCAGGAAGAGAATCCAGCCAAGCACCGAGACGACACAATATCGATGTAATAGTTCATAGAAGTCTATAATTGAGTTTGATCGTGTTAAAGGAACTGGAACTGGATAAGGGAACAAAGCAGGGTACGGATCAAGGAAAGATTGAGAGACGTTGAGGGCCGGGAAGGATGCAAAAAAGCGTGATTCAGGTTCCGACTTTGCATGACTGGAAGGTAGCCAATAGAGACGAGACTATTCTACCTCGATCTGAGGGACAAGATGGCCCAAAATTACCGGAACCTAGCGAAAGCGGACGCTGCACATTAGGGGATTGATAAAAGACACTGCAAGTGAAAAGCTAGGATACAATCGGCTATTCAGACTCACTATCTCTTTTAAACTATCCCTGAGACCAAGACAGGTGCCGCTCTAGTACAAGGGTTCCGCTTACCTTCAGGAAGAGCATGGGCGAGGATAATTACCCGAGCTGTGGCTTTAGTGACTAGGGCACGCTTAATTTAAGCCTATACGCTATCCAAGGCCCGACAGGTTTCTCGGTTAAAACCAAATGGTACAGACGAAGGTGTCATTCCCAGTCAGTTGCCAATGGTCCACGAATTACGCCGATGATACGGATTGCGCAGGCCTAGTCGCAAAGTGCAGCCATTGTGCGAGACGGTAATGCCTAGTATTTAGGATCTCCTCGGCAGGGGGTAAAGACCGCTGGGTGTGGGCAGTCCGAAATACTAATTCAGAAAGTTTATCTGAGGAGTCCTCTCTGGACGAAACTGCGCGTGTGCGGTAATAAACAACCACAGTCAACGAGACAATGCATTTTAAGAGAAAAAGGGAAGAACCAGATAGCCCTCACAGGCCAATACCGAGTTCTCGAAAACATTATTCATGTCGGGAACGACCTGCCCAACTAGATGTTGAGGGCAAACGGACGCGCATTCATGTTTTACTGGACTCAGGTGCCAGTTGCTTTCTATCAAGCGAAAAATTAGGAGAACGGCTCGACATCCCTTATAAAATTCGAAAGAAACCTATAAGAAAAGTGGGATTCGACGGGCTTTCAAGCTCCTCCGACAGTCAAAGATATACCCGCCTCATCACACTGGAAATCTGAAATAGACATAGGTCTCCCATCTCCGCCGACATAGCGCCCACAGGACGCTTTGACCTTATAATCCCCTTTGGATGGTGGTACCACGAACACCACTTATCACACTTAGACGAACCGAAAAAAGTGGAATTTCGGACAAGAGACATGTCGTTATCATGTCGAAGATGAGGCCGTAAAAGACCAATTTGAGTACGACGAGACGGTCGCATACGATCCAAAGGCCCAGTATGCGGGAAGAATAGGAAGGCTCGAAGAAAAGGATCCTATGGAACTGGAAACCTTGCCACGAGAATATGCTCAGTTGAAGCATTTGTTTCGACGAGAGGGATCGGAAAAAATGGCCCGGGGACGGACGTTTGATCACGCAATCGACTTTAAGGAAGGATCAGAACCTCCATGGGAACCCGTCTACCCTATGTCACAATACCAATTAAATACCCTGAAAACCTACCTAGATGAGATCTTGGCAGAAGGCAAAATTACGCATAGCCAGTGACCTGCTGGAGCGCCAATTTTGTTTGTACCAAAACCACACTGTCGCTCACGATTATGTGTGGACGACCGACAACTCAACACGTTGAAGATTCTCGATAAATATCCGCTTCCTTTAATGAGCGAATTACGAGATCGGGTTGCAGGCGCGACAATATTTACGCAGTTAGACTTTAAGGATGGTTATTACCTGATTAGGATTAAGAAAGGGGATGAATGGAAGACAGCGTTCAGGACTCTGTACGGACAATACGAGTACAAAGTCATGGTGTTTGGATTGGTCAATGCTCCTGCACTCTTCCAACGCATGATGAATAAAATATTACGCGAATTTCTCGACCAAGGGGTAGTGGTGTACTTAGACAACATCCTCATCTACTCCAACACGCATGCGGAACATGTCGCAATGGTCAAGAAAGTACTTTCGCGATTAATGGAACACCAGTTAGCGGTTTCCATTAAAAAATCCGAGTTTCATGTGAAAGCTGTTGAATTTCTGGGATATATTGTGGCAACAGACGGAGTGACAATGAGTACGAGGAAGGTGGACTCCATAAGGAAATGGAAAGCACCAAGGTCGGTGAAGGAAGTTCAAATTTTTCTTGGCTTTCCAAACTTCTATCGAAGGTTCATCGAAAAATTCTCGAAGATATGCAAGCCAATAACGGAAACCCTGAAAGGAGTCAAGCAAAACTTCAGCTGGGGACGAGAGCAGAATATAGCGTTTGAAAAACTCAAACAGCGGTTTACGACAGTGCCAATCCTGGCGCATTTCTACCCGGAACGGGAGACGGTAATCGAAACCGACGCAAGCGACTTTGCACTCGGGGCAATTTTATCTCAATTTCAGGATAAAAGACTTCACCCAGTGGCGTTCCATTCCAGAAAATTGAATTCAGCTGAACGCAACTATGAGATTCACGATAAGGAACTCCTAGCTATATTGGAAGCGTTTATGGAATGGAAACACTACTTATAAGGTGCAGATAAGACGATTACGGTTCATACTAATCACCAAAATTTGCAACACTTTTTGACGACAAAAAAGTGGAATCAAAGGCAAATTCGTTGGGCGCAGCTGCTTGCATCGTTTAATTTCAAGATTATCTATCGACCGGGGTCCCGAAGCGGTAAACCCCACGCATTGAGCAGACGACCGGAGTATCGTCCTGAGGAGGGAGCTGAGCACACCGAACAATCAATTTTGAATCCAAACACTTTTCAATAAGCCTGGTACAGGATGAACCAGTTCAGGAAAAATTGAGAAGACGTTTGCTAGTACAACGAGCCGTGGCCATTCAAGTAATGAAAATAGCAGCAAAGGCCACGCAACCCTCAAGAGGCTCAAGGTTTTCGGCAGGACACGACTTATACGCCCTAGAGGACCTGCTAATCCCAGCAAGAGGACAGAAGCTTGTCCGAACCGGAATTGCGATAGGAATCCCACAACAGACTTATGCTAGAATAGCCCCGCAAAGTGGCCTAGCATACAAAGAAAGTATAGGAATCGGCGGACCAGTGATAGAGGCCGACTGTACAGGAGAAGTCAAAGTAATTATGATGAATCATGGCAAAAAGAGTTATCAGGTTGAGGAAGGGGACCAGATTGCACAAATGATCTTCGAAAAAATAGATATGTCTGGAATGATAGAGGTAGACCACCTACAAATAACCCATCGGGGAAACAAAGGATTTGGGAGCACTGACCTATTGCCTAAACGAACCATCCCAGTAGAACAGGTACAGCCAATCATGTGTGAGCTATATGCAGACAGCCGGGATAACAGATTATTTAGCGCAAATGATATCGCACAAAACCCATGGCTTACCCAAGAAGAGGTCATGGTGTCAAGCACTATGATATCCAAAGCTCTACTACAAGAGTACGAGTTAGAACTGTGGGAAGAAGTCCAAGAAGCGTCAAGAAACGACTTGGAATGGTTGAGCAGAGAAGCAACGCTATAAGATCTAATAACCCGGGGCAAGGAATTGCCTACGAATTGGCAATATAAGGGCGGGTTCCCCTACTTCAAAAGTCGGCTCTACATACCTGCGAACGATGCGCTAAAAACTAAGATTGCGAAAGGATGCCATGACTCAAAGGTAGCAGAACATTCTGGAGTGGAACAGACAATAGAGATAATCATGAGAGATTTTGATTGGAAAGGACTCACTGAGTGGATAAATGACTACATTCGGTCATGTGATGAGTACCAACACAATAAATCCCCTCGGCATGCACGATGGGGATTACTTCAACCTCTCGAAACCCCATACACAGCATGGAACTCTATCTCAACTTATTTGATTACCAAACTACCGCAATCACAAGGCTACACTCAGATTTTGGTAGTAGTCGACCGATTCACAAAAATGGCACACTTTATCTGTCTCTCAATAAACGCAACCGCAAAGGACGTCGCAAACGTTTTCCTACGAGAAGTCTGGAAACTTCACGGTCTACTGACAGAAATCATATCCGATATGGATGCAAAATTCTTACAAGAATTTTGGGAATCCCTATGCAAGTTGCTAGGGATTAAAAGGAAAATGTCGACAGCATACCACCTACAAACGGACTGTAAGACGGAAAGAACCAACCAAGTGCTGGAAGGTTACTTAAGAAATTTCGTCAACTACGACCAAGACGATTGGTATCAGCAGTTACCCTTAGCCGAATTCGCGTACAACAATTCCACAACCAATGCACAGAGAATGTGACCCTTCTTCGCGAATTACGGCTACCATCCACAAACAGAATGGATGAGAGAGCGATAAGCTCAGAAGCCGGGGGCTGAGTTGTACAGCCACTGGATGAAGGCGATTCACAAACGAGCGGTACATGCGCTAAATTATACCCGAGAGGCAATGAGAAGATACTATGACCGAAAAGCATTACAACAGCCGGACTATAAAGAAGGCGATTTGAGAATGTTAAATGGAAAGAATATTCGTACAAAACGGCCCACGAAGAAAATAAGTCTCAAGCTCTGTGGACCCTTCAAAATCATAGAAGCCAAATGACAACGCGCTTTCAAACTCGAAATATCGCCTACGTGGGAGATACACCCAACTTGCCATGTTTCGCTGTTGGCACCTTATCGATCGTCGATCCGAGAAGGAAGAGAACAGCCTCCACGAGAGCCAGAAGAGATTGATGCCGATCTCGAATGGGAAGTGGAACGAATTGTAAAGAGTACAATAATCTCTTATACAAGGAAGGTTCAGGGTCGCAATAAGCGAACGCTATTAAACTAGGATCGACGGCGACGACAGTATGGCGACAACGAAACGGTAAACGCCAAGGAACTCACACCTAAACGATCGCACACAGGAAAGGGGGAAAAATCTCTTCACTAACAACAACAGTCTCTCGCATCCACGACACTCAACAACAACCATCTAACTAAGGACAAAAGGATAAGTATATATCATCCTT
>Ga0307509_10010904_pt1 | contig 11079 bp, 11 predicted proteins | sample 10_EM_MG_FD_202245 | JGI IMG/M metagenome (GOLD analysis project Ga0307509, IMG submission 202245) | Populus trichocarpa ectomycorrhiza microbial communities from riparian zone in the Pacific Northwest, United States - 10_EM | ecosystem: Host-associated > Plants > Roots > Unclassified | place... | reverse complement strand
GGTTATAAGCCCACGCTTGGTCGACCTACTCCTTGTCTTTCACAATCACTGTCGCCTTTCACCACCGTCGTCGCCTTCCACCTCGCTATGCAGCTTCCCCAAAGCACCCACAATCACGAACTGTCAATCCCCCAGAATCGAGGACCCCCGTTGGTATCAACGTGAGTAGACACATTCCATGGGATTCCGTGACACTGATATTATGTGAACGCTAGTATGGGTCACGAGACCAACATCCACTCGATACGAGCCTTGGAGAGGCGGATCGAAGGGGGGCAGGGAGACATAATCCAGCTCAAACGGGCCCGAAACTCGTTGTTGAACATATCCACGTGCACACCTCCTGAAGTCCTCGGACGCATATTCGCCTGGAGCCTCGCTCGGGATGCATACCGCCCGCCCCACTCCCGGGACTTCGGAGGATTGCAGAGGGGCTCTTACAACTTCCTCCTCGTTTGCCACCACTGGTTTGAGGTCGCGTCTCGCACCCCAGAACTCTGGAGCTTTTGGGGGAACACCATGCAGGATTGGAAGAAACGTCATCACCGATCCAGTGCCACTCCTCTCAACCTAGTGCTGTATGGAGAGATATCCGACGCCCGTGTCCTCTTCGACGAATCCATCCAGGATGCAGTCAGGAGTCGCGTCACGCGAGGGTCCATACGACAGGTTCATCTGAAGTCCGGCGATGGTGGCACCCTGACCTCTGTCATTTCGTCATTGACCCCCGGCGACAAAGGTTGTCGGAACGAGAATATCAAATCGATCGTTTTGGGAAGCTGGGGGTTCACTTCCGTGGACGTCTCAAATTTCTTCGCCCGGTCCCACCTTTCAGGGTTGCGTTTCCTCGACCTCTGCGGGATATTTCGAATTTCATCGTGGGATCAGCTGGCATCCCGAACCACACTTCTGACTACCCTATCGCTCAAAATCAACGCATCCACTCCACCACCCGCCCTAACCGCACCTCAGCTGTTCTCAATCCTCACCAAAAATCCCAATCTTCAGGAACTCGCCCTGTCCGGTGTACCCCTCCCCAACGTTACCGACGGATCCGCCTCCAAGGTCCCGCTGCGCAACTTAAAAATGCTCTCTTTGGCGGGGGAATTCCGTCAGCTTTTTGGGTTACTGCACCGATTGGTACTCCCGGAGACATTGGATAGGTTGGACCTGAGTGTATCCGATTCCACGGTAGAGGATGCTTCACAAACCCTCGCACCGTACATACGGGACTACTTCCGACGCGACACCAGGTTTCGAGACAAACTAGAGGTTTCTTCCTCCACCTCTCCCGATTCCATCTCAATCTCAGCCAACGTGGTATGTGTCGACCCTAGTGTACTGGAACAGGACCCACCGTATGTGGGGTTCAAGGTGTTCCTTGTCAACCAACCTCCTCCGGGCGTCCTAAAGCAACTGTTCGTCGAACTTACCGCGCTCGTTCCACGAGAGCGTGTTATCCTCTTCAACGCCAGCCCCGACCTGAAACTGCTAGAAGAACCGTTTCTCATGATGCCGAACATCGAAATATTGGCAGTCACCAGCGCGGAGTTGGCCAAGGGATTTCTGCAGCCAAACCCGGATGGGCCACACGCCAACAAAAAACTCCTCCCCTCACTCGAGAAGTTGTGTCTGCAGGACGTTACCCTGAATGATGACGGTTGGAGTAACCTGACGGATTACCTGACCCGTCAAACCTCCGATGGCCAAACCGTCTCACTTGAGATGGTTGGTGAGTTCCCTGATATGAGTCCGGAAGAGGAGGACGAGATAGAGGGTCTGGTTGAAGAGTTTATTTGTGATGAATTCCCGACGACGGACGCGGGTGAACAGCCATACGTTGGTCATTCATGGTCTCTGTAGCAACCATTCATTCCCACTACAACGGCGTTCGCCAAATAGATACCAGGCGAGAGAACGCCGTCGGAACGCCAGATCTCCCAGCTGTTCACGTTTACCCCAGAGAGGCGGCACTCCCCAGTCCTACTCTGGAGAGGGGGAGGATGCCCGCGCAGGGCATCCACACGGAGAATTCGTGCAGTGTAAAGGAATTTACTGCACGTTCCGGAGAAATGAACACGATCAGGTCGAGGGACAGTTTCGCCAGTTCGTTCGATGAAAGTGGTTGTCAATAGAGCTGATCGCATGCCATTCCGGGGATGGCTTGGGAGAGCCTTCTGTAGTAGCCCTCGATAAACTCTAACTCCTTGAGGACACATACGGCGTCGATTATGCCCGCGCCGACGATCAACGATGACAAGGATGTAGACCAAAAATCAACGTGGTACTGAGCGCTAAGCGCACTCCTCTGACCCGCACTGCGGCGGTCCGCACTCCTCTGACCCGCACTGCGGCGGTCTCCATAAGGGACGACAGACCTTTGAGCACAGAACGAGACCACAGCGGCGCGGGGGACTACTGTGCGGGATGAGCAAGGATAGATAATAAGATATTGACCAGGAACGAAGAGAAGTTGTGACCCCAAATTGGATCGAAAGAGATAACTTGGGCAGAAACCTACAGAGTTTCGATGAGCAGTTCATCACAAGGGGCGGGGGTGAGTTCGAGGTCTTCGAGGGAGAGCTCGTGTCCTGGCAACTAGGAGGGCGTATCTCGGGCGGTGTCTCTGTGGCGCGATTCTGGGTGCAGAGTGAGTCGACCCCGCCGGCGGGGGTATTGGCTTGGCCTGGGAGACAAAACGGCACCCGTGCGGTAGAAAGTTGTGTTACCAACCATCTGACAGGGCCAAGCAGCACCGACTGCAAACGACCCTAGGGTAGCGAGGCGGAATGGGAGGCGGAAGCATCAAGTTTACAGCATGGGGGCTGAAGAAAAAGAGAGGTCCTACCCGGGCTCGAACCGGGGTTACGGGAACAAGCTTCTTCAGAATCCCGTGTGATAACCGCTACACTATAGAACCATTTGAGGGGGCAGGCGTGGAGAGAAGTCATGTCCTATTCACCCTCCTGTCCTCTGCCCAGGGTTCCAGCCCCTCTAGCAAACCATCCCGCCATGGTCGACACGAGGTGGATGTTCGAGGGGTTGTAAGATGGGAATGGAGATGGAGGCATCCCCCCGTGAAGGTTGGAATCCCTGGAATTCGCAGAACGCCTTGCAGCGGGTCGTCAAACGATGAGAGAACGGGGGTTTCCCTGCCGTTTCGGACAGTTGCGTTGGATGAGCTCTAGCCATGACACAAGGAATGGTTTTGAGGGGTTAGCCGACGTCCCAGTCAAAATTTCGGATTTTCCAGGGGAAGGGAGGGGGAGAAGATAGTGGCTGTGCTGCGCGGCCTGGGGGGTGGAACCGATCGGCACCTCGGTTGAGCCGAACAGCTCGCACCTTGGTTTGTCTCCAGCTCATTTCGCAGCCAGGCCCCATTCAATCTCCACTTTGTGACGACTTTCACAATCCACTCTCCTTTCTTCTTCACGACCAACTCATGCTTCCTTCAATATCTCCTCCCATTATCTTCCTCCTCTCCTTATCCTTACACTTTCGCGACACCTCCGCCCAGGATCCTTCTACCCCACGGTACGCAAGAATCTGTCCAAAAAACCACCCATATTCACGTTCCTTTTAGGTGGGGCCAAGCATCTGCTATTATTCAAGAGACCCTCTGGGTCCACGGTGGAAAAACCGACCCCTACAACCAATTTTCCTACACTTCCGCTCCAAACACCAACGATCTCTTCCGACTCGACCTCAATCAGTCCTTCGACCTCTCAAACCCCCCATGGCACATTCAAGGCAGCTGTAGTAACGACCCCGGTTGTCAAGGTCCCCGCATGGCGTTCCATTCACTCTCGGCTTACGACACTACGCATATGCTCATGTTCGGTGGCCAACCGGATCCGAACTCAGATACCGTTCTCCTTGACAGACCGGATTCGGCCTGGACGTTAGACGTCGGGAATCGCGATAGTCCGTCATGGGTTAACGAACCGCAGGGCTGGGCGAACGAGCCGTCGAGGCGGATCTTCCACTCAGCTTCGTCTTCCGGTGGGAAGGTGTTTATCACCGGAGGTCAGAAGCCCGACGGTTCCCAGACCGCACTCAACCAGCACGAGATCTTCGATTATACTGGTCCAACCTTTACCGCCTTACCAACCACGAACGACCCTCCAGACCTATACGGCCACACCTCCCTTGTCCTACAGAACGGCTCTTTACTCGTCTTCGGGGGCTACAGCCAGTCCCAGGGCACCCTGCTCCCATTTTCGACCATCTGGATCCTGGATACTTGGGCTGACACCTTTACATGGTCCACGATCCGGATCGACAATACCACCTTGCCCTCTGGGAGACGTAACTTTGCTGCTGTCGTCTTATCAGATGGCAGGATCCTAATTCACGGGGGATCCGACGCTGTTTTGCAAACGACTTTCAGCGATGGTTGGATACTGGACACGACCAAGGATCCTATGGCCTGGACTCACGTAGATTCACTCTCAACCCTAGGCTCAAGGCGGGACCACATGGTTGTGGCGATCGGGTCGGTCGTCATCTTTGGATTCGGTGCGTCTTCTGTCCAATGAGTTTGACGCGTAGTCGTTGAATGAAGGTTCCAGGATATAGCGGAAACGGCCCAGCCCCAACACCGATAGCGGTATACGACCCATCGACAGGAACCTGGCCCTCGACCTACACGCCGCCTTCACCATCCTCCCCACCGATAAATACCTTCGTTCCCACCCAGACGTCACAGTCGAGCGTCGTGTCCAATACCAAAACAAACTCGCACACCTCCAAGACTAGAACCCCCGTACCAACTAACAGCGGAGGCGGTGGCAACGCCCCAACCGGTAGCTCCCACATCACCGCAATCGTGGTTGGTGTCGTCCTCGGAACCCTCGCCCTTGTGGTTGCCTCGATTGTCGTACTAGTCATCGTCCGACGTCGCCGTCCACGCGATGCTCGGTTCCACATGATTTACCCCTCAGAAGACGACGAGAATCCACACGCGGCGACCGCAATACCCGTCGCACAATCGGCAACTTCCCGAAATCACGCCCCGTTCTTTGGCTTCGGTATCATTGGAAGTCGAGATTCACCTCGGCGGCGTGACATGCTCGCCGACGAAGACACGAGGCGTTTCAACGAACATTCACACGTGCGGGATACGAGCGGTACAAGCTCTTTCTTGGAAAAGTCGGCGGTACTCATGCAGGGCTCGTGGCCTTCTCTCCGCTCAGTTGGCGCACTCTTCGGCGTCAATACCCTGGCGTCTAGACGGGCGCCGAGTAACAGTAGTTCATTCCAGGGTTCCAGAAACGGTTCGATAAGGGAAAAAGATCCGTTTTCCGACCAAGCTGCGCTCGTGCCCTCACATGAAGGAACGGGATCCAGACCCCAAGGCAGATCGGCGGAGTCATCAGAATGGTCCTTGCTCGCTTCCCAGACTCACCACGATCACCAGGACCCTTTCGAGGATGACGAGATTGACTATTATCGTGACGGCGAGTCGGACGCCCGCTCTCTTAGGAGCGGCGATGTGGATCTAGACCGCACGCTGGAGGAGAACCCACCACGGTCCCTCCTAAGCCAACACTATCCAGGAAACGACCTTCACGCCACGCTGAATGATGTCGCATCGGGCGCTCTACCAACCGTTCTGGAAGCGCCTTCATACCGGAGTTCAGGACCGTCTTCGGATTCAGACCCGTACCCGCGGAGCCCTTTCAGCACTTCGGGCCGATCACAAGGAGACTTGGTGGCCAACCTTGGGACGGGCACCTCCCGGAGTCTCAGCAACAGCACCGGACATGAACCCGACTCCCCAATTCGATATGGTCAACCCGGCTCGCCTGTCCCAACGAAATCCTCTTTCATTGACGCGAATCCAACTCCTTACCATCCTGTGAAGAGATCGGACAGCTGGTGGTCGAGATTCTCCAAATCCGCGTTCTTGGACCGTCGGCCGAGCGACGCCAGTGGTCACGGAGCGGGAGGTGGAGGTGGGGGGTTCTACAGAACGAGGAGCGGAAGTCTCTCGGGAAAAACATCCATGGGCCCGCTCATCACTGAATTCCGAGATCCAAAGCCTGCACCGAAGCTCGTCGCGATCGAGGAGAATTCGCCAGAGTCACTCTGGGACCCATCAAGACAAGGAGGTGGCGACTCAAGCTTCTCCGGTAACCCCGCCCGCCGCGAGGGCGACGACTCTCAAGGGACAAATCTCAAACGGTCTGCTACAACACCTCACGAACGGGTGTACGTCAACACCGCACACGGAAAGTCTATCTCGAGTTTACAAACTACAAACACGGAAGCGCTCGAGAGGATCGGCCGAATGGACATCGTTCAACGGGAGGTTACAGAATCCTCGACGAACTCCCGGGGCGCAGGACCAGAACCGGTCAGACTCGTCACCGCCCCCACAGAGTTTGGGGCCCGAGAGCGCGAAAACGATGGGTCTCTGAACTCCAGGGTCGCGATCCAGACGAAGCCCCCCCTCACCCCTAGGCGCACCTCATCGAGTGGTGGGGTCGTTGCGTCGAGGATAAAGGCGTTCGAGAAGATGGAGCCGAAGAGGGAGGCCGTCAAGTACGGTCTCGCACCGCACCAACCACTGTTCGTCGCGAACCCCGATTCGAGGAAAACTGGCTCGTTGGATTCCATCTGACGAGCCGGATTGGGTTGTATCATCACCCCTACTCTGCCTCCCATTGCATTTAACATAGAATCATCCCTTTCTCATTGTTTTCCACGGACGCTGCTCTGTTCCCGGTACGTAAAGACTTCTCACTCTCCTCCCTTTGGTCGGTTTCTCTCCCTGCCACACCGTCTCCACCCGATCCTGCTCCATCTATCCTTCATTTTTCATTCTCACGACCCACGGACACCCCCTCCACCTACTATATATTCAGTATCACCAGCACGTGTATTCCTCCGTCGCTTGCTGCCTCGATTAGTTATCTCGGTTTATTCTCTCATTTCCATTCTGTATTCGAATTCACGACCACCCGTTACGACCCTCCCACGCACGCATCTTGTTTCAGCTTTTCTCTGCGTCCCCTTGTTTATCTGTAGTAGCTCTTTAAGTCGATACGCACTTGTCTGTTTATATCATCCCGTTGTTTTGCCATGACCATGCGACCGTAGACCCAAACGTCGAACGTTCTGAACGCTCGATTATGTGTTGTCTTTCTGTGGCAGGACGTGGGAGACGTCGGCCGTCGGACGAATGATGGTCCTTCTCCCTCGATCAAGAGTTCCCGCTTGGTTTCATTAACGGCTGTGCGGTGAATGGAACCCACCAATCCTCCTCCTAACTCGACGAAAATCCACGACAGCGTGAGAGGCGTTTCAGAGTACGACCATCGCGTGCCACTCGTTTAGATGGGAGTGACCCAATCGCAGGAGATGACAGTGAGAAATCTCGTGAGCAAAGACTCTCGGCCTGGTTTTTTTTTTGCTACTCCGATTACCCGCGGCCCCATGTGGGAAACGCCGAATCAGGCCTGTCCCCTCCTTGACATCGTGTTCGGAACGGGGAATGGAAAAGAGTCGTCCATCCCCCCCAGTACCCCAGGTCCTTGAGTCCTTTTTCGCTTGATGAACTTTTGATGATCCAGATGACCGATGTGCGGCATTGCGGGCATGAATAGGGGTACATGAGGGATGTACCCAAAGAGGTAAGCTGGGTGTGGGCAACCGCGAAGGATGGTCGATGGGGTAAGTAGCTGCGTATATGCCGTGATCCCTAGGAGATCCTGGGAAATGGTCGCACGGGGGTATGGGTGTGTAAGCTGGCCCTGGCTAGGTGTATAGGTGTACGATGACGTATATAGCACGATGTTGCTTTCATCGGATAAACAGATATCCTGGTCGGTTATGTACATTGTCTGTTTGAGCTGGTCATAAGTTAGCAAAAGAGATGGCGAAAGGGACGTCAACTGGGTTGGCTAATCCGTTGAAGCGGGGGGTTGAAATATCCAAAACCCTGTCTGCCTCTCGAGCCATCCCTCCCTTCTTGGGGCTCTAGGCCGTAAATTCCAAATTCTCTAAAAGTTTCGAAACAAGGTTCAGTTACCGATCCAGGCAGTGGTGCGTAGCCGAGGTTGGCAACAAGTCCTCCGGAGTTAGCAATAGGACCACGTTCCGCCCCTGCCCGTGTCAAACCTTTGCACTGCGGCCGGCATTTGACTATGAACGTAATCCTCTCCCCCAAAAAACCGTGTGGTTTCGAGAGAGAAGGGGGTCACGGGTCTGATGCAGAAACGCCGTCGCAGCAGCAGCAGCAGCAGCAAAAGATCCCCAGATTGCGCAGCGTTTTTGGAATTCCAAGGACGGCCCCGGTCTCCGCGGGTAACAACAGCGAGAGGGATGCCTGCTTCCGCCGAGCCTGATGACGATGGGAAGGAGATGAATGAAAACTTAGTCATGCCAGACGAGAAATCATCATCATCATCATCATCATCATCAGTTCAATTTGTGGTTCGTAGAACACCCTTCCATCGCGCTTACCTTGATGGATCGGCGAGAGGGAAACGGGACCCTGCCCCATCCCTGCACCCGTTCCCACCAACGCGATCAAAACCAAGAACACCCTGAACACCTACCCTCCACTCATCACCCAACAAGTACACAAGCAGCCAACACTCATCTAGCCCAGTGATCTCTCGCATGTCGCACATCACTCATATACCTTCCAAAAGCCCGGACGACACCCAACTTTTCGTTAATGGGCGTTCCGAACCCACAGGAAGATCGAGCCACGCTTAGACGCTTAGACTTTACCAAAGAGAAAAAACGCAAAGCCCCGCGTGTGGAACCCCGCGAGACGCCCAGCTAAGCAAATGAGTGTGAGTCGTGGTCGGAGGGTGGGTACCGCGACTCGGACGTTCGCAATTGAGTATGACCCACCCAATGCGATGGCCACGGAGGTTCCTCTGGGCGCTCCCTCTCTCCCGCATGACCCTGGCAGTGCCCCATATACTTAGGATTTCCACCGGAGCCGGAAGCCCACACCCACTTACTCGCCACACTCGATACAGTATGGTGGTTAACGGTCCCAATGAAGAAAACCCATATATCACCCTCACGATTTCTATCTATGTATGAATGTATGTAAGGAAACCCCGTTCAAACCTCGGTTCTGTTCTAGTACATTTCGAGTCAACCCGGCTCCATCTCGCATGGAAGCGGAAGCGGAAAACAAAGCCAACTCTCTCCCCCCCATACAGTTTTCGTCACCGCTTTGAAAATCGAAACCCGCGTACTGTATCAAGAGAGGGGTGTCCCCGCTGTTCACGGGACTTTGCGTGGGATAGGGGATGGACGAACTGTGTATTGGGTCTTCCCTTCAAGGTTCCCGAATCCTTCGATCGCGGCTCCTGAGGCCCGCTGGCCACTCGGAGAGCTCGGGTCGGAGGGTGGTCAACTGGACATTCGTTTTGATCCAAGTCCAGTTCGAGTGTGGCGCGAATGGTGGACTCGGCGTGATACATACGTTGGCCTCCCGTCAAGCAACCAGCGGCAAAACAGGTCAAGCGCGGCTCGGTGGTCTTGGCGCCCCGGTCTTTGAATTCGATGGGAAGACGCCAGCGAACGTGAACCCTTGACTTGGAAGTTCACTCATCCTTTCCCATTCGTGCTTTGACAATCCGCCTTCAGGGTTTCACCCTCACTTCCATCCTCGCCCACACCAAACGTAGTATCATCATCATCGTGAATAAAACATGTACATGGAATGAATTCCGTTGACCCTGCACTTCTAAGCGCCAGCCACCCATACACCCTCTTTCGACATCTGCCCCGGGTCGGGGTGTGCGGTTCCTCCTTCTTCCTGTTCGCCCCGGTTTTTTTAATGAAGCGCAACCCCGAGGTGGCAGGGTGGTGGAGTGGTCTGTGGGCCCATACGCAACTGATCTTCCCCGGTCACTTCCCAGGAACGGGAAGCCAGCTCGGTTATTCCGGGGAATGTGAGGTTCCCGGTTTCTCAGATGTGGCGGTCGGCAAACCGGCGCCCGATCCCGACGCGGATCGTGATTCATCGGCTCAGGGCGTAACCGATTAATCGACGACCGATACTCTTCTCCTCCACGGAAGCGTTGGAGTCGAGATCTTCCAAGCTGGAGGGAATTCGAGGAATGGTTTGAGGAACCAGAGGGGTACACAAAGCACATGTCCACGCGTAGTTGCGATGAATCTTCTCGCGTTTTCTCCTCCAAGCCTCCGAAAATGAGCTTATCGCTTGTCCCTGAAGCTCAAGCGCAAATTAAAAACCAGGGACGTACCAAGATTCTAGTCGTTACGTGAACGATCGTCAGTATGATTGTTCGAAAGTCGGCTGGGGCGGGGGGTGAACAGATCTGGCTGACGTGTGGCTTTGCCGTCGGTGGAGTCGGCTCAGGAATGAGGAGGACATTTCGCCAGATGGGGGGAGGGATCGGCTGTCGCGTAGGTAATGGCACAATATATGAGATCAAGCCACCAAGGCACGCGCCACCTGCCGTAGTCAAGTGGGTATTGGGCGACTGTCCTCAAGCTTGTAACCACCCGGACCTGGGAGATAACGAATGTCTGTAGACCTCGAATGAAGGCGCGGGGACCTGGGGCTGCGGATGGCGCGAACCTTGGGACCTGACGCCGTTTCACGATATTTTCAGAGAGATAATTCACCTTTAGTACGGTCATTTCGAGCGATGTTCACTCACTGACGAGTACTGCTGGAGCCTTATCTTTATTTCCTTTAGCTCAGAGTGGGCTTCTGGCGGAAGCTCGACACCTAGTGAACGAGAAACCCGCTTGGAGACAAAGACGGGTAGGAGGTACGCGATCAGACGCTCTGACGGTAGCCGAAGAATGAATACCGCGATCCCGCCACCGATCGTCCCATCGGGTTTTGTGCCCTGTAAAGAACCTATCGACGCCCTGAGGTCATGTTTCGATGGTGAAAATTGGCCCGGACGTACGATGGGCACCACCAGAACCGCGGTTCCAGTCGCAGGGACCACCCTCGAGGTCGCCGCGAACAACGGTTTGGTATTCCTAGACTAGACCGATCTGTCGTGCCAGACGTCCTGAGGCGTCTCGGATCGACTCCGAGCCTTCAAGATCAAGGTCAAGTGAGCC
>Ga0307509_10010903_pt1 | contig 11079 bp, 17 predicted proteins | sample 10_EM_MG_FD_202245 | JGI IMG/M metagenome (GOLD analysis project Ga0307509, IMG submission 202245) | Populus trichocarpa ectomycorrhiza microbial communities from riparian zone in the Pacific Northwest, United States - 10_EM | ecosystem: Host-associated > Plants > Roots > Unclassified | place... | reverse complement strand
AAAACGACGGACGTACGACGTGAACACCAAGCTTAGTCAGACCTTCTTTCGCAGCCTCGTTCTGTGCGGCTTTCTTCGTGTTCCCCTTCCCGCGACCAATACAATCTTCACCCACCATGGCTTGAACGACCTACCAAAACGAGATATTGAGTCGTGCGACAGAAATCCAGACACAACCAACGCTCACCCAAATTGGCGTCGTCTTGCTCCCCTCCCCGGCACTATCAGTGTACACCCACTCGACCGACTTCGATTTCTGCTGTAGACACTGGTTGAACAACGCCAGATGCCCTACGCTGGCCGCGGAGTACTGCGCAGGGGGTGGTAAAGCCCACTTTGGTCTCGACGCCTCTATGGGCCCGGGGGTGTTGTCGGAGAGTTGGGCGAGTGGGGTTGAGGTTTTCGCGGGAGCGTCGCTGTCGTCTGGGGGTGGTAGCCCGTACTCGTCGCGAACCATACGATATGATGCGAGCGCGTAAGGGAGTAAGAGCGGACGTAACCATGACCTCACTGCCTCAAGGCCTTGATCTAGGTACAAGCCCCCAACGTAGGACTTTCGTGTCTCAACTCGTTAGCCAACCAAACGTGGGTTACGAAGAACATACCTCAAAAATGTCCGCTATAATCACGACGGAGAGGCACGACTACCATGTCAGCCAGTGTTCCGACGCCCGAAGTGATATATGTGCGGTCTACTTCGCACCTTGAACGTTGAGGGACGCCTTCAAAGTCTGAAATAATCGTTAGACACCCACACACGACGAATAGATGTGATTTTAACGCACGACCACTTGAGCAGGATGCATCCTCAACTGATCCGGGAGGCGATAACGGAGGGATCTACAGGGACGGAATGTGGTACCCGAACTGAGGTAGGGTGGAGAAAGGTCTTACATGGACGCCAGATTGGCATTCCCGACGATCTGCGATCGGATTTTCTGTGTCCGGGATGTCGGTAAGCGTGGGTGGATGATGAGGCGCGTCCAAATACCGTGGTAGGCCCCACACGGAGGCAGGGAAACGTATCCCGCAGGAGGTCCGTGACGACTAAGCCGAGGACAGAGTCTCCCAGGTGCTCAAAGCTACGATCAAATGTGAGTGAGGCGCGGGACTGGAGCGGGCCACGAGAACCGTCGAGGTCAAATAATACATACATCTCGTTGTCCTGGCTCGGGTCATCTGTAGGGTGTACAAATCACGCGTTATCAGTAAAGACGAGAGGCCCTTGTGGGAGCATTTACATAACATCCGTTCCTACCTGGGTGATCTTCGAAGAGACGGTGTTGCTTAGCGAAGAAACTGCGGTGGGTGAATACCTGGAGCCTGATACTGTCCTTTTTGATGACCGGTAATGGTGGTAAGTCTTTCTTCACAACGTTCGGCCTACGTCCACCACCGAGTACTCCCTCAGAAACGTGGCTGCCAGTGGGGAAACTGCGGATAAAACGCACCGAAAAGCAATCCTCAGGGCGGCAGAAGCGGGTCTAGCGGGGTCAGGAGAAACAATGAGAGAGGGCCCCGACGACGCCAGGGGAACTTCAGTTCACGCACTCGGAGGCGGGATTCATGAGACAGCGTCGAGGTGTGCCAGTGAGGATGAATTGAGGGGGGAACCCAGCGCGCAAGCCGGAAACAGTCCGCATCCCCCTTAATAATAGTTCCGGACAGATATCATCAGCAAAGCAGTATGTAAACAAGCGGGTCGTGTAGATGGTTCCGACTGAAGCCTAAATCACACAACTCCCACGGTCCGAGAGTGCCAGACTCAAGGTTTCAAAACACACTCGTCAATGCAGATGAGATGCCGGCGATGGGGGGGATGATAGGGTATGGGTCATCCTCGAACAGACTCGGAGGTGAGTTGTTTCTCCTCTTCTTCGCGCTGGAAAAGATCACCCATTGGTTAACCTTCGCGCTCAAAAAAAGAATCCGTTCAGGGTCCTCGTACCTTTTTAATGGCGGCCTTCATAGTAAAGTAATCAGAGTGAAGCCCACATTCCGTTTTCTCCTTGTCCCCGGCCCATCGACCGGCACGTTCCCCAGCGTCTCCATCTCCACTCTTCACAGTACTGTGCCAGTCTCCCACACTTCTGTACCCCTGCGATAGCAACTTATTCTTCGGGACTCCGTTCGCTTGGACGTACCATTCCACGAACGGGAACGTCCACGAGAACAATGGGTTTAATTTGACCAGGCCCGTCTCGTCCACCTCGAGAGGCTTTAGTCCAGCCCGGTCAGCACCTTGAGATGCCCTACGACCAGTGATGACCGCCTTCACCCCCAGCTCCTCGTACGCCCTACGCCCCGGCTCGACCTATACTCATCGTCCCGAAGGTTAGCAGGGTCCGGTGGAGAACGGATCAGCGTTTGGATTCACCTTCACATAGTAGTCGTATGCGATCCCATCGCTCTTCCACAATTCTTTCCCATGCTTCTTCTCGAACTCCTGGACATCTGCGCACCCCTCCGGCTTATACACATTAACGGGGATGCCGTACTTCTTTTTCACTTCCTCCACCAGTTCGTAGGTCTCGGGGAAATGATAAAGGGTGTCGATAAAGATAAGCGGCGGCGGCTCCCGGCTTATCTTTGAGAGCATGTCGATCGCGACAAGACCAGTGAGGCCAAACGCGGTCGTTTGGAACAATCCCGGAAGGTGGTCTACAGCCCATCGCAGAATGTCCTCTGGGGCCAACTCGCTCAGCTGCTTGTTGATTTCTTCCAACTGTTCTGGCGAGATAGGCAAAGTGATCGGCCTTTCTAACCGGGGCGTGGCCATGGTGGGAGATGAAGGGAGATTACGATGTGACCAATCCAAGAAAAATGCGGGTTATATTGGTGATTCAAATGGGCGAATCGTTGCGAGTACATGGCGTCAATTCTACAGTATTAGTCAGATCTAGTGGTAATGAAATGCTAAATGGGTCCAAGATGGTATGTAGGAGTGTGAAGGGGGAGCCCTATGGGTAGATGGGCCTCACTGGTGTCCTGAGGTCTCTGCCCACTCTTTGCTCCCCATCTGTACGAGGCGCGAGCAACATCGCGCGAACGCGAATATCTCTTCCTCTCCACTGAAAAGTGAAGAGACGCCGATATCGTCGAAAGAAAGCCCCTGAATAATTCGATTCGTGAAACTCAATCAAGCGACAGACTAAATAAGGGGACGAACCAGATCATTGACAACACTTCTGACCTGATCAGAAACGTTCTGGTCGTTGTGTGAATCGTCCGAAAAGACGTGTTGTATTGGGACGTCCGATGTCACGAAAAGCTTCGTCTTGCTCTCGTAGCAGGCTGTGGAAAGGGGGTCAGTCATGTGCCAAGTTCCTATCATGTGGTCGCGCTAACCATCAATAAACGTGATGAATCGTCTTGCCTAGCGGCGTCTTTGAATACAGGTCCCGCAAACGTGAATTTTAATGTGAAATCATACCTTGTCCTTGAGGTCCAACCCCATCTTCGGCACGTCCAGCAGGAACACCGTTCCGAAGGTCTTCGTGACCTCAATGTAATCCGCAGCGCTCAGAGGTTTCCCACAGAGGTCGTCAAAACTGAACTTGGCAATCTTGCTCGTGCTCTCGGGGACCATAATAGTCCGGCCCCAAGTGTGCAGTTCTCGGCTTGCCACCACCGGGTCCGAAGGGTCGGCCGAGGTCAACGACGTAAATACTTTGTCCACTTCCCGCCGGTTCTCATCCGACAGAGGGTCGTAGTAGACGTGTGACAGCGCCCGCGGGACTCGTCGATAATCTGGTGTTCAAGTGAGATGCACGCTAACCGTCCTCCTGAACTTGGGCATACCGGTCCCTGAGTCGAGGTCTGTCACGTCGAAATGGTTCTTGAGGAGCTCTATGCAGGGAATGAAACTAGACCTCTGGATCCCGTTCTTATACAGCTTGTCTGGATGGCGACTTCCAATCGTGACATCATCAGATAATCGGTATCTGGGACCAAGAACGCCAGTGCGCTTACTTGGAGGTTATGACCATTACTACCCCATGGTCCATCAAGTTCTCCAGCAGGCGGCGCAATATCATTGCGTCAGCGATATCTGTGACCTTGATCCCGATGATAAGCTTGACATCCGCTGCTGAAAGCATATAGATCCTACCTGGAACTCGTCAAAACACAGCACACTGGCCTCCTCCGCGAGATCTCGGGCCACTTTGGGTATAGGATCGCCCCCACGACGACCCATGGCTAATTTAGCGGCATGTATCCGTTTGTGGACATCGACCATAAATGCGTGGAAATGAACTCGGCGTTTACGCGTTATGGTAGGGGGGAGCGTGTTATAGAATAGGTCCATCAGCATAGTCTTCCCGGTCCCAACATCTCCATAGAGGTATAAGCCACGAGGACTTTGTGCTTTCTCTTGGGGTTCTGGAGCGCGAGCGAACAACCGTGAGAACTAGGGATATTAGAAGTCAATTCAACTGCAGGCTAGAGCGGACCGAGGTGGTCTTACCAGAGACTTGGTCTCGGAGACGATCGGTAAAGAGGGGGGTGAGTATTCAAGAAGATTGTTGTATAGATCTTGCAAAATTTGGATGATTTTGGTCTGGTGGTCGTCTGGACTGAGTGCGCCTGTCTCGACCATGGTGTGGTACTTCTGCAGAGGTGAAGTGCTCGCTGTGACGGCTGGTGAGCAGATTTTAATGGTGAAAGGGGCGGACATACGCACCTTTGGATCTCGAAGCAACCACAGTCGAGATTTCCCGTATCCCCTGATTCCTGCTGAGGTCCAGTGCAGAAAAGACAGGGACGAGCGGGCGGATGCTTAGGCTCTGCCTCCGCCTGTACTTCCGGGCGAATACGGAGGGGGAGATGGTGGAAGGCGAAGGGTGTCGTACATTGGAAGCGCGGGCTAAACGACGACAGGCTTGTCTGCTTGAGGTCATCATGGAGGTGGGGGCACAAGGAGGCTGAAGATGATCCGGATTAGTTACGGAGAATCGGAGCTTTCGGCCGATCGCCAACGGTACAGCCGCGATCCCCGGTTACCGGTATCCCGCGTCACCTGCAACTGGGCCACGATGGTCGATGTTGGCGTCAGCGACGACGAGGCGTACCTGCTGCTCCTGCTGGCGGATGGAAATCTTCCAACAGGCTCCTTCGTCGCATCCTCTGGGCTCGAGTCCTTCGTCGCCCATGGCTTTTTCGGCGGGTCGACCGATAACCTCAACAACACTGTGAACTTTATCCGAGACAGTGTCGCAACCTACGCAAGGAGCGCACTGCCATTCGTGGCGGATGTTCACCAAGTTGTTGCGAGGGCGGTCGTAGATAGAGACGTCGGAGATCTCGCGGAGCGCCTAGATCGCGTCTACGAAGAGATCAAGTCATTGGACGACTTGTTTGATACGATGACTCTCAACCACGTCACAAAGCGGGCATCCAAGTCTCAGGGAGTCGCCCTGCTTACCCTCTACACGAAAGGCTTTTCATTCCCAGCGTCGTTGCCGATGAAACACACGACGGCGAGGGATGTATTCATCGGGAAACTCGTTGACCAGTGTAAACTTCGGATACGAAGGGAGGAAGTGCAGGGCCACCTCCCCATATGTTGGGGTATATTAACCGCTGCGCTCAACATCACCCTTGGCAAGTTCCCTTTGTTTGAAACTCAAATTTAACGCATATTTACGTCCCAGTGCGAACAGATCGATCACTACATCTTCACCTCTTCCTTCACGCGAGGAGTCTCCTCTCCGCAGCCGTAAGGCTGAACACGATTGGGCCGTATGCATCACAGCAGCTCCTCTTACATGTCGTCCGCCCTATTGTGGATGTGGAGTTCGACAACGTGAAAGGGTTGCGGACACACCCGAACGAGGAGATAGCACTAGATGGGAGTGGGTTTGATGGGCCAGCGACAACATGGCCACTAGGAGAGGTCGTAGCATCTAGACACGACTTCCAACATTCACGAATATTCAATAGCTGATACAGTTATTCATTCCTGGAGGAGATGAGAGTACAAACAACTACACGAGAATCACGTAAATTTTAGGACGTTACAGCGAGCGCAAGACGGGATGAAATCTCGGCCTGGGATCGTACCAAGTTTGCCAGATACGATACCATGAGTGTATCCTAAGTTTATGCGATTTGTAAGCTGCTTGTGGCGAAAATAACTCGCGATTAATTTACCTGCAGACTGGCGTTGAAGCCACCTTTTTCCAGATCGTCTGTACTCGCGGCAAAAGTGTCCAAGAGGTACCTGCCCACAGCTGGATCCCCTTGGACTTCGCCGGCCAAGACCGAGCGTACATAGCCTAATACACGATCCAGCATCGCAGTCACAGATTTGATGGATTGTTCAAGGGCCTCGAGATCGGATATCGGTTGCGTTACTCCAGGACCCGCAGCCGTCGACGACGCAGAGGCCAGGAGGTCCACTACAATGAAGATTCAGTGTCAGATATTCATTACTGGAGATTGAGACTCACGTCCGCTCTTCTCTGTTTCACGAAACCTGAGTTCTACCGGAACGGGTACGAACACGCAGTTTTCAGGTTTAGGGGAGATACCAACCGGAGAGCTATTGTGGAATGAGAAGAGGCGTACGGCAATATGGTAGGATGAACCGGCCTGATATATGCCTTAACACCAGCACCCTTCCCACTCTCTTCTAATCCCGTGTCAATTGCCAGGTGAACGGCCTGCAGCGGGGTGGTTTCTTGTGAGTAGAGGTTTTGAATCAACGCGGAGTTGGCGTTGAGGTTCGATCCGGTGGAATACCTGCACCTCGGTGTTCGAATAGGGATGAAACACTCTGAGTCAATTTAACACACCATCCAACCACAACTTCTTTGGGGTTTATTCTATGATGCAGCTCGTACATCGTGCGATGGTGGTCCCCATCAATCGCAACTTGCTGCTCGCTCTCGCTGTGAGGTACGGCGAAGGAGGAGCGAACCTCTACTTCTCCAGAGTCTGAAACTGTTCCAAGCAGCGTCCCAATGACCCTCGCTTGTTCATCCTTTCTTCGAAGATAGTGATCAAGGATCGAGAAAAGGGCAACTGGATGAACGGTGACCGACGAAACCTCGGTCCTGGAGGCAGGCATCTGATTAATGCAGTTCAACGAGCCGACCTCCAAACTCACGCATGGTTAGGTGTTGAGCTCAAGGCCTGCTGGTGAATGTAGACCGCGGATGATCGTCCGAAAGACATTTTTTGTGGATTTGGGTGGGAGGGATCGGATCGGCAGATTCCGATCAGACTTCGTTCCTTGTCACCATCCGCCAGCTCCCCACCCCTACACAGAATGCCTTCCGAAGAGAACAAGGTGAGCCCCTTCACCGAGGTGGTGCTACGACGCGACACTGACATGGGCCCTCTCGTTCCGCGAATTCAGGAAAGAATCATCCGCGTCGTCGAATTCGGTCGCGTACGCCTACGTGGTCACCCCCAGCAGTCTGGTGCTTACTGAACCGAACCGACAGGTTGTGCTTCATTACGGATGGATTCCTTTCATCATTTACGTTGGGTATACGAGGAGCAACCCACAACCCTCGCTTATAAAGTGAGCAAACCCCCACCGGTTTTCGTACACGCCTCGCTGACCTGAGTTGTAGACTCATAAGCCCACTTGCGTGAGGGGGCAACGCAACCACTAATGTATGCGTCATCCTACACCTATAGAATCCATTAATCTGCCCAGCTCCGTTTCGTCATTGAGCAAGTGTGGTGAGATTAAGGTGAGGCCCGTTTCGCCGACCCCGCAAGGATTATTTTCCGTGGTGGTGCTTCCTGCACCCCGAAGCCGGTCACCTGTAACCGCCCCAGTGGAAGGTTTGAGGGTCGGTCGATGTCGACAATCAGAGGCCAGATATGAGCGCTCCGGGCTTACGTCAAGTTATCAGCCTCGCATACTGATGCTCCTTTCATTAAGGTCCTTCCGTACCACTTCTAGGGTTGGGTATACAATGCCGGGCACCACCATACTCCCGGGGAGATCATGTGTCAGTTCACGAGACCATAAAGTAATACATACCTTAGATATGCAACTAGTCGGATGCTGTTGACGTCCCTGTGCTCGTGCCTCCCCTCGTGTATCCCAGTTCAAAAGTCAAAGTTGCAGCGAAGCTGTCTTGAGTGTATCTCCCCTGATATCGTCATGGAATCCGTCAGCACCTTTCCCATCCAGGTTAGATCTGAGGCAGAGGGGGGTGCCCCCACCGGTATCTCGAACGACGGCCCGCCCCCGATCACGGATCGGACTGGCGGGCCTCATCAGTCCGACGGCTGTGCTCAATGGCACGTTTATGTGGATGTTTTCTTTCACTCGGACCACCACTTAAATGCCCACCAGTGCCACAGATGGCCAACAAAGGCGAGAAGACGACATAGCATCGTTGGCAAGGTTCGTACAGCGCGTATCAGTTGTATACTCGCATCTCAGTGTGGTAGATTGTTCTCAGATACAATCAAGGACACCATTGCGGAGCTACGGAAAGACGAGGAGGCGAGGATACATCAGTGCGTCCACCCCCAACTCTTCCTGAGTGGCGGGCATTGACCTCGCGTCGTCATAGGTTAACCACTGCCTTTCGAGGAGAAATTTCCCTGTTCCGTGAAGGCGAAGAGACCAGGATTGCTCGGTTAGTTCTTTCCTCAAACCTTTGACAGAGCCTGTTCGGACCGAATCAGCTTTCTCCCGTAGGTTGGAGAAGGCGATCGCGAACTGGAAACCTGCAAGGATCAAGACCGACCCAACTACAAACTTCTGGACCGTCTATAAGAAAGTCGCTGACGAACACGACACTGACCTGGTCTCGAAATATGTCGGAGACCTGGACACATCCCTCCTCTTTGTAAGTGCGTTCATGTCCCTTGCGCGCCCTATTCGCCTCAACCAGGTTCTTTTTGTGTTTTAGGCGGGTTTGTTCTCAGCGATCACTTCCGCGTTCATTGTCCAAATTATTCCAGAGCTCCAGCCAAACCCTACCGACCTGACAAACGTCCTGCTACTCCGAATATTGCAGCAGAACACGTCCTTCGGCAACGCCGACCCTCTGACACCCATCTCGAACACACCCGCCGGTGTCATTAGAGCTCAGTCCATCCTCTTCGCCAGTTTATCCGTCACGTTGTTCGTGGCCTTTATTGCGGTATTGGGGAAACAATGGATCCTGTATTACACTCGGGTCACAACATGGGGGAGTATCGCCGATCGAGGGAAGGAGCACCAGGTCAAACTCGTGGGACTGCAGAAGTGGGGATTGCACCTGATCATGGAGTCGTTGCCCGTTATGTTACAGCTTGCCCTCCTCCTTTTCGCCGTCGCCCTTTCCGTTTACCTATGGGATCTGAACGTTTCCATCGCGGAAGCGGTGTTGGTGGTCGCTGCTATCGGCCTCACCTTCTACATCTCCATCACCCTGTTCGCGGCGATTTTCAGTGATTGTCCCTTCCAGACACCCTTCTCCATTCTACTCCCGAAGGTCCCGCCACTGTGGAAAGAGTTTGTCGGGATTGCTCGTGTTCGGTGGAGGCGAATTATCTCGCGAGCTATCTCTTTCTACGTCGAACGCATGACAGAGCGCGGCTTCCTGAGGAGCTCCATCGACTACATACTCAGGATTCCCACCAGTGGGACAAACACCCCAAACCATGTTGTCGAAGATACGCCCCGCAACGACCGCTCCATGACGCTTTCAAACCCCGCATATTGGAGGAACGACCCACTTTTCACTTGCCCAATCCAGAAGGATATCGCCGCCTCTGCGGGGTTTTGGTTGTTGGAGAACTCTACGGATTTCTCGGCTGCCTCCGCCGTCGCCTCGGTATTCTCTGAACTCCAGTGGCCCTCTCACTACCGCTCCACGACCGTGCTGATTCGACTCCGCGACACGTACGTGGAGTGTTTCCGAGCGCCCGAGTTCAACAAATCCACCCGTCTCAAGGCTCTGCAGTCCGCTGCCGCTTACTACGTTCTCTATCACACGCAACTCATTTGGAGCACCTCAAACAACCTCGAGGTTGAGGTGGGGGGGCTTACCCCCGATCTCCCTCCAGATCTTCTCCTCCACCTACACAGCGACAAATGGGGTGGTGACGACATGTTCGAGCACCTACTCCACACCAAAGATCGCACAGAGTCAGTGACATCGGCCCGGTTCTTGTCCTACGTTGCCCCTTATTGGTTTTGCGGCGATTCAGATTCCGCAATCAGGTTTCGACCTAGTCGATTACAGACCCTGTACGAGCTCATCGAAGTTTTGGAAAACAACCGGGCGTTTAATCCTGTGACTCTCACGGACTGCCTTCTCTGCGTAGGGGCAGCGATGGACTTTCCTTTGCACCCGGAGGATTTGATCCGGACCGACAAAAGGTGTGTCCCGCTCTCCCGTCTGTTAACAGCCGCATTGATTGGAGATAGTGATTACGTTGTACAGACTTTCAAACTTGTGGTAGAACATGTTCATGGCCTGATCTTGGCTCGGAGTCGTCGGCGTCGCCATACCAAAACGGCATTGGAGATTCTTCTTACCCTCGTTAAGAAGACAACACTCTCGCTCGTCGACGCCTCGTGGATAAATCGACTTTTGAAAAGCGCCTCGAGGGGAAACATGGGTGATGACACGTTTACCATGTTCCTCGGGTTGTGCGCGCGAAGGAAGGAAGGGGACGCTGTAGTGGATGCGGAATCGCCAGCCGGCCAAGATTACGTCCGCACCCAACCAGGTAGGGTGGACCCACAGCCCCCCACGGCAATCACTTCACCGGAAACCATCACCCCGGAATATTCGCTTTTCATCAAGATTCTGAAGGTCGTCCAGGCTTGTAGCGAGAAGGACCGCGGTTTGCTGGACGAAACCGTGCACGGCGGCCTCATCGCAATTCAGGATATCCCCGGACTGGGATCTCTCTTCCCTGACAATGACACCCTTGGGACCCTGTTCAAAGCGATGGAGAAGAGTCAACCCTTCCGCGTAAGGAAAGCGGCCTACGATGTCATACTGGTCGCACGAGAGGGGTGGCTCAGGTCAGCGGATTTGCGCCCGGCCCTCGAGGGTCCCGATTTCCCCAGGCAATTACACGGCGTCGTAATCGAAACCGGTCGTTCCA
>Ga0307509_10010902_pt1 | contig 11079 bp, 13 predicted proteins | sample 10_EM_MG_FD_202245 | JGI IMG/M metagenome (GOLD analysis project Ga0307509, IMG submission 202245) | Populus trichocarpa ectomycorrhiza microbial communities from riparian zone in the Pacific Northwest, United States - 10_EM | ecosystem: Host-associated > Plants > Roots > Unclassified | place... | reverse complement strand
ACCGAAGTGTTCCCCGACAGGACCACACAATCGAGACGGAAAGGTACTTCGCAAAGGGCTTGGAAAGCTCAGCGCCGACCGTGAGCGAAGGGGACAGAATGCCGACCGTGCAAAACCTAAGCGAGGTACAAAGGAAGTGCAGGGTAATGGGGAGAACTGAACTTCATGAGCGGGAGTCAACGACGAACCAGAACAAGAACCCGGTGGAGGAGGGGGTAGACCCCAGAGTGAGAGGAGGGGCTGGAGCATCGCTCCCCTAGGCAAAGGCCATCAAGGGGGAGGAGAGGGGGTGGTGGTGGATCCCACGATGATTTCCCTGGTGTTGAGATTTCAATCGCCGGAGGTGTAGGGGAGATGGTTCGTGGTCTAACTACTGTGACCGAGTCTCCTTGTTATAGACTCTTCACGGTAACAACCCTAACCCTGGTGACTCATAACTTGAGTCACGCTGTCCTCTGACTCATAACGAGTCATGCCCGAAATCAATCAGATGACTTCTCTGAGTCACTTCGCCACATGCCGTAAACCAATCATAAAACATAAAACATTTCAGGTGCGCAAAGCGCGCCACCTGCGTGGAACTCGTGACTCATAATGTGAGTCACGCCCGAAAGTCATTACATCATTATGACTCACAATCGTGAGTCATAGAAACATCAACCAATCATAACATAACGATGACACGCAAGTGCGAGTCATGTGAGAACTATGAGTCAACTGACTGCACAGCACGAAACATAAACATACCTTATGACTAATAACTATTAGTCATATGAAATCTTCCTTGCTTAGTCACGATTTGTGACATTAGCTCCCCTCTCCCTCAGCTCGAGACCCTTCGAGCTTACTTCCAAATTCAACGCAAAACTTAAAATCAATTTAACCAATTTGAAAAACATTAACATAGGGAAACACATCTTTATACTTACCATCCTGAGGTACCTTTTGTCTCCTCAGCTTCCTGCTGGACATCGTCTTCCGTATCCCTGTTCGTAGGGGACCTGTTTGGTGTCCGTTCCTTGGGTGGCAGTCCTACTGCCGCAGATTACTCGTCATCGTGATGGATCTCTCTCACCAGAGACGCCGCTTCACTTACTGCTCGTCGAATCCATATTTTGAGTTCAACCCTTTCGTAGGCCCGCCATCGGGCTTCGATTCCCGCCTTCCGGGCCGAGACTTCCACAATGACCACTCGCTTCTTTAGTCCTCGATTTTCCTCCTTGAGGTGGCCCAACTCTTCGGCCATTCTCAACATCTCCTCTTGGAGATCGTCGACCAATTTCCCCGCCTCATGGTGCTGCTCTTCTGCTGCCCTGGGCTCACCTCAGCGTACCTTCTTTGCAGCTCGTCATGGTTGGTTTCGTCTTGGTTGTTTGCGCCACCAACCGGCTCCTTCTTTGTCTCTGAGGTGCACGTCGCGCCTGTCTTCAAAGCATGCACTCCAGTGCATGGCGGCGTGGTCGGTTGTTGAGGCTTCTCCGTTTGAGGGCATCTTCATTTGCATCTTGGTGATGGTGGTGGGAGTAGGATGTGTCCTTGATATCGGGACAGAAGTAAGAGAAGAATAAAGAGTCTCTGGTAGGGGTAAGTGGTTCTTGTTCGTCTTTGTATTTGTTGTCTTTGTGGATGCTTCATATGGAGTTATGTTCTCCCTTTCGTCGTTCCACAGGCTCCTTTATAAATTGTTTCTTCGTCTATGATCTTTCTGTCCATCCTGCTGCTTTTCCTGTTCTCCCGTCGCTTCTTCCTTCCTCTTTCCATTCTTCTTCCATTGTGTAATCCATATCTAAAGGATATTGTTGTAATCATACCGTTGCTCATCTTTCTTCATGTCGTTCTTGCATCGGTTAATCCTTATCAAAACGATTATGCAATAATCGTAAGGTCGCTCGTCTTTCTTGATGTCGTGCTTTCATGGGGTATCCTTATCAAAAGGATTCTGCAATAATTGTATCGTCGCTCTTCTTTCCGTTCGTATTGTCCTTGCATCAAGCACTCTAAAAGAATCCTTTGATATTGTCTTTTGATCCCTTATTTGATTAAGAGTTTTTTCAATCACTTGTCATTCGTCACATGATTCTTTTGTTGTATTATGTGTCGGTTAATTCTCATCCGAAGAATTGTGTCGTATTCGTTCGGTCGCTCCTTCTTGTTTGTGCATCAAGTGATCTTAATCAACTTGTGTCTTGAAGTTCTCCGATCGCTTTCGTCATTGTATGACCTTCTTGCATTGGATAATTCTTATCAAAAGAATTATGTCGTAATCGTTCGGTCGCTTCTTCTTATCTTCTTGCCTTTGCATCGGAGGGTGTGTTGACAAATTCGTTAAGGTGGTCTTCCATAAGTACTATCGTCTGAGAACCTTTCCTCGTTGATTTGTCTCTCCTTTTCCTCTGCCGTCTTCATATTGACTAACTTATAGTCTCCTGTTGGCTTCTTCTCTCCCGGAGGTCGTTTATAGCCGTTCGCGCATTTCGAGCCCTTTCTTCTTCTTTTGTTCATTTGGGTTCCTTCTCACAGTTGTTGTTACAACTGGTTGAGTAATCTCATAGCCCTTGTTGTCTTTGTCTGTTTGGTTGGCTCCTCTCATAGTTGTTGTTACAACCATTCGAGTAAACTCATAGCCCTTTCGTCTTTCTTTCTTTTGGGTTCCTTCTCACAGCTGTCGTTACAACTGGTCGAGTAATCTCATAGCCCTTGTTGCCTTTGTTCGTTCGTTTGGCTCCTCTCATGGTTGTCGTTACAACCATTCGAGTAAACTCATAGCCCTTGTTGTCTTTGTTTGTTTGTTTTGCTCCTCTCACAGTTGTCGTTACACCAATTCGAGTAAACTCAGGGCCTTGTTGTCTTTGTTTGTTTGTTTCGAAACTGTACTTTCTGTTTTGGTCGTTGCTGTATAGGTAACTAGCCCTATTGAGCAAGGTTTGCCATTTGTCCGGTAAGTTTCTCTTCTCATCTTTTATACTTTATCATTTTAGATCCCCTTCCCCTCAAGCCTTGGTCCCACAAGGCTTTTGGTTTCGAAAAGAATTCCCCATTTTGCAGGGTAATTTATAACCTTCTTATGGTTAGGTTTCTCTTATACTTCATTCGTCTTCACTTCACTTGTCGATCTAGTATCGACTTCGTTCGTCTTCGCTTCTCCATCGCTTGTCGAACTTGTCTTATGAGAAACCCATATAATCAACTTGATAGGTTCCTCATGTACTTCGCTCATCTTTGCGTCGCTTTGTCGATCTCGTATCGACTTCGTTTGTCTTCGCTTATCAATTGCTTGTTCAACTTGTCTTATGAGAAACTCATATAATTCACTTGATAGGTTCCTCATGTACTTCGCTTGTCTTTGCTTCCCTTTGTCGATCTCCTATCGACTTCGTTCGTCGTCGCTTATCAATTGCTTGTTGAACTTGTCTTATGAGAACTTATTTCTTAAGGATTGGGGCTTCTCCTAAGCCCTACTCGCCCCTTAAAAACATTCAACTACTTTTTCCACTCTTTGCTCTTTCTTTTTCTTAAATCTTTTGCTGTTCTCATAGATCTTCGCCCCTTAGGTCTTTGTTCTCGTTGAACTTCGCCCCTTAGGTCTTCGTTTTCGTTGATCTTCACCCCTTAGGTCTTCGTTCTCTTTGTATCCAGAATGTCGCAATTAAGAGTTCTGCTCGTTGTCTTCTTTGTCCGTGTAGTCGTTTGCCCTTTGGTGTAGACTCAACCAAATGTAACAAACCAGCTTCCCTTGCAGGTGTTCGTAACGTGAAACGACTATCGTGACTATCATAGACTATCGACATAGTCTACCTAGCTTACTTCTTCTATAGTTATAGACTAACATCTTGCGTTCATAGTAGGTGTAGTGATCGTAGCAAGTTCCATCGCGTAGGAACAGAGTTCTCGCATACAAGCGAGGTAGTATAGAGATTAGGGCATTAGGTATCTCGAACATGTTGTACCTATGGAAGGTCACTGTCAATGGGCTTGGCCCGTGCCCCAGTATCTGAGTGGTGTATTACTTAGATGGTTGTGTGAAGAGCTCTAACTACTGTGACTTCTTTCTTTTTTTTCTTTTTCCTATTTTTTTTAAATCATATGTTCATTGTTTCTACGGTACAAGAAATGACATGCATCTTTAATGATATGGCCAAAACAAAACCAAAAATCAAAACAACAATCAACAAAAGAAACAAACGTAACCAATTCCCCCAACGCGACCAATAATCGTCGCAAAGCAGCCGTAGCTAAAATCAAGGAGAGTATAAATCGCTTAACTAGTCTTGAGGGCCAGAGGCGGGTGGGGTAGTGAACTGAAGAAGGGGGTTTGCAGGGGGGCTGTGGAGGGTGGGGGCAAGCGGGGGCATCCCCGGAGGGAAACCAGTGGTGGTGGTGCGGATGAATTCAGCAAGCACAATAAGCAGCCGCTGGTCGGACCATATTGGGGCCTCGGGGGCCAAGTCTGAGACCCCTTGGAGGAGGCGGGATCTCTGACGGGCGGAGGAGAGGCCGGCCAGGATGGCATGTTTGAAGGTTTGCGGAGCCTCCGAGCACAATGGGCAGGACCTGTCGGCCTCAGGGTTGTCCCATGAGGGGTGACCTGCAAGATAGCTTTTCCCACAACGCATCTGCTGTATTCTCCCCGCAACAAATTTGCCCAAGCCCATGAAGGGATGGGGACGTGTTGAGGGTGGGTAGGGATAGTAAGGGGGGGCTGGGGTGAGAGACCAGTCAGAATGGAGGAGTTGTTTGGCCCTCAGTTTGAGGTGGGCGTAAGATGGAACAACCCCCGGGATTGGGGGCAGGTAATCTGTTAAGTGGAGGAAGACGGGTGGTAACGTCGAGACGTCGTGCACGAGGGGGGCGGCCGTTTTAGCCAAAGCTGTGATGGCGTTGTGTCGGTACCTCGGGTTCTTGGTCTTGGCCGGAGCAGAACGCCAGTCGAGGTTGAAGAAGAGATAAGGCTGGGAGGTAATCTTCCCACATGCTGCCAAGGCGGCGCAGTGGGGTGAGAAGGTGGGAACGGATTTAGGGAGGCGTGCCGTGGCAGGGTTTATGTCCAGAGGGGAGCAGATGAGCCTTAGGCCAGCAAGGCGGCGTTGGTGGTGTACAAGAACAGGTAGCAGGGGAAGACAAGCCTCCTTGTGCAAACATGTTATGTTGGTGGAGGAAAAACAGTTGGTGATCCACCTACAGACCCGATGCCAGAAGACGGACATCGGGCCCATGATAGATGGGGAAGGGTTCCAGACAGCGGACCAATACAGCAGAATTGGAGCAAGGAGCGAACGAGCCAAGGAGAGACAAAGGTAGGGTGGAAGGCCCATCCTGGGGGGGGAGAGGCGGTGAATCGTGGCAAGGGCGGCATTTGCAAGTGTATACCTCCTGGAGAAGTGGGACATTGGGTTAAAGGCCGGGGTGAAGATGAAGCCCAGCCACTTCAGGCGGGATTGTGGATAGAAGAGCTGATCTTCCAGCTGCACCGGGAGGGAGCACAGCGGCTCATTGCTCCTGGTTGTTCTCCAGTGGATCAGTTCAGTTTTTGGAACGGAGCAGGAGATGTTAATCGGTGAGGCCTTTCTCTTGAGCGCTGAGAAGGACTTCTGAAGGAGGCGAAAGTTGGTTCTGTAGGAGGGCGAGGCCACTGTGACAGCAAAGTCGTCAACGTAGAAGATAATAAGTAATCTGGGTTTCTCCAGGTGGAGGGAGGAGACATATATGACGAACAGCAGGGGGGAGATGGGGGATCCTTGAGGGACCCCGACCAAGACGGGGGTGAAAAAGCGCAGGGGCCCTTGGAATGTCAGGCGGCAGGTGCGATCTCAGAGGAAGGAACCGACCCACTGGACCAGGTATGGGCTGACCCCCTTTCTGCGGAGGAGAGAGAGGAGCGAGGGGGACTCCACGTTGTCGAAACCACCCTTCACATCGAGGAAAAGGGTGGAGACTTTGTATCGGAGGCGGTGGAAGGACTCAACATTATGTTGTAGGACGAGGGCAGCATCGGCGGTGGATCTCCCAGGGAGGGACCTGCATTGAAGGGGATGGATGAGGGAGCAAATCACTGCTTGGGCTGAAAGGCGGAAAGCTACCACTCTCTCAAGGATCTTAGAGAGCGTTCGGAGGAGGACGATACCCCTAAAGTAGGAGGGTGAGTCGTATGAGGGTTTACCTGGCTTGTCAAGGACAATACCATGTGCCTTTTTGAGGGAGGGAGTGTGAAATCCGGGGGCCAGCAGAGGGTCCAGGAGTGAAGGGAGAAGGGAAGGCTTGATGCGGTGTACAGACTTCCACACAGAGTATGGGATGTGGTCGGGGCCAGGGGCGGAGATGGTCGAGGATTTGGAGAGGGCCCTGGATACCTCTTCGGAGGTCAGGGGGGTGTAGTCCTCATGGCGCGTTAGGTGGAGGAGCGCGGGAGGTGGGGGTTTGGATGCAAAAAAGTGGTCAAGCAGCATTTCCGCCACGTCTGCCGGGTCGGAGGCCCCTTGTAAGTCTGGGAACCTCTGTGGTGGGCGACCAAAGGCGAACCTCTTGGCCGTCCAGAGTGAGCGCGGAGTAGCCGAGGACCAGAAGTCTGACCAGTGTGTTTTCTTGGCCGAGGCTATGGCCTTAAAATATGTTCTTCTCGAGCTCTTCACATTGCTCCAGTTGAGGGGGGATGGGTCGAGGCGGGACATCCTTGCAAACTTGTGATACTCCCTTCTCAGAGACAATAGGTGAGGAGACCACCATGGGTTCGAGCGGGGGCACAGGCGCTTGCTCGGGGCATGGGAGGTTAGGAGGGAGGTAAGCCGGGTAGAGGAGATGTCGAACCATCTACTCAGGGAGTTGGGCATGGGCCTTGCTGGGCAGGGTAGCGTGGTGAAGGTGTCCAGTGCCTTTCCTATCGCGTCTAGGTCAAGGAGGGCCCAATGTGGAGTAGGGGGGGGCAGCATAATCGCGGGTGGTTTTAGTGTTACCACACATGGGATGTGGTCTGAGCCAGTGGAGGGGACGGGGGTGTCCCATGAGGAGACGAGGGAGGAGAGGGCGGTGTTCGCGAAGGCCAGGTCCAAAACAGAGGGTTGCGAAATGGTGTCAAACGGGAATCCAGAATAAACCCCGGCGGTGTTGAGAAGGTGGTACGGGACGTCAAAAGCGGCATGGAAGTAGTGTGTAAAAATGGTAAACTCCCTTTCGGACAGGGAGCGGCAGGGATCTGCTAACGGATGGTAGAGGTTAAAATCACCTAAAACCAGGTGAGGGTAGGAAAGAAAAGAAAAGATTCGTTCAGGCGGTATGGAGCGGTAGGGAGGACAATTTGTGCGAAGAAGGTACACTGAGGTGACCCTGAGGGAGCGGTGGGGGAATCTAAAAAGGCCCTCCGAAGAGAAAACATCAACTGAAAGCATCTCTGATGAGTCATGAAAAACAGTCGAGCAGGACAAGTGCTGGTTTAGGATGCGAGAAACATAAATGGCTACCCGTGGGCGACCAGGAGGGGGGGGGGTGAAGGACATAAATCCCGGAAATGTTGGAAGAACCGATCGTCTGGATGGGGGGTCTTGAATAGCAACAAGCAAAGGGGGGTGGGGCAGCATGGTAAAGCTGTGAAAGAGTGAAAGGAAAACATTCAAGCTCGCAAGGCAGTTATGTTGAATGATTGGAAAGGACGGGAAGACAGCACTGCTGTCAGTGTAACAAGTCAAAAGTTTCTCCATTATTGGGCAGAACCCTTGGAGGAGTCGGAATCTAGAGATTCATCACCGCTCTCTCTTGGGGCCAGATCGGTGACGGTGATGGTCCGGTGGGCTCTCTGCCTAGGTGGAGGAGTATCGCGGGGGAGTACAGGGGCACTCGGGGTGTGAGGAGGGGCACCTGGTGCTGAACGAAGGACCGTTGAAGAGCCAGCCTGGTCTTCAGCGAGATCCATGCTGTCCTGCGTCTGTCAAGATAGCACCTTTGGTGTATGTGGGGTAGTTTTCGGGTGGGAGGGGCAATCCTTGCTGCGCGCAGAGTGCTCTCCTTGGCAGTTAGGGCAGCATGCCACCGAGGATGGACAGCAGGCGAGGACAGGTCGGAGATTGCCACCCTTAGGGCAGGAAGGGTTAGGGCAGTGATGCTCTGCCTTGGTGTGAGTGAGCGAGCAGAAAGGGCAGACGGGCAGTGAGCTGGGACAGCAGTTAGGGATGTGGCCAAATTTCCAGCATTTCTTACACTGGGAGTTTATACAGGAGGAAAACATTTGTTTGACTCTCCGGTTACTGAAGAAGAGGTTGATGGAGGGGAGGATGACGTAAGTGTCGGGTGGGGCCACTGTAACAACCACGGAGGTGGCGCTTTGCTGCTCACGAGATTCCGTGTCTGGGTTAAGGTAATGCGCCGAGAGAATGGAGACTCCCCTGGCATTGCGGATGAACTCATGAAGAGAGGGAAAGAGTTGGTCATCGTCCCAGGGGAGGAAAGCAAGAGGGACGGAGTGAATAAAAAGCTGGGTTTAGTTTGAGGCGGGTTTGAAAATATCCCAAGGGGAGTTGCCTATCAGAAAGGCCTTGTTCAACCTCGAGGTAAGGGGAGCAAAATAGGGGGTATAGGCGGAGGCGGGGGTGTGAAGGTCGATACCGTGCAGTGGAACTGAGCCTTTGTCGTTGACCGTGCAGGTGACGGAAAGGGGAAGGGAGCAGTTGCCTTCTCTGAGAACAGAAGCGGCGATGTCTGGGAAATGGGCTGCTATTTTGAGCGCCTCTGGGTGGGGTTCGAAGGTGGTTCTGGAGGCAAAGAATCTGCGGACGGCTTGGGGGAGAGGAGGGGGAGATTTCGTAAAACCCTCACTCGACGCAACCGCAACGGAGGAAGCCGAGACAGGACCCTTTGCCTGACGACCCTTCTTTCCTTTAGCAGGGGGTGGGGCAGCTTGGGCGTAGGTGGGGGTGGTTTTGGGGGTCAAGGTGGAGGGGGGACACCAATTGGGGTCCAGATAGCCGGGGGTCTAGGCAGGACCGGGGGGGTATTTTCCTTTGGCGAATTCCTCCGCTTCCCAGGGGTGGGGGTATTTCTTGGCAAACGCCTCAGGGTTGCCGTAATGTGTGGGAGGGGAAGTTGACATGTCGTATCTCGGGAGATCTGGGTCAGCTGATGGGGAGGGCCAGACCGTGTTGGGAGGTGGTGGGGGTGGAGCCGGAGGAGCTCTTTCCTTTCCTTTCTCTTGGCAAGCGGAGTTGGTGTTGCTGGTGGGGGTGGGACGAGACCCAGTAGAGGAGTGTGTGGTCTGCTGTGGAAGACCAGGGCATTGGGGAGGGAAAGCGGCCTGGGGGGCTGATCGAAGACGGGAGGCAATGTCACGGAGAGATGCCTGGAGTGGGGCGAGGTTTGGCGGTTGCGGGATGAGGTCAGGAATAGCAACCTGAGAGGACAAGTGGTGGATTTCAGTCGAGAGACTCTCAAGGGCCGTCGCGATGTGGACGCACAATTAAAGGGAGGTGCAGAGTAGAGGGAGGAGCATTTGTTCCCCGATGGAGAGGGTGGAAATGCTTGCAGGAGTGATGGGGGGGCAACCCGCGGCGTGAAGCCCCAGGTCAGCGGCAGTCTGGTGGAAAAGCAAGAGCAGATGGTCGAGATTTCCAGTGGTCGGGAGGGGAGAGAGAGGGGCTAGATTTCCGATTCTCGAGGGGCCGCCCTGATGGGAGGCCATGTCTGGAGGTGAGGGTGGGGACGCAAGGCCCAACAGTGAGGACGAAAAGTATGGGAGAGGAGATCATGTGCAGAACGACGTGGTGTTGAGAAATGTAGGGGTGGGGAAACACGGGAGCGGAAGAGTGCTCTAACTAATGTAACTTTTCTTTTTTCTTTTTTTTTCTTTTTTTTTTTTAAATCAAGTGCGTTTGTTTTATTAACGTACAAAGACAGCATGCATCTTTCACGATATGGCCGACAAAAACCCTGCCCTTCTCACCCCAAGAAACATCCAAACACCCAAGTTCCTCTGGTATGAGACCAACCGCACATCTCGCCTATCGCCCAACCAAATCCTACGAACATACTCGTACACCAGAAGGAGGTAAAAAGGAAAGAAGCAAGCAGGAAGGAGAGGAGAACCCTTAGCGACATCTACTACAAAAAGTATAAAAACATAAGGAATGATTGAACCCCTGACAAAGGAAATTTACGTCTGATAAGTGACGTGGATCAGCCTGAGCTAGGAAGTGAGAGTATGGACCTGCACACCGGAGGGGTGCCGGGGGATGTAGTGGTGCCCGAGGGCAGGATAAAATGGTGTATGGAGGCGACTCTGGTGAGGGGTTGCCAGAGGGTGTGCCAAAGCGGCATTAGCGACGGCCAGGAGGACGGGCGTAACCAAGGGGGGTTTTTGTATAGCGACCGAAGATCGAGCGCGGGAAGGGAGCAGTAAGGTGCCAGCTGAGGGGGTGGGAAGGGGGGGGTGTGTGTAGCTGTAACTGAGCAACGGGACGAAGACCAGGAGGGTGGAGGGAGGGGGATGTGAGGAGGAAGGACCGTCGGAACACTTGAGACGACCGACTAGAGTAACTACGGCTGATGCTTTTCCAAATGCGAAACGAAAGACAAGGTGCTGAAGGTACTAACCGAAGTGTTCCCCCACAGGACCACACAATCGAGACGGAAAGGTACTTCGCAAAGGGCTTGGAAAGCTCAGGGCCGACCGTGAGCGAAGAGGACAGAATGCCGACCGTGCAAAACCTAAGCGAGGTGCAAAGGAAGTGCAGGGTAATGGGGAGAACTGAACTGCATGAGCGGGAGTCAACGATGAACAGGAACAACCCCGTGGAGGAGGGGGTAGACCCCAGAGGGAGAGGAGGGGAGGTAGCATCGCTCCCCTAGGCAGAAGCCATCAAGGGGGAGGAGAGGGGGAGGTGGTGGAATCCCACGATGACTTCCCTGGTGTTGAGATTTCAATCGCCTGAGGTGTAGGTGAGATGGTTCGTGGCTCTAACTACTATGACTTTTTCTTTTTTTTTTTTCTTTTTTTTTTTTAATCTCGCTTATTTATTGTTTCTATCGGGGCAAAATGCACAAATGTGCTCATCCCACGGTGTTAGGTACAAGGGTCCTCGGCTGGAACGTAAGCCATGTGGA
>Ga0307509_10010901_pt1 | contig 11080 bp, 5 predicted proteins | sample 10_EM_MG_FD_202245 | JGI IMG/M metagenome (GOLD analysis project Ga0307509, IMG submission 202245) | Populus trichocarpa ectomycorrhiza microbial communities from riparian zone in the Pacific Northwest, United States - 10_EM | ecosystem: Host-associated > Plants > Roots > Unclassified | place... | reverse complement strand
CGGCACCGGGTTGTGCGGCGGCGAGCCCAGCGTCGACAGCACCGCCGGGCTGGTGCTCGAGGTCTTGCAGGCCGAGCCGTCCAGCAGCAGGTTGCTGGTGGCCGGCGCCGTGTTGTAGGTGACCGAGAGCTTCGCGCCGTACGCGCCCGAGGTCTCGTCGAACTTCTTCCAGCCGTTGTCCGCGTTCGCCTCGTCCGAGGCGCGCAGCCCGATCACGATCGTCGCCGCCGTGGCCTTGCCCGCGACCGCGGTGGTCAGCGCCGACGAGGACCACTCGGTGTCCACGCCGGTGGCCGACTTGCAGTTCTGGTTCGAGGCGGTGTCCAGCGACGAGCCCCAGGTCGACGAGTTCGACGACCAGGTGGTGCCGGACCCGATCGTCGCCGACGACGAGACGTGGACCTCGGTGCTCGTGTTCGAGCAGGACCACGAGTACACCAGGCCGTCGTAGAACGCGGCCGCGGTGACGTGCTTGCCCTTCCACGCCGAGGTGGAGAACTGGAACAGCGAGCGGTACATGTTGGTGCCGTCGCCGGCGTTGCCGACCTTCGCGTGGTCGGCGCGGTCGTACGTGTAGTACTGCTGCGTCGTGTGCCCGCTGTTGATCATCGTCCACGACGAGCGCAGCGGGGCGCTCGACTTAGGGTCGATGTAGACCGGGAACCGCGTCCTGGCCGAGGCGAGCATGGTCATGTCCGGCGCCAGGACCAGGCTGGTGCCGACCATCCGGGTGGGCACCGGCGACTGGTGCGCGCCGTAACCGGGCCCGCCGGTGTCGCTGATCGTCGCGTCCTTCACCGCTTGGGCGGGCGCGTTCTTCGGCATCGGTTCGGCCGGCAGCGCCGAATCCCACTGGTAGGCGGCGCCGACCGAGAACGCGGGGTCCACCGCGGCGGCCACGCTCGGCGCGATCCCGGCGGCGCCGGCGGTGGTCAGGCCCGAGCCGGACAGCGCGAAGCCGATCTGGCCGAGCACCGGGTTGGCCGCGGCCGTGGCGTTCTTGACGACCAGCACCTCGGAGAAGCCGGCCTCGTCCACCGTGGCCACCAGGTCGACGCCCGGCAGCACCTCGCGATAGGTGGCCGAGGAACCGGCGAGCCGCGGCTTGGGCAGTGGGCCGGCCGGCCACGTCCACACCAATTCTTTGCCGCCGTTGACCTGCTTGGCGAAGAAACCGGTCCCGCCGCCGGACAACACCACGGCATTCGCCGACGCCACCGGCGAGATCGAGCCGTCGGGATTCGTCTTCAGCTTCAGGTCGATCGTCCGCCAGGTACCGTCGGCCTTGTGCACGTAATGCGGCGTCGCCCATTCCGTGGCGGTGAACGAACCGTTGGCGTTGGCCGCGACCGTGCGGGTCGGGCTGCGCTCGCCATCCACGGCAACCGCCTTGTGGCAGGCCAGAGCGAGGGCCTTCGCGGCCTTCTCGTCCGGTCGGGAAAGCGTTCCGCAACTGGCCGATGCCGCGGTCGCGGCCGGGCCGATGCCGACGACGATGCCGCCGGCCAGGATCATCCCCGACGACGCGGCGAACCACGCCACGCGCCGAGGAACTGACAATGAACTTCTCACGAATACCCATCCCCGTGTTTTTTGGGATCGCGGCCCACGCCCGCCCAGGGAAATGGGAATAGGTGTTCGAGGCGGGACCAACGATCGTTTTGAAGGCATGCCGGAATACGCTGGCATCGATTCAGAAGTGATCGATGGCAGCAACGATTGTCAGCCCGCTTGTTATGAGTGGTGCCCCCGTTTGGCGTCGTCTCGGTCCCATTCGACGCTGCCGTCACGGTAAATGCCGACGCCGTTCCGAGCAAGGCCTCCAAACAGCCCAAAGCCGACATGGCGGACAGTGGTCGCCTTGCATGTATAAATTTCGAAACAGGGCGTGTCGGATCGGGGCGGTGGCGTTCGTAGTGGGGGTACGGCCGCCACCACGCGCGGCGCGACCAAATCCGGCAAGGAGACACCGTGACAGCCACCTACACCTTCGACATCTTCTCGACGCTCGACGGCTTCGCCAACCACAACGGGGACTGGGGCGGCTACTGGGGCAAGCAGGGCCCCGAATTCCTCGCGCATCGCGCCGCCGCCTACCGCGACCCGCTGCGGATGGTGCTCGGGGCCAAGACCTACGCGTCGAACGCGCCGTTCCTTGCCCCGGGCTTCGACCGCGGCCGGTTCGACGGGTGGATCACGCGCATGTTCGACTCTCCGGTCACGGTGCTCTCCCGCAGGCTGACCGAGCCGCTCGCGTGGCCGGGCACGACCATCGAGTCCGGCGATCCGGTCGAGGTGGTCACCCGCCTCAAGGCCGAATCCGACGTGCCGCTGCGCTCGCACGGCAGCCTGACGCTCAACCGGGCGCTGCTGAACGCCGGCCTGATCGACACCATCGAGCTGACGGTCTTCCCCGTGATCTCCGGGGCGACCGGCGTGGACCGGATCTTCGACGGCGCGGACGACTTCGACCTCGAGCTGCTCGATGCCCGGACCTTCGACCGCCACACGCAGGTGCTGACCTACCGGCCGACCCGGCACGGCTGACCGGCGGCGGGGCGGCACGCATCGGGTCGGGCGGGCCACGCGGGACAGTGGATCGGCGGCGGGGCGGCGCGCATCGGGTCGGCCGGCCACGCGGGACAGCCCGGCGGCCGCGCGCGGAGGGTGACCGACGACGGCGCGAGGCGCCGCACCGGGTGCTGGGGTCGACCGTACGAAGAAATGGTTTTGGGTTGGGCGGGAGAGGCTCCACGGATGGGTGATTTCGCGGGCCACCCGGACTGGGTCGTTCGATCGGGGGGCACCCGTGTCCGTCAGCTCATGGAAGAACCGCCGCTTTACAGATTTTTGCCGGGTCGACGGTCGCCTAGCGTGCGTAGGTGTCCGCGCCGTTCCCAGCGTGATCAACCGAGGTGTGCCTTGTCGCTCGTCCAGCACGATCTGCACCGGACCGTGGCGGCGCGGTGGCGTGCCGAGCTCGCCGGGCGGGCCCACGGCAGCACCAAGGCCGGCTACTACCGGGCGGTGGTGGCGCTGCTGGCGGCCGGCGCCGACGCGGCCGAGCTGGGCTGGACCGACGTCGTGGCCGCGGTCGAGCCGCACGGGTCGCGCACCACGTTCTTCGGGGTGGCCGGGCCGCACGCCAAGAAGCCGCTGGTGGCCGCCTATCGGGCCGCGCCGCCCGGGCCGGTGCGGGACGTCGCCGCGTGCCTCTGGCGGGCGACCGCGCCGGAGATGCTGGTCGAGGAGACCAAGGTGTGGAGCTACTGGCCGCACCGGGACGGCTGGACGGACGAACTGCTCCGCGGCGACGGCGCCACCGCCGCCGAGTGCCTGATCCGCGTGCTGCTCGACTGGGCGACCCGGGAACCGGAGCTGGCGGCCGCGTTCGATCATTCGCCGCCGGCCTGCGCGATCGAGGATCTCCTGGTGCTCCAGGCAGGCCGGATGCCGGCGGGCGAGGCCGCTCGGGTGCTGAGCCAGGCGATCCGGCTGCGGCTGGCTGGCGGCTGCGGCGCCGACGGCGTCGTCCACCTGTTGCGCCACGAGCTGCGACCGGCCGCGGGGCCGGGCGACGGCATCCGCCCCCTGGCGCGGGCCATCGACCAACTGACTCGCAACTCGCGGACACCGTCGGAGGAGCGGCGGCACGCGGTTGCCATCATGCGCGATGCCATCGCCCTGCTGGAATCGGCGCCGGAGTGACCGGGCCCGTGGCGGCCGACGAGGAGCGCCGGCTCAGCGCCCGCCTCCAGACGCTCATCGGCGCCGGCCGGGGCGTGCCCGAGCTCGCCGGCCTGCGCGCGGAGGCGGCCGCCCGGATGGGACCGGATCACGAGATCACCCTGGCCGTCGAGCACGCCCTCGAGGTGAGCCGGGACGCCGGGCGTACGCCGGCGAAGTCCCTGCCGGTCTGGGTGGCGCTCGGCGATCGGGCGACGCGCTCGCTCCCGCCCGGATCCACCACCGCCGTCGCGATCCGGGCCCGGCACCGGCGGCAGTTGCGCGCCTGCGGCCGGCCGGACGATCTGGACACTTTGGTCGAGCTGTGCCGGCGGGAGACCGACCCGGACGCGCGGACCGATCTCGCCGCGGCGCTGCGCGATCGGGCCCGGTTCGGCGGCCACGACGACGACCTCGGCGAAGCGCTGGGCATCATCGAGCGGGAGGAGGCCCGGCGCGGCGCCGATCACGTGGCGGCCGTGGCGGCCCGCCGGATCCGGGTCGAGGTGCTGCTCGCGCTGGGCCGGGCGGACGCGGCGTTGCCCCTCGCGGAGCAGCTGGCCGGCGGGGACGACGCCGACGTGGACGCCGGCGACGGGTTGCCCGGCCCCCGGGTGCTGCTGGCCGAGGCGTTGCTGCCGGCCGGGCGGATCGCCGAGGCCGGGCGGGTGGCGCGGCTGGCGTACGCGCTGCACCCGGGCGCCTTCGACCCGGCCCGCCCGCTGCTCGTGGTGGCCCGCAGCGAGCCACGACCGGCGGCCCGGGCGACCGCGCGCGCCGCGCTCGAGCGGCGACGGGCGTTCTTCCCGCCGGAGAGTCACTACGTGGCCGAGGCGGCCCGCCTGGTCGAGGAGCTGGCGTGCTGATCACCGACCCGCTGGCCCTGCTGCCGGGGATGCCGGCGCTCGCGGTCGCCGACCTCGACGACCTGATCGACGGGCTGGCCCGGCCCGAACTGCGGCCCACGCCCGCGCACGACCTGGCCCGGGCGCACGCGCTGGGCGCCCGGTTCGGCCACGACGGGCGGCCGGAGACGCTGGCGGCGGCGCTCCGGACGTACCGGCAAAGCACCTATCGCGGCCGCGCCCGGGGCGTGGTCGGCCGGGCGCTGGCGATCCGCCTGCTGCACTCCGGCCTGAGGGGGCAGCCGGTGGACGGTGGCCGGCTCCGCGCGCTGATCGACGACGCCGGCGACGACCCGGCCATGCCCGGCTCGGCGGCGGTGCTGGCGATGATGGCCGACGTGCTTCGCGCGGTCGCCGACGACCCCGGCTACGACCACGGGGACGCGCTGCGCCGGCTGGACCAGGCGGCGGCGTGCGTGCCGCCGGAGAGCCCGCTCGCCGGCCTGGCGGCGCTCGCCCGGATGGCGTTCTCGGTGCGGCGCGGCGGCGTCACCGGCAGCTACGGCGCCGCCGCGGCCGGAGCCGAGCGGGCGCGCGCCATGCTGACCCGGTACGACCTGTCCGCCGAGGAGCGGACCGTGGCCGAGAGCATGATGGTCTCCGCCGAGGCCATGGCCGCGGCCCAGCACGGCGATGTGGAGCAGGCCGTGCGCCTGGCCGACGACCTCGCCGCCCTGGCCGATCGGCTGCCCGCCGGCCACCCGACCGCCGCGGCGGTCCGCAAGATGCGGGTCGCCCTGCACAGCACGGACGCGTCCGAGGCCGACGAGCCGGGGCTGTCCCCGGCGGAGCGCGCCTGGCGGCTCCTCACGGCCGGCAACAACGTCGTGCGGGCGGCGGTGGCGAAACGGGACGGGGCCGAGTTGTCGCGCGGGATCGGGCTGCTGCGTCGCGCCCTGCGGGCCGCCCCCGACGGCTACGAGCACCACGTCATGATCCTCACCATGCTGGGTGGCGCGCTGATCCCGCACAGCCAGCTGGCCGGCGGGCGGCCGGCCCTCGACGAGGCGCTCCGGCGGCTCACCGCGGCGCAGCAGGCGGCCGGGCACCCCGGTCATCCGATGTGGGCGGCGACCGCGCAGGCGCTCGGCCTGGCGTACCGGCTCGACGGCCAGACCGCGCGCGGCCGCGAGGCCGGCCGCCGGGCGATGCGCGGTCACGCCTGGTCGGTGCTGCTGCAGGCCGGCACGGCCGACGCCGTGGCCGCCGCCCGGCACGCGGCCGACGACGCCCGGCAGGTCGCCCGCTGGTTCCTGGCCGACGGCGACCCGGCCGGCGCCGCGGGCGTGCTCGACGCGGGCCGCTGCCTGATGCTGTACGCCACGACGGTCACCATGGACGTGCCGGCCCGGCTGACCGGGCTGGCCCGCGACGACCTGCTGACCCGCTGGCGGGCCACGCCCGACGACCCCGACCTGCGGTACGAGATCCTGACCGTGCTCACCGGCGCCCCGGTCGCCGAGGCGGCCGTGCCCGAGGTCCTCGACCCGCCCGGCCCGGCCGAGGTCGGGCGGGCCCTCGCCGAGGTCCGCGCCGACGTGCTGGCCTACCTGCTCCCGAGCGACGACGAGGGGCCCGGCGGCGCCCTGCTCGTGCCGGCCGACGGCCTGCGCGGCGCCCGGCCTGCCTTCCTCCCGTTGCCCCGGCTGGCCACCACCGCGCAGGTCACCCGGCACGTCGAGGCGCTGGGCGCCCGGGACGCCGGCGAGGGCTCCGGTGACGCCGGGCCGGCCCTCGAGGAGGTCTGCGCCTGGGCCTGGCCCGCCGCGATCGGCCCGCTGCTGGACGCCCTGGACCGCTGGCCGATCGGCCGGGCGCCGCGGATCGTCCTGGTGCCGATGGGCGACCTCGCCGCGGTGCCCTGGCACGCCGCCCGCGACCGGGACGGCACCCGTGCCGTGCAGGTCGCCACGTTCTCGTACGCGCCGTCGGCCCGGCTGCTCTGCCAGAACGCCGAGCGGCCGCCGGCCGACCCGGCCGGGCCGGCCTTGATGATCGCCGACCCGGCGGGAGACCTGCCGGACGCCCGGGCCGAGGCCGACGCGATCCGGGACGCCTTCCTGGCCTCGGCCACCGTCCGGCAGGGCGCCGCGGCGACGCCCGAGTCGGTCCGCGACTGGCTGCTCGCCGGCGGCGGCCCGGTGCTGCACCTGGCCTGCCACGGCGCCGTCCGGCCCGGGGTGGACGGCTCCTACCTGCGGCTGGCCGGCGACCGGCGGCTCACCGCGCACGAGATCCTGCGCACCCGGCGGGCGGCGAGCATCGGCCTGGTCGCCCTGGCCGCCTGCACGACCGGCGTGCCCAGCGGCACGTACGACGAGGCGTTCAGCCTCACCACCGCCTTCCTCGCGGCCGGCGCCCGCAGCGTCTTCGGCTCGCTGTGGCCGGTGCCGAGCGAGGCCACCTCGCTGCTGATGTTCATGGCGCACCACTACCTGTGGGCCGAGCACAAGCGGCCGATGGACGCGCTCAACCACGCCCAGCGCTGGATGCTCGACCCGGACCGCGAGGCGCCGCCGACGATGCCGCCGCGGTTGCGCGCCCTGGTGCCTTACCTGACCGGCGACGTCACGGCCTGGGCGGGCTTCACCCACCAGGGGCGGTGATCGCTGAGCGGCCCTGATGAATTCAGCGGCCCTGGTGGGTGAAGGCGGCCCAGCACCGCGGTTCGGCCGGGCGCCGGCCGGCGCTGTGCCGGGCGAGCTCGTCCGGCATCCCGGCCGGTGGCCGCCGGTCCGGGTCCAGCATCCACAGCTGGGCCCGGTGCAGCGCGTCGGCCGGCGCGCACCCGGCCGCGAGGTGGTGGTGCACGAGGTACATCAGCATCGACGTCTCCTCGTCCGGCACCGGCCACAGCGACCCGAACGCGGTGTGCGCCCCGGCCGCGAGGAAGGCGGTGGTGAGGCTGAACGCCTCGTCGTGGTCGATCCCGGTCCGGCCGGTGGTGCACGCGGCCAGGAAGACCTGCTCGATCTCCAGCTCGGCGGTGCGGGAGGCGGCCAGCAGCTGCCGGGCGGTCAGGTCGCCGCCGGACAGCCGCAGGCACGCGTCGGCCGGCCGGTTCGGGTCGGCCTGGCCGTGGCAGGCCAGGTGCAGCAGGGACGGGCCGGGCGCGGCGGCCTCGACCCAGTCGAGGACCTCGCCGGGCGTGCCGACGTAGGCGGCGTCCGGGTAGAACGACGCCCCGATCGCCCGGGCCTCCAGCCCGGCGAACGGCAGGTCGCCGGTGGGGTCGCCGACGATCAAAACCGATTTCACCGTACGGGTGGGCTCGCGGGCGCTCTCGACGAAGGCGCGACCGGAGACGGCGTACGAGATGACCGCCTCCTCGACCGCGTACCGCCGCCGATCCCCGGCGGTGTGGAACGCCGCGTGCCAGGGCACCGAGGACAGCGGCCCGGTCGGCACCAGGACCGGGCGCCGCAGCCCGCCCCGGCGCAGCAGCGGCCCCATCGCGGCCGTCCACGCCCAGGCGCAGAGCTCGTCCGGCCCGCCGTCCGGCCCGCCGCCCGGCCCGCCGCCCGGCCCGCCGTCCGGCCCGCCGCCCGGCCCGCCGTCCGGCCCGCCGTCCGGCTCGTCGGCCGGCCCCGCGTCCCGCACGACACCGGCCGCCCGGGCCAGCCGCGACCCCGGCCCGGTGATCAGCCCGGGCAGGGTGAGCAGGGCCGGTTCACCGGCGGCCGGCACGATCACCGCCGCGCCCGGCTGCTCCTCGCTGGACGGCACCAGGTAGACCAGCGCGTCGGCGCCGGCCGCGGCCAGCCCGGTCCGGATGTCCGCCGGCGTGACCGTGGCCGGCGTACGGAGATCCAGCACCCGCAGCACCCGGGCCCGCAGGTCGTCCGGCACCTCGAGCTCGCGCCCGCCCGCCGCGCCCAGCGGGTCGCCGGTGACCGCGTCCCGGCCGTACCCGGCCGACTGCCGCCACTGCTCGGCCAGCCCGGGATGCCCCGCCTCGATCAGCCGCTCGGCGACCGTCCGGGAGGCGGTCGCCGCGTAGAGCACCAGGCCCCGGCCGGCGTCCAGCGCGGCGACCAGGTCGTCGAGGGCGCCGTCCGCCTGGCACCAGCCGGCCGCCCGGCGGGCCGCCGCCCCGGCCGCCGCGGCGACCAGCACCGCGTCGTCGGTGCCGGACTGCAGCAGCACCTGCCACGCGTGGCCGGCCAGCCCGGCCAGCCCCCACCGGCGCGACTCGGCCCGGTCGCCGCCGTCGAGGTGCCGCAGCGCCTCCCCGCGGGCCAGCGCGAACGACGTCCACCGTGGATGGTGCGGCCCGGCCGCCATCCCGAGGCCCTCCTCGGTCCAGCGCAGCATCCGGCGGGCCGCGTCCTGGTCGCCGGGCTCGTCGGCGAGCAGGCCCTCGCCGACCATGCTCGCCAGGCCGAGGGCGATCAGCCGCACGATGTGCCCGGCCGGCACCTCGGCGAGCAACTCGTCGGCGCGGTCGGCGCACTCGCGGAGCGTCGCGACGTCGTGCCGGGTCCGGGCCGCCATCGCGGGGCCGGCCAGCGCCCGCACCCCGTGGTCGGCGGCCTCCACGTCGCCGGCCGGGATCGGCGTCCGGTCGACCGGCCGGTAGCCGCCGTCGGTGCCGCTCACCACCGTGTCGATCAGGGTCAGCAGCGGGGTGAGGGAGGCCCGGGTCGCGTACGAGAACGGTTCGGTGCGCAGCCGCACGAGCAGCGCGGCGACCTCGTCGCGGGCGGCCAGATCGCCGTGCTGAAGCCGGTCGAGGAGCTCGACGGCGTCGCCGAACAGCCATTCCTCCGGGTCGGCGGAGGCGCGGAACCGGTCGATGGCGGTCCGCAGCGAGCGCCGGTCACCGGTCTGGATCGCCCGGGCCACCACGACCATCGTGGCGATCCCGTGCAGATCCCCGGTCAGCCACCCCTCGCCGGTACCCTCCCGCAGCGGCGCGATCAGGGTGTCGAGCGCGTCGTCCGGGAGCCGGCTGCCGGACCGGGCCTGCTCGGCGTAGGAGGCGAGCGCGTCCAGCATGGTCAGCGCCTGGTCCCAGCCGGGCGGCGGGTCGCTCAAGGTGCGGCCGCAGGCGGTCAGCCGGCGCAGCCAGGCCGGGTCCGCCCGTTCCGGCTCCGCCTGCCAGGTCAGCGTGCCCGTGGCGGCCAGCACGAGGGCGAGCCGGGCCCGGTCGTCCGGCTCGCCCGCCCCGCCGGCCCACACCCGGTGCGCGTCGGCGATCAGGCCGTGAACGTCGCCGGCGTCCCCGGCGTTCAGCAGCTCCCGGGCCACCGCGAGCCGGTCGTAGTAGGCCAGCACCAGCCATTCCTCGGACTCGGGCCCGGCCAGGCCCCGGTCGAGATGGCGGGCCGCCTGCTCCAGGTCGGCGAAGTCCTGGCCGAGTTGCCAGCGCAGCTTGTACGCCGTGCCCAGGTGCCACCACGGCTCGGCGCCCGCGGCGGCGGCCCGCTCGAACAGGTCGATCGCGGCGCTCACCGCCGGGACGTCGTCGCCGGCCTCGGCGCGCTCGCCGAGCAGCCGGCCGCACTCGACCAGCCCGCCGGGCTCCTCCGCCACGGCCAGCACCGCCTGCCAGTGGCCGATCGCACGGTCCCGGTCGGCCGGATCCCCGCCGTGGTCCCAGCGGGCCCCGTACGCCCAGGCCAGCGCGTACCGGACGTACGTGTCGTCCTGGTCGGCGGCGAGTTCCCCCGCCTCGATGGCCAGGTCGAGGCCGGCGGGGGAGTCGTCCCGGATCGCCCGCTCGAGGTGGTACAGGCACGCGTCGGCGCACGCCTCGTCGCCGGCGGGCTCGCTCACCGGGGGACCTCCGTCGCCACGCCGAGGACGGTGGCCGTCCAGTCGTACCGGTCGTCCGCGATCGGGCCCACGTCGCGGGTCATCGTGGCCATGGCCGGCACCCCGCGGCTCGCCGCGTCGTCGAGGGCGCCCTGCTCGAACGGGCGCGCCCCGAACTCCCGCTCGGCGACCACCAGCTTGAGCCAGTCGCGGGTCCACGCCCCGGCCTCGACGGTCTGCCCGGCCGGCAGGCTGAACCGCACCGGCCGCCCGTCGAGCGCGGCTCCCCGCAGTCCCGGCCCGACGAACGCGCCCGGAAAGAGCCCGGCGTGGATGCGGTAGCGGCCGGTGAGGTCGAGCAGCACGCAGTAGAGCGCCCGGCCGGTGGTGTTGTGCAGCCGCACGAACACGGTCGGCGCGACCCAGCCGCCGTTTTCCCGGCGATAGCGCAGCCGCAGCAGGCCGTCGGCGCCGGGCCGCAGCGGGGCGCCTCGCTCTCCCGGAAGAGCGGAAACAATTTCCAGCCGTACGCCGGCGACGGCCGACGCCGGATTGGTGAGCTCCCGGACCCGTCGCCACCGCGCGATGTGCTCACCGGCCCGGACCGTGCGCCGCGCCCGGCGTACCGGATCGGCCTCGGCGATGTCGGGGGCGAGGACCGAGCCGTCCACGCCGTGGATCCGGGTCCGGCC
>Ga0307509_10010899_pt1 | contig 11080 bp, 3 predicted proteins | sample 10_EM_MG_FD_202245 | JGI IMG/M metagenome (GOLD analysis project Ga0307509, IMG submission 202245) | Populus trichocarpa ectomycorrhiza microbial communities from riparian zone in the Pacific Northwest, United States - 10_EM | ecosystem: Host-associated > Plants > Roots > Unclassified | place... | reverse complement strand
TAGGCATTGTTGATCTTCTTCATACACTGTCATTTTGTGTTGTTTTACTTAGCAGTTACCTATGCTCTTAGGACACACATTATAGACTCTTTTATATCCTTTTTTTTATTAGCTCCTTCAAAAAAAATAAAATTCCATTTGCATCCTTTTTTTTATCTCGGCTCAATAGTTTAGTTTTACAAAATTAATTTTTAATACACCATAAAATAATATTTATAATCATGAACACGCAAGGCAATACAAAATAGAAAAAATATTAAAAAAAAATAACAATAGAATATAAAAAAACAATGAAAATGGAACATAGGAATAATCAACCGTGGGTTGCATATGTTGCTCTTCTCACGATCTTAAAAATATATTTTGATGTTGAATCGATGTTTGATTTAGCAAAATAAAATTTAATTTTATTAATTCAAATCAATTAAAACTTTAGAGATCTAATTTCAAATAAAAACAAATATTCTATATTTTCTTTCTAAAAAATAATATCTTTATCTCGGTTTTTTAATGCAATCTTTTATTGGAATTGATATATTTATTAATCTATTAACATATATAATTTTCAATTTATTTTACTAAATGTATACATAAATTTTTTAATTTCCAGTTAAAACTAAAATTTATATTGATAATAAAAAAATGTTAACAATATTCGCACTCTTTTTTGGCGTTGAGAAAATAAATGTTTCAACCCGCAACGTAATGGATGAATCAAAAATAAGATTCTAAAACACTTATATTCTCAGAATAATTTGTTTTTTGTTTTTTTTTTTTTTTGAAGGGGGGTTTTCACTTTTCAAAGCCAGTAGACAGCCTGCAAAGAATCAAGCTATGGGACAAGCCTAGCATTAAAGTCATGGTCCTATTCTTTCTGGCCCATTTATACATTGCAATAAGGATCTACGAACTTATAAATATAATTACCATCGCCATAAAAAATTACCATAGCAACAAAATATTAGCGTTAACAACAACATCCTATTTAGGCCTTTCCTGGTTGAAGCAGGTTTTTCATTGTTTTAGCTTTTGCGGGATATTAAAAAAAATATTTTTTAAAAAAAATAAAGCTATAAAGAGAGCTTTTAATGAGTTTCGTATAAAACCTCCCATTTATTTTATTATAGTGTAATGGGTTTTGTAAAAGTGTTTTTTTTATTAAAAAAACACATTAAAATAATTTTTTTATTTTTAATATCAGTATATTAAAATCATAAAAAATATTAATTTAATATTTTGTATGTCAAGACCATTTTTTAAATGCACTCAAATGCACTTGATTGTTTTTACATTTCAAAAATATTTTTTAAAAAAATAAATTTTTTTATTTTTTTCTTTACTTCAAATTAATTTTTTTTAATGGTTTTTACATTACTTTTGATATGCTAACATCAAAAATAAATTTTAAAAAATAAAAAAATATTTTAACACATTCTAAAACAAAAATAAAACAATCCTTGCACAGTACCAAACACAAAGAACAAAAACGCGATGTCAAAAACTAAAAAGGTAGAACGAAGAGGGACCAATTAAGGGCGTTCACTTTCTTTGTGAGCCCATGACCAAGCATGAGGTGGAGTTGGATGACAGAAGTAGAAAGTGATGGATAGCTTTGAAAAGCTGTGACCAGGCGTAGATGGTGCCTTTAAGGCGCTACTCTTTGCCAATTTGAGCAGGGATAGCTAAGTTACTCAAAGAAAATCGCAACGTTTTATTCCAGATAAAAAGAAAATCGATGCTGTATGGATAAGTGTTGTCTTTACAGTGAGGCCTGGATGCCCCTCTCGCTCTGAGACCACATGGACATGTCCACTGGGTCCAAGATTACGGTGACCGGAGAAGGCTATATGAGCTAATCCCGTTGTAAGGACTGATCAAGTATGGAAACATGTCAAATCCATATATATTGCCTGGCATGGTCTTCGTTTTGAATGATTTTAGCTTATACAAAGTGGCATAAGAATGAACATTTTCTTTTCAACATAAATCAATGATTTTGTTCTAGCTAGTAATAGAATTTTTTTGAACCAAAAAGCAAGAAGAAAAGAGAAGGGAAGTTCTCATGATGTCATGTCAGCTTGATTTCCACTCTGCATTCAGTCAAAATGGGCATCATGAATGCTACCACGAAAGACATCTTAGTGGAGTATTGTAGGAGCCATATATTTCTGGGTTTTCTAACTTTATCCATTGGCCAAGGTGTACAAATGATAAAAACGGATAAACCGGACAATTATCATACAAAATGAAAAGAAAGAGCAGCAAACTTTTTTTTAGTGAAATAGAATATTTTTTTTTATGTAATAATAGTTTAGAATCACTAATTTTAATTAATATTTTGGTTCAAAAATATTACATTTGATTAAATATTACGGTTTTGAACCGCAATAAAATTATAATTGGTGTCACAGTTCATAACTACGACATCAATTAAATATCATGACGAACTGATCAACCATTTCATAATAGTCAGTTAAACCAAACAGAAATATATATTTTAACTCATAAAACATATTTGAAAAAAAAACTTAAGTTCATGGAATCATAGTTTTTGTATATACTAATTAACCAGTTCATACAACTAGATCGATCGGTCAACCGATTGAGCTAAAGAGTTGGTAGTGAGGTTATTACCCTATCTAATTCTAACACAAAAAAATGCGTTTTATGATATTTATTATTTACTTTATTAATCTGACATTTAATTTTGTTAATGATTTTAAAGAGTTAAATTTTTTATAATTTTAACAAAATTTAGATAGAATTTTCTTTATATAGAAACTATATCAAAAACAAATTCATGCTTAAAAAGAAAACAGCAAAAAAACATAATTACAAAACCCAATAAATTTTCATATTTTATAATTACAAGTAGTCCTAGAAATAAAATAAAAAAACATATATATGCACGCAGGATGAATCAAATAAAAATATCAAAACACCTTTTTACCCAAATTTTTTTAATTGAAGGACAATGGAGTAATTATTTTTTTAAAAAAAAATAAGAATTGACGCAAAAAGCCCTCTCATACTTTTTTTTGTTATCATTTTAAGAATATTTATGTAATTGAACTGTGTAAAAAGTTAACAAACCATTATACCCCGATTAGTTTTATAATATCAAATGAATCACTTGAAAAAAAAAACTATTTTACCTCATAAAAGATCATTTGTTTGTTGCAATACAGGGTAAAAACGTCGTCATTGCATTATAACAATTCACAGTAAAATGTGTTATTGCTCCACCGTGTAAAAGACATGGAGTTTAGTTTTTTTTTTTAAATAATAATCATAATATAATATAATATAAATAGAGGTTAACTATTTTTTCTCTCAAGCAATTAGAGTATTTATTGGTTATCACACTTGACAGTTCATTTGCTTTGAATATGCTTTCAAAAGCAACATTAATAAACAATAGCACTATGGACACATGCCCATCATCCACATGGGTTGCCTTCCATCAAAGTCCAACGACATATCTGTGGTCCCCACTCGACCTTCACCAGCCACAGCCAGAGAGAAAAAAGGGCACCCTCGGTGGTGCACAAAACCCCATACTAAGCCATTACATGGAAAAGAGAAAGACCAAACAAGGCTTACCCACGTGACAAGTTGTGCTGGCACCAATCGATTGGCTAACCCCTATGTTTTATTGTACGGAAAAAACTGACGTGTCTTTAACCTTGTACGGACCAAAAGGGCAGTGCCCCATTAGGTGCCCAGATCTTACATGCTACCACCTTGGGAGGTGTTTTTAAACTTGTCTGAGAGAAACTGGCAACCGACAGGAATGTTCATGTCTTTCCTTTCACATGGGCGGGTTGCCTCTTGGTTGGGTACCGGGAATGGGAAGTTGTCAGTCACTCTTTAGGCCAGGTGTCGCCACATGACAGCATGGTATCAAACTTTTGGTGCATCTAGATGTGTTGTTTAATAGAGTGGGACTGATAATGGGGATCACATGTTGATAATTTTTTGCTTTTACATGTGTATTATTCCGTTCTTTCTTATTTGGGAGGCATCTGTGTTTTTTCCTGAATTTACCAAAAGAAGAAAGAGATTATGTTCTTGAGAAGTTGCTCCCCTCTTTATTATTTTTTTATTGATTTATATACCCATTAGGGTTATATTGCTAGAACTAAGGTAATCACTCATCAAATATCTCAGCTAATCTTTCCCTTGATGATATTCTTTCTAGGGTTTGTGTGATCTTTTCAATTCTCCTTATTAGGTCTCTTGAGATTTGAAAGTTCACAAGCAAGATTTTCCTTGTCTTTATGCTTCTTAGCTGTTGCCCATAAAGGTTAGTAGTCAGGTATTTCCTAATTTGTTCAGATTTAGTTATCCTTTTCTATTTTTGGAAACCATAAGCGGGTCTTGCTTAGTTGTTTGCAATCTTTGATATCAATCAGTTTCACTTCACAGATACCCCAAATCTGCCATTTTGTTTTCCGGGTCTTTCCATTTTCATTTCTTTCTTTCTTTCTTTTGATTTTATTTATTTTTTTAGGTATAATAATGGTGAGAGGAAAGACTCAGATGAAGAGAATAGAGAATGCAACAAGCAGGCAAGTGACCTTTTCAAAGAGAAGGAATGGACTGCTTAAAAAGGCCTTTGAGTTATCAGTTCTTTGCGATGCTGAAGTTGCACTCATTGTTTTCTCCAGTAGAGGGAAGCTCTATGAGTTTTCCAGCTCTAGGTAAAGTACTTGATTTTCAGTATTTTTATTTTTTACATGAACATGTTTATACTACCGTGTGTGTTTTATTAATTACTGTCTCACGGATTCTTTTATGTAAGCATGTGATGATGCATTGAATTGTCCATCTCAAGAATTTGTCCTCCTGTCTTATTGAAAAAATTGATTGAGTTTTGATTCTAAATCTGTACAAGCTCCACTAGCATGGCAAAGCAAGTACTCTTACAATCGTACGAGCTCTCAGACTTTACCTGTCAAGATGAAGGGGTCCGATCTCACCTATTCTTTTCTTTATTCATCAAATCTAACCTGGTGTTTTTATTCCGTTGGGTTTAATATTGATTTGTCATAATCTTCTGATTTCTGTGTCCTATATATTATATGTACTGAGCTTTAACTTCCATTACCTACTGTGTCCATCAATGCCGTCAATCTATGTTTGAAGATAGGTTAGAGATCAGTGTGCTTCAAAAAAAACATTTTCCACTAGGGTTCATGTGCATGACCTATTAATTCCTTCGTTTCGAAACTCACCCGAAAGAAAACGATGATGATGAATTTTTTCCTTGGTTTTTTTGCCACATCTACTAATTAATTAAACAGCTCTCCTGTGCTATTCTTTGCTTCATCAAGAAGTATAAACAGTTTACGTACCCAAGAATGTCTGTGAGTACTGTTAGCATGGAACCGTAACATATTTTCTTTTTCATGATAAATTAATTGATGGTGATCCTGTAATCATCCAAGTCTTCTCTAGCTGAGCTCTAGAAGAGAACTTGAAAAAGGGTTTTAATGATCGATAAAGACTGACAATAAGTTTATAATTATCATGCCTTAGACCATATAAAAAAATCGAATTTCATCTTTAACCAGGTGAAAGGAAAAAAAAAAACCTGGAATCTAGCTGACTGTTGGAAGGTGGGGTGGGGTGGGGGAGCTTGAGGGCTCTGAGATAGAGGTGTACTTTGTGTTCTTTATCTTTCACGGTTTCCTGCCCTTTTATGTGTTGTATTTATATTGCATTGCTTCTGAAAAGAAACGTACTGCTTTCTCCAAGGTAAGCACTGTGATCACTATATATTGGTAAAAGTTTTCTTGTTCTTGATGTTACTGTACTCAAGTGTAATTTTCTGATTAGCGACCACATGATTAACCAGACCTGGTAAATTAATAAGGAGGAATTTAATTATCAACTCAAACGAGACTTGCTTCCCGATAACTTGGGACAAGCCACACGTATGCTTAGTGAACGCTCATTTCTCCAATTATGAATATATAACTTCTTTAATTAAATCAATGGCTTGTGTTTTTCCTTTTTGCTGGTTGTGCTTGTGCGCAAGAGAGCCACTCGAGAAGATATGCCATATGTTTATTAGTTCTTCACGAAACAGTTGTTGCTACCTTATTCAAGATATCTCTCCTGCTTTATTGGGTCAATAGCTACGGTGTTAGATTCGCCAAGGAGCAAATGCACGTAGCTTTTATCAAGTGATGCTTTCTTGGTTTTGTTTTTGCAATAGGGTTGGACATCTGCCAAAGAAACTCATATCCAATCCAGAAGTTCAAAATGTTGTTTCGGATTTTAATTAGGTTATAGAGTCTTTATTCATTTTGTGTGTCAAAAAGACTGGATATATTATAAAGGCTGTTAATTTATAGGTGAACATAAGAGATTAATTATGCTACTCTGCCCATTCATAAACAAAGCTTCTCTTCTGCAATATTTTATTTAATTTTCATGATATATATAAAAACATGGAATTGATTAATAATTAAACAAACAGCACTGTGTTTATAATTAAGGTGTGTATGCATCATGATCGTTCATATTACAAGTAACAGGTTAGGTCATGTATTTATGATCCAATCATTCATTTTAAGATCAAATTTTAAATTTTTTAAATACATTGAAACTCAAAATTAACAAAATCTGAAGTGTATATTAGCTAGGTTAATGCATATGTTCCGTACCATGAGATGATCTTTGTTTATAATTAAGCTATTATATTGATTATTCAACTAAACTCCTTTATTGGTTGCTGCATTCTAATATAAAACTGCTGTCATTACTCTACAACTCAACTCAAGTTAATAATGGAAATATCGTTCCTTTTATAAAAATGGCCATTACATAACTGCGTGCATTACCTAAAACCCAAATTCTCTCAACCTTTCTGATCAAGATGTCGTTATTGCACAGAAATGAGGAAAAAATATTTTAGTAAAAGCAGTTGTGATTGCTTCTGTCTCATATATGATGTATATTAACTGTGTATATACTCCATTGTAGCCAACAACAAAGCCCAACATATCCCAAGCCTTCAACCAAATCCTAAGCATATCCTTTCCTTAGCACAAGTTGTATGGTGAGCTATCTTATGCTTTAGGTTTCAGAATAACCAGTTTTTTCATGCTTTTCTTCATTAAGTTCTTGCTTTATTAGGATAGAAAAATAGTTTCATTATGATGATGCTCTTGCAAAAAATAGTGTACGATATTAGGTGCAAAAATAATTTATATCATTAAGTTCTTGCTTTATTAGGATAGAAAAATAGTTTTATTTTCTTTTTATTCAATGAGAGAGCTCATAGCATTGGACTATTTATATATAGAATAACCTTTCGACTTTTAGGTAGCAATCCTCATTAATTTTAATTGCTGTGGCGTTCTGTTCGGGATGATAACCATCATGTTCTCATCCTCTATTAATTTCAAAACTTTACGCTTTATGGTGACCTGAGTGTGTATCTCTGTACTTGAATGGATTAATATATGCTAAAAGTATCAATAACCCGAATTCTACTTGGAGGAAAATGTGCAACTTCAAGGATTGTTCAGCAGCTTTGGAAGTGAACCGAGCGCGTGATCTTTTTTTTTTTTTTTTTTTTGTAGTGATGATTTGCATTGGATGTTAGTTGAGCCATGTTTAAATATTTACTAACTGCTCGGTTATTTTCCAATTGTTCTGCTATGGATCCTTCAGTATTAATAGAACAATAGAACGGTATCAGAAGAGAGCCAAGGACGTAGGAATCAGCAGCAAGATGGTTCAAGACAATATACAGGTATAAACCAATTAGCTTTCAAACGAATTAAATTTGTGATGAAATTGAAAAGTAAATGTAATATGAACTCTCTCCCATTAAGGTCAATATAGCTACTATGACATGGTTGTAATATCATGCATTTTCTATAGTAGGAGCACACCATCACCTTTTCTTTCCTGAGATATTCGGGCAGAGAAAGATCTATTGACCATCGTGTTTGATGATCATATGGAAAAGTTGGCCATACCAAAGTCTTCACTGTGCATGAAAGCATGCAATTTTTTGTATATATTGAACCATGCATGACAATATTAATTCCATTTTGTTTCCTTTTTTATTGGGTCAGTTTTTCAATCCTAGTTGTTGATTTTGCATGCAGCCTGTGAAGGAAGATACATTTACTCTGGCCAAGAAGATCGAGCTTCTTGAAGTCTCTAAAAGGTTTCAAGGCTCATTTTGAAACTTATTGCGTCTAAAATCATTACTTATCTGCTGTAATAAACAACTAAAAACTTGGATAATTTGCAGGAAGCTCTTAGGAGAGGGATTGGAAACATGTTCCACTGATGACCTACAACAGTTGGAGAACCAGTTGGGGCGAAGCTTAACAAGAATTAGGGCAAGAAAGGTATGTCCCATCAATTAATCAGACCGCACCATACTTAATTTCTTTGAGTGATTAAAGTCAATACCAATTCTGTGTTTTTATTGTAATTACTGGATTCGGCTAGTGTCCATTTGGCTTTCATTTTTCGGTTGGGTTTTTGAGTGGTTTACTGCTTAATTTCTCAACTCAAAACGTCAAAATCCCACCCATTTGGATACCAAAAGTCATAGATAAATCTGATTCCAAAACTTCATTCTCAAGTTTTAGAAAGTATCAATTGGTTATTGGTACAAGTCACTTGGTGTGGTACAATTGCCAAACAGCAATTAAGATGTAGAAAGTATCTCACGGCACATATCATTTATCAAAGTAATATTCTTTTCTGGTCCAGTGAGTCTAGAAGTTCTTCCATTTCTTTAATCTTTCTTATATATAGCGTCAGCACCACTCAAGGGACTCAAATTATTTATGAAAACTTTACCGGACATTTGATTCTCTTTACTTTGTGCACCTGCAGAACCAGTTATTTAGGGAGCGGATTGAGAAGCTCAAAGGCGAGGTAATTCCTTATGATTCGTAATGTTTTATGTGCATGCTTATTTAAAAAATATATTAGATGTTGATTTGTTTAGAGATTCCTGATTCGCTACCATCTTTCTCTTTCGACGTATCTCAGGAGAAAATCCTGTTGGAAGAAAACACGAGGTTACGGGAGAAGGTAATAGTACTATACATGCTCTATGAACTCTCAGATCCTACGTTATCGATTATCACTAGCAGTGATTTTGAGGAGTGCATCACTGTGTTTGGCATAGCATAGCACACAAGGATTTTCAACACATATTTTTACAATGCCGACAATATTTTAGAATTTTATGTGAGGTGTCGATATGATATGTGGAGATGAAAATTTTATTCTCACGGAGGATGAACTTATGAGTTGTATAGATAGGGCACAGAGTAGGTTTTTTTTTAATTCCACAGGGACCCTTACATGTCAAAAATGTCAAATTTGTATGAAAGATCTATTAAGCTAGGACCAGTTATGATTTTTTTGGTGGTCGTGGCTGCCCTCCTTACAGTCCCCGGATCGGTCGTCGGACAATAATTCAGGGAGACATATTCTTTTGATTATGGTGGTAATAATTTTGTTTGATAACTGATTTTGCAGTGTGGGATGCAACAACCTGACCTCTCATCAACCAGGAAGCAACAACTATTAGAAGACCGACAAATTACGGAGGTGGAGACAGAATTGTTTATAGGACCACCAGAGACACGGCTTGCCCCAAAACCATAAGACTTGAATAATTGCAGTTTCAAATTTGCAATACAGTTCCAGCTTCCCAAGTGTCAATGGTTTTTTCTTTTTTTCAAATCATTTGCATCTGATAGCTAATGTCGCGAGTCAAATAAACTCTCCCAAATATATTACATAACAAAAAGGGAGTTGAACTATACCATTGTGCGATGAGTTAAAATATCTGTTGGAAGATTATATATATATATATATGATTCTCTACCATGCTATTAAACTTGTTTGTACCATCATATGAGAGAGTCAAAGAGAAGCCTAAAAAAATATTTTTGTATAATTTGACAAGAATACTGTGGATGCATTGTGTTTGAGTGAGATATGAAAACTTTGACAAGAATATTTTTAGGTTTTTTTTTAAAATTGTTTTTTTTTTAATTTTATCCTTCAACATTAAGTTATTGGACCTTGAACTTTGTTTATTTTTTTTTACGAGGTTATCTTAGTCTCACGACTAAGCTGTGAATATGGCATATTGAATTGAATCAGGTTTTTTTGTTCTTTTTTAAAAATGTTCTTTTTTTAAATTTAGACTTCAATGTTTGATTTTATGGGTAATTGAGTGTGGATTTTCTTTTATTTTTTTTATTTGTGAGGTTATCTAATTCTTATTCAGTTTTTATTTTATTATCAAATAAGATTGTTGAGATATTTTTCAGAATATTTAAAAGATATTTTTTTATAATATTAATGAACATTTATTTTATTTGATTGGACATTGAATTTTTTTAATCATGTTATTAACAAAGATTATTGAATTAATTTGAATGAATGACTCCGAACCCAAATTTTTTTTATTCCTTTAAAAATATTATTACCGGCTGTTATCCTTTATTATTATTATTATTATTATTATTACATTAAGAAATTGAAATGCGTACCGTTTATCTAGTATATGCCATACTGTGTCATCACGGGTTCAACAGGAACTGGATCTGAGGCAGAGTCTCTCTCGAAAGACTAAACAATTTCCATTTTCGATGTACGTACATGGTGAAGTTAATATAATAAGATATCATTTGATGAGAAGAAACATATATATTGGGAAATGGGTTTTTTCTTCTTCTTTTTTTTTACCAAGAAACGAAAAGATCAAGGGGAAATGGAATGAGATTAAATATAAGAAGCCCAATGGGTCTTGTTTCTAGTGATAAAAATCAACGTCACATCTCTTATTCCTCCCTGGTGTTATTTATTTATTTATTTTAATTGTTTTCAGGATAATATTTTGATTCTTCTCCGAAGTATTGCTTGCAGGTATAAGGTCTTTCCACTCACTTATTTGTTTTGGTGAACACAAAAGGATTTATCTAAAAGCGATCCCTTAAAGTCTTTTTAAGTTCTAATTATGCAAGGATTCTTTATTATTGTTTGCTTTTTTTTTTTTTTTTTATTAAAGTGGAGTTTG
>Ga0307509_10010898_pt1 | contig 11080 bp, 6 predicted proteins | sample 10_EM_MG_FD_202245 | JGI IMG/M metagenome (GOLD analysis project Ga0307509, IMG submission 202245) | Populus trichocarpa ectomycorrhiza microbial communities from riparian zone in the Pacific Northwest, United States - 10_EM | ecosystem: Host-associated > Plants > Roots > Unclassified | place... | reverse complement strand
TCATAATATGAGTCATGTGCGAAAGTCATTACATCATATGACGTCACTATCGTGAGTCATGAAACAATCAACCAATCAAAATATAACAATGACTCGCGAGTGCGTAGTCATGTGAGAACTATGAGTCAAGTGACGTCATAGTGTGAAATCCAACATACCTTATGACTCATAAGTATGAGTCATGTGAAATCTGCCTTGCTTAGTCACAATTTGTGACAACGTCAAATGAATTTTGTCATCTCTTACAACAAGAAGGAATAGAGATCCAAAGAACGACGCCATATACGCCTCAATCCAATGGAGTGAGTGAAAGAGCGAACCGTACCATCATTGGAACTACGCGTGCGCTTTTACATGCAGTCAGTGCCCCTAAGCAATACTGGGCTGAGCCGGCGATCACCCTGATATATGTCCGCAATTGGCTTCCTACACCCGCGATTCAGACAGGTTTTACACCATACGAGCTTTAGCATGGAAGGAAACCCATCTACGAGCATCTTCAGGTATGGGGTTGTGTAGCCTATGCGCAGGTTCCGAAAGAGACAAGAAAGAAGATGGACAAAGCGGCACGGAAATGCATCTTCAATGGCTATACTGATACTACCACACAATATCGCCTCTACGATCCGATTGGAAAACGCTTTGCGATTTCCCACGATGTTATCTTCGCGGAGTCTACGTCGTACTACAATACCAGCGATACGGTAGGTCAAGAATCGAGACGCTACTACGCGCCGGAGATTCAGCCATGGGAGGAACAGCTGGCTTGGGGTGACGAGTTTGACGAGGAGGAAGCACCAGGGGAGAAGGCACCTGAGAGGAGAGTGACTCGGAGGGAAGAGAAGCAAGAACAAGTATTTGATTGGGGAGACGCAGAGGAGGTACTGGCACCCTTTCACCTACGCAAACCGCGAGTCAAGTCATCATCGGCAGGACAATCCTCCAATGGCGGTGATCGTGGTGGTGATGATGATAATGGTGCGGACCGGGAAGAGATGCCATTTGTGATCACAAGAAAGAAGAGAAGGAAATCGGACACTCCAGGAATGCTCAGGGGCCCGACAGCAGACACAAATAGCTCCTACTGGGAATCGGAGAAAGGAAAACTCCCTACTACTGAGGGAATGGGAAGCACACATTGCAAGAGGGGTGGTTCTGGAACATCAAACACAGGTACTAGTGAAGCGATGGTGTCGGCCGTCTACATGGTGGAGGCAGGTCCGAATACGTATAAGTCAACTATGGAGTCAGATGAAGCGTGCGAATGGCAGGAGGCTATCGACTCTGAGTGTGCATCATTGGAGAAGAATAAGGTGTTGACGTTCGTTCATGAGATACCAGAAACGAAGAAAGCAATCCCTACGAAACACATTTTACAGCGCAAGCTCAATCCGGTGGGGCAAACAGTAAGGTATAAAGCACGCTTGGTGGCTCAGGGTTTTCGCCAGGTGGAAGGCTTGGATTTTACGGATACTTTTGCGCCGGTAGCGAGTCTGTCGAGTGTTCGTGTTGTGTTGTCTATTGCAGCAGCAAAGGGTTTTGCAGTACGTCAAATGGATGTGGTTACAGCATTCCTAGGCAGCGAGCTGCATGAGGAGGTGTATGTGTCGCTACCAGTTGGGGTGTTTGGACAGGAGAGGCTAGCATGTCTCAATCGCAGTCTCTGCAGGTTAAAACAGTCTCCACGATGCTGGTACACCACGATCGACAACTTTTTAATCACAAAAATGTGGTTTCGCAGAGGCAGGTTTGATTGCTGCATTTATACCCACGACAACGGAACGATACTGGCACTCTACGTTGATAATATGCTCATTTCAGGAGCATTGGGAGAAGTGAAGCTCGTATGTGATAAGTTAAACAGCAAGTTTGAGATGGTTGATCTTGGAACTGTGAGCCATTTTCTTGGTATGGTCGTATCGATGGATACGAATGGTCATACGATTTCCTTGACACAGGAAGGGTATATTGACCGGGTGTTGGAGCGGTTTGGCATGGCGAATTGCAAACCTGTAGGAACACCAATGGAAAAGAACAAACCGGGCATGCAAGGAGGGGGAGACAAACCGTGCGACCGCACTCTCTACTTGCAGCTTATTGGGAGCCTTGGCTGGATTGCGACGGGCACCCGTCTTGATATTGCTTTTACGGTTTCTTACCTTGGAAGATTCAACGCGGATCCTAATGATCGTCACTGGCTTTGTGCCAAACGGGTCCTCAGATATCTTGCAGGCACGAAGAAGCTCCGCCTCAGTCTGGGGGGAGAAATGCGAGCAGGCGTACGTTTAGCTGGATTTGTGGATTCAGACTTCGCCGGCGACGCAGGAACGCTGAAATCAACTTCCGGATACGTCTTCCTTCTTGGAATGGGAATGATTCAGTGGCATTCGAAACGTCAAGCTCTCACGGCTACGAGCACTGCAGATGCGGAGTTTATCGCGAGCTCATCAGCAATTCAAGAGCTCATTTGGTTTCGAAACTTGATAAAAGAGATCATTAGATCCGAGTTACCTGTCAGTACTCTATATAACGACAATCAAGCCTCACTCTCTACGTTTAAAGACACCACCTATAAACCTCACAGCAAACACATTGGCGTTCGCGTGTATCAGATCAGAGAATTTATAGAAGATGGAAGGGAGGTCACGATGGATTATTGCAGGACAAATGATATGGTTGCAGATGGGTTGACCAAACCCCTTGTACTTAGCAAGCATATTCTGTTTGTGCGGATGTGTGGATTGTCTTGATAGCTTTCTACTTTTACTTTGAATTTTTTTTTTTTTAGATAGCTCATATAAGGGTGATACCCAACGGTGGAGTGTGGGGGAGTATTATATGGGCATGTATACGGGTGGCACCCGTAGGGGGAGTGTTGAGTGTAGTAGGGTACGGGCAACCACCCTAGTAGTGTTGTGGAGAAGATAGGACGGCGTTGAGGGTAAACCACTAGTTGTGCACACATGTTTGTTAGTCCTATTTAGTTAGCAGCGGCGCGCATCTGAGAATAGAACAAGTTCTCTCACATCCACCACCTCCACCCATCCAACATATCAATATTCCATCTCCTCTACCCTCCCATCCACAAGCCAAACCTCGACCTCCCAGGACTATTATAAAATACAAGCTCAAGTATGCAATCATGTAACGAAGAAACTAAATTGCGTGCCCCAACACCAGCAATTAGAAAAAACTCATCTTAAAGTTTCTAATCCAAGCAGTTCCAGCAATGCGGAAACATAATTGCACCTTTTGCACATTTCTCTTCTAGTACCGGTAGGGGAGGATAACTTTAGTCCCCAATTCATTTCCGTGCTTATCCCAAAACAGCTCCCTCACGGTTTAGTATAACAATGACGCTTAATAAGTTCCCACAATAGCCTTTAGTAATGCCCTTGTACGGATCTTAGACTACGGCTTTTGCTCTGGGACTTGGGTATTGGAAAAAGGGTCTCGAAAAATAGGGTCTGGCTTAGGACTAACTTAGGTGGATAGGAATAGGTGTTGGCAGTGTGGATGAAGTTGGTACATCTGAGATTGGGGGCCGATGCGGGGGATGGCGTTTTTTCATGACCGGGTGAGTTTGAAGGTGGGAGACTTTGAGCGAGGGGGGGGGCGGAGCCGGATGTCCGCTACCGAGTGACTTTCCGTGATTATCGCGCAGCATTTCCTTCCATCTTAACTAAATGGTATGATAGGTTATTTCTGTAGGCCTCTTGCAATCCCTAAGCCAAAAATTTCAAGTATGATATTATATCAATTCAAGGATATCCATAGATACACTACAAGCGAGCCGCCAATCGGTAGAAATGAAAATAAAAAATAAAATTGGGGGGGGGGGGGGGGTGTGAACGACTCTTATCGCCAAGATTGTGCCGCTATAGAGCAATCCATCGCTGCGAGCAAGAGCCCTCCAATATTTGGACACACCGGGCAGAACTTTTCTGTGCTGCTTCAGGTTGGCTGGCATGTTAGCTCATTGTTTTTGGCAATATCAATAGGGTTTCCCACTGCCCAAGTGGCTAAGAATCTAGAAACGATTTTTCTTTGAGTCTAATTGATCCTGCGAGACTTCGGAAAGATATCAGTGTGAGATAAACTTATATGCCCCTGGGCGTGGTATCGGGTGGGGATCGTAGGGGTTCTTTGTGAGGACTACCGAAGTCTCGTAACTGACCAAATCATCGTTCGTGTGGTGTGGGGCACCCGTGATATACCTAGCGCACCGGACTTTTGATACAAACGGCGACTTTCACTCATAGATGCATAAGTAAAACACAATCAATGCATCCCGATCCTTCCACGGATCACCACACCCCACCTTGTGTCGCACTGCATGCCCACATTCCTCCGAACACCCCCGTAATACCGGCGACAAAGGAGAGACAACTCAGTGGAGTCTTCGCCGCAAGCAACGAAAGCATTGGAGTACTCCATCGCGCCCCGGGACGATCGGAAACACTCCCGAAACTTCAGGAATAAACCACAACCTCTAATAGGGACTGACTGTTGGGATACCGCCCTTAGTCACATCCCCCTTTTTCTCAGCTCGGCGAATGCGGGGTTTCGTGACTTCGTTTCCTATTTCTAGTCGGTGTTGGAGGAGATTCTGGCACCAGCTAGAGTGCTGATTGGATTTCTGTAAACCAAACCAATCGTCACAAGGGATAGCCCGCCACTGGATTCACCGCCACGAACCGAGGGACGGATAACCTACGACGGTAGTCGGAGTCAGCTTGGTAAATTTCTGGTTTTATGAAGTCGTTGAAAAACTCACAAGTCGCAGGTCTGCTGGTTTCTCACGTATCAAACAAGAGTTAGTCTTCAAACTCTAGCAAGTTAGGGTGATGCTAGGTGGGCACACCTGTCACGGAGGCGGTGGTTGCATCACTCCGTTATACAATCAGGTCGGTGGGGTAGGGAGTCTAGCTCCTCGAGCGGGCTCACCCGAGGGTGCTATGCTCGGATAAGGATGGTTTGTGTAGTTTGAGGGGTAAAGCGCAATGGTCTGGTGTTGAAAGAAGTGCAACTTTCAATAGGGGGAAAATAGGAACATCATCTTATCGATAAACAGGGTCGTGCTCGAGGATCTTTGATCCGAGCAGCCCTGTGCTCTATCTTGTTGTTATTGTTACACAACCTTAAGGAGCCGCATTGGAGAACTTACTCACTGGTATTTGCCAAGAATACCTCTCAGCGGGTATTCGGCCCACAGAGGAGGGATTCTTGGCAAAAACCGGTGGGCGCTCGAGCACAACCAGCATGCTCTGGTAAGTGCTGATAATCCCCCGGATTCTGAGACGCGATGGGCCTGTAGCGGTTGCGGAAGCGCAGAGTACGGTACTCGTAAGAGGACGGAGGAGTGATTCTGGGTTGTAAAAGGACTGTTATTACTCGAGTGAGTGCAGTTGAGACAAGGATCGGCTAGAGCCTCACAACTTTTATGGTGTCAACAGGGGTCACAATTTAATTACGCGACCGTAGGCACGCTAGCCAAAAACACAAGAGTATTGAAACTCGCCACTGAAACTCTTCATATATACGAGCATCGCACATTCTAACGATGGTTCCAAAAATATCACACCCAAACACAAGTACATTCTCTCATTTGGGGCAGGAATATCTGGCCGGGCTTTAAGATGGTAGAATATCCGTGAACAAAATTCAGGTGCTACTAAAGCTTTAGTTTTAACCGAACGAGAAAAGAAAAAGAAACTAGAAACTAAATATAACCTTGTTTCCTCAATGTCCTCAATACAAGAGAGATGAGGTAGGGGCTTTGGTAGGAATAGTGCCTTGTAGTAAATGATGGTTAAAATCTAATTCTCGGGGGTTAGGTATTAGAGCAGATGGTCGCGCTCAGGAGAAGAACGGTGGACCAGCAAAACAATCCCGGTCTTGTGCGGAAACATCTCTCCTGCAAACCTCTCTCGCTTTAAGGAATTGAGTCACGTGGCCTGCCATGAATGGTATTGCGACAGTAGGTAAAGTGGCTCCCGGGACGCGAATACCTCAACCCCCATTCTGGTAGGCCAGACATACCAAACCCTATTGCATTCCGCTAAAGGAAGTGATCAGAGTGTTGCAAACTCAATGAATCAATTTAAAGCCCTCCCATGTTGCCCGTTTATCGCGAAAGGGATATAATTCCCCCTCATCCTAGTTCCCTAAACTCTAGGGCCTTCTCGGTGGCACTATGGAGGAACCACCGGTATACGCTAAAAAAAAAGGCCGTCATCAGCTGCGTTAGCTCTTATTTAGCTCCCAAACATCCAATACTTTCTCGCCAATATCGCAACACCTTCAGCCCTTTCACTTTTGTGCCGGAAATCTGGCAAGCAGATGATCTGTCGCACAACCTCCCTTGGGAATTGTTTCGATGTCATTCACGCCAGTTTCCTGGGTGTCTACTGGGGTAGCTGAGTAATAACTCATGACGCTTTCTCCCTATATGCAAAATCGGTAAAGGGTAAGAGCGGGGTATATACCGTATTATACCCCAGTGCTGTGGTTTCGGCTAATTCCTTGTGGTGTCTGGCCCGGTCGTGGGTTTCGGGTTGTGATGGATTGTGGTTCCTGGGTATTTACTCTTGGTTCTCTACACATCATTTCCTCTCTGCTCTGTGCCCAGTGAATGTAGATGTACTGTAAATCAGGTGCTAAATTACTTGGAGATAGTACACTTGTGGTAGGATATAATAGTTTCTATAGCGGTGTAGAAAAAGTGTAGGGTATGGTCCCACATTTAGCGAGCGGAGAGAGCCGTGTAAACACCGTACCTGCCCGCGCCGTAGTGGGGGGTGTATGATCCAATGCTATTGCCGCGGTTTAGGATAGAGGTCTAGGTTAGAGTGGCGTTTACAGGCATGATGAAATTTGTGTAATTTGTCTTCCGGGCTGCAGAGTGTCCGCTCCTGTCACGTGACATGCGGCAACCACTGGCGGGATATCATAGTATTGGTTTCACAAAGTTCGGGATCAACGGTTGGACCTAGCCTTCACATACTGAGCGGGGCAATGCGATAAACCCCACTTTTCTCCCACTCTCTGGAATTCTATCTAGCGCTACCATACCCCACCAACCTATCCTTTACAGTATCCCGGGGAGCAAGCAACAGAAAAGTGTCTCAAGATCCTAGCTTCGTTATGCAGTTCCCTCGTAGCCCTACTTCATCAGGAGCTGGTACAAATTCGGCTAATACCGCCTTCTTCCTAAACAACTCTTTTAACAACAACAGCAATTGTTTCAACACCAACCATAACTACAACATTACGGTCGCCGATGACCGGTCTGAAATCCTGACTTGGTTGTCGCCTCTCGATCCCCACTTACGGCACTCAGATGTTGTATCACGCCGGGTTGGAAGTATAGGCGACTGGCTTCTGCAGACTGAGGAATTTCGGAGCTGGCGGAGCAGGGATGGTCTGGGTCAATCCCGGAAGGCGGCCATATTTTGCTCGGGCAATCCGGGGGTCGGTAAGACCTACATCAGGTAGGAAGCGCGATGTTGGAGGAAGGGGGGGCGGTGCCGGATTGATTTTCTGACGAGCTACCTTTAGTTCACTTGTAATAGATGCCTTGTGCGATGAGGCCGGTGATACCGGAGAGGATATTGCGGTGGCATGCTTCTATTTGGACTTTGCGGCGCAAAAGGAGCAGTCCGCGATGAGTGTATTGGGCGCTCTTCTGAAGCAGGTTGTCGCTGGTTTTAAGCCAATTCCCGAGGAAATAATGGTTGCGTTTCGAAAGCACGAAAAAGTCATCGGTGGTCGGACACTGCAACTTCCCGAGATCGTGAAGCTATTGGGAAACCTCTCGTCTACACGCCGCACGTTTTTCTGCCTGGACGCCCTGGACGAATGTGCTGCAGTAGAGCGAGCCAAGATCCTTCTCTCACTCAAGGACATTATCAAAATGTCCCCAACCACTCGAGTGTTCTTAACTGGGAGACCGCATATCGAGGGAGAAGTAGGAAGGCATCTCCCTGGTGGAACAGGGGTTGTATCAATAAGTCCCCGAAAGGATGACGTTATCCTATATATCCATACCAAACTTGCCGAAGACGCAACTTCGGACGAGATGGATGAGAAATTGGAGGCAGAAATCGTGAAGAGGATTCCAGAAGCTGTCGCAGAGATGTGAGTATCATGGGTTAAACGGGAAATCCTGCCTGAAACTCGGCTGACAGATATGTGTTTAGATTTCTGTTAGTTTCTCTAAATCTTGATACAGTTCTGCAGGAGACTACAATCCACAGGCGGCGAGAGAGGCTCCGGGCAATAACTGATGGATTGACCCTGGAAGATGCCTACGGCGCAACATTAGGTCGGATCAAGGCACAGGGTGGCCAGAAATCAACCCTCGGGATGACTGCTTTGATGTGGATAAGTTATTCGGAGCGGCCACTGCGAGTGGAGGAGCTATGCCAAGCACTGTCGATGGAAATAGGATCGGAAGATTGTAATGATGACAATGTTCCCTCAATACGAACAGTGTTAAGCTGCTGCCAAGGGCTTGTCATTGTGGATAAGGAAGGGTTGACTGTTCGACTTATCCACTACACGCTCCAAGAGTACTTAACCAGTCACCGTAACCTTTTTCAGAGCCCTCACTCGACAGTTGCCGAGACCTGCTTGACATATCTGAATTCGAAGCAGGTAATGGCCCTTTTGGACTCTCAACACTCACCCTTCCTTGAATATTCATCTTTATACTGGGGAGCCCACATGAAAAAGGAACTCACGGATCGCGGGAAAAATCTTGCGTTGAAGCTCTTCAACCGCTACCAACACCATATATCAATCGAAGTGCTCTTAGAGCACACCCTCGGTCGGTATCAACGTGTTCATATTGGGGGTTTTCATAATTTTCATAATTTCACTGGACTGCACCATGCATCCATGTTCGGACTTGTTGAGGTCGCGAGGGCTCTGATAGAGATGAATGATATCGATATAAATGGCGTGGATGATGTCGGCGCTACGCCCTTTATATGGGCTGCTAGTAATGGGCATGAGGGAGTGGTTCAGCTGTTACTTGGACGGGAAGACGTTGACCCCGATAGGCCGGGCGGTGGAGACCGAACGCCAATCTCCTGGGCTGCCGGGAATGGACATGAGGCAGTGGTGAAGCTCTTACTGGGTCGGGGGGACGTCAACCCCGATAGGCCGGACGATCGGAACCGAACACCTATCTCATTGGCTGCCGAGTTTGGACATGAGGCAGTGGTGGACCTGTTACTTGGACGGGAAGACGTCAACCCCGATAGGCCTGACGGGGGGGACCGGACACCAGTCTCGTTTGCTGCCGAGCATGGACACGAGGCAGTAGTAAAGTCGCTTCTGGGGCGGGAAGACGTCCACCCGGACAGGCCAGATAACTCGGATCGGGCGCCAGTTCTGTGGGCTATTTGGGGAGGGCATGAGGCAGTGGTGAGGCTATTTCTGGAACGTGAAGACGTTGCCCCTAATCGGGTAGACCGCTTAGGTCAAACGGTGGCCTCATGTGCTGCCAGGGATGGGTACGAAGAAGTGATGAAGTTATTACTTGAGCGGGAAGATTTTGACCCCAACGGGACGGACTGGTGGAAGCGGACACCAATCTCGTGGGCTGCCGAGAATGGACATGAGTCAGTGGTGAAGCTGTTACTTGGACGGGAAGACGCCAACCCTGACAGGCCAGACACATGGGACCGAACGCCGATCTCGTATGCTGCGGAGTATGGACATGAGACGGTGGCCAAGCTTCTACTGGAGCGAGAAGACGTCAACCCCAATAGGCTAGATAGGTGGGGCCGGACACCCATTTCCTGGGCGGCCGATGGTGGAAAAGAGATAACAGTAAAGCTGTTACTTGGGAGGCGGGGCATCGACCCCGATAGGCCGGACAACTATAGCCGAACACCAATCTCCCGAGCTGCCGAGAATGGGCACGAGGCGGTGGTAAAGCTGTTGCTTGAGCGGGAAGACGTCAACCCTGATAGGCCGGATAAGCGAGACCGAACGCCTCTCTCGTGGGCTGCCGAGAATGGTTATGAGGCAGTCGTGGAGCTGTTGCTTGAGCGGGAGGACGTCGATCCCGATAGTATAGACGACGGCGGCCGAACACCAATCTCGTGGGCTGCCGGGAATGGATATAAGGCGGTTGTAAAGCTATTACTTGCGCAGGAGGACGTCGAGAGCCATTGGCCAGACCATAACGGCCAAACACCAATCTCGTGGGCGGCCGAGAATGGGTATGAGGCTGTGGTGCAACTGTTACGCGAGCGGGAAGGCATTGATCTTGGCCCGCCAGGCGTGTGAGGGACACCCCACTTTCGCATCCTACTAGAAGGAGGGATCTAGGTCCCACAGGGTTCATAAGAGATTTTCAGGCCCTACCAGCACCGCCGGCTAATCGCCGAGAGATGTAATGCTTCTTTCCTATCCTCCTGCCCTCACCTTCCTAGTGTCGCCGGGGAAGCATCCCTTCCCCTGACATCACCGCCTGCTTTCGATCTTATTTAACTCCCAAGCACCGGCCCTTCATTGATTCCTCCACACTCTCTGCCCTTCCTCCCGTATTGAGCATTACGCAACTTGGCATAATGGCCAAATGACTTTTTCTTTCCCTTTTCAAATTCGGTACAATCTAACTAGATGTGGGGTATTGTATTATACTTTAGGATTGCGGCTGCGACATGATGTTAGGACTAATTTTTTTACATCCAATTCCATCACTTTTTTCGTTTTGTATGATACTAGATTTTGCTTTCTGTGTATTTTATCTTTTTCCGCTGCGCTTTCTTCTTTCCTCTCTCTCTTTCTCTTAGCTCTCCTGAAAATATAGACCTAAGTCGCTTGAGCTGTGACTATCGTTGAGCTGTGTAGCACTCCATCGGAGTGCCACCGTGCCGTACTTCGAAGGTCGCTTAGCGTCTTTCGAAGTAGTGGGAGCCTTGGCACGGTTATTGCGTACCGTATTATCTTGAATACAAGAGAATCGCGCTAAGATGTCATATTAAAGCTAAGACATCTCTTTGCGTGATTTTATCCTATTTCTTCTCTCCAGCCATCTCACTTTACAGAGGGGAGGACCGTG
>Ga0307509_10010897_pt1 | contig 11082 bp, 10 predicted proteins | sample 10_EM_MG_FD_202245 | JGI IMG/M metagenome (GOLD analysis project Ga0307509, IMG submission 202245) | Populus trichocarpa ectomycorrhiza microbial communities from riparian zone in the Pacific Northwest, United States - 10_EM | ecosystem: Host-associated > Plants > Roots > Unclassified | place... | reverse complement strand
TCATTCTCTCTATTTAATTTCTTATTTTCTTCAGTGAGCACAAACAATTCTTGCTCATTTTTCTTTTTATTTTCCTGCATGATATTTGATCAAAACATAAGAATTACAGAAAAAAATCTAAATAAAAAGATAAGAAGAGACACAATCAGTTAACTACCCTGCATCGTCGCCGATATGCCCTGTCGGTCGCTCTTTTCTTTTCAAGATCCTTGGCAGTTTTAGGACCTTTTCTTTTCAGCTTAGTATGGGCAGTAGGAGACTCTCCAGGTAGAGGTGATAGGCACTGCCCGATTGGAAATGGGTTCAGTACTCCATAGCCGGCGGCGGTTTCATCGAGTGTAGATGTGTTTATTCCAGCTGCGATTAAAGTTTAGAAGAATAAAACCCTTCAAAAAGACCCCCTTTTTATTTTATTTTTTATAACCTAGCAAAGGAATACATTAGGAACAATGGAGAAACCCATGGCGAGAGAGAATGAACATGTAAGGGCACCTCAAAGCAAGAGCAGATAAGGATAACATAGGGAAAAGAACATAAAAAGCTAAGCATGAGAAGGTAACAAATCAAAAGGTTTCCCATAAAGATAAAAGCGCCATTGTAACAGAGATCGAGTAAGAGCATCAGTAATCTTATAGAGAACAAGAAACAGAACATACTCCACTGTCACATAAACAGATATTCAGATATGATTATGTAGTCTGACGCGAATACAGGTTGACTCTAACTAGTTCCTGGAAAATAAAGAACAGGACGTAGGGAGAATTAATTACAGTTCACATGCAGTACTACTTTGGTTTTCTCCTAGTCGGTAAAATCAATGCTTGGGAATCAACTTACTTCTATCAAGCCGAGGCGTCATATCTAACAGTTCACCAGCCCCTGCTGTCCAACACAAATTGAGCTGATCCATTAGCTGCTACCTGTAGAAAATTGAAAGCAAACAGAAATCAACTACAAAATAGGATACAACAACGCAAACAAATTAATAGGAGAGAAAATACTTCTTACGTCTCCGTCCAAGAGATCGAGAAGGTCCGTTTATTAATTTATAATAAGGTCATGAAAGCATGACGAGACAATATTTCAGGGGAAAATTGTGCGAAAACGCGCGATATAGAAAGAAATCGGGCGCACGACATGCTTGCATCATGAAAGTATCGTGTCATAACCATGACAAAAACAATCGTGCGATATATGTGCCACTGCCTTTTGTGTTCATTCTTTATCGCTCGGCCTTAAACGGGGCTGTAGTAGTAGAAGTGAATTAAGGACAAGGATGTTGAGTTTAATAATAACAACAAACAAAGAGAAGGCCAATATCATAGCTAGCTAGTACATAAGATTGGAAAAAACAAGTAGGATATCATAGCTAGCTAGTACACAAGATTGGAAAAAAAAAAACAAAAAAAAAAAACACCACCCTTTTGGTGCCCTAATTTGACAATGGTCCACTTAATCAAAGGCGAGTCTTTTGGTCAAATTAAAAGGACCTGGACACTTGGGCATAATTTTCTAAGTCAGTAGATAAAATAAAATAAAAATTAATTCATGACCCTTCAAACTACTCTTGCTGGCAGCTCGTCACTCTTGATCGAGTTTCTCTTTTCTTTTTCTTTTTTTAATCTGTAAAACGATTTACAATATCAAATTTTGAAAGAAATGCGCATTAAGAGACCGAAAATTATATTTGTAAGTAATTATTTTTTTATATAAAATAAATAAAGTTAGATAACCATCAAGCTCTAGCAAAAAGAAAACACATAATATTGATATACAAAAGAGATCGTAATTGTTTTTCTTAACCGAGCTTAGTGACAATAAAAAAAACCTTTCCACAAATAAATCAGTTAGTTTAAATTAAAAAAATCTCTCCCTTCAAAAAAAAAAAAAAAAAAAACCCTCCCTCATTTCATCTTTAAATAACGCCAACCATATATCAAATTACAGTGCCGATCAAGTGGTCCCATACTTCATTGTAATCATATAGTATACCAAGAGTGTGAATGGGTTTTAGGAGCACCTGTCTTTTTTCTTCATAGAAAGAGGCTCTTGGGTATATTTTAATTATTGGAGTACTGGGAGTCGCTTTCTTACCGCTGATGGTGCGTGCGTAGTTGGCACCGAGTAATATTCAATAATGTGTGTAGACATGATGAACATCGTATGCGAGGCCCATGAGGACGTGATCGACAAGGTGCGATGCGAAGCCTAATTGTTAAACAAGGTGGTCAAAGCTCCAATACTTTTTTTAAAAGTAGCAGCAGCAGCAGCAGCATGGTATTCCTTTGCCGTTTCTCTAATTCTGCAGCAAATTAAATCAACTGCAATGCCACTGATCAGTGTTTCGAAATAAAGTGACAAATCTGGATCCTGTTTTAGGATATGTTCCAAGGCAACTGGGATTATGCGCTCGAGTATTATAATGGATTATACAAGATTGTTGGTAAGCAGACTGAAAGTAATTATTATGCCAAGTTTCATGATGTGGTTCATAATGTTAAGAACAGTGGACAGCTTGGATTTATACAATTCTTGAGAGTAATATCTTAGAAAGTAGATATCCCTAATACATGAATGCAGATCTAAATTAACAACTCTTATTAATGGTTCATCGAGCAAGGAGTTTGGAGTGGAATGTTAATTACGTATTAAACAGCGTGGAATGTTAATTCTTATTAAACTATACGTTCATAAGGTTAATTAAAACCTATTTTTTTTAAAATACCCTTACAATTAAACTATAATGATTTACAAATATTAAGAACATTTTAGGTATAAAATATAATATTTATAATATCTTATTAAAAACTATCACAAAATTTTTAAAATCTTTTTGGTCCATGTAACTTAGAAAGTACATCATGAGGATCTTTTTAATTAACCTTATGAACGTTTCAGGGTTTATATTATAATTAAATTAATGCATAGATGAATAGGCGCATCACTTTCGATCCATGATTATACTATTGGATCTCACTTTGCTCTAGCCCTTGGTATCATCATCACTAGTTTTAATTAAGTTATCATTTCTTCAATTACGAGAGATGTCTTGATCATGTTGAAGGAAGAAAAGAAAAGAAAAATATTCACATCATTACTTAAGATTCTAAAATCGTGGAAAGTTGAAATGAAAAAGACAACACATTGGTCCCCTCGATCGTCACTCGGATCTGACATTTTTCATTTTCGAAAAGCAAATCAAAATATAATTCACTGATAGATCGATCAAAGCTCCATGTTTGGTTTCGTAACATTTAACTGTTTTACCAGGATTCAAATTTTGGTAGCAGTCATAAACCATCATATATAAATTCATAATTTCCTAATTAATAGCATCGGTGTCATTAATTAGTTCTTGAAATAAAATATATAAAAAAAAAAGACAAAAAAAACATTTGTTCCATGAAACTGTCCAATTAATATACCACTCCATATAAAAACCTTGTACGATAATTAATATTGAGCAGAACACAAACATGTTGTTTAAAAATAAGATAATAATTGTTTTTTAAAATATTTTTTATTTGAAAATATATTAAAATAATATTATTTTTTATTTTTTAAAAATAATTTTTTAATTTCAACACATTAAAACAATTATAAAATATAAAAAAATAATGTTTTTTAAAAAATTAAATTTTAATAAAACACCATTTGGAACGTCGCTATCATCTTGGGTTCTAGATAAGGATTTTCTTTTTTGGGAATAAAATAGTTAGTAAGAAGGAAATTAAATTTTAAAACAAAATTAGAAAAAGGAAGGTAGAACTACTTCTGCAGCTCAAAGCAATCCAGTCTGGTAAAACAAATTAATCTATGAAATAACGATTCTTAATGACAATTTTTCGTCATCAGTCTCGAATTAAGGTAACTGTTCAATAAGGAGTTGTACCTTACAGGGTGTCGTTCAGATTTGCATATAATCTGACAGAAAAGCATGCATGTTTTGTCTGTCCGAGCATCCTGTTTTCTTTTTCGAAAATCACCCACTCGTCCAAACCAAATTAACGTTGTCTTTACTGTGCTGCATGTATCATGTCATCCTAGATAATGATTTGCAAAGTCAATACTCTCATCAATGCAGCTTCAAGTCATCTCTGATATATGAACTTGATTCGGCTCCCATAAAGCTGCTTGATGCAACTATTAATCATGTAATTCTTTCTTCCCTTGTTAATGATCCGTTTTCAAGCCTGGATCATCGGCGTTTTCTACAGAAAACATCTTCAATATTTTGTACTCCTCTTTTCTTCCCCTTCCTGAAGATTATAAATAAACCAAGATAAGCATAGACGAAGGGAAAAATTCTAGTTAAAGACAGATTCAAAACATATTCACGTACCCATAATAATGTCAAGACCAGAACAGTTGTTAGCACCAGCAGAAATATTCATAGTTTCTGATGAATAGCATCTGAACTGGACGGCTGAATGCATTTTGAGGGTTTGTTGGTGAGATGTGGTTGTGAGGAATCATGGGCGAGCTGAGTTCTTTTTAAAATGAAGGTAGTATCCATCATTGACGAAGACTACACAAAGCGCTGCATTGTTTGACGAGGTCACTGCGGTACCATGTGTAACACAACCCTTTTAACCTGTTGTTGAGGACTTGGTTTTATTGGCCGATAAATTTTTATAGATCTTATCGGTTGATAGCAGATAAATTTTAAAAAATCTTATCTAAAAGAAATTATAAATGACCAATAGGCTACTATTAAGAAAATATGGGGGACTTTTTTTCTATCTATAAGAAAAAGGACGAGCACCCTTTTTTCCCCAACCCCATTTTTCAATTACAATAACTTTAGATGGAGTATTCTTACAATTTGTAATGGAGTCATCCTCAAATTCAAATTAAAAAAAAAAACCTGATCCCATTTTTTTTCATAAATAAATAAATTTACGAGAAATCAAATTACCAAAAACATCCTCCATTTGTCACAACTGGTTCTAACCCCTAACCACCACATCAGCAAATTGATGTCCCTTTTAGAAGAAATTGCCTCTCAATATCCTGCATGAACACACAAGCACAGTCATCAGTATGAGCCCTCAGTAAAAAATCTTGAGGCCAACTGTTCTCTGTTGTGAATGGCTACTGCACTAAAAAAGAGGGAGAGTGGCAATTTCAGGTACAAGATCACTAATCCAATACAACTTCCTTGCAAGTTTATAGAAATGCAAACATTTAGATGCATGACATGACACAGACATTCTAGAGATATAAATAATCTTCAAGTTAGTCATACGAGCCACATTTCATTACAAGTCTCTTAAAACTGTTTCAATTACATGTCTTTACAGGTTGCATAACAAAAAAAAGAAGTTTATAAAATCACTTATTTCAAAAAATGAAACCAACAAAGCAATGACTACCGCCATTGTCAGCAAAGCCAGCTAAATGTCGTGAAAATTTTCCTTCTGTCAAATTTCTTTTTGAACTTGTGGTTCCTGATTTGAGCACTTGAACCCAGGAGAGAGAGAAAAGTAATGGAAATGACAGAGCTAGGAAACCACGTATGCTTTCTGAGAAACTTGGCACAAGGAAACTGCATATATATACATTTAGCAAACTATTTTGTACGAGAAGAAAGTTTGCAAGCAGTTTTTGCGTGAAACTATGCTAATAATCCTTGCAAAATACTTAATGGTACCTTCTCATGCTTCCTTCTGTAGTCTTTTTGGTTCAGTAACTTGTCACCTATTATAGAATGTATCTATATAAAAATATTGTATATAAAAAATATTGTAGTCATATTCTTGTATGGTAATCTCCACCATTGCTATTGTATATTGCCCTACACATATATATAAAAAGGGTTGGCTAACCATTAGGTTAAGCCTCCTAATTATTCTCAACTTGGTATTAGAGTCTTCTGCCGTCAGAACTCTTCTCCCCCTCTCTCCACCTGCAGTCGGCCTCCTCTCTCCCTCTCCCAAATGGACTCTGCTGCTGCTTTCACCTTTTCCCCCATCAAACTGGCAGTACAGCCCAGCCGGCTAGCCACTTAAAAGCTGCTGCAGCTGGTTCCTTCTCCCAACAGCAACAACCCCAACCTGCAGTGCAGACCGCTGGTTCGTTCTCCCATGTTTCTGTCGTCCCTTTTCACATCATGGGGGCAACACCTCCTTCTATCATTGCGTTGTCCAACACTCATCAAGTGGTCTCATTGAAGTTTACGACCACCAACTATCTTTATTGGCGAATGTAAATGAAGCCATATCTTCTTGGACAGGGTGTTTTTCACTTTGTCGATGGCTCAGTGCTATGTCCTCCCTCTCAGGTTTCTGACAGTTCTAGTGGTTCTTCTTTGGCAATCAACCCCTCTTTTCTTCGTTGGAAGCAACATGATCAACTTATTTTAAGCGCGTTACTCTCCTCTCTCTCCATGGACGTCTTGCATCTTGTGGTAGATTGTCAGACTTCTTCTTGTGTTTGGCGCACTCTTGAGAAAACGTTTGCTTCTCCGTCGAATTCCCGCATTATATAACTCCATGGATCCTTTCAAGATCTTCAACAAAGGGATGCTTCAGTTACTTCATACATGCAGCACGCCAAATCATTATTTGATGAATTGGCTGTTGCTGGTTAGCCTCTTTCTCTTAAAGACTTCAACCTCTATATATTTCGTGGTCTTCGCAGTGAGTTTAAAGACTTGGTCACTAGTCTTGTAACCAAGGCAGAACCGTTGTCATACGCTAATCTTCACAGCCATCTTTTTACTCATGAGTTTCTACATAAGTCTTCTCTTCCAGTCATGACTGCAAATCCACCTCTGCTACCCACACCTTCTCTACTGCCCTCTGCTCACCTTGCCCAGCATCAGCACCAGTCTGATTTCAGCTGTAACAGAGGCCGGTCATGTGGTTACTGGCGCCCCAACAACAGTCAGTATAACAGTCATCACAAGTCTAATTTTCATGTTGTTCATTCTCCTGCCCCTGCAGACTGGAAGCAAAACAACTGGCAACAGACCAGACGGTCTGCTGGTTCTGGACAGTGGCCTTTTCACCGATCTTTTGAGTAGACTGTCAAGTGTCAGCTCTACTTCTCCTACTGCCACACCGCCCCTCAATGTGCTCAGTTTTGCAGCAGCAGCCACCAACCCTCTGCTCAAAGGTTCTCAAGCCTTCTTTATCTATGCTTGAAGTTTACAAAAAACAAAACTTTGTTATATCAAGTCTAAATGCCCCACAAGAGTTCTTCAAACAACACTTTGAAGAGAACTCTTCCCTTCAAGGAAGAATTTTCAACAAACTCTTAATGACAATTAGAAGGAACATGACCACCATTGTCGTTTCCAAAAGCAACAAGGCTATTGATTCAAATCGACGACATACCATTGAATATTTTTCAACCCGACCATTGAAAACAAAATCTTTCATTGAGTTGTATGCATAAACTAAGTCGATTCTCAAGTTGACATCAACTTCGAATGTAAAAAGGGCATGAAATCTAGTTCTAAAGATGAAGCCACAAGTAACTCCATTGCAAAAATCAAGTGGAGCACGTGGAATTCTCTTCGACACTTAAGGCGACTTCGACAATTCACCTATATAAACTTTTCTATATCAATCACCAAGTAAGGTTTCGGTTTGTGGCACTATGTCAGTGATAATGACCAAGACAACATCTTTGAGGGATCAAGTGGCTAACTTGACCAAATTCATCGAGGGGCTTTCAACTTCACTCAAGGCAAAAGACCACGAGATAACAAAATTGATGAACAAACTCGAGGGTCTAAACGAAGGAGGCCAAACCTCAGCTACCAAGACTTTACAAGTAGATCAATTAGATGTCATTAAGGATTCTACAATCAGAACTGCAAGGAATATACATGGTATTACTAATGACATTTTCACCACGAATCAACTGAAAGAACTTATCAAGAAAGTCGTCACGGACCAAGTAAAAAGCTCAATTCAACCCTTGTATTCTTATGTGAAGTCGTACACCTAAAGAATTGACCTGCTAAGGATGCTTATAAGCTATCAACCACCAAAGTTTCAATAATTCGATGGCAAAGGGAATCCTAAGCAACATATAGCTCACATTATGGAGACTTGCAACAATGCCGGAATTGATGGTGATCTCATGGTAAAACAGTTCATTCATTTCTTGAAAGGTAATGCCTTCAACTAGTACATTGACTTGGAGTCTAGCTCGATCGATACTTGGGAGCAATTAGAGCGTGATTTTCTTAACCACTTTCAATTGATTCGTCGTGTGGTTAGCAAGATTGAACTCACCAATGCATAAAAATGTTATATGTTTCGTCTACTATCATGAACAAAAGAAAACAAGTAATTAAAGAAGAAAAGAAAGAGTTGCATGAAAAATGAGCACGTGAAAAATAATGAAAGCAATAAATAAAAGCAAGGATGATAAGCTGAATGAAATTACATAAATGGGTTGATCAACCTTGACAATAATTGTATGGCACTTTTTAAATTGATATAGAGTTTGAATTTTATCGGTAACTCTAATCTCGTATGGATATTAATAACAATAATATTTTATTAAATTCTAATACAAACTATTTTTTTATATAAATACATGAATTTTAAGCTACTATATGACTTTGCTTAATTAATATATTGAGAATTTCCACTATTGCATTATTTTGATATATTTCTTATTAAAAAAATACTTCAAAAAACAACCCCTTCTAAACAACCCCTTACTTAATCAAAGTCCTGTAACTGAGACAAATACTATTAAGTATATATGTTAGTAGTACAGTACTTTATCGTGTATGTTCCTCTTCATGGTTCTTGTCATTGCTTATCTTCATGCATAAAGCTTCAACAGTCTTTTCGAACACAATCTTTTCACGTCGTAGTTGTTCGTTTCTTTCTTGAAGCTGAAGTATAATATTTGAGTTGTCCTGGTTGTTAGCACAACTCGTTAATTGATCCATTTGAGATTTTAGAAGAGTATTTTCACGTTGAAGATCTATAATTTGGGACTGGCGCTGCAAAATGGAATGAAGATAATAGTGAGATATAGATGAATCAATTAAATTAAGAAATGAAAGAGAGAGAAACTTACTAGTTGCGTTGTGAGAACCTTCACAACCATATCTTGTGTATCAAGGCGACCTTCCAATCGACGAACTTTTTGCTGAAGATGCTTATTCTCTTCTTCTTGAGACTTTAAAGCATGATTCTTCCTAACACATTCTTCATTTAAACGATTAATTTCTGTCTTTAGACGATTATTTTCTGCCTTGGTATTTTCTCTGTCTTCCTGAAGAAAGTAAATATTAGCACGTAAAATGAAAGGAAGAAAACAAATTGAGCAAGGCAAGATAAGCAAATAACATTAATGTCCGGGGGAGAGGTAATTGGTCTTACCCTGCATTTTTCCCGGTATGCCTTGTCGGCCATTCTTTTCTTTTCAGATGTTAGATAATCAAAACCTTCGGGAGATTTTCTTACCCGATTATTACGGCAAGGTGTTTCTGCAGCCTGAAAACTTCCCTGTTGAGCAGACAGGTAATCAAACGTTTGGTGACTTTTGTCATTCATTTCCAGTTTAGTAGTGGCTTTGTCTGGTGAAAAATCATAACTTCCTGGTTGAACTTGTAGGCTATCAAGTGCTTGATGATTGTTATCATTTACTTCAAGATCAGTATCTGCTGTGCTTGGACCCATTGAAAATCCAGGTTGGGCCGATAAGTAATTGATCAGTGTTTGATGATCGTTGCCATTTATTTCCATATCAGTATCGGCCCTGTTTTGCTCCTGAGAATCTTCTGGTTGGGCTGAAGTGCAATCGATCGCGTGATTATTTGGAACTGCATACAGTCCATCTAGTGTCAACGTGTTTGATGCATCTGTACTCACAGAAAAACATTTACAATAACAAATTTGTTTAGAGATATTCAAATGTAACAAACACTCTTTGAAGCTACAGATACTCAATCCAAAGTAAGACTCACACGCCTGTGTACGCCCACACATGGATATGATACATCAGATCAGTGATTCAAGAACGAGAGAGAATTCACCCTAAGAAAGTTAAGGGAATACAAGTAGAAGCTCGAATTAGAAGATCAGAACCCAAAGATTTGGTGACAAACTCTTTAAGGATGAAATTTTACTCAATTCAATTCCAGATTTAAGCAAAACAAAAACAATTTATTTTTTTCAAATAGTCTATTAACAAGAACTTAAACCTTGATTTATCTGAAAAGTCAAATATTACAGCTAAGCCTGTTGTTTCCTAATTATATTTAAAATTAAAGTCTACTGACTTCGCATATGTATCTTACCAAATAGCTTCTGCCAAAAATTGCCACCTTCCATTGCAGGTAGCTGACAAGGGCAAGCTAGAGGATGATTGACTTTGCTTAACTTCTTTCTTGGCTTCAAAAGTGCAAAAGTATAAATAAGGAAAGCCAAAGGGGAAGGAGAGAAGACAGAAGACACTACGAACGACACGTGGGAAGACAAAATAACTGTATAAACTATAAAATACTCGGTGCTTACTCTCACGTAAATTCGCACTCAAATCGCACGAAAGAAGTCCGAACCTCGCGTCTATAATCCAAATAGGACGACATTGATCGCGCCTTATGCGCTCTTTATTAAAGACACCGTGTGGGGTTGCTCACTGGTGATCAATTTTTAATTCTTTCTAAATTGTTTTGTCAATTTTAAAAATAAAAAAATATTATTTTAATATATTTTTAAATAAAAATTATTTTAAAAAATAATTTCTATTACATTCTTAAATATTCCCTAAAAAAATAAAAGATGTGTGGGAAAAACATTCTTCATCAACATCTACATCCATAAAATAGTAATCCTTTGATTTTTTATTTTTTTAATTTAGTCCCTTGATTTTTAAATCCTCTTTTATTTATCCCTTAATTTTTAAATTGATTTTTTTTCTTGATTTTTTTATTTTATTCTTCAATTGATTAAAAGTTAAACTTTAACAAAAAAAAGTTGTGGGAAAAACACAGGATTACAATAATAATCCATAATATTTTTTTTGTTTTTTTATCATTTTTTTAATGTCTCAGCATCGATTTGGTACTAAATTTCACAAAAAAAATAATAATTAAATTTTATT
>Ga0307509_10010896_pt1 | contig 11084 bp, 4 predicted proteins | sample 10_EM_MG_FD_202245 | JGI IMG/M metagenome (GOLD analysis project Ga0307509, IMG submission 202245) | Populus trichocarpa ectomycorrhiza microbial communities from riparian zone in the Pacific Northwest, United States - 10_EM | ecosystem: Host-associated > Plants > Roots > Unclassified | place... | reverse complement strand
GAGGTTAACTAGGTGCTAATTGTGTGTTTTACAAGCAAATGGGTTTTTATTTATTGACTCTTTGGTCACTACTTTTTTGATAGAGAATTCATGAAATTATTTTTATCCTTGGAGGTTTAATTTGATTGATTTTGATTGTTTTGCCTGTTTGATAAATTCGCTTGCTGACTCGATTTTGATATTTGATTTCTTGTTAATTTGCAACAGTGTGTTATCCACTTTTAATTGTAATTAGATGAAATTGAGGTGATTGAAAGGCTTGTGAATTGTTTATACACTTAGATATTGTGGGGTGTTTAATGACTGGAAGTTGTGCAAAGGACTAGAGGAAGTGAGTTGCGTAGGAATAGGATAAGTATTCTGTTGATTCTTTCTAGGTTAAATAAGACCAAGTGTAGTGCAAGTGTACAACTTGTTCGGATACTACTGTTTTACAGTAAAAATTGCTTTGACAAAAAGGACTTGTTTGAGCAGCGCCTGGTCACAATAAAGCTTTCTGAGTTCATTTCAGTTCACAAATGGTGAGTAGTGCTATGTAAATTGCTGTAACCACAGGTAAGGACGGGGTAAACAGATTTGATTGATTGTCATTAGTTATGATAAAGAGTTAAAGACGTGCTAGTGTTAGGGATAGCATAGTATCAATTGGTAGTCTCAAAGAGAACTGAGAGAAACAGAATTGGCAATCACACATGATTGATTAAAGTAAACAGAAGTCATCCGGTCCTGTAATGAACAGAATGTTTGGGGCAATGCTATGTTGAGTTGTTATAGGTGCCAATAGTGATGCTCTTTAACTATGATCTTCAACTATATTGGTCTTTGTTTTTCATGCTTCAATTTATGTTTGTGGAGTTATTTGCTTCACATTTCCAACTTATGCATCATTGGATATATATGTCATTTTGTCTGTTATGCAGACTGTACAAATACATCAACGGGCTGAGAGAGATGCTGCAATTGCTCGATTAGAACAAAGTAGGATTATTCTGGCTGTGAGATTGGCTGAACACCATGGTAAGAAGTACAAAGTAATTGAAGAAGCTCTGGCATTTGTTGGGGATGTAAATGATGCAAGTCGGTTTGTGTCCCGTGAAAACCTTTATGGTTCGCCTACAAGCCCATCAGGTGAAAACCTGGTTAGGCATGAAGGGAAGGGGCCTAACACGGTGATCAAAGTTCTCCTTTCTAGTTTTGAATTCGCAAAGAAATCCCTCAAATTGGATCTTATGGGTGGCATATTGGGCAATGCTGCTTTATTCACGGTTAGCATGATTGCCATGCTCCATCTGCATCAGGTAGCCTGCAAGGACCATCCCAATAAGCAAGAAGATCTTCTCTACAGCAATAGAAATGGGAAGAAAGTTTCTGGGCTGGAAGGATCTTCATCCAATGGTAGTTTGAACCACTTGGATGTGCTGTTAGCAAGGGGTTGAGGTAAAAGGCTGAATTTTTTCTTGCAGTTAGTTAAATGGTGGAAGCTATGCCGTTATTGTGATTGAAAAAGCTTCGTTGTTTTTGCGGATTTCTTCCCACGCAAATCTGGAGTTGTCGAGAAAGGAGCTAGCTCAATTCTTGTTGAGATAGAGCTATTAGTTTCTTTGTTGATAATTTCTTTGTTTCGATTGTGTATATCCTAATATCTAACCAAGTTTATCTTTCAAGTGGGTGATGCCATCCAAGTTCTTCTGATATGAATGTCTATCCTTTGCTACCATTTTACTTTTCTCCCGCGTCAAAATTGCTTTGTCGATCACAGTTTTCTACGAGGGAGCTGATTTGTTTCCGGATCGGGAACAGATGCTAGATGCTTGCTTGCTGCCAGCAAGTTTGGATTTGGGCTGGTTGTTTTTGTGGTTTTTGTTTTAATTTTGTAATTTTTAATTTTAATTTGTTAATATTACAAATAATTTTTTTAAAAAATAAAAAATATTATTTTAATATATTTTTAAACAAAAACAAATGTTATTAAAAACAGTACCAAAATAACTATAACCTGTGCAAATGTCCATGTAACTCATGTTAGATTCCATGTCGGCCACTTCAAAACCGAAAGTACAAAGAAACTAATCAGCTCCAACGTCGGCAACATGAATTCCAGGACCATTCACTTCAAAAGAAAAGTAGGGTTTTCTCTTTCTTATTATACCAATTCCTGTATGTTTGCTGCTTTACCTCTACGCTACTCTAACCCCAGAAAAACTGTTCTTTAAATTAAACAGGTCGACAGCCCTTCTCGTTCAACCTCATCCTCAACACAAAGCAAGCTTTGCTGTCTTGCCAAATGGATAAAAAAGAGGAAATTGCACTTTCCCGGATGAGAAAATCAGTCCAAAAACTCGGTGGTTCTACTGAGGTATATACATGTCTTCCACGCAATATGCACCATGATATCCTGTAGAAATGTAACATTGTGCCCTATTTATTGGAGTTCAGGTTTGATTCTTTTTGACTCGGTGGTTTTATTGGCAGAGGTATGGGGACCCAACATTGACAAGGTTCTTGAAGGCAAGATCAATGGACTCGGAAAAGGCAGCAAAAATGTTTGTGCAGTGGCAGACATGGAGGGCTAGTTTTGTTCCAAATGGGTTTATTCCTGAATCTCAAATTCCTGATGAATTGGAATCAAGAAAGGCCTATTTGCAGGGTTTATCAAAAGATGGTTATCCAGTTTTAATTTTCAAAGGAAGTAGGCATTTTCCCTGCAAGGATCACCTTCAATGCAAGAGTATGTATCCAAAATTCCCATCTCATTTTAGTATTTTTTCTTTTTTCTGTATTTTCACTCTCATGTTACATGTGACATTAATTACCTAACAAGCACGAGGCATATGATTCCTCTTCTGCTTTCGTTAATTACCTAACAAGCACGAGGCATATGATTCCTCTTCTGCTTTCGTTTTGGTGCAGGGTTTGTGGTATATATGTTGGACAAAGCTGTTGCAAGGTGAAGTTGGTAACTCTGTCTTATTATTATTGTTATAGTGATTGTTTTTTTAAAATATTTTTTTTGTTAGGATGCATTAAAATAAAGGTTTTTTTTTAATTATTTATGATATCAACACGTTAAAACGATATGAAAACACAAAATAATAATTTTAAAAAAATAAATTTAAATTGATTCAAAAACATTTTTGAAACGTAAAACAAATAAATAAACTTTTAAAAACCATAGATGTTAGACCAGCACATGACTGACTTGAAAAAAAGCTTAGGTCATTGAGTTATAAGTTAACTCGCGGCTAACCGAATCAACTTAAATAAATTATTTTTATTAAAATAATGTAATTTCATTCTTTTTAGTAAAGAAATTTCTTTGATATTGATCTGACCAGGTTTAAACTAGATTTAATAGAGTCAATTAGATCACTAAAAACCTGGTTGGGTCAACCGGATTTTACTAGATCAATACTTTTTTGTTCAACTTGAAACTCGGTACGAATTAGGCTTTAGATCATGACTTTTCCTACAACGCGCCAAACCAAGCTGGATTTAATAACTATCAGGTGAAACTGTAACTTCTAAGTGATCGAGAATTTATCATTTCCATTTTGCCAGGTGATATCTCCTGATAACAGCAAAATGCTATCGAACCGATTCGTCGTGTAATAAGTTCATGCTATTGAGGGATCCATTTGATATATCCATTCATTAGTATCTTTTGGCTGCTTACGTTTTCCTCTGATCTTCAGTTTAACTTGTTCATGAGTTGCACCCCCTGAAACCTGAATCTCCTCAATTTTGATCTTGACAACTACAAACGTTATTGCATTTTGATTGCAAATATATATATAAAATGTTTCCATTCATCGTACAATGTCATTTCTGGTGATCAGAAAGGTAAAATGTAGAGCTCATTTTCTGATTTTTCATAAAGAATATTTGCTTATGCCGTTTCAGGGCAATTAAAGAGCATGAAATAGGAAATGAGAAGTTCATTTGCCTTGTTGATCTTCGGCAACTAACATATAAGAACTTTGATCCTCGCGGATTAATCAATGCTGTACAATTTCTGCAGGTAATTTTTCTTATGTGTCTTTCTTTGATTTTTCTTTTTAAAACAAAAAAAAGGGAAAAATCCATTAATGTGATGAACAGGGGAAGGGAAAATTGTAAAGTAAGCATGACCTAATTAGTGATAATTCAAAGTATTTGACAAAAGAACATTAATTCACTTGTTAAACTATTTAACCTAATCTTAATCACTTGCTAAAAAATAATTAACATGTGTTAAAGAAGTGTGTTTTGTTTCATTTTAATTTTTCAATTTCATCCTTCCAATTGCTTTCCTTGTGTTCCAAGAAAGACATTTACATCATCTGCCACTCTGAATCGTATAGGCTTACTATCCTGAGCGTTTAGAAAAGATGTACATGTTATTCATGCCCCGATTCTTTCAAAGTGTTTGGAAGATGGTTTGCCACTACCTCGACAAAGGAATAAGAGAAAAGGTATGGATTTTATTTATTTTTAGTTCATTGGACCTCCCGATATTCATGTGATGTAATTTAATCTTTTTTTTCTTTTTTTTTTCTTAAGAGAGTGTGTGTGTGTGTTTTACTATTTTTTAATTGCAGAATTGTTTTCAATGCTATAGTCCAATGTAATCTATCACCTTAGTCTAGTATTTAATATTTATGTTATAAGACTTGGTTTTGTTTGCTAGGTCAACCCGGTAACTTGGGCTAGCTTGGATTGAGTAGTGAAAAAATACTTGTTTTTTTATTATTATCAAAATGACGTCGTTTCAAGAGTTTTTTAGGAGTGTTCATGGACATAGTTGGGTCGGGTTTTGGCCCATAATTGTATTCAACCCAACTTCTAATATTTCATAAATCGTAAACCTGACTCATTTAATTTTTTTGGACCCGAGTGAATTGAATATATCATGTTGGAGTGAATTTTTTGTGGGTATTATTAACTTTCATAGGTTGGGTTTATATTGCTAATTTTTATGAGTCGGGCTTAATTAGAACTAATATTTGAGCTCAATAAATTAGCTCAAACCTACTATAAGTTGTAACAAATAATTTAAACTCAATACATCAATTGAATCAATTGACTAAAAAAATAGAATATATAACAATAAATTACATTTATTGTTTTCAGATGTACGGGCTGGGTCGGGTTAACTAGGTTTCAAAAATCTTGATTCACCTTTTGACTTATAATATCCATTTATTAAATTTTTTTAACCCACTATCATTTGTAATATTCACATTATCTAACTTTTGGTCGGGTAAAATAATATAGATTTCAAATGGCAATCTATATTTCAATAATAAATCAAATAATAGGAAACAAACAAGTTTCTCTTGGAAGTTCCCAATTAATTAATAATAGGAAACAAAGTTTCTCTAGGAATTCCCTAATTAATTTCACTTTGAAGAAACGAAGATCATCAACTCCTGTTCTGATGTTCATCCCAATCAAATCTTATAACATGCAAAAGCCTGTTAAATTTTTATAAGCAGAGATCGTTTTCCTTATTAGATTAACTTTGGCTACCTTAATTTGTGACGAGAAACTGCAGACTGAGATAGTGAAGAATGATGAAAAAGCAAGAATCGAGTTTGTAAAAAAAATTGGTGAGGAGGTCTTACCCAAAGAGCTTGGTGGCCGAGCACAACTTGTAGCTCTGCAAGATGTTATAGTGCCCCAATTGAACTGAAATAATGCTGATATAGAGATCAGAAGAGCTATAATCAAATTTTTTTTTTTTTTTTTGGATCTTCCTTTTGTGTGAGTGTTAACTAGTTCTTCTTGTTGACCATTATAGCATTATAATTAAGGGTTGTGACAAGCTTTACTCTGCTGAAGATTCATGCTTTGGCTATGAATAATACGTTTTCAAGATTCACACTTGATTATTAGATTTTTTTTCATTTTCTATGGATAAGATAGAGAAGTTTTTTATTTAATATATAAACTTATCCTAATTCAAAACCAGCTTGTATGACTTTACCAAAGAAAACCACTAAAATTGTTTGTAATAGATAGTAGTAGATTTATTAGTCATCTATTAGCTATTTGATCCGTGCTCCGGGTGGGTCGAATTTTTTTTAACAAAAAAATAAATATGCAAGTTCTTCTGACAAGTTTTTTTATATAAAAAATCTTAAAGTGTAAATAAAAAACTTATGTAGACTGAGAACCATCTGTGTCAATAAATAAATAAAAAACTATTAGCAATAATTAAAAATGTAACTGGAAAAATCAATGAATGGATATAGATCAAGATATTTAATTTCTCAGCATTAACCATTTACTCGGTTGTGTTTAATAACTCTTTTTATTAAAATTATATTTTTATTTAATTAAATGATAATAGAAATAAATACTCACATGAAATTTATTGAATAAAATAAAAGAAAAAAAATATTACACAAGGTTACATTTATTAGAAATATTATCCAAAAATAAATATTTTTTATTTTAAACATTAAATTTCATGCATATAAAATACACAAAAGAAAAAAATTATATATGAATTATAATAATCTCTTCAAAAATTAAATACATAAAAAATAATTAAAAAAACAGCTGCTTTTAAAAAAGGAAAAATAAAAAAAATAAAAAATAAGAGAAAAGAGAAAAGAGGTATTAATTTAAATATAAATTAAAAAACTATATTAAAAAAATACATATTAAAAAACATCAATTTAAAAAAAGACAAGAAAAAAAAAAGTTCAGGTATGTATGGCTAGCCTAGTTGGAAAGAGCTTGCGTGCATGGGCTCTTACTTTTTAGAAAAAATGCTAATGAAGTGGATAACATGTCGTTTTTTTTTTTTTAAAGCTAGATAAAGCTTCATTTGTTTTTTTCTATATTCTGACTATTGTGATGGCCAAAAAATCAGGATTCATGGTTTTTTGGCATATAAACTCATTTTCAACCTATTTTTTTACCCAAAACAAATAGAAAGAGCCTAAACACCTTAATAAACTCATCAATAGCTTTAAACAACCTAAAAAACCACATAAAAACATAAAATCAACCCTAAATCAAAAACCTTCCCAAGCTTAGACTTGGTTTCTTAGGCAATTTTAAGGTGAAAAAAGGCCTATGAGAGACTCTCATCACCAAATAAATCTCGTTGCTATCAAAATCGGCCAATTTAGGGGCCGGAATCGGTGTCAATGCCTATTGTCTCTCTCTACTGCTAGAATTCGGCTATTATCGCTTTTCGCTCAAACTAGGAACTTAAGAATAAAATAAAAAATAAAGTTCTAGACTAAAATTAACTTTAAAAAATAAATGAATGGGACGGATACAATATTTATAATTAGAAAAGTACGATAACTATAATAAATATTTCTCCCAAAGTTTAAAAAGTCATTAATTCCCTTTATTTTTTCATTTTAGTTCTTTATCTTTTAATCTTACCCTCTCCTAATAAATTAGAATAAATTGGCATACAATTTTGTTTTATAAGGGCTAGCTAAATAAATAAATAAAATGAATAAAATTCGTGAGGGGATTTATAGTGCAATCATGCATAGTAAATCCCCCGAGCCTTTTAATTTTTCTTATAACTACCCATATAACAAGTTATGATGCATATATAAGATGTCATCATTAAGCAATTTACAGTTGAGCATGATCTGACCATCCTTAAAACCTAATCCTATATAATAAAATTGACTTTTAAATTGATTTGCCAGTTAATAAATGAGATGGTTTAAATATTTATTAGTCGTGTAATCCGCATTACTATGTGGGTAGGATTCCAAGTTAATATTTAATAAAAAGAAAAGATGCCACCATAACAAATACGTTTTTGGATATCATAATTTAAAAAAAAAAACACGAGAAACAAAAATACTATTATTTAGATTTAATAAAATAAATTATATATATATATGAATTGATAAACAAATATAGTAAAAGGATTGATTACTATTTAAAAAACAAAGTAAATTCAATTATTTAAAAAAAATATAAGATAGAGGACATAAATTAATATTTAAATAAAAACAAACGATAGAAAGGGATTAGAAAAAAAAAAATCAAGTGCTAATAGATTAAGTCCACATGTTTAGCATTGATAAAAAAAAAAAAATTCCCAATCATATTTGGTCTTGGAAGCCCACACCTGCGCTTGGGTTTTAATTTTTTTTTATCTGGAGCGGACAAAATTGTTCACTTCTTTTAAAAAAAAACATAAATGACATGTCGCTTACCATGACAGGTGACTTATCACTTATTATAATTGATTTCAATCATTGATTGATGATTGGAAAATCATGATTCAAGTTTTTAAATTCAAGTATCCAATTTTTAGTTTATTTTTACATCAATATACTATTAAAACACAATAAAAACCTTCATATAGACACTTATCAACCCCAAAATCATTTAAAAAATAAAAATTAATTAAATAAAAAAAATAAACTATAATATATTTTTTCATGCATGTTTATATGAAAAAACAATTATTATTGAATTTTTTTATCGAATAAAATCATTTAACATCAAGATTGACTTTTTTAACTAACAAAATATGATTTGTCGATGGTTTTCTCTCTTTATTGTTGTTTTTCAATAACTTTCTCACTTATTTTTTTTTTAAGTTCAAGAATTGAAAATAAATAAAATAAATTTTTAGACAAAAACTAACATTTCAAAAACTATTGAGATGAAAAGAAGAAGAAGAAAATAGGATGATTTAAAAGTATTTTTTGTGTGAATTTTATTTTATATTGGCCGTGAAAAAAACTTTGCACACTTCACTGCCAAACATACACGAAATGATCACTTTTGTAACCATTTTTTAATATTATCATCAAATAAAAAATGGCCGCCATAATCATGACTGGATTCCCAGCCACTCTCCCTAGAACATAAATGGATTTATGCACCCACTTTGTTCTTCATGGCACGCTGGCCCGGCTCAGGTTTATGACAGGCCTAGAAATTTTATGACCCAGGATCGGACCTCCTAAGCGACCAGCCCGGTTTCCGGGCCATACAGCACAAATTATCAAAGAATTTACTACTGCATCAAAATAACAAATCTGTTACTATTATAATTCTAATCCAGCATATTTATTATAGTGAAAATGAAATATGAATTCTAACAAAAATTGGACTCTAGCAATTTTAAAAACCTGTATTTTTTTGTTTTACAAAATATTTGTATACATTTTTTTGTTACAAAAAAAAGTTTCGAACTCGAGGCCTTCCGATACAAAATAATATTATTACGAGTTGAGTTACAACCCTTGGAGTTTGAAATATTTATTTGGAATAACAAAAATATTGAGAAACATTACCATTTACTGCATGTTTTAGGGTATTCAAAATTGTGTGTGCATATCATTTAAAGAGGGCGGAGGCATAAAAAATAAAGCTTTGGATCGGCCCATTTAATTATCCATTGCCCATTGAAGGAGCTGGAGCTCTATTGCCTTTCCAATTTCCTGCATGGCAGCGTAAGATGTTATTAGCAAGAAGCTTGAAAATTTGAAATGAACACCCTGCAGCCATTTCCAGGGCATCAAAACATTGTTGTGGGCGGCTTGAGAAGCTGGAAAGCTCTGCGATCTGGCCCCGAAAGGTCCTCTTAAGAGATGCTGTGAGGGCCTTTCCCTAGCAGTTTCATTGCATTAATTTCAAGCTTTCAATTCCAATACGTTAGCAAAGGGACCAGCCTCAAAGTTAGCCACTCAATTCCTTTTTTTTTTTTTTTTTTTTTTAACGTGGGTATTTGGAGTAACTTATGCGTATCTCGATTAATTTTACGAGTTCTGAAGTTAATGACCATGTAAGTCTCCAGTGACCCAGAGATTTGTAGGACTCGAACGGATGACCTCTATAGAACAAACTTAAAACCTAACCAGCCCCTCAATATTAACTTCTCAATTCTTGCACAGATTAGTGATGGGCTGAATATTATATAAAAGACTTTTTGCAGGAAATACTTGAGAAGTCACCTTGTAGGGTCGAAGTTCCAAGCGTTCCTTTCAGAAGGCGTGACAATGGCAGGGACACTTGATTTCCACATTGGACCAATCTTCGGTGGCCATGGACATTTCCCAGTGAGAACATGCTTATGCATGTAGCATGACGATGTTTCACAACCCAACATGCCTTGCGTGGATTGGAGGCTAATAGCAATGTCTCCGTCCCTGACCAGGTCAAACTGGAATTTGAAGTGGCTTAACACAGATTCCGACATTGGAATGCCACTGTCATGCAAGAATTCAACAATTACCGATATCATCGGCACTCGAACGTCGTGGGGCAAAAGATATTGTTAGATTTGAAATTGCTAGCATTCATGTTTATTGATTAGTTTCTTGATATCACAATGAATGATTTTTTTTAGTTAATTTTATTATAAAACTTAAATTATTAGGTGAAATTTTAATATATAATTTATATTATTTTTTTAAGATATTTATTTGAGTAAAAACTTTTTAAATTTAAAACTTATACACAAGTATTAATTAATTTTAATTATAAAGGAAAATAAGAATAGTAAGATTTGAAGCGGTAATTTTTTTATTATTAAGATATCAATATTATGTCAATGAACTATCTCAAATTAAAAATCAAGGAGTCTAATATGAGATTTGAAGTAGTAATTTTTTATTATTTTGTTATCTTTTGACTTTTATTTTTTAGAGGATGTGCAAGATCTAAGTGTAGAGGAATTTGACACACTCCTATTATTATATATTTTTAGTGTGTTATTTTTAGTTTTTTATGCATGTTTTATGTCTAATAATAACTTGCTTGTTTTATGTTTAATTGTGCTATGAAGACACAAGATGAAAAAATTGAGCTAAATAAAGCTTTTTTAGCATAATTTTAAGCAAAAAAACTAGAAAAGATATCATTGGGATAAGTAATTGAAACTAAAAAATGCAAATCCTAATTGTTTTAGAAATCCAACTTGAAAAAAAATAATTCAAGTGAGTCTATGATTGATTAGAGCAAATCTACTAGATTAGTGTAGGGTTTTATGAAAAGATGATTTACTTGTATTACAGCAATGCTTAATATAGTGATTACAATGAGAGTTACAATCAGAATAGGAAAGAAGAATTATACACAGAGAAGGAAACAAATGTCCTGAG
>Ga0307509_10010895_pt1 | contig 11084 bp, 9 predicted proteins | sample 10_EM_MG_FD_202245 | JGI IMG/M metagenome (GOLD analysis project Ga0307509, IMG submission 202245) | Populus trichocarpa ectomycorrhiza microbial communities from riparian zone in the Pacific Northwest, United States - 10_EM | ecosystem: Host-associated > Plants > Roots > Unclassified | place... | reverse complement strand
CCTCGACGGTGCGGCCGGCGATCTTGTTGCCGTTCTGCGCCATCCACAGCTTGACGGCCGCGTCGATCTGGCGACCCGTCGACGCCGACTGGCCTGTCATCGGCAGGATCAGACCGATCTTGATCGGAGAACTCGTCGATTGCGCAGCGACACCGATGGTCACGACAGAGGCCGCGACAGTGGAGACTAGCCTCAACAAGTGCTGGCGGGATTTCATGATTGCAGGTTCCATTTTTTCTTCTTGCAAGTCCGGGAAGGTTCTCAAAATTGCCCGTGCCGGCCTCGTCGACGAAGCGCCTCCAATGGCGGAGGCGCTTCGCGAATTCACCTTGGACGATCAGGAGCAGGAATAGCTCGCAGCCTCACCCAGGCTGCCGCTGACGTACGTGCGCTTTAGCGGGTACACGCAAATCGGGGCGGACGTGACGACTGGATTCGACGAGGGGCTGGTGACGTCAACCCTGCCTGGCTCAACGCCCTTTTCCACCCAGTTCGTCAGAAGTGAATACTTCGTGTCTTCAGTGGGAATGGGGACGCTGGCATTGGAGTTGACGGTGCCGTTGCTAGGGAAGTGACCCATGCCCGGAACCAAGTACAGCTTGTAGAAACTTTGCACCGTTGCCAATCCGCCCATCTGTGCAGCAACCCGGTTGTAGTAGTTGACGATGCCCGGGTAAGGGATTACGTTGTCCGACGTGCCATAGGCCGTGATCAGCTTGCCTCCGCGAGCCTTGAACTTCGACAAGTCGGGGTTGTCCGTGTCGATTCGGCCGAACGCCGACTGAAGCGCTACGCCTCGGTCGGACGCGTGTGCCAACATGGAATAGGACAGGTTCTTCCAGCCGTCGACACCGTTGCCGGTAGCGTTGATGAACGCAGGCGTCGAGATCGTGGGATCCTGCAGCTCGAGTGCGATCAGATCGGTGGCGATCGTTTGCGGAGCGATGGCGCCGACGATGACGCCAAACCCAGGAAACGGCTGAGAGGCGATGTCTGCCCCGCGCGGATAGCCGTACCAAAGGTGCGGCTCTGACAGCGTGGTCGCATAGCCAGTGTCGGTGGCGGGAGCGGGCACCGAGCCGTCGCGCGTCTGGCCATACCAGACCTTGTTCATCACGCTCGCCTGCGCCGACGTCATGCAACTCGCCGTGGCATTCGTCCCGCCGCTGGCCACGCACAGAACGCTCGCGTCCAACGTTGGGTCGTACGAACATTGATCGGAATCCAGAAGGTAGCCCAGGTGCTGGCCACCCACGACGTCGCAAGCGTTCAGCGCAGCGGTCGAAACTGCGTTCACTTGCGCCGATGTCATTCCGGCGCCGCCCAGCTCGCGCTGTTGCGCGATCTGGCCATACAGCATCGACGTCGTGAACCGGCTCCAGTTGATGGCCGGCGACGTGGCGATGATGCCGTCGAAGTCCTCGGGGTAGACCTGGGCCTGCTTGAGCCCCTGCCGTCCACCCGTGGAGCCGCCATGCCAGTAGGTGTATTTGGCCGCGGTCCCGTAGTAGGCCGTGGCCAACGCCTTGGCCTTGAGCGTCATCTCGTGAATGCCGAGTTCAGAGAATTGCGACCACCCCAGCGTGTTGATCGTTCCATCCGGATTCATCAGGAAGTTGCCGTTGCTGTCCACGTGTCCGGTGTCGGTCGTGGCGGATACCGCACCCTCGACGCCTGCGACGTCCCAGGGGTTGACGCCACCCCCAGCGGCAAACGCCGTCAGAGAGGTCTGGACGCCGCCGGCCATGCCGGTGCCACCAATCAGGTGGATCCGGTTGTTCCACTTCGCCGTGCTCGGGAGCCAAACCTCGATCCCGATGCCTTGCGTCGTGGAAGGTGCACTGGCCGGCCCCGGATTGCCTGGACCGACGAGAAGCTTGACGAGGCACATGTCGTTGGCCGCGACTGGAGTCGTTGAGGTGGCCGTTCCCGACAGCAAGAGTTGGTCGCCCTTCTTGAAAGCTTTGACCAGCTGGACGGCCGTGGTCGCGTCCGGTTTGAAGGCCGTCTTCATCGAGTCGTCACACGTGAGATTGACCGGTGCCGCTGGTGTCGACGTGCCGTCGCTGCCGCCACAGCCTATGACAGGAACCACCATACATGCGCCGAGCGCGGCGAGGATTGCGGCGTGATACCGCTCGAATCTGATCATCAAAACTCTCCAGGTCGTCTTGGATCGCCAAAGCCTGCGCGGCGGGGTGCACGAGCAGGAACCAGCGCGCAGGTTGCCCTGTGTGACGTGGAAGGTCCTCAGGGAAACCCTGTGAATTTCGCTTGGATGTGCGCACTGCGTACACCGAGTGCGCTGTGCAGCCACCGGCGCGGAGAGTGGTGAGATGACGGCAGCACGCGCCGCAATCGGCGGGCACGGACTGCACATGGGTCACCACGACGCTGGCAGTGAGTCCGTGCAAGCTGCAGCTCGCAGGAACACCTGGCGCGCCTTGAACCCGGGCGGCGCGATGGGGCCACCAGCGGCTCAGCCGTGTCGCGGGTACTTGTTCCTGGCGATCAAGGCCATCATCGCGGCAATTCGGCGCTGAGTACCCCAGAGATTGGCAAGGGTTTGGATGCGGTCGCTCGTACGGATACCGGCGCTCAATGCGACACCACCACGTCGCGCAGGTCGCGCCGCATCTGTGGCTCGATCTGCGCGTCGTCACGCCGGTACCCCAGTGCGACCACTACCGGGATGACGCTTCCCCGCGGCAGCCGGAGCAGGCGCGAGAGTTTCAGTGCGCTGAATCCTTCCATGGGGCACGAGTCGAGCCCGCGCGCCGTCGCGGCGAGCATGAGGTTTTGCGCGGCGAACATGCTGTTGCGCGCCGCCCATTGCCTGACGCCCGAGCTGCCGATCGGCATCAAGGTCGAGGTCGGGAACAACAGGGCGCTGATTCCGCGCAGCGCGTCCCAGACCGGGAGCGGGGCGAACTTCAGCAAGCCTCGGAGCTTCTTGTGGACGCCTCGGTGATGGGCCTGCGCCCTCTCGGACAGGCCCGCCTCACTGACCTTGGCCATCTGCCACAGCAGCGTCGTGCGGGCGATGCCCAGCGAGCTGACGACGACGACGAGGGCGCTCGCCGTCTTGGCGGCGCGCTGCTGATTGCACGCTTCGGCCACCTCGGCCCTGAGTTCGGCGCTCTCCACCACGTGCAGCTGATACGGCTGGATGTTGGCGCTGGAGGGGGCGAGCAAGGCGGCCGACAGCACGTCCCGCATCGTTTCCGGATCCAGGGGGCGGCCATCGAAGTCCCGGATCGCACGGCGACCTTGGCTGACGCGGTTAAAGGCCTCCCAATCGGACGGCTGCGGGCTGGTTTGCATGGCTGGATCCACTGAACACGATGGTGGAATAATGTAAGCTTTAGCTTTGGTTCGTCAACTTACATACCGGTGATGGGATCCACGCATGCCTGCCAAGCCCGAACTCTCTCCACGGAAACGGCCTCGGCAAGAACGAGGTCGCGCCACGGTCGAGGCGATCTTGCAAGCCGCGACTTACATTCTGATCAAGAGCGGGTGGGAGGCGTTGAACACCAACGCGGTGGCGGAGCGGGCCGGGGTAAACATCTCGTCCCTGTACCAGTACTTTCCGAACAAGGAGTCGATCGTCTCCGAACTGCGCAATCGCCACCAAGAGCGAATCAACGCCTGCTCGGCGCCGAGCGCGGGCGAAACCATGCATGAAAGAATCGTCGCGACTGTCCGGCATGGCATCGAGATCTATCGCGACAACGCTGAGCTGTTCCGTGCCTTCGAGGAGGTGCCGCGCAGCCGGCGCCGGCTGGTCACGGTGCGACGAGAGAGAGCCGACCGCCCCCTGCTGCCCGAAGGGGAGGCCTCCCTGACGCCATCGAGTTCCGAGTTGACGACGTTCGTTGCACGGACAGCGGTCGAAGCAGTCTTGCGCGAGGTGACGCTGTCGCAACCCAAATTGCTCTCCGAGCCTCGCCTGGTGGACGAGCTTGCACTGTTGTTGGAGAACTACTTGGTTCGAACCACGGTCTAGCGCGCATCCGGCAGACGAAGCCGGTCTTCAGGCGCTCTGCTTGCGCTGCAGCGCCGACAAGCTTTGCCGTGCACGAGGGAGCCTCCTACCGCAGCCTGTTGACCGACATCTGATCGATAGAGATGCCCTGCAGGGCCAGCGACTCAGGCATGGGATTTCGCAGGAACAACTCAGCGCAGGCAACGCCGACCCATGCACAGTCGCGGCGCGACGTCGGCGATTCCGAGGCCCACGGTTGCCGGGCGAGCTGATCCACTATTGGCTCTGACGCACGAAGTTTGCCAGGGCGACTACACGATCCACAGACCCCGACATTCGGACCAACTACAAAGTCGTTTTCGACTCTGACTCTGTTTGGCAACTGCGAACAATCCTTGCTGCCCAGAGTCGTGGCTGTTTACGCCCGCATTTGGTTGGAACAACGCATCTGACAGCCTACAAAGCAGACCATCGCCTGCAAGCTCAGAACACCACACCCGCGCGCAAGATCACATTGGCGTACGGAGAGAATTCGCCGCTGCGCACGATGGCACGCGCAGTTCTTGTCGCCGCCTTGAACTCCTCGTGCGACGTCGTCGACATCGGGGTCTGGCCCAGTTGCCGACAGAGCTCGGCGTGCACCCCGGGGTTGTTCGGTGCCAGCTCGTCTGCGATCACGGCGCTCTCGACCGCCATCTCGCTCAGCACCGCGGCCAGCACCTCGTGGAAACGCGGCACGTTGGCCGTCAATGCGAGATCGATGCGGCGCGGACCCTCCGGAATCGGCAAGCCGGCATCGCCGATCACCAGCAGATCGCCATGGCCCAGGCGGGCGATGACATCGGAGAGCTCGGCGTGGAGCAAGCGGGTACGTTTCATGGTCGAAGTCAGCTCAAGAGTTCGTGACGATAGGGAATCGAAGCCTGTGCGCCGCGTCGGGTGACGCACAGCGCGCTGGCCACCTGGCCGAGCGCCACCGCCTCGTCGAGCGTGCGACCCTCGCACAAGGCCGCGGCCAAGGTGCCGATGAAGGTGTCACCGGCGGCCGTCGTGTCGACGGCTTGCACCGGGCACGCCGGCGCATGGCGCGCGCCGCCTGCATCAACCACCACGACGCCCTGCGCACCCAGCGTCACGAGCACGCGGTCGGGGCCGCGCTCACGCAAGGTCACGCCGGCTCTTGCCGCCGAGGCCGGATCGACGACGGCCACGTCGGACAGCGCCGCCGCCTCGCTCTCGTTGACGACAAGAAGGTCGATCTGCGGCCACAGCGATGCGGACAAGGGCATGGCCGGCGCGGCGTTCATCAGCACCGTGACCCCGGCCCGATGTGCACGCGCGACGGCCGCCTCGACCGCGGCCATCGGCACCTCGAGTTGCACGATCAACATCGTGGCCGCCTCGATCAGCGCCGCAGCACGCTCGACGCAGGCCACGTCCAGCAGCCCGTTGGCGCCGGGCGCCAGCGCGATGCGGTTCTGGCCGCCGTCCTCGACCCAGATCATCGCCACGCCGGTGTGCGCCGCGGTCAGCGCATCGACCTCGGTGGCGTCGATGCCGTCGGCCACCAGCGCCGCCCGAAGCACCTCGCCGTTCGCATCGGCGCCGATGCGGCCGACCATCGCGACGCGCGCACCCATCCGGGCGCAGGCCACGGCCTGGTTGGCACCCTTGCCGCCCGGCAAGGTCGCGAAGTCACGCCCAGGCAAGGTCTCTCCGGCGGCGGGGGCACGGCCCATGCGCATCACCAGGTCCATGTTCAGGCTGCCGACAACGGCGATGGTCGCGCTCATGACTTCGTCCGCAAGTTCTTCTTGGCCGGTGCGGCGCTCGATGCCCGCAAGTGCAATTCTGGCTGCAGGATCAAGCGCCGCGGTTCGCTGCGCCCGTCGCGCAGGCGCTCCAGCAGCAATGTCACGGCGGTGGTCCCGATGGCTTCCTTCGGCTGGGCGACCGTGGTCAGCCCGGGCGTCGTGTAAGCAGCGAGTTCGATGTCGTCGAAGCCGACCAGCGACAAGTCGCCCGGGACGTTCACACCCGCCGCATGCGCCGCGTGCAACGCGCCGATGGCCATCAGGTCGTTGCACACGAAGACCGCACTCGGCGGGCGCGCCGAATTCAGCAGCCGCGTCAATGCCGCGGCACCGCCCTGCGGTCCGAAATCGCCGCGCACGAGTTCGTCTGCGCGGGGCTTGACGCCCACCTTGGCCAACGCCAGCCGCCAGCCCGCTTCGCGCTGCCGGCTCGGCCGCAGCTTGGCCGGGCCGCCGATGCACGCGACGCGGGTGTGGCCGAGCGACAGCAGATGCGCCGTGGCCAGCTCGCCGCCCGCAGCATGGTCGACCTCGACCAGGTCGGCGGCGATGCGGTCGATCTCTCTGTCGACGATCACCAGCGGCAGGCGCAGGTCTTTGCAGCAGGCGATGATCTGCGCGTCTTCGCCCGAGGCGACGAGCACCAGCCCGTCGACCCGGCGTTCGGCGAGCACGCGCAGGTGGTCGGTCTGGCGCTGCGCGTCGTCATCGGAATTGCACAGCAGCAGGCTGTAGCCGGCGCCATAGCACTGGCGCTCGACGCCGCGAATGATCTCGGCGAAATATGGGTTCGAGTTGTTGGGCACCAACATGCCGAGCGTGCGCGTGGTGCTTTGCTTCAACCACCGCGCCACCTCGCTGGGCACGTAGCCGAGCGCGTTCGCGGCCTCCTCGACCTTGGCGCGGGCATCGTCGCTGACGAAGCGCGTGCCGTTGAGCGCATGCGACACCGTCGTCACCGACACGCCGGCACGCAGCGCGACCTGGCGGATGCCGGTTCGGCCGGCGTCGCCGGCGGCGCGGCGGCGAACGCGCGCGGTCGTTGTCATCTCAGTGCCGCCCGGCCGTTCCGAAGGTACTGAGCGCCCCCTCGGGGGGGCAGCGAACGAAGTGAGCGTGGGGGTTTCATTTCACACCCGCTTCTTGCGCCGTTCGCGCAAGGTGTCCAGCACCACCGCGATGATGATCACGCAGCCGGTGATGATGCGTTTGGTCGGCTCGCTGGCGCCGATCTGCGCAAGGCCCGCCTCGAGCACCGAGATCACCAGCACGCCAAAGAAGGTGCTGACCACCGAGCCGCGCCCACCCATCAGGCTGGTGCCGCCGATCACGACCGAGGCGATCACCACCAGCTCGGCGCCGCTGCCGGCATTCGGGTCCGCGGCCTCGAGGCGTGACGCGAGAAACACGCCGCCCAGGCCGGCGAGCAGGCCTGCGATCGCGAACACGGCGATCTTGATCGGCCGCGGGTCGACGCCGGCCAGGCGCATCGCCTCTTCGTTGGTGCCGATGCCGATCATGCAGCGCCCGAACACCGTGCGCGTCAACACGATCTGCGCCAGCACAACGATCGCCAAGGCAATGAAGAACGCCGGCGACAGGCCCGCGAGCATCGGCTTGCCGAGCCAGTCGATCTTGCTGCCGATGTACTGGGTTCGCGAGTTGGTGGCGATGTAGGCCGCGCCGCGCGCCACCTCGAGCATGCCCAGCGTGACGATGAAGGACGGCAGGCGCCAGGCCACCGTCACCGCGCCGTTGACTGCGCCGACCACCAGCCCGGTCAGCATCGCCAGTCCCATCGCCGGCAGCAGCGGCCAGTGCCACTGCAGCATCGCGATGCCCGCCGTGGCGGCCGACAAGGCCATCACCGAGCCCACCGACAGGTCGATGCCCGCGATGATCAGCACGAAGGTCATGCCCACCGCGGTGACCGCGACGGCCGGGATGTCGTTGGCGATCGTCACGAAGGTATCGCCGGTGAAGAAATACTGGCTCAGCGAACTGAACAGCGCGACCATCAGCGCCAGCGCGACGAGCAGGCCGACGACGGTGCCGAGCGCGCTGGTGACGCTGGACTGCAGCGAAATGGGTTGGGGATTCTTCATGCTGCTGCCATCGCTCGATCGGCCGACTCGGCCGCCACATAGGCGCTGAACGCCGCTTCCAGCAACGACTGCTGGGTCCATTCGCCGCGCTCGAAAATCCGCACCAGGCGGCCCGCGCTCATCACGGCGATGCGATCGCAGACCGACATCAGCTCGCGCAGGTCCGACGAGACCATCAGCAGCGCCTTGCCCGCCGCGGCGAGCCGGTCCATCTGTGCGTAGATGTCGGCGCGGGCGCCGATGTCGACGCCGCGCGTGGGCTCGTCGAGCAAGAGCACGTCGCAGTCGCGGTGCAGCCAGCGCGCGAACACGACCTTCTGCTGATTGCCGCCGGAGAGCTGGTTCACCGGCTGCTCGACCGAGTCGCTGCGCACGCGCAGCAGCTGGCGCAGCCGTTCGACTTCGCGGCGTTCATCGGCACGCTTCAGCCAGCCGCCGCGCGCGATGGTCTTCAGCTGGGCCAGCGTGGTGTTGATGCGGATCGAGAGCGGCAACAGCAGTCCCTGCGACTTGCGGTCTTCGGTCACCAAGCCGATGCCCGCGCGCACCGCCTGCACCGGTGTCGCGATCTTCGCGGGTGTCGTCGAACTGCCCAGCAGCACGTCGCCGCTGTCCTTGCGGTCGGCGCCGTAGATCAGGCGCAGCAGCTCGGTGCGGCCGGAGCCGACCAGCCCCGCGAGGCCCAGCACTTCGCCGGCATGCAGGTCAAAGCTCGCATCGTGCACCACCGTGCCGCGGCTCATGCCGCGCACCTGCATCGCCACGGCCCCGGCGGGGCGACGCTCGCGGTCCAGGCCTTCGTGCACGTCGTGCCCGACCATGCGCTGCACGATGTCGCTCTGCGTGAGATCGCGCATCGGCTGCGTGTCGATGTGGCGGCCATCGCGCAGCACCATCACGCGGTCGGCGATCTGCTGCAGCTCGTCGAGCCGGTGCGAGATGTAGACGATGCCCACGCCACGCGCCTTCAACCGCGCGATCTGCTCGAACAAGTGGTCGATCTCGCGCGAGGTCAGCGTGGCCGTCGGCTCGTCGAGGATCAGCAGACGGCACTCGCCGACCAGGCTGCGCGCGATCTCGACCATCTGCTGGTGACCGACGCCGAGCGCGCTCACCGGCAGCCGCGGGTCGACATCCTGCAGCCCGATCATCGCCATCTGCAGCGCGGCCTCGCGGTTCAGCACGTCGTGGCGGATAAAGCCGGCGCGGCTCGGCAGGCGGTCGAGCAGCAGGTTCTCGGCGACGCTGAGGCTGGCGACCAGGCTCAGCTCCTGCAGCACCATGCGCACGCCGAGGCGCTCGGCGTGCTTGCGCGAGCTGGGTTGGTAGGGCTGGCCAGCGAGCCACATCGTGCCGGCGCTGGGTTCGACCAGGCCGGCGACGATCTTCGACAAGGTGCTCTTGCCGGCACCGTTCTCGCCCGTCAGCGCCAGCACTTCGCCGGCGCGCAGCTCGAAGTCGACCTCGGCGAGCACCGGCGTCGCGTAGCGCTTGCCGATGCCGGTGCCTTTCAGAAGCACGTTCACTTCTTGACCAACACCACCTGCGTCTCGACCACCGGCTGCAAGTCCTTCTGGGTCTTCTTCTCCTTGATCGCCTTCAGCGCCGTCTCGATGCCGAACACCGCCTGCTTGGCCGCGAATTGATCGGCCGTCGCGAGCACGCGGCCATCGTCGAGCATCGGCTTGATCGCCGAGATGTTGTCGTAGCCGACGACCAGCACCTTGCCGGCCTTGCCCGCGGTCTTCACGGCGGCCACGGCGCCCAGCGCCATGTTGTCGTTGCCGCAGAGCAGTGCCTTGAGGTCGGGGTGCTCGCGCAGCATCGCGCTCGCGACGGTGTTGCCCTTGTCCATCTCCCACTGGCCCGACTGCACACCGACGACGGTGGCGCCGACAGCCTTCATCGCATCCTGGAACCCGGCGGTGCGCTGCTGCGCATTGAAGGTGGTCGAGACGCCTTCGAGGATGCCGACCTTGTCGCCGGCCTTCAGCTGCTTGGCCAGGTAGTCGCCGACCAGCTTCGCGCCCTTGCGGTTGTCCGGGCCGACGAAGGGGACGACGAAGCCTTTTTCCTTCAGCGCCGCGTCGTCGAGCTTGTTGTCGATGTTGACGACGATCACACCCTTGTCGGCGGCTTCCTTCAGCACCGGCACCAGGGCCTTCGAGTCGGCCGGCGCGATGACGATCGCGTCGACCTTTTCGACCAGCATCTGCTGCACGATCTTGATCTGCGCCGCGGTGTCGGTCTCGTCCTTGATGCCGTTGGCGATCAAGGTGTAGTCGGCCGCATGTTCCTTCTGATGCGCCTTGGCACCGTCCTGCATGGTCTGGAAGAACTCGTTGGCGAGCGACTTCATGATCAGCGCGACGCGCGGCGGTGAACCGGCGGCGTGGGCCGACTGGAGCGGCAGGATTGCGAGTACAGCGCCGGCAGCCAAGGTGTGCAGGGCGAGGCGCCGAGTGGGTCTGGTCATGGGATGTCTCCTGGTTGAGGCCGCGCGGTTGCTTGGGACCGAGCTGTCTGGCCGTTGAAAGGCGCGGAAGGTTCGCGCAAACGGTTGCGCAACCGTTTGGCTGGACTTTAGGCGCCGAGCCGCCCGTTCTGCAAGGCGTGAGCCCTCGGGGTTTTCGATAGGTGTCGGGTGCCACCCCGAAGCGCGAGCGGCCGTGTCACAAATTCCTACGCTTCGGCCATGCACAAGGTTCACGCGACTGCGCATGATCCGAGCTTCGACAACGCGCCCATGGAGAAAAGCAACATGCGCCAATGCATCCGTCTTCTTGTCGTCATGGCCCTTGCCCTGTTGGCCGGCACCTCCATGGCAGACGACGCGCGACGAGGTCGTGCCACCAAGGTCATCATCGACACCGACTTCAACACCATCGGCGACGACGGACAGGTGGCGGCGATGGCGGCCCAGCTGCACGCCCGCGGCGCGATCGAGTTGCTCGGCTTGACCGTGGCGACGGGCAACCAATGGCTGAACCAGGGTGCCTCCGATGCGCTCAAGGCGGTGGAACGCCTGGGGCTCGAGCGCTCGGTGAAAGTCTATGCAGGCGCCCCCTTCCCGCTCCTGCATGACTACAAGTCCTACCTGTACGAGCAGATGCTGACCGGCCCGGCGGCCGACTACGTCGGCGCGTTCGCGAGCGCGCCGACGAATCAGTTGGTCGC
>Ga0307509_10010894_pt1 | contig 11085 bp, 21 predicted proteins | sample 10_EM_MG_FD_202245 | JGI IMG/M metagenome (GOLD analysis project Ga0307509, IMG submission 202245) | Populus trichocarpa ectomycorrhiza microbial communities from riparian zone in the Pacific Northwest, United States - 10_EM | ecosystem: Host-associated > Plants > Roots > Unclassified | place... | reverse complement strand
TGGATGGTTCGGCGGTATGGGATGAGGATTGACCGCCACACTTTGAACTCTTCTTCCCCAACCCACCCCCATGTCTCAGAATCCCAACAAAGTCGGCCCGGGCTCTCGAACTGATCAGACCGCGGCATTGATTGCGAACAATGCAGCGATAAGTTCACACCTTGTTAATGTGCGTTCATCGTAACACTCCTCTCGGTGGGAGCGCTGACACAATTCACCCAGACCTCTCTGAACGGCTTGTTAGGTGTCACTTCGTCCAACGAGACCGGACTAGCGGAGATCGATGGATCTTTAGGATCGTGAGCATCTTTTCGCGACACGCGGTGTTAAGGAAAGCCTAACAAGACCCCCGTCAGTATCAGACGAGACTTGGATTCTATCCGCATGAACCAAGCAGGGGAAGAAGAGGAAATAAGAAGTAGGTACTACAAAAGTCGTCCGTAAACCGGATATTGAGATCGTTCGTCAGGCCTGCTGAAATTCGTTCTCGAGGGAGAAGTCTTAGACTATCTCGGCAGAGAGAGTGAGTAACGCGAGTAGTTGCGACGAGTACACGAGCCTAATCCGTGGCCATCGCACAAAGTCGAGAAACTCGTCGATGGGTGTGTCGACGAGGCGGTGGCCCAGCTGGTTGAGGCTCGCATTGGGGAATATATTCCAAAGTCTCTCCGGGACAGTATTGACAAGCAACGCGGGGAATTAGATTCTGTCCGGGTCGAACTCTATAATGTGTGCGTATCTTGCACATGCACATTTGACCTAACCCGACATCACCTACGATTATCAGAGAGGCTCGTCCTCAAGACCCAGCCAAGAACCTCCCCCACGAACCGTTTCGCCAACTTCTGAACGAGAACGACACGGGGAGCGAGCTCTCCCCAGAGTCTATCGATGAGCTGTTGGAGCCCAGTGGCGATCTCGCCCCCTCCACACCGAGTCCATCAACGGATCATTGAGTCGTGTCTTACTGACGGGGAGTTGTCTGAAGAGGCAAGAAGTCAATGTGGTTGATCCTCCTGGTTATTCCCACCCCAGTAAATACACGCGTGCCATCATTCCTTATTCTGCCGCGCGCGTTTCGTAAGACCTGCTTTTACCCGACGGTCTAAGGCAGGTTCCATAATTTTGCGGTGTATCCTCAAGCACAGAACCACCGCCACCGTCATCCATCGTCGATACGGTGCCTCTGATTCCGTTTCGGGTCGAAACATTCATCCTAGTCGGACTAGTAAACCTGCAGACACCAACGCGCGATCCGCTCTATGCGCCTCCGTAAATTCCCTGACCTATGGAAGCGCACCGACCAAGTTTATCGATTACAGGTTTTGACCAGCAAGGTTGCCTTTCCTCTTGACCAATAAGATCTGCCTCTTGGGTTCTACCCTATTCACCGCCGCTCGTTCGCCATCCCTCCGAGCCTCCTCTCCATTCGTGTCGTCCCCATCCTCATCGCCATCGTCGACACTCAGCACTTCCACCTCCCCCTTCGCGAAACTCTGCCTCACACGCTTCTTGAACAACTGGTCGTTATCCTTCATCGGCTGATTACGCGCCTTCTTGTATTCCATGTACGACGAGAACCTCTTCCGCTCGTCGAGCTTTGGTCGTTCGACGTGCAATTTGTTCCAGACCGAGTCTGGGTCATCGAGTCTTCCCCAGTGTTTGTATTCGCGGTCTTGATCTCCGATATCGGAACTTGTTGGATGGGTTGGCGATTTGGGGGAGGAAGGAGGTCCGACCCACGGTCCTGAGGTGGTGGAGGATGTGAGGGTGGCAACGCTGTCTCTTCTGGTGTCTGGTGTCGACATGTCCTTGTGAGGCACCACGACGGATCCACCTGACGTTGACGTCGGCGCTCTTTCCATCCTCGGACGTTCTTGCAGGACTCTTGAAGTAGGTGCGCCAAGTGTGGGGTCATGTTGGGCTGGATCTCTGTTGCCCAAGGAAAGGCTCGCGAACTCGTCACTCAAGGGGTAGTCGATCTCGCCTTTGTCGACCAGCCCGTCATGGACTGTGAAGCTGGGTGGGATATTGAAATCGTGGGGGCTAGTTCGAGCGGTCCTAAGTTACTATATGTCTACACGCAGTATCTCATATCGCAAGCGTACCTCGCATGAAATGACCGTAGACGTTGTTGGATAGCGACCTTCCGACGGATGTGTTCCTCCGCTTCGCGTTCACCCAGCTTGACGCCGTAGACGTGTTCGTGAGCCACCTTGAAATGAACGAGCGAATACGATGGAATTTCACATCCGGAAGTCAAACAAGCAGCCGGAACGACGTCTCGAGGGTAGAACTCACCCTATATGCGTCGACGCGAGCCCATCCGTCATCACAGAGGACAAGTTGGACGAGACGAGGAAGAGAGGGGTATTCGTTGGGGGATAGTCTGCGAGGGACTTGAGAATGCATCATGGTGTCTGAGTGAAAGGGGTGTGTGTACCCCCTGTCGGGGTTGAGGGGGATACGACCCCGGTTGGTAAGTATGAATAGTTATTTCTGCGGCCGCCCGAGGTTTTCTTTCCGAAAGGAACTTGATGGATAGGCATCCCTTTCATTTTCCTTCACGGCCAGCAAGCGGAGTCAATCAAACACCTCTCGGCAACATCTCTAGTGGAGAGACAGGATCGAGCCACGGAGCACAAACTGGAGTCCGAGGAATGGGTGAACCTCACATCGGCTATACACAACCGGGAGGGTTAAATATAATCAAGGCGCACGTGCGTCAAGAGGTATCTATGTACATCTGTGGACGCGGGTGCGCCTCGATGGTCGGCCTGGACGCAGAGTCTCAATCTTCGCAAGTCACAGGATATAGCTGGAGCATCCCGACACGGAGGAAAAGATCACCCAAGAGTGATTTGTTCGATATTCTTCAAGACCGCGTCTAAGCCTTGACCGTATGGATCCCAAAACGTCCGTTCGTGATTCGAAAGCTTTTGGAGCACGTATTCGGCCGCATCGATACCTTCGTTCTTGCCAATGCCTATCCGGAGTCTGTGGAAGTTTGGGGTTCCGAGGGCGGATATGACACTCTTTACACCGTTATGGCCATTGGCAGACCCTCCGAGCCTCCAAGCCACGACGTCGAGCTTGTGACCGAGCGAATCGTGGATGACAACCAGACTCTGGGGTGTGTGGAGAGTCTTGCGAAGGATCTTCTGGACAGAGGGGCCAGACACATTCATGAGGGATTCTGTATGACAGACAGCGGATGAGAAGGGGATAGGTTGAGCGGATTGGAGCGTGCACGGACTTGACTTGTAGAGTGTAACCTCATAAGGAGTCGTTGGATGGGAGACTTGACCCCGCCCATGATGGCCGTGTACGGAGGTGTCGGGGGTGAGAGGAATCCCGAGACGGTTGGAAAGCGAGTCTATGATCAAATGGCCGACGCTGGAAGATAAGAAAGGGTCAAGACATGGTTTCGAAACGCTTGGGTAGAGTTATACCTGTGTCTTGTCGCCGGCAGAGGCGAATTGCCGAGACCGACGAGGAGGAGACGGGGAAGGATCGTCATCGAATGGCATGATCAAAATATTTCCGACTAAGTAGCCGATCTCAGAACATTTTATCCCTAAACTCTCCACTGCCACCACACCGACGTCGACGACCCCAATGCCCACCCCCTCGCCTTCCACCTCGAACCGGCGACGGAAGTCGACGTCGACGGCGACCTCGCCCAAACGCAACTGCCAAACTATTCGAGCTTCTCTCGATGCACTCGACCTCTCCACCCGAACCCAAACCCCTGCTTCTATTCGTCAGCTCGTCCTATATCACCTCGAGGAGTTAGAGACCAGTCTCTCTCGTTTTCAGTCGCCGATAGATATGGATTTTTTCAAGTCTTCCACAGAGGACGCTGTGGAGGATGTCAGGGCATGGGCGAACGACGCCTTGGATATGTTACAACAGATCAGATCCGACGTCTGCTCCCACCTACCGGACCTCGACCTCGACTTTTCCCTTGAGAACCTCGTCAGTCACCTTCCGGACGTTAATGGCGTCCGTTCACACCTCCCGGACATCAACATTTCCGACCAGGTTCGGGAGAAGATCGACTTGCTCCGTTCCCACCTCCCAGACCTCCCCTTCCAGGCACCGCTCGACTATATCCCTGTCTTGACCGAGCACCTCGACTCGCTACACACCCACCTGTCTTCCCCCGAAATCAACTTCACCGTGCCCCCTGTAACTCCCCTCTTTGTCCTCAACGAAATGTTGGACAAGATCGTCACCTCAGAGCTGTACCTTAACCTCAAGTCTTCCGAGAAAGCCGTCGAGGACATGTTCGAGAAGGCGACCCATGAAGTCAAGATTGCCGTCAAGAGGTCTCTAAACGGCTCGAAACTTATCAAGTACGTCGACCTTCCCTACGAATGGAGGAACAACCCGTTCGTCCACCGGGGGTACCGGTTTATACCCATAGACAAATGGCCCCTAATCATCCTCTCGCTCTTTGCGCTCCATAACGAGACCCGTAAGCACACTCTCGGGTTTTTACCGCGATCGGGGATCTGAATAATGTACGATTCAGTGAACATCCATACCCATCTTATACCAGGGATAATCTGGCTGCGGAACCATCTCCCAAGAATATCCACCTCGCCCGAGGATCTCCCCTCACTTCTCTTTACCTCCTCTGCCCTCCTCTGCTTGTTTGCCAGCGCCATATGGCACACAATGTCGGGGTGCGCTCACCGTGCAGGGATGGTGATGTGCGCCCGCTTGGATTACGTCGGGATTGGCTGGTTGATTTCTGCGAGCGTGGGGACGGTCGTACATTATGGCCTCTACTGCCACGAAACCCCCAGAGTCTTTTTCCTGTCGCTGTGCGTTGCCTCGGCTGTGCTGGGGACGTTATTCCCGTTCATGGATTGGTTCAACAAGTTTGAATACCGGGTAAGCGTTTCCGGGCCTCACGACACCCCGTAGCTAGCTGACAGGGTACTTCTAGTTGTACCGGATCGCCTTCTTCCTGGGACTGGGATTCTCGTGTTTCGCTCCTTTGGCTTGCATGGCCCGTCTGTACGGCTTCCAGGAAATGATATCTTTCATCTGTAAGCGTCAATCCCCCCAACCCACTCACCACACTCACAACTCTTCCCCCCAGCCCCCGTCTTCCCATCCATCAATTCCTACCTCATTGGTCTCCTCTTCTACGCGACCCACTTTCCTGAGTGTTTGTTCGCTGCCCGCGCCCGGACCTCGTCCGACCACAGCATTTGGTCTTGGATTGACAGGCTAGGAGGGGGAAGCCACGCAATTTGGCACGGATTTGTGGTTTTGGCGATAAGCCAACACCGAAACGCGTTAGGCTCGTTGGAGGAGGGTATCGGCGGGATATTAAAGGCGGGTGGGTGTCCAGCCCCCAGTTAAACGTAGGACATATATTACATTGCATGGGGGTGTATTTAGTTGGCTTCGGTGAACCCGGTTTGGCGTTTATAGATTACCGATGTCGATGTAGCGTTTATATCTTTGGTCAACATTTAACTCCTGGGCCAACATTTAGCAGTGACGTGGTTTTGGTTAACCTCACACTCGTCTCGTATATATTGAACATAATATCCTCATTCATCATTCTTGATTTCTTGGTGTCTTGTTCTCTGCTCAGAACGATCATCAAAGGGGACCTTGGCATCCGCATCGAGCCTTACTTGCATGGGGCAAGGAATCCGATACCTTGGAGTTTTGCATGAGGAACCTGGACGGCCCTCCAATTCGACCCCTACTTGGACTACGGTGGAGGTACTGCTACAACAATGTTCCGATCCTGCAGTGGACCATGGACTATATTACTATCATACACACTAGATATCGAAAACATGGTTCAGTGATGACGAGATGCTGTGGTTACATGGGAGTGAAAGATCAGTAGGCGCTACGGGTGAGAGAGAGAGCGGTTGAGAGGGTGAAAGCAGACGATATGAAGCAACACGGGATGATAACAAGAGGACAAGTAGGTGGGTAGTGGAAACGAAAAAAAAAATCAATAGTATGTGGACAAACGAAAATAAAACGGCAGAAAGGATGTGACTCGAGAAACACACAAACGGTCGAAAGACCCGTACGCGCGACCAGCGCCACGATATCGAGGAGGCGGGCTAGAGTAGGCAGGACGGTGGGAAGGAGGAGCGTGGAGGCACTCGGGGGATGGCTCGAACCCTAGTGGTTGTAGTAAACCCCCTCCTGGTTCTCCATGACCACCCGAAGCCCCTCCAAAATCCTGTACATCTTGCTTGTCAAGACCTCCGGCACGGGCCTCCAAAAGCTAGCCTGCAACTGTTTCGTGCTCTTCTCCAACAGCTGTAGGTCCGACATCTCCTCCACAACCTCGTCGATCGACGGCATTGGCATCCCAACCTCCGGTTGGTCTTCAGCAATCTCGGAGATTGTCGCTTGGTGAGGTGGGGAAAACGACGAGGATCGCGAGGACTCCAAGGTGGAGGACGACTGAGGGGATGGTGACGATACCTGCTGTCCTTGGTGTTCGCGATGGTATTGACCTTGTTCCTGACGGATCCGTTCAGCCCTGGACATTGGCTGAGCGTTCTTAATCGTTGGGCTCTTTGAAGCGGGTGGGATAGAAGGCGGGGGAGATTCCCTCTCGGGGCTGATCCCCATCGTGACGTCCTCCTGGTCCAACTCCGCCGTGAGTGTCAGAACCTGGAACCAACATACCTGCAGAACCAAGAGGGGTGCACACCGTCAGCGAGATGGATGGATAACATACATCACCAAAACCCTACCGCCATGGCTACATCAATGAATGGGAAGTCCGAGTCGGCTAACCCCCTCGTGATCTTGATGGCCTCTTTGAGAGACTTCCTGCACCTTCTCCGATACACCGTTGAAAGGGCCTGGTCGTCGTCCCCTGGGAAAGCCTGTACAACCGACAATGCCTGAGAGAGAGTTCGCAAGAGGACGGCCATAGCGGTGTGGACCACGACCGTAGCGCAACGAAGGATGAGGTGACCTTCGTGGTCGTCCTTATGCAAAGCGATGACAGTCGGGAGACCCTCTATCGAGAAGAAGTGTGAGCTAATCAGCTCTTTGCACGACTGGATGACATCCTCTGTTATTGATAAGTGAGCGGTCAACGTGACGGAGGGGTAGATGACGCACTCCCGTCCTTGTGCTGCTTCTGTAAACTGAGCGCATGGTTGAGGAGCATCAACCCTCGATCCCGCCACACGAGGGGCATCTGTGCTAGGGTGGGGTATGCGACCTGGATTCACAACATCAACCTTCCAACCATTGCGTCATGCATACCGCGGCTGGGGAAGGGCGTACCGGAAGCTCATCAAAGAACTGTCGTTCAAGGTCTAACCACGATACTTCTGCTTCCCTCGCCAAACCGAACAACTGCAGACCCGCGTCGGCCCCAATGAGTGACGCTAAAAACACAACACGCTCGTAGTCTGACTCGGAGAACTCCGGTACGGGGAGCCCATCCCTGTCAAAGCCTCCCTCGGGTTCGGAAAGACCTTCGCGCGCGTGCCGGATCAGTATAAGCCTATATTCCGGCACAAACCGGATATCGTTCCTCTCGACGATAGCAAAGACGGATTTGAGCAAACGGCTCGCAACGTTTGTGCTCCTCCACAGTAGAGCGTACAAGAAGAGCATGAAGCGAATCTGAGCATATGCGAAGGGGTCATCCAACTCCCCCTGCACCTTTTGGTCAGGTCCTTCGCGAGGGGGGCGACGAGTCTGCCCTGGAATATGGAAACGTGGCTGGGATTGTTGCTGGGGGCTCCGATCCATCGCCTCGAGTGAATGGCAGACGGTGTTTAGGTGTAAGAGTTCCAGGTGATTCAAGCCATAGTCCTGTCTATTATCCTGGTGGAGGTGACAGCCGATAACGTGGGCGATATGGATAAAGCAAGGGTGGACGAAGGTTGACGAGGTATCGCCAAGGATGATCGCCTGGAGTTTCGCGACAGGGAGGAAGGTGGCGAACTGAATGAGGTGTGCAACAAACTCAAACCGGCTAGGGGGGTTTGGGTGTACATGCAGAGGGGAGGGTGGAAGGATCACGAAATCAGTTACCTCCCTTGAACGAGCACACAACCTGGATAGGTACTGACAACAATAAACTTAGTGTATCAGGGCTGATGTTCTGGACCGAAAACATTCTGGGGTTCGCATTGGTCGCCATGTAGATGCGAATGATTGGGTTCGGTATCAAGCGAGTGTCTTGGAAGGTATAGTACGGACTTGTAGGGTCAGCTTGAATTGGGTGTTCACTTGGCGAGTGATGGTGCGAAACGTCATCAGAGACGCATGAGGTAATGACAGTTGACTTGAGTAGAGGCGAAGATGGAACTAGCGTTGTCGTGCGAAGCACGACGGATGTCTGGGCCGCGGGTTCGGCCGGACGTTTGTCGTTGGAGGAATCGGAGTGGCGCTGTTGATCATGAACGTGGGGTCGATAGTGGGAGCGTGTATGGGACTGAAGGTGATCGAGCCGCCCCTGGAGTGGCTGCGCGCGGGTGGAAGAGGTGGAAGCGGTGGGGTGTGCATCTCGCGAAGGAAGGGTTAAATATATGTCGCCGTCTTCATCCGTGGGGTAATTGTGCTGGGGTGTTGTTTTGAGTGTCTGCACGAGAAGGCGGGGTGGGCTTTGACTGGAATCAGAGGTATGGGACCGGGCCGCATACGACTCTAGAGCATCACCTGACAGCGAGGCTCGCCTAGCCAAGATTCTGCGGGCTTGGGGCCGAGACAGCTCGATGGACGGTCCAGGAGGCCCGGCGTCGTACGCGCATTCGTCTTGGTAGCGGGCGACGGTGCATCGTCGACAGATGGGTCGCGTCGCGTCACACCGCTATCAACGAAAATAGTGATGTAAGCGTAGTGTTAATCTGGAGGAAAAAGAGGACACCGACTTTCTTCTTGTTCCTGTAAGTATGTGGACAGGTGAACGTCGATGAAATATGAAACCCCGGTGAATAAACCGGTAGAGTGATGGACCGGTCTCTCAACGGCAAAAACGGGCGGGTGTTCTGCTCACCGACATGGTATACACGCCTCACCCTTTTGCAAGGTAGAGGCACTTCGCTTCGGATATGGCGGCAGATCGTAGGTGCATGACAGCAGCCTATTCGTCCTAACGCACCGACTGCAATGTGGAAGCGCACCATCGCATTTCTGAAGGGACGGTCGTCGGAAACCGGGGAAAAAGACGGAAGAGAACGGGAAAATGGACCGACCACTTTGCGTGTCCTACACCGAGAACACGGTGAGACTGGACTGGATCCGGGGGGAGTGGAAGACTGACCGACAAGGGAGACAAGTGGATTGTCTGGCCGACATCATTTTTTGGGTGTTTCAAATGTCGACCTTGTTCTCGAGGAGGAGAAGGAGGACGGGGAGAGGGGAGGGAGGGGGTTATCCGAAGAGGACGAGGTCGAGTCGAGCCTAGAGGGATTTGGTTATACATGGATATTCCATCCCCGTCCAATCTCAGCTTTCCATCAAGGTTAAATATCGATCGCCGCCTGTTCTCCAAAGACAAGGCAAAAATCCCTCTTTTTAATTTTCTCGAGACGGACGGGCTGCTCATTCGAGACTGGATCCGATGCTCCACCTCCGGACAGATCCCGAATTCCACCCCCAAAAAAAAAACAACGACAAATGTTCACGCCACACTCATCCGGTCACCAACCGTGTACGGACTAATTCCGCGGTAACTAAACCGGTCTCTACTGAGCGGCATTCCTGCATATCAAAGGACCCCCCTTCATATCCCACTAACCCTTCGCGTACCTGTTTCTGTCTAGCACGGTGGGTGCCGCCACACTACGCGAGGTTCGACCCGACAAGGGGAAAGGTTTGGCCAGGATTCCAGCGACTCCAAGGGCGGAGGAAAGGATCACTATTCATTTCCTCATTCCCATATCGAACTCACGTACGTATAGCTCAATAACGTCTTCATGTCCCATGAGCCCGTCGAGTGAATTCAAGGGCGGACATGAGGATTGGCAGCCCGTGTCTTCTAGCCGAACACCCAGTCCTTCACGCGGAGGAGGACCGAAGGACGTGTACGAGATGATTACCCACCCTATACATTCTCCTCCACATGGGTCCGATCCGGGTGCAGACGATAACAATCTGACCGGTCACCTATATCCTTTCCAAGGAAATGCCATTAGATAAATCCCAAGTCCATCACAGATTATCTACCGCGGCACGGACTGCGACCCTCGCGAGCCGCGGACCCGAGTCTCGCCAGCGGGAGCTAGTTCGTCAGGGATTCAGTTCAAGCTCACTTGTAAACAGCCCACGCGGTTGGTCACTCAGGGAGTGTACCGAACGGCGTGTCGTTCGCAACAAGCCTAGAGTACCCACGGTCTCCCCACTGGATGCCAGAAGGTTGGATCAGGTACGCCCGCGACCGCGTGACGGGATCATACTCGTCCGAGTCGATGCCGAGGACGAAGGCCGGGGGATACTGGTCTTTCCAGGACCCGAATTGGTAGTGGTGGTACCTTGAAGTGACGTTTGAACGCATGAGGACCGCTTTGGGTGTTGAAAAGGAATCAACCCTACCTCTGGCAATCCCAGTCGCAACACCTCTCGCTCTCATCGTAGCCCTCGTTCCCCTGACACCTTTCACACCGCTCGAGCTTGAGTCTGCGGTCCTGGGCACTCCCCTTCCGACACCTTTCTTCTTGTCGAGAGCCTTCTCGCGTTCGACCTGTCGTCGTTCTTCCTCCTCCCTAGCCAATTGTTCTTGTTCCAGTCGCTGTCGTGCAAGTTCCGCTTCACGTTCGCGAGCTTCCGCTTCCTGCCGTTTGGCAGCCTCTCGTTCACGGATTTGGTTCATGAGGATCTCTTCGTCCTTAAGAAGGTCCCTTTAGTTTGAGAGAGTACCGGATGGTGAAAGGAACTGAACATACGGCGGATGCTCCCTGCCATCTCTCGTCGAGTATCAGTTTAGTCACTGCCTCCGAACGGTCAAGCATTCCAATGTACTGGTCCAATAGCGCGTTCGTGTCCTTCAGGCGCGCCTTCAATCTCTTTCCACGGCAAACAAAAAGACCGATCAAACCAACCTGGACGGGAGTGGGATGGAAT
>Ga0307509_10010893_pt1 | contig 11086 bp, 14 predicted proteins | sample 10_EM_MG_FD_202245 | JGI IMG/M metagenome (GOLD analysis project Ga0307509, IMG submission 202245) | Populus trichocarpa ectomycorrhiza microbial communities from riparian zone in the Pacific Northwest, United States - 10_EM | ecosystem: Host-associated > Plants > Roots > Unclassified | place... | reverse complement strand
GGGGACGCGGCCGTCGGACACGGCAGCGTCCCCGCTGGGTTTGTCGGGGTCTTCTTCACTCCGAATCAGCTCAGGATGTGCAGCACCTTGTCGTAGTGGTGGGTCCACCAGACGATCAGCGCCGACTGGTCGGCGAACTGGACGCTCGGCCGCCGGTCGCGCAGCTCGTAGCGCCAGGTGAGCATCCAGAAGTCGGTCAGCCGCTCCCACCACAGCCGGTGCAGCGCGGCGGGCAGTTCGACCGCGAGCCAGGGCCGCTCGTCCAGGTATCCGTGCACATATTCGCGCACCAGTTCCAGATCGAGACGGCCGAACTCGACGAATATGATCAGCGCCGAGCGGATCAGCTCCTCCAGGCAGGGCGCGTGCTCCAGGCGGTCCCAGTCGACCACGGTGCACGCCCCGTCCGGGCCGTACATGATGTTCAGGTCGTGGAAGTCGCCGTGCACCGGGCCGACGGTGAGGTTCACCTCGGGTCCGGGACGCCGGTCGGCGAGATCGCGCAGCAGTCCTAGCCTTTCGTGCAGCCGGAATTCGGCGAGTTCGTCCACGCCCTCGCGCTCCGCGTCGGGCAGCTGCCCGATGGCGTCCAGCAACCGGTGTGCGGTGCCGGTCGCCTTCTCGACGGAGTCGCAGGGCAGGAACAGCGGTTGCGGAACCGACCGGTAGAGCCGGTCCAGCGCGGTGTGCAGCCGACCCAAAAGTCTGCCAAGTTCTCGACAGTCCTTCGGGTCGAACTGCGAGCCGCGCTTGTGGTGGTGGTCCTCGAGCCAGGGGTAGACGGCATAGAGGTGGTCGTCTTGCTGATGGAGGGTCATACCCTCGCGGTCGGCCAGCGGAGCGGAGACCGGAAGTCCGGCCGCGCTGAGCTCGCGAGTGACCACGTGTTGAGTCCGGATCAGCTCCGGTGTCTGGTTGAGGTAGTCCTTCAGGAAGAACTTCTCGGTAGGGGTTTCGATGACATAGGCCCGGTTGAGCAGGCCTTCCGTGAGAGGCCGCATAGCGTTTACTTCAGTGATCGAATATCGCTGAAGTAGCGCGGCCATAGCAGAGGGGCGCGCCATGGGGCTGAGAGTACGCGCCCGCGTACGCTACCGACCCCGCTCGCGCGCCCCTGGACCGGACCTCGCAGGGACTTCAGGCGGACTTACGCTTGACCTTGGACTTGACCTGGTCAGAGATGCTGTGATCGATCACAGGCATACCGCCTAGCCGATCGGCTCCAGCACGTCCTTGCCGAGGAACGGCCGCAGTGCCGCGGGCACCCGGACCGAGCCGTCGGCCTGCTGGTGGTTCTCCAGGATGGCCACGATGTTCCGGGTCATCGCGCACAGCGTGCCGTTGAGCGTGGCCAGCGGGCGCGTGCCGTTCCCGTCCTTGAGCCGGATCGCCAGCCGGCGCGCCTGGAACTCGGTGCAGTTCGAGGTCGAGGTCAGCTCGCGGTACTTGCCCTGGGTCGGGATCCAGGCCTCGCAGTCGAACTTGCGCGCGGCCGAGGAGCCGAGGTCGCCCGAGGCCACGTCGATCACCCGGAACGGCAGTTCGAGCGCGGTGAGGAACTCCTTCTCCCAGCCGAGCAGCCGCTGGTGCTCCGCGACCGCGTCCTCGGGGGCGCAGAAGGAGAACATCTCGACCTTCTCGAACTGGTGCACGCGGATGATGCCGCGGGTGTCCTTGCCGTAGGAGCCCGCCTCGCGCCGGTAGCAGGAGGAGTAGCCCGCGTAGCGCAGCGGCAGCTTGTCCGCGGGCAGGATCTCGTCCATGTGGTACGCGGCGAGCGGCACCTCGGAGGTGCCGACGAGGTAGAGATCGTCGTCGGCGAGGTGGTAGACGTTCTCCGCGGCCTGGGCCAGGAAACCGGTGCCCTGCATGGCCTCCGGCTTCACCAGCGAGGGCGTGATCATCGGCGTGAAGCCGTGCCGCACGGCCTGGGCCATCGCCAGGTTCGCCAGGGCGAGTTCGAGCAGCGCGCCGACGCCGGTCAGGTAGTACTGCCGGGCGCCGCCGACCTTCGCGCCGCGCTCGAGGTCGATCGCGCCGAGGATCTTGCCGAGCTCCACGTGGTCGCGCGGCTCGAAGCCCTCCGCCGCGAAGTCGCGCGGGGTGCCGTGCGTCTCGAGCAGCACGAAGTCGTCCTCGCCGCCCTCGGGCGCGGCGGGATCGAGCAGGTTGGACAGCTGCAGCAGCAGCCGCTGCGTCTCCTCCGCCGCCTCGTTCTGCGCCGCGTCGGCCGCCTTCACGCCGGCGGCGAGCTCCTGACCGCGCGCGATCAGCTCGACCTTCTCCTCGCCCTTGGCCTGGGCGACGAGCTTGCCGTGCCCCTTCTGCTCGGAGCGCAGCTCGTCGAAACGGGCGGCGGACGATCGACGCAGCTCGTCCGCGGCCAGCACCTGGTCCACCAGGCCGGGGTCTTCGCCGCGGGCGCGCTGCGAGGCGCGGGCACGGTCCGGGTCTTCGCGCAGTACACGGAGGTCGATCACACGGCAAAACTTACCCGGTAGGGTGGGTAGATCGGTAATGCATTCGAAGGAGCGCCCGAATGTTCAATCGCGGTCCGGCCATTCCGACGGTCGAGGTGGAGCAGCTGCCCGCCGACGGGTACCTGCTCGACGTGCGCGAGGTCGACGAGTGGGAGAGCGGGCACGCGCCGCACGCGGTGCACCTGCCGATGAGCGAGCTGATGGCCCGCATCGACGAGGTGCCCGCCGACCGCGAGATCTACGTGATCTGCAAGGTGGGCGGCCGTTCCGCGCAGGTCGTCGGCTACCTGAACGCGCAGGGCCGCGAGACCGTGAACGTCGCGGGCGGAATGCTCGCCTGGGCGGCGGCGGGTCGGCCGCTGGTCGCCCAGGGCGGCACGGATCCGTTCGTGGCGTAGCCGTCGATCAGCCGGCACGCAGCTTCCGCGCGAAGCGGTGCATGTGCGGATCGAAGCGCGCGACCGGCTCGGCCGGCAGCGCGTCGAGCGACAGCCAGTGGACGCCGTCGAACTCGCCGGGGTCCGGGCGTAGCCGCTCGTCCGCGCGATCCAGCGCGATCACGTACCAAAGGCTGACATCCGTGTGGCGCCGGACCGCGGCGCCCTGCGTCTCGGTGACCGTTGTGAACAGCGGCCTGTCGCCGAGCCGCGGCAACTCAACCGCGGGAATGCCGAGTTCCTCGACGCACTCACGCTGAACCGTCTGCCACGGCGACTCACCCGGCTCGCAGTGGCCGCCGGGCGGAAGAACGAGCCCGGATTTGCGATGCGCCGTGAGAAGCACCGCGCCCGCGACCGGATCGAAGGGGACGAAGTAAGACACCAGATGCATCGGCGGCTGATCCGGCGGCACGAGGCGGTAGAGCTCGTCGCCCGAGTCGATCCAGTCGAGCACGGCACGCTGATGATCGGCCTCGATCGTGTCGACGGGTTCGATCGAGGCCACGGTCCGGGCGATCTCCGCGCGCTGCTCAGTCACGGGGTCGGACCGTACAAGAGCCCTCCGACAGCTGCAGCTGCAGCTGCAGCTACCGCCCTCGCCACGTCTCCGGCCGCAGGTTCGCCGGGATGCTGCGCAGGCCGAGCGCGAGGGCGACGTCGCGATACTGCCTGCCGCGGTGCACCTGGGCGGCGAAGTCGGTGCCGGTCACGCGGTGCTGGAACTCGGCCTCGACCTCCTGCACCCGGACTCCGTTGCGGAGCACGTCGATGGTCAGGCCGGTCTCCGCGCCGAAGCCGTGGGCGAGCGGGAGCGCCGCGTCGAAGGCCTCGCGGGTCAGGCAGCGCTGCCCGGAGAGCGGCTGCGTCGCCTCGAATCCGACGGCGCGGCGGATGCCGTCCTTCGCGAGCCTGACGACGAAGCCGTGGCCGCCGCCCGCGGTGCGCTGGGGCGGCAGGATCGCGATCGTCATCCCGGCCTCGCCGGTGCGCACCGGCTCGATCAGCGGAGCGGCGTTGGCCGCCGTCCCCTCGAGGTCCGCGTCGAGGAACAGCAGCATTCTGGGACGCTCGGCGTGCTCGCGGGCCTCGATGGCGGCGACGGCCGCCGCGCCGGTCTCCATCGCCGCGCCCTTGCCGCGGTTGCGCGCGTGGCCGACGACGATCGCCCCGTGCTCCTTGGCGATCAGCGCCGTGCGTCCGTCGTCGCCGGAGCCGTCGTCGACCACGATGACGAGGTCGACTCCGGGCAGCGAGCGGGCGCCGTCCACGGTCGCGCCGACCCGCTCCGCCTCCCGGTACGCGGAGATCACTACGGCCGTGTCCGCCGTCGGATTCACTGTCTCAGTCATGGTGTGGCAAGTCTAAGGTCATAGTCTTGTCGCGATTCGGTGAACTACACGCCCAAACGAATGAACCGGGTATCGCTTCACCGTTCGATAGGACTAGCATGCTCCCGACGCTCGAGTAGCGGTCCACCCATCCCAGGGTGTTGACCCACTTGGACTCCTCCGATTCACCACCGCCGCCGGGAGGGCCAGCCTGATGCAGGGCACGAACGACAACCGCAACTCGACCAATTCCCTGCGCCCTGGCCATGTACGCACCGTCGCGCTCGCCGCGACGATCGTGGGCGTCGTCGTTCTCCCGATCGCCGCCGCGCAGGCCACCCCGTCGCACACGTCGAAGCAGCCGAGCGTCACCGGCACCCCGGCCACCGGTTCGCCGCAGACCGCGACCGCGCTGCTGCCGCAGTTCTGCGGCAGCACTGAGACCGGCTTCGGCAGCCAGGTCACCGCGCAGGTCTGCGTCGACGACAGCGACGGCACCGTCACCGGCACGGTCTTCGTCGGCAACGCGAGCGCCAAGCCGCTGACCGTCGCGGTCAACCTGACCCGCGCCGACGGCTCGCTCGCCAACATGACCTGCACCGTGGTCGCGCACGACGGCAACGGCTCCTGCACCACCGGCACGCTGAGCGCGGCGGCGGGCAAGGGCGCGTTCGACGCGATCGCCGAGGTCGTCCCGGTCAACGCGCCGGTCGCCGACGGCGTGCTGCGCGCGGACTCCGGCTCGGTCACCCCGGCCGCGGGCTCCGCCGACACCTCCGCGACGCCGAGCCCCTCCGCGAGCAGCACCGGAAGCACCGTGAACCTCGGCGCCTCGGTGAGCGTGGACGCGAGCGGTACGCCGTCCAGCTGAGGCGCACCGATCCTTCACCCGAAGGTAGTTACCAAGCAGTAGCTTCGCGCGTACATTGGTCCGGTGAGCACTGTAGGCGACCGGCAGATCCTGAACGCGGCACGCGCCTGCGTGCTCGCGGCGGGCGTGCACGAGACCACTTTCAACGACATCGCGCGGCGCGCCGGCGTGAGCCGGATGACGCTCTACCGGCGCTACAGCGACGTCGGCTCGCTGATCAGCGAGCTGCTCGGCCGCGAATTCGCCCGGATCCTGCGTGAGCACACGCAGGTCCCGCCCGGCGCGCCGCCGGACCCCCGCCAGGCACGGCAGCGGCTGGTCGAGACGGTGCTCGAATGCGTCGAGGCCTTCCAGGAGGACCCGCTGATGACGCAGGTCCTCGACGCGGAGCCGGAGATCCTGACGCCGTACCTGTTCAACAAGTTCGGCTCCACCCAGCAGATCGCCATCGACCTGCTCGCGCATCGGCTCAACCTCGGGCACAAGGACGGCTCGATCCGCCGCGGCTCGGTCGCGGTCCAGGCGCACGCGATCGTGTTGACGGTGCAGTCCTTCATCGTCTCCGCGTCCGCGAGCGGCCCGGTTCCCCGGGACCGCCTGCGGACGGAGCTGCGCCTGATCCTCGACGGCTACCTCCGGCCCACCGGTGACGAAGAGGAGTCGGCGGTCAGCGCAGCGTCAGCTGCCGATTGGTGAGGCCGGACCGGGAGCGGCGCTCGGCGGACGAGAGCGGCGCGGCGGTGGCGAACGCGTTGCCCAGCCGGTCCGCCAGCGACGCGGCGGGCTGCTCCCAGTGCTCGGCCGGCGTGTCCACCGCGAGATCCCAGACGACGATCAGCCGTCCGCACGCGCGCAGTGAACCCGCGTACTTGCTGCCCTCGCCGAGCCGCAGCGCGTCGGCCGCGTGCAGCCGGGCCAGGGCGTCGAGCAGCGGGTCCTCATCCTGCGGCATGACCCAGCGCAGGTGGCAGCGGTCCGTGGAACGGCGCACCCAGTAGGCCGAGTCGACCGAGGCCAGCTTGACGGTCGGCTCGATCGCGGCGTTGGCCCGCTCCAGTGAGATCGCCTGGTCCGCTGTGCTCTGCCCCTGCTTCTCGGACTCGAACCAGTACTCGAAGGTTTCGTGCAGGGTCAGTTCCAGGGCGGCCTTCGGATCGATCAGCTCGGCCAACGGCGTCGTGCCGGCCGGCGGCTCGTCGTACGACAGGGTTTCACCCGGCTGGGCGCGCAGCGCGCGTTCCAGCGAATGGGCGAGATCGCGGCTCGGATCACCCGAACTGTTGAGTGTCTGCGCGGCGACGATCACTTCCCCACTCGTCCGGCGCAGCGCCGGAGCGGCCAGCGGAAGCACGGTGGCGAGCGTGGCCTTCGTGCTCTCATCGCCCAGCAGCGTCAGCGGCCGAGGGCACGAAGGTGTGCAGGGCGATCAGGTCGAGTTCGGCGGCGAAATCGGCGAAGGGACGCGGATTGAGCGGGACCACGTCCGCCTGCTCGCGGCCGTGGCACGCCTTGTACCGGCGGCCCGAGCCGCACGGGCACGGCTCGCGCCCGCCGACGACGGGGATGGACTCTCCGTCCGCGAGCTGCCGCGGACGCGCCGCCGAACGCTGCTTTCTGCCCATGTGTCCACCTGGTCCCGAGTCGCCGTGCTGACTGACTCGGCCAAGGATAGTGGGCTTTCCGGTCGGCTCAGGCGTGGTTGGGGTAGCTGGGCAGGAAGGGAATGACCTGGGCCGAAGACCCGCGCGAACCGCCGGACCCGGGGCTCGGCCGCTCGCCGCCGGGCTGCTGCGACTGCGGGTGGGAGGGCAGCGCGGTGATGGTGGCGCCGCCGCCGGACTGGGGGGCGCGTCCGCTGTTCCTGGTGCGGCCGCGGCGACCGGCGTGTCGGGCTCGGACCACGAGCTCGGCCCACACCGTGTACTCGTCGCCGCTCTCCTCGCGCTGCGACCCCCAGCGGTCGGCCAGCCGGTCGACGATCTCGAGGCCGCGCCCGGCCTGCGCCGAGACGGACATCGAATAGGGCTTCGTCACCGGGCGGGTGGTGCCGCCCCCGTCGGTGACCTCTATGCGCAGAACGCCTTCCCCCGAAAGACTCCAGGACACCCGGATCGTGTCGCTGTTCAGTGCGCGCGCGTGACGCAGTGAGTTCGTGACGAATTCGGACAGTATCAGGACGGCGTCGTCGACCACCGTGCCCAGCACGTCGCGCTCGCTCAGTTCCTGGGCGAGTTTCGCCCGCGCCTGGCGGACGCTGACGGACGAGTGCGGCAGGTTGGCCTCGTATGTGGTGGGCGCGACTCTGACCGCGGGCATGATCACCCCCATCGACCCCTCTTCCGTACTCGGATGCTGATGCCTCGCGCCGGGCGGCCGGCTGCGGCCGCCGCTAGCGTTCACAAGGGAATCGATGCCCCCGCGCCAGGAGCCGGAAACGGTCGTTAAGCCCGCGCGGCCGGGTTGCGCGGGGCGCGCGGTACGCCGTTCGCGCCCCTTTCGCCGGAAATCTTCGTCTGCTAGGGGGAATCGACGCAGGTGATATGACGAATCATGTGGATCAGCCTCCGGATGTCCGATCGTCGGCCGAGCGGACGCCGCGTCCCGAATAGCGGAATCTCGTTATCCGGTCGATACTTCGCCGTGATGGTCGGGTCAATCGGCGGGTGACCCGGCGTGCGCGGACAGTGCGGTCCGCATCGCCCGCGGCCGGTTGGTGATCACGGCGTCCACGCCGAGGGAGAGGCAGAGCTCGAAGTCGGCCGGCTCGTCCACGGTCCAGACGTGCACCTCGCAGCCGGCCTGGTGCCAGCGCCGCACCGATTCCGGCCGGGTGCGCAGGATCTCGATGGAGGGGCCGGCGATCCGCACCCCGGCCGGCAGCGCCCCGCCGCGTGCCCGGTAGACGAAGGGCTCCATCAGGAAGACGGTGCGCACGCCCGGGGCCAGCCGGTTCGCGCGGCGTACCGCGGAGCTGGAGAAACTCATGATCCGCGCCGGGGACTCGTCCCCCGCGTGCCGCGGCGCCCAGCCGTACTCGTCGAGCACGGAGACGAGGCTGCGCTCGACCTGTCCGGCGTACCGGCTGGGGTGCTTGACCTCGATCGCCAGCTCCACCCTGCGGTTCTGCGCGGCGACCAGGTCCAGCAGGCGGCGCAGCGTCAGCACGCGGTTCGCGTCGCGGTCCGGCTCCTCATCAGCGCGCGCGGCCGATTCTGGCTCGTCCGTCGGCGTGTGCCACGAGCCGAAATCCAGTTCCTCCAGCCGCGCCAGCTCCAGCGAGGACACCCGCCCCGAGCCGTTCGATACCCGGTCCACCGAGCGGTCGTGCACGCAGACGAGGTGCCCGTCCGCGGTCAGCCGCACATCGCACTCGAGCCCGTCGGCGTCGGCCGCCAGCGCCGCCGCGTACGCGGCGTAGGTGTGCTCCGGCGCCTCAGTGGAGGCGCCGCGGTGGGCGATGATGCGGGGCAGGTGATCCACACCCCCATGCTCTCAAGTCATACCGCCGATTCCCGTGCGCGGGAGCGGGACCGGGTGGAAAATGCTTGCGAACTTCAGTCGACAATCTCGAGAGCGGGAATCCCACATGACCCACGATGCCTCCGGCTGGACCGGCCCCCAGTTCCTGGTCGTCACGACGAACGATGTGCCCGGACACCGGATCGACCAGGTGTTCGGCGAGGTGTTCGGCCTCACGGTGCGGTCGCGCAACGCGTTCAGCCAGATGGGGGCGGGCCTGAAGTCGATGTTCGGCGGCGAGCTCAAGGGCATGACCAAGGCGCTGGTGGACAGCCGCAACGAGGTGATGGGCCGGATGATCGGCGAGGCGCAGTCGCGCGGCGCCAACGCGATCGTCGCGATGCGCTTCGACACCTCGGAGATGGGCGACGTCTGGACCGAGATCTGCGCGTACGGCACGGCGGTCCGGATCAGCCCGGCCCAGTAATCCCCGGCTTCCCTGGACGGGTCGGCCGGGCGGGCCTCGGGGCCGCCCGGCCTTCGCGTCTCACCGCTTCGCGTTCACGGTCATCTGCGCGTAACCGATGATGTGGCCGCTCATGGTGAACGTCGTCACCTGGGCCGGGGTCGCGGACGGCAGGTCCAGACTGGCGACGTCCAGTGCGTAGACCGTGATCTTGTAGTGGTGGGTGATGTCGCCGACGGGCGGGCACGGGCCCAGGTACCCGGTGACCCCGGCGGAGTCGGTGCCCGCGACGGCGCCGGGGGGCAGCGTACTGGTCAGTTCGGTGCTCTTCGCCGGGATGTCCCAGACCAGCCAGTGCCAGAAGCCGCTGCCGGTCGGCGCGTCCGGGTCGAACATCGTGACCGCGTAGCTCTTCGCGTCGGACGGCGCTCCGGACCAGTCCAGCGTGAACTGCTCGTTGCCGCCGCCGCAGCCGAACGCGTCGGCGAATTCGGAGGCCGCGAAGCTGCCGCCGTCGTGGATTTCCGGGCTCGTGACCGAGAAGCGCGCGGCGGAGTCGGGAATCCCGCTGCGTACGGAGGTGAATCCGTACCCGCCGTCGTTCTGCTGCCGAGCCGCCGCGACCGCAGTCGCGCCCATCGCGATGACCGACAGTCCGATCACCGTCCGAACCACATTCCTCTGCATCCTCATGGCCTCAACGATCGCGACCGCGCGACCCGCCAGGGAGATCGCGCGCATCCTGGCATTCGGAGTGCCACCCGCCCGGATGGACGCCCCGTACCCCGTCCGCGATGATCAGCCCATGAGCGGGAAAGCGGAACTCGGCGACTTCCTCCGCGCGATGCGGGCCAGGCTCGCGCCCGAGGACGTCGGCCTGCCCCGGAGCGGCACGCGTCGCACGCCTGGTCTGCGCCGCCAGGAGGTCGCGCAGCTCGCCGCGGTGAGCATCGACTGGTACATCCGCGTCGAGCAGGGCCGCGCCGGCACGCCGAGCGCCGCCGTCCTCGACGCCATCGCCGATGCCCTGCGCCTGTCGCCGACCGAACGCGCGCACTTGCGCGTGCTGGCCGGGAGCGAGCAGCCGCTACCGCAGAGCCCGCCGAGCGAGCCGTTGCCCGCGTCGCTGGTCTACCTGCTGGAAAGCATGCCGCTGGTGCCCGCGTACGTCATCGACTTCCGCTTCGACGTCCACGCGCGCAATGAAGGCGCGGCGGCGCTCTTCGGTGAGGATTTCGGCGCTGGCACCCAGCGGAACGCCGCGGTCGTCCTGTTCGAGGTCCAGGAGGTGAAGGACGCGCAGCTCGACTGGCGCCGCGTGGCCCGCGAGACTGTGGGAAATCTGCGCGCCAACCAGGCCCGCCACCGCGACGACGAGCAGCTCAATGCCCTGATCGCCCGGTTGCGCGGGAACCCGGATTTCGCGCTCTGGTGGGAGGACCGCACCGTCGAGGAGCGCGCGCACGGCGTCAAGCGGCTGCGGATCCCCGACATCGGCGACCTGACCATGTGCTACGACTACCTGGCCGTCGGCGGGCGCCCCGACCTGCGCCTGGTGACCGTGACTCCGGCCGACGCCGCCTCCGAGCAGGGCATCAGAACCCTCGTCGCGCGGCGCACCCGAAAGCACGTCGCCGGCGTCCCCAATATCGCCGCGTGACCCGCCGCACCGGTTACGTGGGTGCGCGACGACCTCCGCATGCACGATGATTGTCCGGTGGACGACGCGTCACGCAGGGCACTGAGAGACCTGGCACGCCGAGCCGAGTGGCGCGGTCAGGCGGGTGCGGCCGGGGCCGCACAGGATGCGGGCACGCTCCGCGAGCTCGGCGCCGCACTGCGGGCAGCCCTCGCCCGGACGCAGGAGCTGGAGGGCGCGTCCTCGGCCTGGAGCCAGCAGTCGATCGAGCGCCTCGCCGCCTACTGCCTCAAGGCCCGCGCGGACTGGACCCCCGAGCAGATCGCGGAACTCGCCCGGCTTCGTGAGGACGCCGTGATAGCGCTCGCCCCCGGCCCCGGCGAGTCGGACGCACTGCCCGCGC
>Ga0307509_10010892_pt1 | contig 11086 bp, 8 predicted proteins | sample 10_EM_MG_FD_202245 | JGI IMG/M metagenome (GOLD analysis project Ga0307509, IMG submission 202245) | Populus trichocarpa ectomycorrhiza microbial communities from riparian zone in the Pacific Northwest, United States - 10_EM | ecosystem: Host-associated > Plants > Roots > Unclassified | place... | reverse complement strand
GTTCGTTGATCATTTATGAGTCCTTAGGGGCTGTTTGTGCTTTCGAATCCCAGCGTCACCCGTGACACCACTTCGTTGAGCAATTATGTGTCCCTAGGGGCTGTTTGCGCTGTCGAATCCGTGCGTCTCCCGTGACAGCAGTTCGTTGATGACTTCTGAGTCCCTAGGGGCTTTTTGCGCTGTAGAATCCATAGGTCATCCGTGACAGCCGTTCATTTATGATTTAGGAGTCCGTAGGGGCTGTTTGCCCTCTCGAATCCCTACGTCACCCGTGCCAGCAGTTCGTTGATCATTTATGTGTCCCTAGGGGCTGTTTGGACTGTCGAAGCCATGCGTCATCCGTGACAGCAGTTCGTTGATGATTTCTAAATCCCTAGGGGCTTTTTGCGCTGTCGAATCCATAGGTCATCCGTGACAGCCGTTCATTTATGATTTATAAGTCCCTAGGGGCTGTTTGCGCTGTCGAATCCCTGCGTAACCCGTGCCGGCAGTTCGTTGATCATTTATGAGTCCGTAGGGGCTGTTTGCGCTGTCGAATACCTGCGTCACCCGTGCCAGGAGTTCGTTGATCATTTATGAGTCCCTAGGGGCTGTTTGCGCTGTCGAATACCTGCGTCACCCGTGCTAGGAGTTCGTTGATGATTTATGAGTCCTTAGGGGCTGTTTGGGCTGTCGAATCCCTGCGACACCCGTGACACCAGTTCGTTGATCATTTATGAGTCCGTAGGGGCTGTTTGTGCGTTCGAATCCCAGCGTCACCCGTGACACCACTTCGTTGATCATTTATGTGTCCCTAGGGGCTGTTTGGGCTGTCGAAGCCACGCGTCTCCCGCGACAGCAGTTCGTTGATGATTTCTGAGTCCCTAGGTGCTTTTTTCGCTGTCAAATCCATTGGTCATCCGTGACAGCCGTTCATTTATGATTTATGAGTTCCTAGGGGCTGTTTGCGCTCTCGAATCCCTGCGTCACCCGTGACACCACTTCGTTGATCATTTATGTGTCCTTAGGGGATGTTTGCCCTCTCGAATCCCTGCGTCACCCGTGACACCACTTCGTTGATCATTTCTGAGTCCCTAGGGGCTTGTTGCACTGTCGAAGCCATGCGTCTCCCGTGACAGCAGTTCGTTGATCATTTCTGAGTCCCTAGGGGCTTGTTGCGCTGTCGAATCAATAGGTCATCCGTGACAGCCGTTCATTTATGATTTAGGTGTCCCTAGGGGCTGTTTGCGCTGTCGAATGCCGGCGTCACCCGTGCCAGCAGTTCGTTGATCATTTTTGTGTCTGTTTGCCCTCTCGAATCCCTGCGTCACCCATGACACCAATTCGTTGATCATTTATGTGTCCCTGGGGGCTGTTTGGGCTGTCGAAGCCATGCGTCTCCCGTGACAGCAGTTCGTTGATGATTTCTGAATCCCTGGGGGCCTTTTTGCGCTGTCAAATCCCTAGGTCATCCGTGACAGCCGTTCATTTATGATTTATGAGTCCCTAGGGGCTTGTTGCACTGTCGAAGCCATGCGTCTCCCGTGACAGCAGTTCGTTGATCATTTCTGAGTCCCTAGGGGCTTGTTGCGCTGTCGAATCAATAGGTCATCCGTGACAGCCGTTCATTTATGATTTAGGTGTCCCTAGGGGCTGTTTGCGCTGTCGAATGCCGGCGTCACCCGTGCCAGCAGTTCGTTGATCATTTTTGTGTCTGTTTGCCCTCTCGAATCCCTGCGTCACCCATGACACCAATTCGTTGATCATTTATGTGTCCCTGGGGGCTGTTTGGGCTGTCGAAGCCATGCGTCTCCCGTGACAGCAGTTCGTTGATGATTTCTGAATCCCTGGGGGCCTTTTTGCGCTGTCAAATCCCTAGGTCATCCGTGACAGCCGTTCATTTATGATTTATGAGTCCCTAGGGGCTGTTTGCACTGTCGAATACCTGCGTCACCCGTGCCAGGAGTTCGTTGATCATTTATGAGTCCCTAGGGGCTGTTTGCGCTGTCGAATCCTTGCGTCACCCGTGCCAGCAGTTCGTTGATGATTTATGAGTCCGTAGGGGCTGTTTGGGCTGTCGAATCCCTGCGTCACCCGTGACACCAGTTCGTTGAACATTTATGAGTCCTTAGGGGTTGTTTGTGCTTTCGAATCCCAGCGTCACCCGTGACACCCGTTCGTTGATGATTTAGGTGTCCCTAGGGGCTGTTTGCGCTGTCGAATCCCTGCGTCACCGGTGACAGCAGTTCGTTGGTGATTTCTGAGTCCCAGGGGCTTTATCGCTATCGGATCCATTGGTCATCCGTGACAGCCGTTCATTTATGATTTATGAGTCCCTAGGGGCTGTTTGCGCTGTCGAATCCCTGCGTCACCCGTGCCGGCAGTTCGTTGATCATTTATGAGTCCGTAGGCGCTGTTTGCGCTTTCGAATCCCAGCGTCACCCCTGCCAGCAGTTCGTTGATCATTTATGAGTCTCTAGGGGCAGTTTGAGCTCTCGAATCCCTGCGTATCCCGTGACAGCAGTTCGTTGATTATTCCTGAATCCCTGGGGGCTGTTTGCGCTGTCTAATCCGTGCGTCACCCGTGCCAGCAGTTCGTTGATGATTTATGAGTCCGTAGGGGCTGTTTGGGCTGTAGAATCCCTTCGTCACTCGTGACACCACTTCGTTGATCTTTTATGTGTCCCTAGGGGCTGTGTGGGCTGTCGAAGCCATGCGTCTGCCGTGACAGCAGTTCGTTGATGATTTCTGAATCCCTAGGGACTTGTTGCGCTGTCGAATCCATAGGTCATCCGTGACAGCCGTTCATTTATGATTTAGGAGTCCCTAGGGGCTATTTGCGTTGTCGGATCCCTGCGTCACCCGTGTCAGCAGTTCGTTGATCATTTATGTGTCCTTAGGGGCTGTTTGGGTGTCGAATCCCTGCGTCACCCGTGACACCACTTCGTTGATCATTTATGTGTCCCTAGGGGTTGTTTGGGCTGTCGAAGCCAGGCGTCTGCCGTGACAGCAGTTCGTTGATGATTTCTGATTCCCTCGGGGCTTTTTGCGCTGTTGAATCCATAGGTCATCCGTGACAGCCGTTCCTTTATGATTTATGAGTCCCTAGGGGCTGTTTGCGCTGTCGAATACCTGCGTCACCCGTGCCAGTAGTTCGTTGATCATTTATGAGTCCCTAGGGGCTGTTTAAGGTGTCGAATCCGTGCGTCACCCGTGCCAGCAGTTCGCTGATGATTGATGAGTCCTTAGGGGCTGTTTGGGCTGTCGAATCCCTGAGTCACCCGTGACACCACTTCGTTGATCATTTATGTGTCCCTAGGGGTTGTTTGGGCTGTCGAAGCCATGCGTCTCCCGTGATAGCAGTTCGTTGATCATTTCTGAGTCCCTAGGGGCTTTTTGCGCTGTCGAATCCATAGGTCATCCGTGACAGCCGTTCATTTATGATTTAGGTGTCCCTAGGGGCTTTTTGCGCTGTCGAATGCCGACGTCACCCGTGTCAGCAGTGCGTTGATCATTTATGAGTCCCTAGGGGCTGTTTGCGCTGTCGAATCTGTGCGTCACCCGTGCCAGCAGTTCGCTGATGATTGATGAGTCCTTAGGGGCTGTTTGGGCTGTCGAATCCCTGCGTCACCCGTGACACCAGTTCGTTGATCATTTATGACTCCGTAGGGGCTGTTTGTGCTTTCGAATCCCAGCGTCATCCGTGACACCACTTCGTTGATCATTTATGTGTCCCTAGGGGTTGTTTGGGCTGTCGAAGCCATACGTCTCCCGTGACAGCAGTTCGTTGATCATTTCTGAGTCCCTAGGGGCTTTTTGCGCTGTCGAATCCATAGGTCATCCGTGACAGCCGTTCATTTATGATTTATGAGTTCCTAGGGGCTGTTTGCGCTCTCGAATCTCTGCGTCACCCATGACACCAATTCGTTGATCATTTATGTGTCCCTAGGGGCTGTTTGCGCTGTCGAATCCCTGCGTCACCCGTGCCAGTAGTTCGTTGATCATTTATGAGTCCCTAGGGGCTGTTTGCGCTGTCGAATCCGTGCGTCACCCGTGCTAGCAGTTCGTTGATGATTTATGAGTCCGTACGGGCTGTTTGGGCTGTCGAATTCCTGTGTCACCCGTGACACCAGTTCGTTGAACATTTATGAGTCCTTAGGGGTTGTTTGTGCTTTCGAATCCCAGCGTCACCCGTGACACCAGTTCGTTCATCATTTATGAGTCCCTAGGGGCTTTTGCGCTGTCGAATCCCTGCGTAACCGGTGACAGCAGTTCGTTGGTGATTTCTGATTCCCCAGGGGCTTTAGCGCTCTCGGATCCATTGGTCATCCGTGACAGCAGTTCCTTTATGATTTATGAGTCCCTAGGGGCTGTTTGCGCTTTCGAATCCCAGCGTCACCCCTGCCAGCAGTTCGTTGATCATTTATGAGTCTTTAGGGGCTGTTTGCGCTCTCGAATCCCTGCGTCTCCCGTGACAGCAGTTCGTTGATTATTTTTGAATCCCTGGGGGCTGTTTGCGCTGTCTAATCCGTGCGTCACCCGTGCCAGCAGTTCGTTGATGATTTACGAGTCTGGAGGGGCTGTTTGGGCTGTCGAATCCCTGCGTCACCCGTGACACTAGTTCGTTGATCATTTATGAGTCCTTAGGGGTTGTTTGTGCTTTCGAATCCCAGCGTCACCCGTGACACCACTTCGTTGATCATTTATGTGTCCCTAGGGGCAGTTTGGGCTGTGGAAGCCATGCGTCTCCCGTGACAGCAGTTCGTTGATCATTTATGAGTCCCTAGGGGCTCTTTGCGCTGTCGAATTCGTGCGTCTCCCGTGACCGCAGTTCGTTGATGATTTCTGAGTCCCTAGGGGCTTTTTGCGCTATCCAATCCATAGATCTTCCGTGACAGCCGTTCATTTATGATTTCTGAGTCCCTAGGAGCTGTTTGCGATGTCGAATACCTGTGTTACCCAAGCCAGCAGTTCGTTGATCATTTATGAGTCCCTAGGGGCTGTTTGCGCTGTCGAATCCGTGCGTCACCCGTGCCAGCAGTTCGTTGATGATTTATGAGTCCGTAGGGGCTGTTTGGGCTGTCGAATCCCTGCGTCACCCGTGACACCAGTTCGTTGATCATTTATGAGTCCTTAGGGGTTGTTTGTGCTTTCGAATCCCAGCGTCACCCTTGACACCACTTCGTTAATCATTTATGTGTCCCTAGGGGCAGTTTGGGCTGTGGAAGCCATGCGTCTCCCGTGACAGCAGTTCGTTGATCATTTATGAGTCCCTAGGGGCTGTTTGCGCTGTCGAATTCGTGTTTCTCCCGTGACCGCAATTCGTTGATGATTTCTGAGTCCCTAGGGGCTTTTTGCGCTGTCCAATCCATAGATCATCCGTGACAGCCGTTCATTTATGATTTCTGAGTCCCTAGGAGCTGTTTGCGCTGTCGAATCCCTGCGTCACCCGTGCCGGCAGTTCGTTGATCATTTATGAGTCTGTAGGGGCTGTTTGCGCTTTCGAATCCTAGCGTCACCCCTGCCAGCAGTTCGTTGATCATTTATGAGTCTCTAGGGGCTGTTTGCGCTATCGAATCCTTGCGTCTCCCGTGACAGCAGTTCGTTGATGATTTCTGAATCCTTAGGGGCTGTTTGCACAGTCTAATCCGTGCGTCACCCGTGCCAGCAGTTCGTTGATGATTTATGAGTCTGTAGGGGCTGTTTGGGCTGTCGAATCCATGCGTCACCCGTGACACCAGTTCGTTGATCATTTATGAGTCCCTAGGGGCTGTTTGCGCTGTCAAATTCGTTCGTCTCCCGTGACCGCAGTTCGTTGATGATTTCTGAGTCCCTAGGGGCTTTTTGCGCTGTCCAATCCATAGATCATCCGTGACAGCCGTTCATTTATGATTTATGAGTCCCTAGGGGCTGTTTGCGCTGTCGAATACCTGCGTCACCCGTGCCAGCAGTTCGTTGATCATTTATGAGTCCCTAGGAGCTGTTTGCGCTGTCGAATCCGTTCGTCACCCGTGCCAGCAGTTCATTGATCATTTATGTGTCCTTAGGGGCTGTTTGGGCTGTCGAATCCCAGCGTCACCCCTGCCAGCAGTTCGTTGATCATTTATGAGTCCTTAGGGGCTGTTTGCCCTCTCTAATCCCAGCGTCACCCGTGACACCAATTCGTTGATCATTTATGTGTTCCTAGGGGCTGGTTGGGCTGTCGAAGCCATGCGTCTCCCGTGACAGCAGTTCGTTGATGATTTCTGAATCCCTAGGGTCGTTTTGCGTTGTCGAATCCATAGATCATCCGTGACAGCCGTTCATTTATGATTTCTGAGTCCCTAGGGGCTGTTTGCGCTGTCGACTACCTGCGTCACCCGTGCCAGCTGTTCGTTGATCATTTATGAGTCCCTATGGGCTGTTTGCGCTGTCGAATCCGTGCATCACCCCTGCCAGCAGTTCGTTGATGATTTATGAGTGCTTAGGGGCTGTTTGGGATGTCGAATCCCTGCGTCACCCGTGACACCAGTTCGTTGACAATTTATGTCCCTAGGGGCTGGTTGGGCTGTCGAAGCCATGCGTCTCCCGTGACAGCAGTTCGTTGATGATTTCTGAATCCCTAGGGTCGTTTTACGTTGTCGAATCCATAGATCATCCGTGACAGCCGTTCATTTATGATTTATGAGTCCCTAGGGGCTGTTTGCGCTGTCGAATCCATAGGTCTTCCGTGACAGCCATTCATTTATGATTTAGGTGTCCCTAGGGGCTTTTTGCGCTGTCGAATGCCGACGTCACCCGTGCCAGCAGTGCGTTGATGATTTATGAGTGCTTAGGGGCTGTTTGGGATGTCGAATCCCTGCGTCACCCGTGACACCAGTTCGTTGACAATTTATGAGTCCCTAAGGGCTGTTTGGGCTGTCGAAGCCATGCGTCACCCGTGACACTAGTTCATTGATCATTTATGTGTCCCTAGGGGCTGTTTGCGCTGTCGAATCCGTGCGTCTCCCGTGACAGCAGTTCGTTGATGATTTCTGAATCCGTAGGGGCTTTTTGCGCTGTCGAATCCATAGGTCATCCGAGACAGCCGTTCATTTATGATTTATGAGTCCCTATGGGCTGTTTGCACTGTCGAATACCTGCGTCACCCGTGCTAGCAGGTCGTTGATCATTTATGAGTCCCTAGGGGCTGTTTGCGCTGTCGAATCCGTGCGTCACCTGTGTCAGCAGTTCGTTGATGATTTATGAGTCCTTAGGGGCTGTTTGGGCTGTCGAATCCCTGCGTCACCCGTGACACTAGTTCGTTGATCATTTATGAGCCGTAGGGGCTGTTTGCGCTGTCGAATCCGTGCGTCTCCCGTGACAGCAGTTCGTTGATGATTTCTGAGTCCCTAGTGGCTTTTGCGCTGTCGAATCCATAGGTCATCCGTGACAGCCGTTCATTTATGATTTAGGAGTCCCTAGGGGTTGTTTGCGCTGTCGAATCCCTGCGTCACCCGTTCCAGCAGTTCGTTGATCATTTATGTGTCCTTAGGGGATGTTTGCCCTCTCGAATCCCTGCGTCACCCGTGACACCACTTCGTTGATCATTTATGTTTCCCTAGGGGATGTTTGGGCTGTCGAAGCCATGCGTCTCCCGTGACAGCAATTCGTTGATGATTTCTGAATCCCTAGGGTCTTTTTGCGCTGTCGAATCCTTAGGTCATCCGTGACAGCCATTCATTTATGATTTATGAGTCCCTAGGGGCTGTTTGCGCTGTCGAATACCTGGGTCACCTGTGCCAGTAGTTCGTTAATCATTTATGAGTCCCTAGGGGCTGTTTGCGCTGTCGAATCCGTGCGTCATCCGTGCCAGCAGTTCGCTGATGATTTATGAGTCAGTAGGGGCTGTTTTGGCTGTCGAATCCCTGCGTCACCCGTGCCAGCAGTTCGTTGATCATTTATGTGTCCTTATGGGCTGTTTGGGGTGTCGAATCCCTGCGTCACCCGTGACACCACTTCGTTGATCATTTATGTGTCCCTAGGGGCTGTGTGGACTGTCGAAGCCATGCGTCTGCCGTGACAGCAGTTCGTTGATATTTTCTGAATCCCTAGGGGCTTTTTGCGCTGTCGAATCCATAGGTCATTCGTGACAGCCGTTTATTTATGTTTTATGAGTCCCTAGGGGCTGTTTGCGCTGTCGAATACCTGCGTCACCCCTGCCAGCAGTTCGTTGATGATTTATGAGTCCGTAGGGGCTGTTTTGGCTGTCGAATCCCTGCGTCACCCGTGACACCACTTCGTTGATCATTTATGAGTTTGTAGGGGCTGTTTGTGCTTTCGAATCCCAGCGTCACCCGTGACACTAATTCCTTGATCATTTATGTGTCCCTAGGGGCTGTTTGGGCTGTCGAAGCCAATCATCTCCCGTGACAGCAGTTCGTTGATGATTTCTGAGTCCTAGGGGCTTTTTGCGTTGTCGAATCCATAGATCATCTGTGACACCCGTTCATTTATGATTTAGGAGTCCCTAGGGGCTGTTTGCGCTGTCGAATCCCTGTGTCACCCGTGCCAGCAGTTCGTTGATCATTTATGTGTCCTTAGGGGCTGTTTGGGGTGTCGAATCCCTGCGTCACCCGTGACACCACTTCGTTGATCATTTATGTGTCCCTAGGGGCTGTGTGGGCTGTCGAAGCAATGCGTCTGCCGTGACAGCAGTTCGTTGATATTTTCTGAATCCCTAGGGGCTTTTTGCGCTGTCGAATCCATAGGTCATTCGTGACAGCCGTTCATTTATGATTTATGAGTCCCTAGGGGCTGTTTGCGCTGTCGAATACCTGCGTCACCCGTGCCAGGAGTTCGTTGATCATTTATGAGTCCCTAGGGGCTGTTTGCGCTGTCGAATCCGTGCGACACCAGTGACAGCAGTTCGTTGATGATTTATGAGTCCTTAGGGGCTGTTTGGGCTGTCGAATCCCACCGTCACCCGTGACACCAGTTCGTTGATGATTTATGAGTCCCTAGGGGGTGTTTGGGCTGTCGAAGCCATGCGTCACCCGTGACACCAATTCGTTTATCATTTATGTGTCCCTAGGGGTTGTTTGCGCTATCGAATCCTTGCGTCACCCGTGCCGGCAGTTCGTTGATCATTTATGAGTCCCTTGGGGCTGTTTGCGCTGTCGAATCCCTGCGTCACCCGTGCCGGCAGTTCGTTGATCATTTATGAGTCCCTAGGGGCTGTTTGCACTTTCGAATCCCAGCGTCACCCCTGGCAGCAGTTCGTTGATCATTTATGAGTCCCTAGGGGCTGTTTCCGGTGTCAAATCCCAGCGTCACCCATGGCAGCAGTTCGTTGATCATTTATGAGTCCCTAGGTGCTGTTTGCGTTGTCGAATGCGTGCGTCTCCCGTGACCGCAGTTCGTTGATGATTTCTGAGTCCCTAGGGGCTTTTTGCGCTGTCCAATCCATAGGTCATCCGTGACAGCCGTTCATTTATGATTTTTGTGTCCCTAGGGGCTGTTTGGGCTGTGGAAGCCATGCGTCTCCCCTGGCAGCAGTTCGTTGATCATTTATGAGTCTCTAGGGGCTGTTTGCGCTGTCGAATCCGTGCGTCACCCGTGCCAGTAGTTCGTTGATGATTTATGAGTCCCTAGGGGCTGTTTGGGGTGTCGAATCCCTACGTCACTCGTGCCGGCAGTTCGTTGATCATTTATGAGTCCTTAGGGGCTGTTTGCGCTTTCGAATCCCAGCGTCACCCCTGCCAGCAGTTCGTTGATCATTTATGAGTCTCTAGGGGCTGTTTGCGCTATCGAATCCCTGCGTCACCCGTGCCAGCAGTTCGTTGATGATTTATGAGTCCCTAGGGGGTGTTTGGGCTGTCGAAGCCATGCGTCACCCGTGACACCAATTCGTTGATCATTTATGTGTCCCTAGGGGCTGTTTGCGCTGTCGAATCCTTGCGTCACCCGTGCCGGCAGTTCGTTGATCATTTATGAGTCCCTAGGGGCTGTTTGCGCTGTCGAATCCCTGCGTCACCAGTGCCGGCATTTCGCTGATAATTTATGAGTCCCTAGGGGCTGTTTGCGCTTTCGAATCCCAGCGTCACCCCTGGCAGCAGTTCGTTGATCATTTATGAGTCCCTAGGGGCTGTTTCCGGTGTCAAATCCCAGCGTCACCCATGGCAGCAGTTCGTTGATCATTTATGAGTCCCTAGGGGCTGTTTGCGTTGTCGAATGCGTGCGTCTCCCGTGACCGCAGTTCGTTGATGATTTCTGAGTCCCTATGGGCTTTTTGCGCTGTCCAATCCATAGGTCATCCGTGACAGCCGTTCATTTATGATTTATGAGTCCCTAGGGGCTGTTTGCGCTGTCGAATACCTGCGTTACCCAAGTCAGCAGTTCGTTGATCATTTATGAGTACCTAGGGGCTGTTTGCGATATCGAATCCGTGCGTCACCCGTGCCAGCAGTTCGTTGATGATTTATGAGTTCTTAGGGGCTGTTTGAGCTGTCGAATCGCTGCGTCACCAGTGACACCAGTTCGTTGATCATTTATGAGTCCTTAGGGGGTGTTTGTGCTTTCAAATCCCAGCGTCACCCGTGACACCACTTCGTTGATCATTTATGTGTCCCTAGGGGCTGTTTGGGCTGTGGAAGCCATGCGTCTCCCGTGACAGCAGTTCGTTGATCATTTATGAGTCTCTAGGGGCTGTTTGCGCTATCGAATCCCTGCGTCACCCGTGCCAGTAGTTCGTTGATGATTTATGAATCCTTAGGGGCTGTTTGGGCTGTCGAAGTCATGCGTCACCCGTGACACTAATTCGTTGATCATTTATGTGTCCCTAGGGGCTGTTTGCGCTGTCGAATCCGTGCGTCTCCCGTGACAGCAGTTCGTTGTTGATTTCTGAATCCCTAGGGGCTTCTTGCGCTGTCGAATCCATAGGTCATCCGTGACAGCCGTTCATTTATGATTTATGAGTCCCTAGGGGCTGTTTGCGCTGTCGAATACCTGCGTCACCCTGGCAAATGATTAGCTTTGGCTAATGGCGTCCGAATGGATGGCTGGGTTAAAAAGGGATGATTTCGCTGCCGATTGTGGATCGGCAGCGACGCAGTTCCGCTGCCGATTCTGGATCGGCAGCGACACAGTA